>OHXA01000347.1_pt1 | contig 15385 bp, 20 predicted proteins | sample 1579861 | NCBI WGS metagenome assembly OHXA01 (sample SAMEA3882538, study PRJEB24775) | human gut metagenome | biome: human-associated habitat; feature: intestine environment; material: feces | place: Netherlands | collected 2009/2010
AACGGGGGCAATCCAGTCATCTATCAACGGACACTTGACACTTACTGCTGTTCCGGTCTCATCCGGTCGGTATTCAACATTACCCAAGAATGCCATTGTTTTTCATCTCCTCGATCAGAGCCTTAAGATTATCTGTATATTCTACGGAACTATACGCCGTTCGGATTTCTTTTTGAGGAATGCTTACATAAGCTGTGCCGTCTGCTCCGTAGTATCTCTCAAACTGACCATTCCATACTGTAACCGAGATTTTTGCGTCCCGGATATACTGTTTGGCCTGTTTTTCACTGACGTTGTGGGAACGTTGTTTGTTGACGTGTGTATCATCAAACGTGAGACTGTCAACATCAATGGGTGTCGGCTTGAGGTGGATAACAGCGGCCTTTGGCAGTTTTGCAACAGTACGAAGTTTTTCTATTATTATAGCATCTTTCGTATCGTTTGCATAGCCTTTTCTTACCGCATACGCTGCCCTTTTTTGTGCGTTGATAACGTCCTTCCGGGCTGCATAATCAATGCGCCGCCAGTTGTTGATATCACTGCCCGCGTCACGGTACAGCCGGAGGTATGCTTCCGGGTCGTAGCCGGAAACGTCAAACTCCCGGCTGAACCGCACCGCAAACTCACAATCACAGTTGGCGTGGATGTGCTGGGCGTGGCCTTTCTTCAGCAGGTTCTTGCTGGCTTTCTGCCAGCCGTTGGAAGCCAGCATCCGGCAGAACGGGCAGGCGTCGCCGTGGGGCACCCATGCCCACTCCGCACCGTCCCGGATGGCATTGCGGGTGGTGGTGTCGGCACCGGCCTGCTTTACCATGCGGGAAACGCCCTGCTGCAGGCTGGGCGGGCTGTCCTGCGTGGCCTTGACCATGCCGGTCACCTCGCCATAGGTGGCGGTGGGTGCAGGCTCTGCGGCGGGCAATGTGACCCCCTGCGCCTCGGCCAGGGCGTCGTACATCTGACAGGCAAGCTCTGCGCTGCCCTCGCCGTACTTGGTCACAAGGGCGTAGGCGTAGCGGATGAGGGCGTCGGTGTCGGCTTCCGGGTGCCCGTCCATGTACTCCCGCATGAGCTGCCCGGCCTTCTGGTTCAGTCGGGAAAGCCGGGAAATGTACTCATCCCATGCCGCTTGTGTCAGTTTCATCTTCCATCTCCATCAACACCTGTGCACCCCGCGCCCGCTGCTCCTGCGCCTTGATGCGCCGGATGTCCGCCTGGTCAAAGCCGATCATCTCCAGGAATGTGTCCGTGCTGGCGAACTCCTGCCGGGCGGATGCGATCTTGATGGCGGCGTCCGCCGTCACGGCCACACTGGGCATGGCGGGGTTCTTGAAGTGGGCCATGATGCCGGTCTCATCCTCGGTCAGGTCGGCCAGGCGGCAGTCCCGCGCTACGGCCTGCGCCATACAGGCAATGGTGCGCAGGGCGTCGCCGTTGCCGGTGTTCAGCTGCTGGGCCAGAAGCACCAGCGTCTGGCTCTGGGCAAGAATGGCGTCGCTGCTGGTGGGGTTGGCGTCGTTCACCACGCCCACATCGGCCACGGTCAGGCCGGTGGCCGCTGCAAACTGGGTGGCGGTCATCCGCATCTTCTCCACATGGGGCGTCAGGCTGCCCTGTGCCAGCTGGCCCAGGGTCGGGTTTTCACCGGTCTCCGGGTTCGCCGTGGCGGCGATGATGGCCCCCATGTAGGTCTTGAACTTGTTGGAAATGATGGCGTCATACTGCTCATCGGTCACGCCGAGGATGTACTTCTGGGGCGTGGTGGCAAACTCCAGCGCGATGGTGGCGTTTACGGCTGTACGAATGTAGTCGTTGATCAAGGCGCGGATGGGATTTTTGAGGCGGGAGCGGCCGAAGGGCTTGGAGTTGGTGGCATTCCAGATCAGGGGCTCCATCAGCGGGCGGCCCATCATCTGGGAATTATACTCTGCTGTCCAGTTGTCCTGCTGTCTGCGCAGAACAACGACGTGCGTGTCCGTGTAGAGGTACACCAACGCGGGGGTCCATTCATTGCTTACGCTTTCGTCCGGTGCCGTGTCCACGATGGCAAGGCCGCAGTCGATGCGGCCCTTCTCGCCGTTCCAGAGGGCAGCAGCCGTGGCAGGCGAGTGGAACCGGATGCGGCATCCAACCTCCGGGTCCGCGAACAGGGCGGCGAAGGTGCAGCCGTATTTCAACTCATCTCGACAAGCCTTGGCGTACTCGGCTACAAGGCGGTTGTCGGCCACCAGCTTTGCAAGGCTGTCCAGACTGCCGCCGGTGCTTACAAAGCCGTCGAACATGCTCCGCGCGGCCAGCACGTCCACGGCCTTCTGCCCCCAGCTGCAGCCGACTTCCAGATTTTCCATGCCTTTTTTCGGCAGGGCGATGCCAAGGTTCACGTCCTTCAGGGTGATGTGACCCTCGTAGTATTTATCCTTGAGCGTGTTGCTGCTCTGGTGGTAGTTAAAAACGTCGGCCAGATCCTGCAGCTGCTGTTGCTCGGCCGGACGTAAGTCTTTCACGGTGCCAAAATTCAGGGTAACTAACATAGGGCTCCTTTCAGCCGATGCGCATCTTGCGGGTGGGGTCGCGGCGGCAGGTCTTTGCGCCCCACAGGGCCAGCGCGCAGGCTTCCACCGGCAGGCTGTTCTCGCCGCCAAAGCCAAAGCCGCCCGCAAGGGGGCGCTTGGTGGCGGTAACAGCGCTCTCGTTCAGGGCAGTCTGGGGTGCGTACCAGGTCAGGTGCTGCTCATTCACCGCGTTGGTGAACAGGCTCACGGCGGCGATCACGTCCCGTGCTCCGGGCCGGACGACCGCGTTCTTTGCCTTCCAGACTTCCCGGATGCGCTCCACCAGCACGTCCACGCCGTTGCGCCCGTCGATGACCGCGCAGCTGGCCTTGCCGTACCGGTCGCACAGCCAGGCCGCCAGCCAGGCAAGGCCCTGCCCGGTGGGCCGCAGGTCGATAAGAGAGACGCGGGCGGGGCCCTCTTTCGGGATGACCGCGCCGCACAGGCACACGGAACTGCCGTCGGCGGCAAACTTGACGCCGTAGGCAGTCTTGCCCTCCGGTTTTTCGTCCTCGCTGGCACAGGCTGCCCACGCCTTCCGGTCGAGGGCGTAGTCCAGATGTTCGGTGGCTACCGGGCTCCACCAGCCCAGGCGTTCCCGTGCGAAGGTGTCCGGGTCCAGCTGTTCGCTTTCGCCCTCAATGGTGCCGTACTGGATGCGCCGCCCCAGTGCCGGGTTGGCCGCTGCCCAGCGGGCGGGGTCTTTCACGTCGCCGATCTCCGGCACGCTGAACTCGAACCACGCGGCCTTTTTTGCTTCGCCGTCCAGCGCCCGCTTGCGCAGGGCGCGGAACACGGTGCCCACGGCATCCGGGCCGGGCGGGGTGCCCACATAGATGGTCTGGGGGTTCAGGCTGGCTGAAATGGCCGGCAGGAAAGAGCCCTGGGCGGTCTCGTCCAGCTCCTGCGCCTCGTCGAAGATGAGCAGGTCGCCGTGCTGGCCGCGTCCGCCGTTGCGGGTGCGGGCCAGAAACTTGATACGGGCACCGCTTTTCAGGATGATCTGCTCCCGGCCCAGCGCCGTCTTGATCTCAGCCACATGGCGGCGCAGCTTGGGGCTCTCGAAGAAGGCCCGCATTTCCTCAAAGGTCTCGGTGGCGGTCTTTTGCAGGTGGGCCGTGTAGATGACCGTTTCGCTGAACATGAGCATGCCGGAAGCCGCCCGCCCCTGCACCAGCAGGCTCTTGCCGTTCTGGCGGGGCACGCTGCCGCCCGCCGTGGGGGCAGTCCATTTGCCGGACACGGTGCGGCCCATCCAGTCAGCCAGGATGTCGCTCTGCCACGGGTCCAGCACGGTGCCGCCCGCCCGCAGGATGCGCACGGCATCCGGCCCGTCAGTGGCCCGGTACTCCGGCGCGATGCGTTCGGACGGCTCCTGGCTTCCCATCATTTTCACGCTTTGCGAGGATCTCGCCGATCTCGTCGCCATCGTCGTTCGCTCCTTCGATCTCTTCAATTTCCCGGATGGTCTCCCGGTACTGCTTGGTCAGCTGAGGCAGGGCGCGGCAGTCCTCGCAGGTGTCGATGCCCGCCGCCAGCACCTTGGCCAGCTGTTTGAGCTGCTCCAGCCGGGTGCCCCGCGCCGTGATGCTTTTCATGGTCGCCATGGCCTGACACCCCTTTCAGAATTTTCCTGTGTGTAAATCGGCGCTGGACGGCACAGGGGTCGCCGAGGGCGGGGGCGGGGGCCCCTCCCCACCCCTCACCAGTCACCGTCTGAAACCTTCGGAACGCGCAGGAATTTGCCCGATTTTGGGCCGTTTTGACCGGTTTTGTTGCCCTTTTGCGCATTGCAGAACCAGTGTGCGGGTTGAAGGTTCGACCAATCTTCCGCTGCTGCCCGCGCGGACGGGTAGCCGAACTCCCGCCAGCGGGAAACGGGCTTGATCTCGTCCACCACGAAGGATAGCGGATGCTGTGCGTCGGAAGGTTCGTCATAATGAATCGGCCCGAAACGCCCGTGACAGATGCCGCATTCGCCGCCCATCGCCCGGAGCCGGGCCCGGTTGCGCCGCCGCAGCTGGCCGTTGGCATAGCGCGGGTTGCCCATGCGGTTCACCTCCTGACAGACAAAAAAAGCCTGCGCAATGGCAGGCAGATCTTGTGCCCCGGCAAACACTCCGGGGCCTTTTGCAGGGCCGGGGTGCTTCGCGGCAGGGGCAGGGTACAAAATGACCCCCTGGGTATAGACCGGGGGTGGGTACAAAAAAGCCGCCCCTGTGGACGGCGGAAAATATCAAAAAAGGCCCGGCTGGTACATTCAGGCTGTTGGGTGAGTAAATGTGTGTTCCCCTGTCGCAGCCGGGCAGCACAAAGCCCGCAGGATTGAAGGGAGTAAGGGACCTTTCCTGCGGGCTCTTGCGATGATACTATTTTATCATGAAATCAAAGACATGTCACTGACGTCGTACTGACGTTTTACTGACATCTGTCACAGTTCCAAAGCATCCACACCTTTACGGTGATGACGGTAAACCTGCCGTACACAGATGCTCATCTTCTGTGCAATCTGCTCCCAGTCCTGAAAGCGGAGATACTTCAGCCGCAGGACCTCGTAATCCTTCGGGTCGTCCACATCCTCCAGTCGGGCCATAAGTTCGGCGTGGAGATCATCACACAGCATGATCTGTGCATTCAAGGCTTTCTCGGCTCGTTCAATACGTTCTACAGTTCGTGCCAGACTCTGCCCATCACCGCTGCCGCCCGGCATTCCGGTCAGTTGCTGCGTGGTACAACCGGTGTCACGTTCTGCTTCATCTAAATCATCTCGCAGGTGCTTGGCCTTTACCATAGCGTCCCCGTACCGACTGAGCCAGCGTCTTTTCTCTTCGTAGGTCAAACTCGTTTTCTCCTTTCTATGGAGGGTATGGAGGGTAGGAACCTATTTCCGAAAACTCCCTAGTAGGGAAACAAAAAAATAGAATATATAGGAAAGTCCCCGGAAAGGCTCCTTTGCTTCCATTCCCTCCATACTCAGTTCTTCAGGCGGGTCTGTTCGTACAGCGGCGGGCCCTGGGTGCTGCGGGCGGGCAGCTCTGCACCGCGGTTCAGCGCCATGCAGCGCAGGCCCTCCTCAGACAGGGCCATGCCCACATACTCGTTGTAGTACATGCCCTTGCGCACCTCGTAGTGCTTTTTGACCTCGATGCCGAATTGCTTGTTGGCCATGCGCCACTTCTCGTTGTTGTCGCTGCACCAGTTGAGATAGGTGCGGAACAGCACGCTGGCCTGCACGGTCTGGCCCTCGGCGGGCTCGGTGCAGTCGGCCAGAAAGGCGGCAATGCGGTCCTGATCCTGCTTGTAGGCGTCCACGGCCTTATCCACAGCAGCACAGGCGGGCAGACCGTGCTTTTTGCCGCCCTTGCTGAGGGCAAGCCACTTCTGCAGGCCGTCCAGCGCCCAGTTGAGGATGCCGGAGAGCTCCGCTTCCAGCTTCTGGGGCAGCAGCATGTCCTGTTTGTCCGGCGGGATGCACTGGGTGAACGGGATGAGCCGGATGCGCCGCCAGATGCCCACGTCGGTGCCATGGATGCGGGGCAGATGGTTGGTTGCCATGACCAGTTTGAACTCGGGCCGGAACTCAAATTCCTTGCCGTACTGGAAACGGGCCGTGATGGTGTTGCCGCCGGTCATCTGCTTGACCAGACCTTCGTCCAGCATGGCACCCTGATCTCCCTCCTCGATGGTGACAAGGCGGGCCCCTTTCAGGCGGGCCACGTCGCTGCGGGCGGCACCGGAGGAGCGGCTGCGGGCGCTGGTGATTGTCTCGGCCTGGGCGTTCATGCCGTAATCGCCGAACAGCTTGGCCAGCGCCTCCAGGAATGTGGATTTGCCGTTGGAGCCGTCGCCGTAGAGAAAGAACATGCACTGCTCCCGGGTGGAGCCGGACAGGCAGTAGCCGGTCATCACCTGCAGGTATTCGGCCAGAGCCCTGTCCCCGCCGGTGACGGAATCCAGAAACGCCCGCCATGTGGGCGCTGCGGCGTCCGGGTCATAGATGACCTGCGCCAGACGGGTGATATACTTTTCCCGGTCATGGGGCAGCAGCTTGCGGCGGGCCAGATCCAGGATGCCGTTTTGCACGTTCAGCAGGCCCCGGTTCCGGTCGAACTGCTCCGGCAGCATGGGGATGCCGGGCAGGTGCTGGGCCTCCTTGAGAAAGGCCTCCTTGCCCCGGCTGGAGCGGCTTTTCTGGACGTGTCTGCGCTGGGCGGCGGCGTTGTCGGTATCACGGATGCCAAAGCAGGCCTTGTCCATCTGATCCAGCATCTCGTCTGCAAAGCGCTTGACGGTGGCCAGGTCGTCCCGCTGCCAGCGGGTGCCGTCCCACACCAGCCAGCACTTGTCGGTGGGGTTGTAGCGCAGGCGGTCGGCGTACCGGTCACGGAAGCGGCGGGCGTTTCCGGTGTCGTCCATGGAGTAGCTCTTGACGCCGGGGGCCGGCGCGCTGGCCGGGGCCTGCTCCCTGCCGACACCGGTGTATTTGGCATTGAGGGCCCGCAGGGCTTCGTCCTGATCCGCAAAGGCCGGGCCGCCGTCTGCTGTCTGCGGGGGCGGGGTGTACACCTCCTGACAGTCGGCCACGGCACGGTCCAGGGTAGCGTCGCCGTAGGTCTTGGCACCCCGGCGCTGGTCCCACTTGGGGCGCATGAGGCCGGAGGCACGGAACACCCGGTCCATGCGGGCCTTGTCAGCGGCGAACCAGAAGGCCAGCAGGTTGCAGAAGCTCAGATCCGCCTCGCTGTGGCTGGCGTAGTAGGCCTGCCAGCTGCCGGCATACAGGGCCGCAAAGCGCTCCCCGTCTTTGGCGCTGCAGGCAGTGTGCAGGATCTCCTCGTCGGAGCGGTCCACGGCCTGCCACACCACAGCCGGGGCGGGCGTGTCGGCGGGTTCGGGCTTGGCCAGATACTGCGCATGGACGGCGGCGCAGGCCTCGGTGCGCTCGGCAATGGCCTTTGCTTCCAGCACGTTGCCGGTCACGGTGAAATACCGGCCGCCGTCGTACATTTCCAGCCCGATGCTGCTCTTGCGGCAGGGGCCGGCGGGTTTTGTGCCGGTGAACAGGATATGCACGCCGGTGCCGCTGGGGCTGGCCTCGGTGTAGCTGTCCATCCGGGCAATGATCTGCGCCGCCATGTCCGAGAGGGCCCCGGTGGCCGGGTCCCGGCAGTGGTCAATGTCGATGCCGCACAGCCCATCTCCCAAAAGCACCCCGACACCGCGCAGGCCATAGCGGGTGACCGCGGCCTGTGCCGCTGCCAGCGTGCCCCAGGTGGAGGGCTCGTTGGGCATGGCGTTCTTGCCGGTGGCGGGGTTGATGGGCGTTTTGGCAGCATCGAAACAGACCCAGCGGCGCGCCTCTTTCAAGGGTTGCGGGAACTGTTCGAGCATGAGCACCTCCGGTTAAAAGGGCATGTCGCCGTCATCGTCGGCGGGGGTAAAGCCGTCCGCGTCGGCTGCCGGAGCGGATGCGCCCAGCACCTCGTGGATGTCGCCCATGCCCAGATATTTGTCTACATAGGTGCGGGTATACTGGGGGTTCTGTTTGTCGGTCTGCACATTGATGGCGCAGCGGCGGCCCGTGAACTGCGGCAGGATCTGCTCCAGTTCGCTCAGGCGTTCGAGGGGCAGCTGGATGGTCTGCAAAAAGCCCTTGAAATAAGGCAGGCCGTTCTTGTGCAGGCCGTAGCTGGTAAAGGCGTAGCGGCCCTTGTACTCGCCCTCGGTCACAACAAAAGACACGCTCAGGGCCAGACCGCCGCCCGTGCGGGCCACGATCTTGGCCTCCTTGATCATGGCGTTGTAACGGCCCACCGGCACGCTGCCGGAGCCGGTGCTGGCACTGGCCGAGGCAAATTCGTCATCCAGTGCGGCAAGGGTGCTTGCATAGTTCAGTTCGCTCATAGTAGTTACTCCTTTTCTGTGATGTTCATCTTTTTATAAAGGCTCCGGCGCTGCTTGTACTGCGTCAGGAGCTGGGGCGTCTTTTCGTCCACGATGTCCAGCACCAGCGCCTCGGTCTTGCCGGGGGCCGGGCGCTGGATGCGGCCAATGCTCTGCTGCACGATCACCTTGTTGCGGGTGGGCGTTGCCAGCACCAGCCGGTCCAGCCGGGGGATGTCCAGTCCTTCCTTGGCCAGCTGGTAGGTGGCAAACAGGATGCGCGCCTGCCCGTTCTTCATGCGGGCAAGGACCTGCTGGCGGTCAGCCTTTTTGGTGCTGCCGCAGACGAACTCTGCCGCAAGGCCCAGGTCCAGCGCGTACCGGTGCAGCCGTTCCAGCACGGCCAGCGAGGCGGCCAGCACCAGCCAGCTGGTGCCCTCGGTGACGGCACGGTCCAGCACCGTTTCCACCGTGTGCATCCGGGCCTCGTCCGCTGCCATGTGGTGCATCAGGCGCACATAGTCGATGGGGCTCTCGTTGGCCCGGGGCGTGTACACGAAGGCGGTGGGCACGGTCTCCACCCGGGGCGTGATGGTGATCTGTTCCAGCTGGCCGGGGTCGATGACCGCCACCCTTGGGCCCAGCACCTGAAAGATGGTCTCACTCAGGCCGTCGCTGCGCTGGTCACTGGCGGTCAGGCCGAACCGCCACCGGGCCGGCAGACACCGCAGCACCGCGGCGAACATACTGGCGGATTCCGGATTGTTGACCACATGGTGGCACTCGTCCACGATCACCACGCCCACGGCGCGGGCAAGCTCGTCCAGCTCCATGCGGTACAAACTCTGCACGGTGGCAATGGTGAGTTTGGTGCCCAGGCGCTTGCTCTTGCCGGAGATCACGGCCACTTCCCGGTCGTCCAGACCAAGGCGCAGCTGGGCACGCTCCTTGGCCTGCTGGGCCAGATCCAGCGTGTGGGTGATCCAGAGGGCTGGCCGCCCCAGCCGGGCGATGAGCGCCATGCCGATCTCGGTCTTGCCGGCCCCGCAGGGGGCCACCAGCACACCCTGACACCATTTGCAGGCAAGGGCGGCGTCCACGGCCTGCTTCTGGTAGTCCCGCAGGGTAAAGCCGGCCTTTTCAAAGGCGCAGGGCTCGCCCCGCAGGGTCCTGTCTTTGGACACGGTGCCTGCCGGGCGCTGCCGCCAGACTTCCTCGGCCATGCCCCGGGGCAGCGTGAGGGCGTTGCCCTTGATCTCGTACAGCATGATGGTCCTGGGAATGTTCCAGGCCGGGCGGCCCAGCCGCAGGGCGTTCTCGTAGCGGGGGTTCGGCACGGTCAGCTCCCGGATCAGCTGGTGCAGCAGCGGGGTGGGCACATCGGAGAGGTGCAGCTCTCCATCTAGGGTGTAGATCACGGGTGCACCACCTCCAGCACGTTCAGCAGGTCTGTGGGCAGGCCCTCCAGCTTCACACTGCCGCGTTCGCCGCTCTCGATGGCGTCCCGGATGTAGTACCACGGGAAGAAGCAGTCCACGGCAGGGGCGTCCCGCCGCACGGCCACCACGGCAACGCCGCCGGCGTCCTCCTTGCGGGAGAGGTTCTCCACCTCGTTGGGGCGGAAGGCCGAAAAGGGCAGGTTCCCTTTGGCAATGTGCTTGCACTCAATGCCCCAGCTGCGGCCGTCGATGGTGGCCTCGATGTCATAGGGCTGGCCGCCCCAGTCGGCGGGCCAGAGCCTTGCCCATGCCTGCGGGATGCCGCCCAGCACCGCCAGCAGATCGTCCTGCCAGCTTTTGCCCCGGGCGTTGCGGGCCTGCTGCAGCTGGTCCTTTTTCTGCCGGACACGGGCGTCACTGGGCTTCATAGGCGGCCTCCTTGTCCTTCTCGGCGGCACGGCGGGCCAGCTCGGCCTTTTTGGCGCAGGCGGCACACAGGCACTTGCCGTAGGTCTTGCGGGTGAACTCTGCCAGCTGGGCAAGGGTCATTTTGCCGGTGGCGGACACCAGATGCCCGCAGGCTTCGCAGCGCACCGGCTCTTTGCCCTCGTTGGCCCAGTCGGCCAGCTGCTTGCCCAGCTCCGGCGTGATGACCGTGTTCAGGCCGTCCAGAAAGGTCACGTCCTTGCTGGCGGTGGCAATGTGGTCACGGCCGATGTTCAGCATCAGGTCGAACTCATACTCCACATCGTCCCGCTGCACGGGGGCCATGCCCACCTTCACCGGCACCTGCTTGCCGCGGTCGTTCTCGGTGAGCACATAATCCTGCTTGACCCGCAGGGTGCAGATGGTGTGGCAGTTGACCGACAGCAGGTAGTTGATGAAATCGTTCTGGATGCGGCCGGCCTCGTCCCAGGCGGTATAGCTGTTCTTGTTGGGCTGGGCGGCAATGCCGGCCTTGATCTCCAGCACACCGCCGGAGCTGTTCCAGGCATGGGACAGGCTGTCCACGATGACCACGCCCTCCGGCCCGACGGTGCGTACGGCGGCGTCCACAGCCTCCTTGTAGTGGGCCGGGGAGTACGGCGGAGTGAGCTCGATGTAATAAAAGGCCCCGATGCCCAGATCCGAACGGTTGGCGTACAGCTGGCCGCGCTTGTGCTCAGTATCAATGAGGCAGATCTTCTTGAAATCCCCGCCGGTCATGCCGGAGGCCAGCAGCAGGGCGCCCAGCGTTTTGCCGCCGCCGGACACGCCGGCCAGCGCAATGCGGAGCTTGGATTTTTCTCGGGTGGCGACAGTTACTTCTACCATGTCAATTCTCCTTTTCCGTGTGCCAGACGCGGCAGGCGGTTGCCGCCGTGCGGGCAATCTCGGGCACGTTGGTGATATCGTTCCAGATCCAGAACCATGCCTCGGTGTCCTCATCCGTCCAGCGGGCCAAAATCACGCCGGGGTCAAAGGCACCCAGATTTGCCCCGCCGCTCACCACGGCAAAAGCGTCCAGATCAAAAGCGGCGGTCTCAAAATTGCCCAGCTGCACCAGAAACTCGGTCTCGGTGCGCAGGGGCAGGGGCTTCATGCCCAGATTGTAGGTCAGGGCGGTGCAGTCCGCAATAGCAAGGTCCCGCTCTGCGGGTTCCAGGGGCTTTGGGTCAAAGCCCTTCACCACCCAGGCGGCATACCCGATGCGGGGCAGGTCGGCCAGCCAGGTGACGATCTGGCCGGTGACCTCGCCGGGGCACTTTTCCTTGGGGATCAGCAGGGCCCAGCCGGCACCGGACAGGAAAAAGCAGTCCCGGAGCTCCCGCTCGGTGCGGATAATCTTGATGCCGCCGCCCTTGTAGCTCTTTTTCATGAGCCGGATCAATGCTTTGTAATCGAATTTCATTCAAACAACGCCTCCCGTTCCGCGTCCTCTTCACTGCCGGCGGCAGTGGGGTTGATGGTGTTTTCTTCTTCCAGCGAGGACATGATCTCCCCGCAGACGGCATACAAAGGGGTGCCCATCTGGGCCAGCGAAGCGTCGGCGGCAACGGCGCTGCCAAACCAGTTCAGGTACATGGCCCGCACGCTGTCCGCAATGAACTGCGCCTGCTGGGCACAGGCCTGTGCCGGGGCAAGCAGCCCTTCGGCGTCCTCCTGATACTGCCGCAGCCGGGCCTGCGCTTCGGCGGCCTGCTGCCGGGCTTCCTGCACGGCGTTGCGGGACAGAGCCTCCGCCTGCCGCTTCACTTCGTCCTTGTCCACAACTCCGGTGATGGGCTGCTTTTTCAGGGCGTTCTCGGCATCTTTGGCGCGCTGCTGGGCCTTATCACGTTCATTTTCCGCTTGCTTCCGTTGGGCATCAGCAGCTTTGTATGCCTCGTTGGCGTAATCGTAACTCCGCTGAAGGTGGTCATTCTGCTCGGTCAGACCCTGCACGTCCGCAAGGGCGGCATCCCGCTGGGCTTCGACATCTTGGATGTGGCTTTCCGCCCAAGTAGCCCGATTCTGAGCACCCAGCAGCTTGTCCCGCTCAGCCTCGGCAGCATCGGCCCGCTCTTTCTCGGCTTTGATCTGGGCCAGCAGGTCCTGATACTCCTTGTTCGTGGAAACCTCACCGTTCTTGACCTTCTCCACCAGCTCTGCCGGAGCGCTGGGCTTTGCCACGGCATACAGCAGAGACGGAGACAACTCTTTCAGCACACGCTGCTGGCGGGGGCTGCTGCCGGCCATCAGGGCAGAAACCTGCAGCAGACGGTAGGCAGTTGGTTTGGTGACTCCTACGGATAGGCACCAGTCCTTAAAGGTGTCCTCGCTGTGCTGGTTATTTCGAGCTTGTCTCATTGTGAGACGAGCTCCATCTTCACCGTTGTCGCATTGTGCGACAACTCCGCACAGCGCATCATGGGCGGCGGCGATGGCATTGCCCATGTGGACAAGGCCGCGTTCGGCCAGCTTTTTGCCGTGCTGGTACTCCTTTTCTGCAAAGTGCAGGTCATCCACCGTCTGTGCATCCAGCCCGGAGTAATCGAACGCCGGGCGGATCTCGTCCGGGATCGTGGTCAGGGGCTTGCTTTGCAGAGTGTCCATGCTGTCCATGCTTTCCAGCGCTGCAGCTGCGTCCAGTTTGGAGGGCATCATACCCGCACCTCCGTGTCCTTCAGACGGTCCAGCAGCTCGGCGAGCAGGGCACCGGACAGCGGCTTGATGTCGCCGCCACGCCAGCCATAGCAGAAGATGGTGCCGTAGATGTTCTGGCCGCGATATGTACGGCACAAACCTCTGCCATAAATGCCGTACACCAGCACTGCCGGCGTGCGGGGCAAAACCTTCTGTTCACAGGGGCACTGCAGACGGGCCTCGATGCCCTGCAGGGTGTCCGGCAGAGAGGTGACTTCCGGGGACTTGCCCGGCTCGATCAAAATACCTTTCATTTGTAAAATCCTTTCTGATGTGATATCATCAGGATGATGGTGAGTAGAAAATCCATCATCCTTTGGGCTCGTCGGTGTCGTTACCACCGGCGGGCTCTTCCTTTTTGGGCCGGGAGAGTACTCTGATCCATTCGGCACGCTGGTCGGCGGATGCATAGTGGTAGCCCACTTCGTCCATGCCGTGCTCGCGGGCAGGCTTTTCAAAGCCGTTTTCTCCGTGGGCCAGCTCATAGCCGGAATCGGCCAGCTTCAGGATCTGGCGGGGTTCCCAGCCCTGCATGGCTGCGGTAAGCTCCAGATAGGCAAGAGCCGTGCCGCAGGACATGGCGGCCTCCCGGATATAGTTGGAGGGAATGCGTTCCAGCTCGTTGACGTCCAGGCAGCCCTCCGTCTTGATGCAGTAGGCTGCGTTGCTCTCAATGGATGCAGCTGCCGTGCTGAGCTTGGCAGCTGCCCCGGCCAGATGTGCCACACAGTCCCTGTCCTGCCACTTGAGGGGCAGTTCCTGCACCAGATAGGCCAGCACATGGGCCTTGCGGTCAGTGAGTTTCATGGGGCTCCTTTCTCCGGGGTGGCGTCAGGCTGTCCACCTCGCTGCGCGGGATGAGCTCCCGCTGACAAATGTACTTGACGTGCTGCCTGCCGTCCTTGAGCCAGTGGCAGACGGAAGCGGCAAAAGAATTTGCGCTGGCGTAGCCCAGCCGCCGGGCGCACATGGCAGCCGTGCCGCTGGCAATCAGGTCACCGCTCTTGGCGTCCCATACGGTGTACCACGGGACGTTGTTGACGCAGTCAGCCATGGGCTTACCCCACCTTCCGCTTGCCCTTCACGGTGTTCTGGGGCTCCTTGTGGACTTTCCGCTGGGCCCGCTCCTCGGCGTCCTGGGCGGCAAAGCCTAGGCGCATGAAAAAGACAGCTGCCAGCACAAGCACCATGGCGGTGACGAACTCGCCGTCGGTGACGGGCTGGCCCAGCTGGGCCCCGCCCTCAATGCCCATGCCGTACAGCAGGCCCACGCCCATGCAGGCGACGGCCAGAGCGTGCAAAACAGTAGACTTAATCTTCATGCCTCTTCTACCTCCCAAGGACAGTCTGCGGTGGGTGTGCAGTCGTCCAGCGACCAGCCTACGACGGGGTGCCACTCACCGTCCGCGAAAATCTGCAGGCCGGTGTGGTGCTCGTCCTGCGTGCGTCCGCCCAGCTGGTAGTGGCCGGATGCCGGGCTCCCGTCCCAACGGAACCATTTGTTCCAAAACAGCGGTGCAATGTACGGCAGGCCGATGGGGGCCTGCGCCCGCTCTCTGGCGGTGATGATGGTGGTTGTCATGATGTCCTCCTTACTTGTAGCTGCGCTTCTGGACGCTGGTGCGGCCGTAGCGCATGAAGTAGATAAAGCCAAGCCGCGGGATGCGGATGGTGCTGCCATACAGGATCACCGGGAAGCCCAAGGCTCCGGCATCGATCTGTGCCTGGCTGCGGATGGACTGCACGCTGCAGCCCAGGAACTGCGCCACCTGTTCGGCGGTCAGGGTCTGCTGGGGGTAGGTCTCCAGCTCGTCCAGCGTGGTAGGGAACGGGGTCTTTTCCATAATCAAGCCCCCTTCATGCCACGGGCCGCCCGGCCAGCTGTTTCAGGCTTGAGACCAGCTTGATGGATTCAGCTGCGGTCTCCATCTGCTCGAATGCGTCCTCGTCCATGCCCTTGCACATGCTGTGGATGCGGATCACACGATCCACGTCCTGCTGGGTAAGGTTATACATGGCGGGGTTCAGGGTGTTGTTCTTGTTGCGTGCCATATGTAGCACTCCTTTCTGTGGGTGGCTCCCACGACCGCCCCGATCAGGGCGGTTTCGACCTTTGCCGGAGGTCATCATCAGGTGGGTTGTGAGCGGTTCCCTTCTGCGGTAGAATAGAGGGGCAGAAGGGAGGTGGAAATAATGGAACCTACGGCAAATGCGGGAATGTCTGTTTCAGACTGGTCATCGTTGGTAGCGATGGTTGTAGCAATCTGTGCATTGTTTTCTCCGGCTTTAACAGCCTTCTTCAACAATCAACATCAGCTTGAAATGAAAAAATTGGAGTATGAACATCAG
>OHXA01000348.1_pt1 | contig 15340 bp, 10 predicted proteins | sample 1579861 | NCBI WGS metagenome assembly OHXA01 (sample SAMEA3882538, study PRJEB24775) | human gut metagenome | biome: human-associated habitat; feature: intestine environment; material: feces | place: Netherlands | collected 2009/2010
CTTGCCTCCCTCTGCGAGGGAGGTGGCCCGTAGGGCCGGAGGGAGAGAACCTTGCCACAGCCCGAAATGTTTCGGATTGCCGCTAGGTTCTCTCCCCCACCGCCTGCGGGCGGAGCCCCCTCGCAGAGGGGGCCAAGAGGTTTTGGGGACGCGCATTTTTTCTGGTTACACAAACACTGCCTGCACCAGCACCATATACAGGGCGGTGCCCACGGCAATGCTGAGCAGCGTGTTCTTCTTCCACAGGTGCAGCCCCACCACGGCGGCCCCGGCAAGCAGCTCCGGCAGGCCGTGAGTGGGGCCGAACAGGTCCACGCCGCGCAGGCAGTAGACGACGAGCATCGCCATAATGGCGCAGGGCAGCACCCCGGCCAGATACACCACAAATTTCGGCGTGGGCCGCCCGCCGCCGAACACCACAAACGGCAGGAACCGGATCAGCGCTGTCACGCCCGCCACAACGGCCACAAGCAGCGCACCGTGTACATCAAACGGCATGGTCGGCCTCCTTTTTCTGCATAAAACCGCGCAGCACCGTCAAGGCTGCTGTGATGCCCACCATGGACGGGATCAGGAAATCGCTGCTGCCGAAAACCAGCAGACAGACCAGCGACACACCCAGCCCCACCAGCGCGGGGGTATGGTCGCGGCTGGCCTTCCACTGCTCGGTCATAACGACGAGGAACAGCGCGGTCATCGAAAAGTCGATGCCCGTCGTGTCAAACGGCAGCACACTGCCCAGCAGTGCGCCCGCCACGCCGCCCGCGATCCAGTAAAGCTGGTTCAGCAGCGACACCCAGAAATAGTATTTTTTCCGGTCCACGCCCTCGGGCACGCCGCCGCTGCACACGACGGAATAGGTCTCATCGGTCAGCGCAAAAATCAGGTACGGCTTGGCCGCGCCGGTGTCTTTATAGCGTTCCAGCATCGAAATTCCGTAAAACAGATGCCGCGCGTTGACCATCAGTGTCATGATCGCCGCCGAGATCAGCGACGCGCCGCCCGCCAGCAGGTCAATTGCGACATACTGCATACTGCCCGCGTAGATCAGCCCGCTCATGACCAGCGCCCACCCCGCGCCGTAGCCCTTGCTTTGCAAAAGCACACCAAAGCCCAGCCCCAGCACGATATACCCCGCCATGATGGGCAGGGACCGCACAAAGGCGTAACGAATCGTTTTCACTTTCCTTTACCTCTTTAACCTACTAAAGTGCTATGTTGGGTAGTATAGCACAAAAAAATTCCCCGCGCAAGCGGGGAAAAGGCATTGTTCAATAGTACCGCAAACGGGCACGGGCGGATGCCTGCACCGTCCTGGGGGCCCTGCGGCTGCCGCCTCGTTTTACGCCTTCTCGCTCTCCCACCGGGCCACCAGCGGGGCGGCCACAGCGGAAAGCGCCTCCCGTGCGGTGTTGATGGCATTCACGTCCACGGGGGTCAGCTTGTCGGCCTTTTTGTGCTTCAGAACGCGCTCCAGCGTTCTTTCTGCTTCTTTGATTTTAGTACGGGTCTCGCGGTCCAGCGCCTTGCCGGCCTTGCTGCCCAGCGCGGTGTTCACGCGGTAAAGCGCGGCCTCGCCGGCGTTCAGCGCCTCCAGCGCGGCCTTGCGCTCCTTGTCCTGCCCGGCAAAGGCGGCGGCGTTCTCCTTGGCGCGTTTGATCTCGTCCTCGGTCAGGTTCGATGTGCCCGAGATCGTGATGCTCTGCTGCTTGCCGGTGTCCATGTCGCGCGCCTTGACCTTGACAATGCCGTTGGCGTCGATGTCAAACGTGACCTCGATCTTCGGCACGCCCGCCCAGGCGCGCTTGATGCCGCGCAGCGTGAAGGTGCCCAGCAGCTTATTGTCCCTGGCAAACTCGCGCTCGCCCTGCAGCACTTTAATTTGCACCGTCTTCTGGAACGGCGCGGCGGTGGTGAATACCTTGCTGAACCGCGTCGGGATCGTGGAGTTGCGCTCGATCAAATGCGTTGCCACGCCGCCGACGGTCTCGATGGAAAGGGTCAGCGGGGTCACGTCCATCAGCAGCAGATCCTCGCCGGGGCCGGAGAGCATCTCGCCGCCCAGACGTCCGGCCTGCACCGCCGCGCCCAGTGCAACGCACTCGTCGGGGTTCAGCGATTTGGACGGCTCCAGACCGGTCATCCGCACGACCTTGGCCTGCACCGCCGGGATGCGGGTCGAGCCGCCGACCAGCAAAACCTGATCCAGGTCGCTGGCCGAAAGGCGTGCGTCGCTCAGGGCGTTGCGCACGGGCAAGGCGGTGCGCTCGATCAAATCGGCGCAGAGCTCCTCAAATTTAGCGCGTGTCAGCGTAGTTTGCAGGTGCAGCGCACCGTCTGCCGCCATCGTGAGGAACGGCAGATTGATGTCAGTCTGCTTCGCGCTGGAAAGCTCTTTTTTCGCCTTTTCGGCCTCCTCGCGCAGGCGCTGCATCGCCACGCGGTCATTCGTCAGGTCCACGCCGTGTTCGGCCCTGCACCGGTCTGCCAGCCAGTTGACGATGCGCTCGTCAAAGTCGTCGCCGCCCAGAAAGTTATCGCCGCAGGTCGAGAGCACCTGCACGATGCCGTCGCCGATGCGGATGAGCGACACGTCAAATGTGCCGCCGCCGAGGTCGTAGACCATGACGGTCTGGGTGCGGCCATTGTCCAGCCCGTAGGCCAGCGCCGCGGCTGTCGGCTCGTTGATGATGCGGCGCACGTCCAGCCCGGCAATGCGCCCGGCATCCTTCGTGGCCTGGCGCTGGGCATCGTTAAAGTAGGCGGGCACGGTGATGACCGCCTCGGTGACAGGCTCACCGAGATACGCCTCGGCATCGGCCTTCAGTTTTTGCAGGATGAGGGCGCTCAGCTCCTGCGGCGTGTAGCATTTTCCGTCGATGGGCACGCGGGTCTCGCTGCCCATCAGCCGCTTGACGCTGGACACGGTGCGGGGGGCGTTCGTCACGGCCTGGCGCTTGGCGGGCTCGCCCACCAGCCGTTCTCCCACCTTGGTGAACGCGACGACAGAGGGCGTCGTGCGCTGCCCCTCGGCGTTGGGGATGACGACGGGCTTGCCGCCCTCGACCACCGCCACACAGCTGTTGGTAGTCCCCAGGTCAATTCCGATTATTTTTGCCATGGTGGTGCTTGTCCTTTCAAAAAAGACACTTTTGAATCATAATTCTATTGTAGCGCCTGCCGCCGGGAAAAGTGTTGCGATTTCGTAAATAAATTGGGGCGAATTTTATAAACCTGCGGGGCCACCTTCCCCCCCTCGGGGGAAGGCTAAGAAAATGTTGACGCACACACCCCAACGTGCTATAGTTAGTTTAAAGCACTAAAGAGGGGGATTCCTATGGCACGCACCGCAACGGTCACCCGCAATACGCGGGAGACACAGATCACGCTGACGATTGACCTGGACGGCACCGGCAGGGCCGACCTGCACACGGGCATCGGCTTTTTTGACCACATGCTGGACGGATTTGCCCGCCACGGCCTGTTTGATGTAAGCGTCACCTGCCGCGGCGACCTGGACGTAGACTGCCACCACACAATTGAGGACATCGGCATTGCGCTGGGCACGGCCATAAAAGAAGCGCTGGGCGACAAGGCCGGGCTGGTGCGGTACGGCAGCTACATGTTGCCGATGGATGAGACGCTGGCACTCTGCGCCGTCGATCTGGGCGGGCGGCCCTACTTTGTGTACGACGCCAGCTTTGCAGGCCAGAGCTGCGGCGGCATGGACACCCAGATGGCGCGGGAGTTTTTCTACGCCGTATCGTACAGCGCCATGATGAATCTGCATCTGAAGGTGCTCTACGGGGAGAATGACCACCATAAGCTGGAGGCCATGTTCAAGGCGTTTGCCAAGGCGCTGGACGCCGCGACGCGCAGAGATGCGCGGATTGACGGCGTTTTGTCCACCAAGGGGACGCTGTAAGGGAGATGCTCGGCGGCGGGAACGACGGGCGCCTATAGAATGCGCCCGCGGCCGTTTCCCGCCGTGGACAGCATATACATTAGGAGGGAAAGCAGTATGTACAAGGACATCATCGACACCATCGGCTTTGTGGAGAGCTACGACCCCGAGCTGGGCGCGGCTATGCAGCGTGAGCTGGGCCGCCAGCGGCAGAACATTGAGCTGATCGCCAGCGAGAACATCGTTTCCCCCGCCGTCATGGCGGCCATGGGCAGCGTGCTGACGAACAAGTACGCGGAAGGGTACCCCGGCCACCGTTATTACGGCGGCTGCCAGTACGTCGATCAGGTCGAGCAGATCGCCATTGACCGTGCCTGCAAGCTGTTCGGCGCGAAGTATGCCAACGTTCAGCCGCACTCCGGCGCACAGGCCAACCTGGCCGTCTACTTTGCGCTGCTGAACGTCGGCGACACCGTCATGGGCATGGACCTGTCCCAGGGCGGCCACCTGACCCACGGCTCCCCCGTGAACATGAGCGGCAAGAACTACAACTTTGTCTCCTACGGCGTCTCCGCCGAGGATGGCCGCATCGACTACGCCGCACTGGCCAAGCAGGTCGCGAAGGTCCGCCCCAAGCTGCTGGTCGCCGGTGCGTCGGCCTATCCCCGCGCCATCGACTTTGAGAAGCTGGCCGAGATTGCCCACGGCTACGGCGCGATGCTGATGGTCGATATGGCGCACATTGCGGGTCTTGTCGCAGGCGGCCAGCACCAGAGCCCCGTCCCCTACGCCGACGTGGTCACCACCACGACCCACAAGACGCTGCGCGGCCCCCGCGGCGGCCTGATTTTGACGAACAACGAGTATATCATCAAGCGCATCAACTCCGCCATCTTCCCCGGCACGCAGGGCGGCCCGCTGGAGCACGTCATCGCCGCGAAGGCCGTCTGCTTTGGCGAGGCGCTGAAGCCGGAGTTCAAGGAGTATGCCCGCAAAATTGTTGAGAACGCGAAGGCGCTTGAAGCCGAGCTGACCGCCCGCAGCGTGAAGCTGGTCTCCGGCGGCACGGACAACCACCTGCTGCTGATCGACCTGACCGACGAGGACTGCACCGGCAAGGAGCTGGAGCACAATCTGGACGAGGTACACATCACCGCGAACAAGAACACCGTCCCCGGCGAGAAGCGCAGCCCGTTTGTGACGAGCGGCGTGCGCATCGGCACCCCCGCCGTCACGACCCGCGGCATGGGTCCCGACGAGATGAAGGTGATCGCCGACTGCATTGCAGACTGCGTGTTTGACTTTGCGAACAAGAAGGACGAGGTCGCCAGGAAGGTCGAGGAGCTGACGAAGAAGTTCCCGCTGTATGAATAAGCCTTGATTGAAAAATAGAAAGCCGCTGCCTGTGGTTACACATGGGCAGCGGTTTTTGTTTGTGCGCAGGGTTGGCGGCGGCGGAAGGTTTACGGATCGCCGCTGTAGGGGGCGTGTCCCCGACGCCCCGCGGAGCGGTCAAGACCGCTCCCTACGATGCGAAAGATAAACGGGCGGCAGCGGCAAGGCTGCGGGCCGGGCATGCCCGGCCCCTACAGGGGCATTCATGATAGCCACGCCCTCGCCAGCGCCTGCGCCACCTTCTCCACATCGTCCTCCTTCAGGGCCGAGTACCCCGCCACCACGGTATCCGCCCGGCAAAGCTCGGGCCGGGCGAGATAATACTCACTCAGGCCTCGCAGCCGCACGCCCTGCTGTGCCGCGGCGGCGACCATGGCACGCTCGCCGCCGGCTCCCGGCAGCGTCAGCAGAAAATGCAGCCCACTGTGTACGCCGTCCAGCTCCACGCCCGGCAGCGCCGCGCGCAGTGCTGCCGCAAACGCCTCCATGCGGCGCTTGTAGGCAAGGCGCATCCGGGCAAGATGCCGCGTAAAATACCCGCCCGCCATGAACTCGCAAAGCGTCTGCTGCTCAAAGCGGCTGACCGTGTTGGCGTAGGTCGCAAAATCCCGGCGATAGCGCGCCAGCAGGCTTTGCGGCAGCACCATGCAGGCAATGCGGATGCCCGGGGCCAGACTTTTTGAAAACGTCGTCAGGTAGACCACCGGGCCGTCCGGGCCCGCCATGCCCTGCAAACTGGGCAAAGGGCGCGTATCAAAGCGGAACTCCGAGTCGTAGTCGTCCTCCAAAATGTATCGCCCGGGCCGGGCCGCTGCCCAGGCCAGCAGCTGGGCACGGCGGGTCGCAGGCATCGTAACACCCGTCGGAAAGTGATGACTGGGCGTCAGATAGCAGAGGTTTGCGCCGCTTTTTTCCAGCGCGTCGGCGGGCAGGCCCTCGCGGTCAATGTCCACCAGCGTGCAGGGAATGCCGCTGTTCTGCAGGACCGTCCGCGTGCGGAAGTAGCCGGGGTTCTCGATGGCCGCCATGCCGTCGCTGAACAGGTGCGCCAGGCACCCGAGCAGATACTCAATGCCCGCGCCGACGACGATCTGCTCCGGCGTGCATTCCACACCGCGGTACACCGACAAATATTCCGCGATCTGTGTGCGCAGCGGGGCGTCGCCCTGCATTTCGCCGCGCTGTAAAAGCTCGGGCCGCTGGTAGAGCAGCTCCTTCTGGATGCGTCCCCAGCTGCGCGCCGGGAACAGCGCCGTGTCCACACTGCCGGTGGACAGGTCGTAGACCGGCTGCGGCGCGGCGGGCGGCTGCGGTGCAGGGGCGGCGGGGGCGCGGCGGGCGCGGCTGTGCAGCATGCCGTAGGTCTTTTGCACATAAAAGCCGCTGCGGGGGCGCGGCTCGGCCAGACCCTCGGCGGCCAGCATCTGGTAGGCGGCGTCCACCGTGTTGACGCTGACGCCCTGCTGCGCAGCCATCGTGCGGCGGCCCGGCAGCGGCGTTCCGGGTGCGCGCTGGCCGGTGCGGATCTCATCCGCCAGGGCGGCGTACAGCTGCTCATACAGCGGCGTTTTTTGGTCTGCATCCAACTCTATCATGACAGTCCTCCACACTGGCCCCATAAAAAATTTAAAAACTGAGCATTTATTCAGAGCCAGAAATCAGTATAATAAAAACATACCTTCCCGGAAGGAAAATGTCAATAGAGGTGTACGAAACTATGTCTACCGCAACGATGTGGCTGCTGCTGTTCGTCGTAGCAGCCCTGGCACTGCTGATCGCAGCGCTGACCAAAACGAAATTCACCGTACAGAAAATCAGCATCATCGGCATCATGGCCGCGCTGAGCTTTGTCGCGTATGAGTTCTTCCGCATTCCGAACGTCTTTGGCACGGGGTCCAGCTTCCATCTGGGCAACACCTTCACGGCGCTGACCGCCATGCTGCTGGACGGTGTGTCCGGCGGTCTGGCCGGTGCCATCGGCCTGGCGCTGGCCGACGTTGTCGCCGGTGACCCGGGCTACGCCATCACGACCTTTATTCTGAAATTCATCATCGGTCTGGTCTGCGGCGCGGTGTCCCACAAGGTCATCCACCTCAGGACCTTCCCCACCGGCAACAAGCTCAAGTACGTGGCCGCCGTCACGGCGTCGGCCTTCAGCGGCCTGCTGGTCAACGTGTTCACCGACCCGTTCATCGGCTACTTCCGCAACCTGTACATCTTTGGCCAGCCCGCGGAGTTCGTCTCCGTCGTGACCAAAATTGCCAGCGGTGTGACGCTGGTCAACTCCCTGCTCTCCACCGTCTGCGCCGTTGTCCTGTACATCGCCCTGCGCCCCGCCCTGGAGAAGGCACATCTGCTGCCGAAGGAGTGATTCTCCCAAAGCCTTCCCCCTGGGGGGAAGGTGGCCCCGCAGGGCCGGATGAGGGGGAAGTTGCCGGATGCAGACCGTAAACGGGGTACTGCTGGCAAACTCCGCCCTCATCAGTCCGCTTCGCGGACAGCTTCAGTCTCCGCGCTAAGAGCCGCCTCCGGCGGTTGCGCTCCGACACGCGCCTGCGGGCGCAGCCCCTCAGAGGAAGCCTTTTCAATTCAACATCCTCATTTCTGTTTACCCCCGCTTCGGCGGGGTTTTTGTTTTGCGGCAAATTATGTAAAAATTGCAAAAAGACTGGCGTTCCGGTGGGAAATGGTGTAAAATGAATTTACATATTGTGTAAACACTCCATGCTCCCACGCGAAAGGAGCCTTTCATGGCAGGCAAAACCAAATCACAAAAGAAAAAAGCGCTGGATATGCGCAGCAAGATGTATCTGGTGCTGGCTCTGTGCAGCGTCATGCTGCTGGTCAGCGTCGGCATCTCGCTGGTGCTCATCGGCGGCATCGACCTCGGCGGCGCGGACGCCCAGAGCGTGTCCACCGTGGACAGCGCGTCCATGGTCGTCGAGAGCGGCTATAATAAAGAGGAAAACACCATCGACACCCAGGCCTACACCTCGACGATCCTTGAGCAGACCGCCGACGCGGGCGACAGCTATGTGGACGAGACGCTGTTTTTGGGCGACAGCAACACAGCCCGCATGTACCGCATGTTCGACTATTGCAGCTACGACAACGCCATCGGCTCGGTGGGCATGACCGCCAAGAGCCTGGCGACCTTTGCCTGCGTGCAGGTAAGCACTTCGTCCGGCTACATCACGATGCCCCAGGCCGTGGCGAAATTGCAGCCGCGCCGGGTCATCCTGACCTTCGGCACGAACGACCTGAACCCCGGCTATAAGGCCGCGGACTTCGTCAAAAACTACCAGACCGGCATCGAGGCCATCGTCACCGCCTACCCCAGCGTGGACATCATCGTCAACGCCATCCCGCCCATCGGGCAGCAGCACTCCAACCAGAGCCTTACCCAGACCCAGGTGGACGAGTACAACAAAGCGCTCGTCGAAATGTGCCAGGAGAAGGGCTGGAAGTTCCTGAACAGTGCCGAGGTGCTGAAGGATTCCGTCACCGGCTACGCCAAGAGCGGCTATGTGGAGACGAGCGACGGCATCCATCTGACCCGCACGGCGATGGACGCGCTGTTCAACTACATCCGCACCCACAGCTACATTACCGAGGATGACCGCCCCGCGCTGACGACGATCCCGAAGCACACCGGCGACAAGGACGCCGTGGTCTACACGGTGCCGGTCGTTGTGCCGGCCGAAACCGCCACCCCCGAGCCCGAGGCGACCGAGACACCGGCCAGCAGTGAGGCCGAGGCCACCGCCACCCCGGAACCTGAGGTGACCGCGACACCTGAGCCGACTGCAACGCCGAGTCCCACACCCGAACCGACTGCAGAGCCGACACCGGCACCCCCTGAGCCGACTACAGAGCCGACACCGACACCCCCCGAGCCGACTGCGGAGCCGACACCCACGCCCCCGGAGAACACCCCCGATGCAGACGTTCCCGCCGGGAATGACGGAACTCAACCTACATAAAACACCGACCCCCGCAGCACCTGACGCTGCGGGGGTCTTTTTCTTATGCTTTTTTGCCGAGCAGCTCGGTGCGGATGTAGCGGAAGCAGGCATCCTCGCCCTCGTCGCGCAGGATCAGCAGGCAGGTCTCCAGCTCCTTGCGGGTCTCGGGGTGCAGGATGTAGTGGTCCCTGCTGCGGTCATAGTACTCCCACGCCGCGGCGTCGGTGTACTTGTCGCCCTTATAGTTCTTGCTGGCGGCAATGCGGTCACAGACCATCTCGGCCACGTAGCGGGCGGGCATCCGCATACCGGCCATGGCATGGTCGCCGTCCGGCGCGTAGTCGATCCAGTATTCCAGATGGTGCTTGTTGCGGCCCTTATGGTGCAGCCAGGCGGCGCTGTAGCCCTCGGCCTGGCGCTGGGCGTTGTTGGGGCTGCACGTCCCCTGCCAGTATTTGGCCCCGGCCCAGAACTCCACGGGGGCCAGCTTGCTTAAATCGTGGGTCATGCCCTGCCAGTACAGCCCGCAGCGGAAGCAGTTTTTCATCACCAGCATTTTGTGATGGCGGATCGTTTTGTAGTGTTTAATGGGATGCCACAAGGTCTTTTTTCCTCCCCGGGATCATGAGTTTTGCCAGCACCGGCAGCAGCATACAGCTGATTGGCACAAACGCAAAGTGCCACAGCATCGGTACAAGGTGGGTATGGATCGCAGCGTGCGCCTTGGACAGCACCATCCAGGACGCCGGGGCCGCCAGCCCCAGCCCCCAGACGATGCACGGCGGCACCAGCTGCGCCGCCGTGCCGCGGCGCAGGCAGGCAACAACGCTCACCGCGCCGACCAGCAGCGCAAACAGCAGCAGCTGCCATGCCGCGACGCTGACGGGTCCGAGCTGCAAAAGCGGCTCCGTACTCTCACGGAAATACTGCGCGAGTACCTGCGGCACGTTCACGTCCCGCACCGCGCTGTCCGTCAGGCTGACGCGGTCCGTGACGGCCCGGGTCATGTTCTGCCAGGCGTCCGCCGCGCTGCCGAAGCAGAGCCATTCCTGTGCGAACCAGAGCGCCAGCGCCGCAGTCACACCGCCCAGCGCCGAGACACCCGTCCCGACGGTGCGGCCCAGCCAGACGAGTGCGCCGTGCGGGTCGCGCCGCACAAAATACGCCTTGGCGGCAGCGTAGCAGAGCGGGATCTCACACAGGATCAAAAATGTTGTGATAAATTCAAACCCGCACATGCAGCGCACCATGCAGGCGGCGGCCACCAGCGGCCAGCACCCGCGGGGCGTTTTGCCGCGCACGCGGGTGCAACGGCAGAGCCAAAGCGCCGCCAGCAGCGGCAGCAGCCAGGTCCAGAGGCACCAGTACAGGTCCTTCATGCCGCGCTGCAGCCAGGGGGCCAGCAGCACCGACGCAAACCCGAACGCTGCCGCCAGCGGGCCGAATTCTTCCCACACGGCCAGCGCCGCAAGCAGCTCCGCCGCGTAGAACAGCGTGCTGTTCAGCCAGTAGAGGGCGGTCTCCCGCGCCAAACCGTCGGGCAGCCAGTGCCGCAGCAGACGGTTGACCCTGCCGAACAGCCAGCCCTGCAAGCCCGACTGGTGGGTGTAGGGGTGGAACGCCGCCGCGTCGGTGGGAGTGTCGTCCCGGAACAGTGCGCGGTTCGTGTCGTCGCTCCAATCGTCGGTGTAGACACCCAGAAAGCCGCCGGGGGCGTGCTGCCCCTGCTCCATCTGGTGGATGCGGCCATAGACGAGCGTCTGGGAGCCTGTATCCCACACGCCGGTCAGGTAGGCGCTGGCATTGTGCCGCACCGTGGTCAGCAGCGCGGCCAGCGCCAGCACTGCCAGCAGGGTCGCCGCGCCGCGCAGGGGTGCGGGCAGCGTCTGCCATATTCCTTTTGCTTTTGTCAATGTTATCGATCCCATTTGTCGCACAGCGCAGCGATCTGGCTGGCAAATTTTGCAAGGTCCTTGTTGGCCCCGCCCTGGTTGTGGCGGATGACCTCCAGCAGGCGCTGGCCCATGTTGGCCAGACGGTCATAGGCCGCGCTGGTGCGCACGGTCTCGGCGGATTTCGTCTTGATGATCTTTTGGGTGTTGCCGACCTCGGCGCAGGCGACGCGGCCCTCGGCGGCGATCCAGATCGAGCCGTTGTAGGGGGCGTCGGCCTCGTAGCCCTCCTCCTTCAGATGGTTGGCCCAGTGCTCGGCGACGGCGTCCTCGCCGTGGTTGACAAAGACGAACTTCGGCTTTTCGTCAAAGGCGCGGAGCCAGGCTTCCAGCCCGTCCTTGTCGGCGTGACCCGAAAGCCCGCCCAGCTGCGCAATGCGGGCCCTGACCTGCACCGGCTCGCCAAAGAGCTTGACCTCCTGCGCACCGTTGACCAGTGCGTTGCCTAAGGTGCCGGGGCTTTGGTAGCCGACGAACAGCACCGTACACTCAGGCCGCCAGAGGTTATATTTTAAGTGGTGGCGGATGCGGCCCGCGTCGCACATACCGGCGGCGGAGATGATGACCTTGGGCGTCGGGTCGCCGTTGATGGCCATGGATTCCTCTTTCGTCTCGCTGACGTGCAGACCCGGGAACTGCAGGGGGTTTTGGCCGCTCTGCACCAGGGCGAGGGCTTCGTCGTCGTAGCACTCGGCAAAGTTTTCCCGGAAGATCGTGGTGGATTTGCTCGCCAGCGGGCTGTCCACAAAGACCGGGAAGTTTTCGTGGCCCTTGATACGGCCCTCGGCCTTGATCTGGCGGATAAAATACAAAAGCTCCTGCGTGCGGCCCACGGCAAAGCTGGGGATGACGACATTGCCGCCCTTGTCGAACGTCGATTGCAGCACGGCGCTCAAATCGCCGATATAATCCGGTTTCGGGCCGTGGCTGCGGTCCCCGTAGGTGGATTCCATGACAAGGTAATCCGCGTGGCCCGGGTTGGACGGGTCCTTGATGAGCGGCTGATGGGTGTTGCCGATGTCGCCCGAGAAAACGATGATCTCCGGCGTGCGGCCCGGCTCCGCAATGCGCAGCGAGACGGACGCGCTGCCCAGCAGGTGCCCCACATCGGTAAAGCGCATCTCGATTTTGCCGGTTGGCCCGTCGAACAGCGTCTGCCACGTCTCATAGGGGCAGGGCACAAACTGCTTCATGACGTTCTGTGCGTCCTCGACGGTGTAGTCCGGCTCGATCATCTCGGCACCGCTGCGCATGGCCTTGCGGTTTTTCCACTCGGCCTCCTGCTCCTGAATGTGGGCGGAATCCTCCAGCATGATGGCGCAGAGGTCGCGGGTCGCATCGGTGGTATAGATGGGGCCGCGGTAGCCGTTTTTGTACAGGTACGGGATGCGGCCCGAGTGGTCGATGTGCGCATGGGTCAGCAGCAGTGCCTCATAGGTGCCGGGCGCGCAGGGCAGGTCGGCGTTCTCATACACGTCGCGGCCCTGCTCCATGCCGCAGTCGATCAGAAAGCGGTGTCCCGCCGCCTCCAGCTGTGTGCAGCTGCCGGTCACTTCCCGGTCAGCGCCTAAGAATGTGAGCTTCATGTGGGAGAACCTCCTTTATTTGGGGATGTTTTGGGGGAAAAACCGGGAATGAGCGGCCACGGAAAGCCCGTCGGGACCCTTCAGGCCTCGCAAGCTCGGCCAGCCCTTCGGGCCCGGGCCCCTCTGTCGCTCCGCGACATCTCCCCGCGCAGCGGGGAGTCACCCCTAAAAGGGGAGCCTTTTTGCGCAGGCGGAGCCCGCGAGGAAAGCCTCCCCATCAGGGGAGGTGGCCGCGAAGCAGGCCGGAAGGGTTCGGAAAGTTGGCGGGTGGCTGCCGTCCCCGGTTCAGCCTCTGCGTCCGACCCCGTACTGCGGGGCCTCCGGCAGCACAAACTCTGTGGTAAAGTTGGCGGTCAGGTCGTTGATGTTCATCCGAACGCTCCAAAAGACATCGCCGTAATCGCGCAGGACCGTGTACTCCGCACCCAGACCGGCCAGCGTCGCCGTGTCGGTGACGATGTAGACTACATCCCCCTCGGGGGCGTACTCGGTCAGACTGTTCTGGTAGACGCGGCTGACCGTGCCGCCGTCGGCCAGCGCCCGGGCGGCTTCTGCGGTGGTGCTGACCAGCTGAATGCGCGCTGTCGCGGGCAGGGCGGCCATCAAATCCCCGCGGGTGATCTCGCCGTATTCCGGCTCGGTCACGCCGCCCGCGAACGCCTCGACGGACGCACCCTCCGGCAACCCCGTGGCCGGGTCATTTGTGACGATCTCGGCGTAGAGCGCCGCCAGATAGTTGCCGAAGCTGATGGTTTTGTTGGCGTCGGGGTTCGCCGCGTAGGTGAACAGCGGCGTGTAGAGGATGCTCTGGTCGTCGGCGTCCAGCGTGGCGATCTCCGCCGCGGCGCTGGTATAGGCGTCCGCACCGGCCTGCTGGGCCTCGTCTGCCGTCTCGGTAGGGGCGGTGGTGTCACTGCCGCCCACGGCCTCGGTATCCTTGCCGGGGTCGGCGGCATCGGCGGCGGCGGTGCTCATCGCCAGCCAGGTGGCGCGGCGGCTCTCCATCTCGGCAGCCGTCACAGGCTGCCGGAGCTCGACGCGGCAGCCGCCGCCCTGGGTAAAGACCAGGTCCAGCTGCGCCACACCGGTCAGACCCAGGTCCGCGCCCAGCACGTTTGTTCCGTTTTCCGTCGTTGTTCCGTCAACAATAGCCGTCACACCCTGGCTCAGCAGGGCCTTCTGCCAGTCGCCCGCCGGGGCGGTGGAGACAATCGCAAGGATGGCATCGCACCCGGCGTTCTGCAGGGCGGTGATCTGCTCGGCGGCGGTGTCGGTCCAGTCGCGGGCCGTGATGAACTCCCCGTTGGACGCCGAGATGACCGCGGCCTGCGCCGGGTCGTTCAGCACAAAGAAGCCGATTTTATACCCCGCGCGCTCCACGACGGTGTAGCGGCCATTGGTCACGCGGTTACGGCTCCAGCTTGTGGAGCGGTAGAACACGGCGGTGCCCTCGTTGTTCAGCAGGTTGGACGCCAGCGACGGGCCGCTGCCCATGTTGGCATCGCTGACCAGGCGGGTCGTGCCATAGGCAAAGTCGGTCAGCGCCATGGCGTGCAGGTCGTACCCCGCCGCCGAGAACGCCGACAGCATATCCATGCCGCCGGTCAGGCTGGCGCTCTCGGTGCCGTGCAGGCTGTCGCCCGCGTCCAGCAGGATGGAATCCGGGGTCGCGCCCTTGAGCGCGGCGGCATCCGCCAGCGTGGCGCGGTCCCCGCGCAGGCCCGCCGTGGCAAAGATCGGGACCGTGATGTCCCCGACCCGCACACGGCAGGTCAGGCTCTCGGTGCCGTCGGCCAGCGTGGCCGTGATCGTGCATTCCCCGCTGTCGGTGCGGGCGCGGACCGTGCCGTTTTTGTCCACGGTGGCCACGGTCTTGTCGCTCGTCGTCCAGTAGACCCTGCGTCCGCCGTCCTTCTCGCCCGGCTCGTTCGTCGCCAGCGTGGCGTAGGCGTCCTTGCCGTCCATGTGCAGCTCGTCGGTGTAGGTATCGTTCAGGAGCACCGGCGCGGCGGTCTTGCCGTTGCAGGCGGATACACCGGTAAATTTAAACGGTTTCATGACAAAATCCAGATCCACCGTCTCGCTCTGGACGCCGTAGTCCGCGCCCGGGGCGCTGAAGGTGCACTGCCACATATCGTAGGTGCCCGCGTAGTCCAGATCGTCGGAGAACCGCGCGATCCAGAGGTTGTCGCGCCATTTGTCAAAGGCGGGATCCGTCAAGCGGGCGCGCACCCAGTTGCGGGAGGCATACAGCCCCTGCGCACCGGTGTAGCCGTACTCGGTCAGGCGGTCAAAGAACGCCTGCGTGATCTCGGCCATCTCGGAGGGGAAAACGCCGCTGATGTACTTATCCTCGAGGTCGTAGTAGACCGGGTAGCTCAGCCGGTAGGGCGCGGCGGTGTAGTCGTCCAGCCCCTCCTGCGGCGGGGCGGTCAGGCCCAGCAGCCGCGCGACGTGGTCGGCCTCGCTGCGGGCCTCCTCCACCGTCGTGGCGTAGGAATAAAGGTACACGCCGAACGGGATGCCCAGCCGGGTGCA
>OHXA01000352.1_pt1 | contig 15103 bp, 8 predicted proteins | sample 1579861 | NCBI WGS metagenome assembly OHXA01 (sample SAMEA3882538, study PRJEB24775) | human gut metagenome | biome: human-associated habitat; feature: intestine environment; material: feces | place: Netherlands | collected 2009/2010
TGAAAAGAAAAAGCCGAGTTCCTTCTTGGTGAAAGGAAAGCGGCTTTCAGACGCTGGGCCAGCGGGATTCGAACCCACGAATGTAGGAGTCAAAGTCCTATGCCTTACCGCTTGGCGATGCCCGCTTGTGTGTTGGCTAGTATAACGCGGTTGTCTTGTTCGATACAAGGGTGGCGATGCTTGTTTTAGCTGTGGAGATTCGTTTGAAAATCGCGTCAATTGTGGAGATGAGGACCTTTGGCCTCCTGTTCTCCCTATCTTCTACCTGCACTTTTGCTTGATTGTTGTATTTGAGCTCAATTTGTCAGGAATTGGGCAAGCTTTTGGTCAGGCTCCGGTACTTACCCGCATGAACCTCGGGGGTAGCCTCATCCTACGCGTCGCAGCCTCCCCGTGCGACGCACGAGGGATAAGGAGCAGCCATGTCCAACGCACCCACGCACTCTGTCCACAGCGCAATCGCAACAGGTCCGCTGCTCCTGCTCCTCTTCATGCTTTTCGGCTGCCTGGCACCGGGAGCCGCATTTGCCGTCGATGGCTACGACCAGCTCGGCTTCCGCACTATTAGCGATGATTGTGGGCCCTTCTTCATCGGCAAGTATGAAGCTCAAGACACCTCGATTGCCTACTGCATGAACCAGGAGCGCCCCGGTCCCACCAAACCGGGCGGCCCATGGCTCAACTTTGATCAAGGCTGGGTGTGGCTCGACGACGAGTTCGCGGCAATCGTTTGTCACGGATATCCTACCGCCACGTCGTTTGGCGGCTACCATCTTTCACCCGATCGCGCCCGCGCCGCAACCCAGCTTGCCGTATGGATGCTCAACGGCACTACCCATGTCGACGGCACCTACTCCTACACGACCGCTCAGGGCAAAACCAAGAGTGGGCACTTTACCGCCGACAATGAAGTCGTGGCGGCTGCGCGGTGGCTCCACGACAGCGCAAAATCAGGAAGCATCAAAGCCGCCCCGCACCGCGCGCGGCGCTATCTAGGAGCCGTATCGGGCGGCAGCAGACGTCAAGACATGCTCTATGTACTGCCGGCGGTCTCTGTTTCCTTCCAAAAGCAGTCTGCAAACGCCGCCATTACCAGTGGAAACAATACTTATCAGTTTGATGGGGCAACATTCGATATTTTTGAGAGCGCCAGCGACGCGCGTGTCGGCACCATCAAGATGGACAGCAACGGTCGAGCGCAAGCAACACTTCTGCCCAACACGGCATACTACCTAGTTGAAACGAAGGCGCCGGCCGAGAATGACGGCGGGCGGGTCGCCATTGATGAACAGCCCGGCACCATCAACCTGCGTATCGTAAAACTCGATGCCGCGACGAATGCCGGCCCCCAGGTGGGATCTTCACTCGCAGGAGCAGAGTTCACGTGTGTGTCGCAATCAACCCCTGGATGGGCACAAATCCTCACGACCGACGAAAGCGGTCGGGCCACCCTCGCCGATGTCCCCTTAGGAACCTTTACCATCTACGAATCAAAAGCCCCCGAGGGCTACCTGCCATCCAACGACAGCTGGACCTATACCGTTGGAGCCGACCAGCTCGGCGATTCAGGCGTGATCGAGATCGAATCTCGCGTTTCCGATATCCCCATTGCGTTTAACCTTGAGATTTCCAAATTCAAGGATTACGGCAATAGCGACCAATCCGGCCTGGAGCAGCCGGCGGGTGGTGTTGTCTTTGAGGTTGTCAGCAACAGCTCTCAGCAGGTTGTTGGCACACTGACCACAAACATCTATGGCTTTGCCTCCACCAAAGATCAGCCCGAAGCATGGTTCGGCGCAGGCAAGCGACCCGCCGGTGTCCACGGAGCCGTCCCATACGACCGTGCCGGCTACACGGTTCGCGAGGTTCCGGAAACCGTCCCCGAGGGTTTTAAACGTGCAGGGGAATGGACCGTCGGGGCCAATCAGATTTCCAACGGCGCCGAGCTTCAATATATCGTGGACAACCACGCTCTGTCGACGCATCTCCAGATTGTAAAACGCGATGCCCAAACAGGCGCTTCTGTTCCACTAGCCGGATTCACCTTCCAACTACTCGACAGCAATCACGAATCTGTCTCACAAACTTGCTGGTATCCAACACATAACGTAATGGACACCTTTACGACTGACGCGACCGGGACCGTCACACTGCCCGAATCGCTCGTGCCGGGCACCTATTATGTACGCGAAACCTCGGCCAAAGAGCCCTATCTTGTCGGCGAGGAGATCGAGGTAAACATACCCGCCGACATGAACCTAACGCCCGTTGCAATCGCCTCGTATTATGACCACGCCGCGACCGGAAACATCAGGATCGTTAAAACCGATGCCATAGACGGCAGCAGCCTCGCGGGCGCCGTCTTTGAGATCCGTGCCTCGAGTGATATCGTGCGCCCCGACGGTAGCATTGCCGCGCTCGACGGTGAGACTGTCGCTACCATCACGACGGATGAAACTGGAGAAGCACGCGCGGACAACCTCCCGCTGGGACTTGGCACCGCACGCTACGAGGTTGTCGAGACTCAAGCGCCGGCAGGCTTCTTGCTCGATCGGACAACCCATATTGTCGACCTTACTTATGCCGACCAGAAAACACCCGTTGTAGAAGCACGGCTTAACGTATCCGACGATTACACCAAGGTTGATATCTCCAAGGTCGATGCAAGCGGTGAGCAGGAAGTGGAAGGCGCACAACTCACCTTATATGGTCCCGATAAAACCGAAATAGACTCCTGGACCTCATCCGACAAGCCACACCGCGTCGAACATCTTGCACCCGGCACCTACTCGTTGCGCGAAATGATGTCTCCGCGGACCTATGACCTTGCCGAGGAAATAACGTTTGAAATAAAGGATACGGGAGAAGTCCAATCCGTCGCGATGAAGGATGCGCCCATCGAGATCAAGGGACAGGTCGACAAGCGTCAGGAACTTGTCCAACCTATCGAAAAGGGCCTGTTGGCTAACGGCGATGGTAAAAATCGCGCCGCGACGCAAACTAATACGGATGGACTTTTCTCCTATACCATCGACGCTCGAAACGATTCCGCTACTTGGGTTGATGAGTTTACGATTACCGATGATCTTGAGTGCGCCAAAGACGGCACGGCGAGATTCATCTCAATCGAAACCCCCGTCGCCATCGGCGACCTCAACGGTCTGTGCAACGTGTGGTATCGCACGACGCCGTTGGACTCGACAGACGTCGATGAGCCGGCGAACGCGACACTTGACGATGGACACGAAAATCCTTGGCTTGAGTCCGACGAAGTAAAAGAGAGCCTTGGTGAGGACTGCCGCCTCGTCGATTACGACGGCTGGCGCCTCTGGAAGGCGGATGTCTCGACCACGGAATCCACCACACTCGAGGCGGAAGAGCTCGACCTTGCATCCAATACCGTCGTAACAGGCATTCGAATTGAATACGGTGCGGTAGCCGCCGACTTTACGACTCGAAGCGATGCGGATTCTTGGACCCGCGATGATCTCAAAGATGAGCACGACGACCTTGACGATGCCAAAGCAATCCTTGGCACAGACGCTCGGGGCGCAGTCGTACACATGCAGGCAACGTCGGCTTATACGCCCCAAACCGCACTCACCAACAGCGCGCGCGTCGATCTTTGCCGCAACGGTGGCGGCGATAAACTTGAGTCACATGACGAGGACAGCGTCATTCAACGCTGTACCCTACCGCAGGACCTACCGGCAACAGGATCAGTTCCCATCGCCGCTTGCATCACCGCGCTCCTGACCTCGGGTGCCGCAGCCCTATGGTTCGCTCGCCTTAGGTCGATCCCAAAGAAGCGCTAGCGCGATGAAAAAGCGGGCGAGCCAGTCCCCCGGCTCGCCCGCTTTCAATCATTTAAATCGCCGCATCTACTCTGCAGACGAAGATCCACCATCAACGATTGCCTGCTCGGACTCAGGAATCCCATCGGCACCCGTACTCTGTTCTTGCTCCACCTCTTCGCTGATTGCGGAGGCGGGGGTCGAGCCCTTTGCACCCACGATGTAGGCAGCCCCAAATCCTAACGCAATGGCAATCAAGGTCAAAATCACGTAGACAGGCCAATGGCGCTTAATATACGAAAACACGTTGACTCCTTAGAGCTCCGTCTACGAACGGCGGATAACCTCGGTCACGACCTCGGATACCGTAGCAATGTTCGTCGGGTTGACATTGTGGGGCAGGTCGTCCTCGGTACGAGCGCAAGCCAGACGCGTGCCGTCCACGCCGGCGATGGTAAGGGCTCGGCGGCTCGCCTCGAGCGCAGCATAGGCATCGGTCTTGGCATAGGGCATCTCGAGCGCGCCACAATCGACATGGAACGACTTGCAGACCTTGCTGACCAGGTTCATGATGCGGCGATCGCCCTTGAGCAGTTGTTGTTCGCCCTCGACCGTCACCACCGAAAGCCTACCGGCGCCGACGGATTCAAGATTGATAAAGAATACGCCGCGGAGCTTATCGCGATGCGAAGCCAAGAAGGCCTTCATGCCAGCGCCATCACAATCCGAGGCGCCCGTTGCCACAAACCAGATATCGTGACCGAGCAGCTCATCATCGCCCATAGAGGCGACAGCCGAGAGCATATCTTCGGAAGAAGCGCCATCGGAAGACGTAGCGCCACCCTTCCAGCCATCGTTATCGTCCTCGAAGTTATCCCACGAACCGATACCGCGACCGGACTTCTTGGCATCGTAATCGTCTTCGACGCCCAGCCAGTCACTCATGCTGTCCTGCTCGTTTTTCTTTTTACGGCCGAACAGACCACCCAGGCCGCGCTTACGAGACTTGGGTGCCGCCGGGGCGGGAGCCGAAATGGTCTCGATCGGCTGTGCGCCCGACGCAACGGGCATAGGAGGCGCAACGGGTGCCGATGTGGGTTCGGGGCCCTGGGCAGTAGCAAAGGGATCGTTGACCTGTGCGGAGGGGTCGGGAAGGTCGAACAGCGACGTGCGAGACGCAACGTTTGCCTGCTTCATAGACGGCAGCGACGGATCGGGGACCGAAGCCAGCGGAGACGAGGAAGGTGCAGGCGACGGTGCCGACGCCGGATCGGGAACATTCATCTGCGGGCGCGGCGATGCCTGGGAGGAAATCTGGGCCATAAGGGAATCGACCGTTTCGTCCTGGGTGGGAGCGACATTGGCAACCGTGGCACCGGAACCACTCGGGGTCGGCATGGTGAAAATCTGCGTGGAATAAGGCCTCGACTCATCCGTCTCGGGAGTCTCGGAAACCGCAGGCACTTCCTCCTGCTCGACCTCGGTCGAATCATCTTGCTCGGCTGCCGCGTATTGCTCTTCGTCAGAGTTGGCCTCGACGGGCTCGTCCTCGGCGGCATCTTGGATTTCGGCAGCATCAACAGGCTCGTCATCGTCTGCCGCGTCGCCCTGCTCATCGGAAACAGGAAGGGGCTCGGCAATCGCGGTGCCCTGTTTTTCAAACGTTATCGTGGAATCGAACTGCGCGGCATCAAACGACATGGTGCTATCGACGTGCTGCTGAGCCTCGAAAGACGTCGTCGCTTCAACAACATCCGCGGACGCCGGTTGCTGGGACTCAAAGGACGTTGTAGCTTCGGCGGCTTCGACGGGCGCGGACTGCATAGCCTCGTTCTGCTCGAACTCTTGCGCCGCGAGCTCACGTGCCGCCTCGGCTGCCTGCTGCTGAGCGATAGCCTCCTGCTCGGCAGCCTCGCGTGCGGCAGCGCGCTTCTCCTCGAAATCGTCGACAAATTTCTTGCCCTTTGCAAACGCACCCTTAAAGAAGTTGGAAGCGCTGGCGCCAATCGACGAGAACGCGGATGCAATGTCGGCATGCGGCGTTGCCGCGGGAATCTCGGCCGAGAAATCAGTATCGCTCTCGTAAGACACGCGCCTCGGCTGTTCAACGTAATCGTCGTCAGACTCGTCCGCAACGTCTTGCGCCGGCGCGGCGGGAGCCAAAATGTCCAGTCCTGCCGCGGGATCGAACGCGGACACCGCCTCGGGCTCGGCAACGGCAGAGGTAACCGCGGCAGACTCATCATCCGCAGCGACAACGGGCGCAGGCGCAGCCACGACGGGGGCAGGCTCGGGCTCAAACGTCGGCTCCTCGCCCTCCTCGTAATCGAGCGTGCAGGACTCGGGAAGCATTCCGAGCGCACGGATGGCATCCGAACCAAAGCGGATGTTGCCGGCGGCATTGCGATAGAGCTTGGGCTCGGGCTCAGCCGCGGCAGGCTCCTCCGCCGGCTCAGCAGCGGGAACCTCGTCATTGAACTCTTCGGCCTGGACAGCCTGATTCTGATCCTCGGGCACGATGGCGCCAATCAGCGTCTCGTCGGCAGACGCACCCTCAAAGCCCTCGAGCTGCTCGTCGAAAGCCTCATCCTGTTCGGGCTCGGCCTGAGCGTCGGGAGCAATCGGCTGACCGAACTCGTCCTCGGCGTAGGTAGGCTCTTCATACTCGATGGTGTTGCCGTAGTCGTTTTGCTGCTGGGCCGCGGCATACTCCGCCGCTGCGCGCGCCATTTCCTCGGCACGACGCTTCTGCTCCCCGAAATAGGTATCGAACGGAACATCGTCGGGAAACTCGTTTTCGCCCTGGAAGGGAGCAACGTTGTCCATAACGCCGAGCATAGCGGCGACAGAGGACTTGTTGCACACCGCGCCGGACGTATAGGGAAGAATATGGCGGTTAGAGATGATGTTTGCCGCGTTGGCAAGTGCAACGAGGGAAGCGAGGATCGCGACAATCCACAGCAGAACCTTGAGCGCGCCGGGGAGCGGCAGGATACGCAGGATGGCAACGGCAGCGGGGGCAACCGTGGCAACGGGCAACAGCTTGGCGATGAGCGCACGATACGAAGCATAGGGCTCGCGGGCGAGCAGCTCAGCACGGGGAGAGTCGTAGTGTGCGACAACGACCACCGGGCGGTTGCGCGGAGACGCGAGCGGGCCCGAGGCCTTGTGGTAGGCGATGACATTTTGGCTCACGCCCGTCTTGCCCAGGCGCGAAACCACGGGGTGGCCCGTGCGCTCGAGCACGTAAAGAACGGCGCCGACAACGGCCAGCAAGGTGCCGACCAAGCCGATACCGCCGCCGATGCCCATCAGCAGGGCGCCGGCAAACGCAAGAATACCGGTAACGGCAAATGCCAACCTACCGGGCGCCGGGGCATTGAACTCCTGAACCTCGGGATCAAAGCCGTGGTTGCGGAAGATCTGAGCGATATCCTCGGCAGCCAAGCGCTCTTCTTCGCTGCATGCCGGCGTAATGCCGGTGTTCTGCAGCAGGTGGTTAATATAGTTCTGGGTGTTCGCCATGTGCGCTCCACATCCATAATCCGACAAATAGGCCCAATGCATGCACATTAGAACCGTATATAGTCGAAAGTATACCCCGAGCGAGCGCAAACGACCGAATTCGGGCCATCTTAACGCCCCGAGCGGACAAGGATATAGCCTAATCTCCATATCGGACTAAAATCATGGCAGCAAACCACCTTCTCATGCGAGGACTCTATGACGGCAAGCGACGCGACCGCGACAATTAAAAAGGGAAGTTCGGAGCCCGGTTTCGATAAAACGGCTCAGCGCATCCTCAATCTTTTCTTTGTGCTCAACAGCTCCCCCGAACCGCTGACGACCGAGCAGATCGTCTTGGATTCTGACCTGGGATATGGCTCGGGCAACATCGACTCGGATAAGCGCAAGTTTCGACGCGATCGTGACAAGCTGCTCGAACGCGGCATCTTAATCAAGGAGGTTCGCCCCACCGGCGCGCAGGAGACCGAGGAAAGCTCGTGGACAATCGACCGCGAGCACACGTTTGCGGCAGGCGGCCTCATTACCGAAGACGACGCCGATATCCTGCTCAACGCCATCGACCAGACACTAGCGGCCGGCTCATCCACTTTTGCCGCACCGCTTGCCGATATTCGCTCCAAGATTGCCTATCTCACCGGTAGGACGACGGTGGACGAAGCACCAATCCGCCGCTCTCCCACCGTCGATGCGGTATGGAGCGCCTTTGCCGAGCGATGCGCGCTGCGATTTTTATATCAGAACGGACGCGGCGAGCAGAAAGAACGTACCGTCTGTGTCTACGGCATGTTCGAACGCGAGGGCGTGGCGTACTTCTGCGGCCTCGACAATGTCACCGACGACATCAGGACATTCCGCTGCGACCGTATCGTTCGCGCATGGCGTCCTTCGAAGGCCTACGCCATCCCTGCGGACTTCAATCTCAACGACTATCTGTTCTTTGAATTCGATTTCGCCGACCGACCGCCCGTTGCAGCCACGTTCTCGTTCGGTCCTCAGACGCAGATCGATATGATCAACGGCCTCACGCGCGGGCGAGGTGAGCTCGCACACACCGATGCGGGATGGACCTGGACCGTTGACGTGCGTGACCTTGAAGCCGCCGCCTCATTTTGCATGGCCCACGCCATGGACGGCATGAGGCCCATGGCCCCCAAATCGCTCAAGCAGGCGTGGAACCACCTCATAGAAAGGACGGTGCACGAGCATGCCCGTGCGTAAACTCACCAGCGAGCAGAGACTCTCGCGCGCCATCGACATCATGGAGGCCCTCTACGCCGCCGGCGATGGCGGCATGACACGAACCGAGATTTGCAGCCGCTTTGACATCACGGGGGCGTCGCTCGACGAGATTCTCGAGATCGTCTCGACGCTCGCGGACCGAGAATCGGGCGCGCGCATCATCTGCGAATGCCGCGGCGAGCGCGTGGCCCTCACTGGTGACGCCGGGCGCGTGCTACCGTTGCGCCTGAGTGCCGCCGAGGGCGCCGTGCTCAACCATGAACTTGAATCGTTGGGGATCGAGCCGCAGACGGCAGCTCGGATTCGACATGCCCTTCTGCCCGAAGAGCTCGGCTATAACCAGCGCGTCTTTGACACCGTCAACCACGGGTCGCACTGGCAGCAGCTGAGCTGCGCCATTCAGGACGGTGTTCGTTGCCGCATCTCGTATCGCTCGATGGACGATGCGCGGCCACGCGAGCGTCTGGTCGACCCCTTGCGCATTACGGCAAACGGCGACCAAACATACCTGATTGCCTGGGACATCGCGATCGATGAGCAGCGCACCTATCGCATGGATAAAATCGAGGGACTCACCTTGACGGAAGACTCCGTCGTGCCTCACACACCGGGCGTCGCATCCCTCCACGATTCCCTTGCCCGGACGCAGCGTAGCGCAAAGCTCTTGATGCCATTCGATATGGCGGAGCATCTGGACTGGGCCGGCATCACCCTAATCGAGCGCAGCGGGGCAGACATGGCAACGGTAACCGTGCATTACGGCTCCGAGCGTTGGCTACTGAGCCAGGTAATCGCAGCGGGCGGAGCCATCCGCATCTTGGATGACCCCGCCCTGTCAAAGCGTCTGTGCGATATGGCAAAAACCCTCGTCTGTCCGCTTTAGCGCCGCCGCTCGTGACGTGCGCGCCACAGTTGCAGATAGTGACCGATCTGCGCCGATTCGATGCGCTGGTAGGAGCTCGTGGGCAGCGACGTTAAGAACTTCTTTCCGTAGCCCTTCGTCACCAGGCGCGGGTCGGCCAGAATCAGCACGCCGCAATCGGTCGACGAGCGGATAAGGCGGCCGGCCGCCTGCTTAACCTCGAGCACCGCCTCGGGCAGCGAATAGCGCGCCCAAGCGCGGTCTTCGCGCAGGTTGCGCTCGCACGAGAGCGGGTCCGTGGGGCTCGAGAACGGCAGCTTGGGAATGATGACGCAACGCAGCGTCTCGCCGCTGGCGTCAAACCCCTCCCAGAAGGCCTTAAGCGCAAAAAGCGACGAGGTCGGCTCGTTGATAAACCGGTCGCGCAGGCGACGAGGAGATGAGTTGCGCTGCTGGCAGTCGAGCTCCAGACCCGCACGGGCCATCTTGGGCTCAACGCGGGCGTACAGGTCTTCCATGTCGCGCCGATTGGTGAACAGTGTGAGCACCGATCCGCCCATGGCAAGATGGGCGTCGACCAGCACGCGCTCGAGCGCCGTAAGATAGCTCTCGCGATCGCGCGGATCGGGGATATCGCCCGCAACGACTACAGCCATGTTCGAATCGAAGTCGTAGCTCGAGTCCAAGTGCAGCGATGAGGATGTTGAAGCACCGATGCGATCGAGGCCGACCGCATGGTTAAAGTGTTCAAAGCTTTTGGACACCGTCATAGTCGCCGAGGCAAAGATAGCCGTGTGAACCTCGGGCAGCCACTCGGTTGCCAAGGCCTCGCCAATGTCGATGCGCTCTGCGGTCATCGACTCTCCGCCGGCACGCAGCCTGCGATTGACCTGCAGCGAATACACGTAGTGTTCATCGGTGCCATCAATGATGAGTTTGAGGTTCTCGACCAGCTCGTGCAGGCGACGCGAGATATCACCCAGGTCAACAACAACCTCGGGCTTGTCGGCGGCGACGGCTTGCACCAGCGCGTCGACGCTCTTGTCAGCCTGTTCCAATGCATCGATGGCAGCGTAGGCCGACTGTAAGAAATCATGCCAGTCGTCAGATTCGCGCAGCTCGGGGCCAATCCATAGATTGGCATTGTCATAACCCCCACGCGCACGGCGGCCGAGCTCGCGAACGCCATCGAACACGTCGGCGATTGCCATGCTCGCGCGCGCAACCGTCGACGTCGCCTTGGCAGTAAGGCCCAGATAGAGCGTAGAGCCCTCGGAGGTTGCCAAATCACGGGAAACCTGGCTTAGCGCGCCGGCGCTCGAGCCACCCAGGCGCTCAAACAGAACGCGTGATTCGTCCGCCGACACCACGCGCGCCCACTGGCGGCGCGCCTCGCGCTCGATGGAATGGGCCTCGTCGATTACCCAATGACGAATCGGAGGTAAAATCCTGCCCTCGGCCGCGACATTGCGGAACAGCAGGGAATGGTTGGTGACCACCACATCGGCATGCGCCGCACGACGGCGAGCGCCGTGGACCAAACATTTATCAGGGAAAAACGGGCAGAGGCGACGAGCACACTCGCGCGAGGCCGTCGTAAAGTCGGGACGGTTGACGCTGCGCCACCGAATGCCGAGCGAGTCGAGGTCGCCATCGGCTGATTGGCAGACGTACGCCATAATGACCGCGACCGCCGTGAGCGTGTCCGCCGGATCGCGCTTGGTGGTAATCTCGACCTGGCCTCGGCTCATGCGCTCAAGCTTGCGCAGGCACGGATAGTGGTCATAGCCCTTGAGAGCGCAAAATGACAGACCACCGTCCAGTTGCTCGGCAAGTTTTGGCAGCTCATGGTACATGAGCTGGTCGGCAAGATTGTTCGATTTGGTCGCAATACCAACCGTGATGTTGTTACGGCGTGCTGCCTCGGCAAAAGGCACCAGATAGGCCATCGATTTGCCGACGCCCGTGCCCGCCTCAATTACGCGATGTGTGCCCGTGACCAGCGCATCGCGGACCTCGAGCGCCATCGCGATCTGCTCATCACGCGGCTCGTAAGTGGGATACATGCGATTGACCAGGCCACCCGGCGCATAGTCTGCCTCAATCTCCTCACGACTCGGCATCTTGAGGACCGGCAGTTCGTCGGCGTCCACCCGATCGTCGGCGCGATCGGCCTTGAGAACGTCAGCACGAGCGGCGCTGAGAGAGAAGATAGAACCAGGGTTCTGCCCCGCCAAGAATGAGAAGATAGGACGATAGGACCAAGGCACATCCGGATGCATGTCGGCTAGGCGCGCCATGAGGCCCTGGGGCAAGTCGGTGAGCGCCACGAGCAACACACGCCATACGCCACACAGGGCGTCGACGTCGGCATTGGCACGGTGTGATACCGAGTCACAGCCAAACAGATCGGCCATAAAAGACAGCTTGTGCGAGGCCAGGCGCGGAAGCGCGATGCGCGACAGCGCCAGCGAATCGATCCAGATATCGCTCACGTTGACGCCGCCTTTGACCGACTCGATAAACGAGCGATCGAACGTGGCGTTATGTGCGATCACCGGGCAACCACCGACAAAATCGGCGAGAGCGGCGACGGCCTCAGCGGCCGACGGGGCATCTGCCACATCGGCATTTGTAATGCTCGTGAGCTCGGTAATCTCGGCGGGAATTAGCTGCTTGGGATGCACGAAGGTATCGAAGCGGTCGACGATCTCGCGGCCCGAAAGACGGGCCGCCGAGATCTCGATCAGCTCGTTGTCCTGCACCGAAAGACCTGTGGTCTCGGTATCGAGGACAATCACATCTTCCTCGATAAGGCCGAAGGACTGCGTTTTGGCGCGTTCGGCAAGCGTGGCATAGGAGTCGATGACAAACTGCGGCGTTCCTGACGAAACCGCGTCCTCGATTAGCATGCAATGCCCGCTCGACGAAGGCCCATACGGATCAGGCTGTCACAGACCTGCGGGAACGTCATGTCGTCTGTGTGGCGAATCTCATCCGGATACAGCGACGTATCGGTCATGCCGGGAATGGTGTTGGTCTCGAGGATGACGGGGCCGTCCTCGCTCACGATAAAATCGCTGCGCGAGATGCCCAGGCAACCGAGGGCCTTGTGAGCAGCACAGGCAAGCTCCTGAGCGCGAGCGTAATTCTCGGGTGAAATCTGCGCCGGAATACGATGGATGTCCGTAGGGTCGACATACTTCACGTCCAGATCGTAGAACTCACAGTCCTCGGGCTTGCGAATCTCGACAATCGGCAGGGCGCGCACGTCGTCCTCGCCGTACACGCCGACGGTGATCTCGGTACCCTCGATGCACTTCTCGACCAGCACTTTGTCGCCGTACTCAAACGCCTTGGCAATTGCCGCGGGCAGCTCGGAGGGCTCATGGACCAGGGAAATGCCATAGCTGGAACCGTTGACGGCCGGCTTCACAAAGCAGCGCTCGCCACAGACCTCGACGATATGATCGATATCGACTTCATCGCCCACCTCGAGCGCAAGGCCGGGGGCAATGGGGATGCCCGCCTTGGCGTATAAGAGCTTAGAGACCTCCTTGTCGGCACCGCAGGCGCTGGCAAGCACGCCCGAGGCCGTGTAGGGGATACTCAGGGTCTCCATGGCACCCTGCATGGCGCCATCCTCGCCGCCGGCACCGTGCATGGCGATAAACGCCACGTCAAAGCCGCCGGTCGCCATGGTTACCATAAAATCATCAGCGGCCGTGTCGAGCAGCTCCACCGAGGTGTAGCCGGCTTCCTTCAGTGCCACCACAACGTTCTTTCCCGAATTGAGCGAGATCTCGCGCTCGGCGGAATGACCGCCCGCCAAGACCGCTACGTGCATGTTCTCTAGGCTTTTACCCGGCATGGGCAGACTCCTCCTCTATAATTTCTGCAGCTGATACCATATTGTAGCGATACCCTCTACGTTTCCCCAAAATCGAAAGGCTTCCATGAATCCCAGGACTAAATCTCAGGACATTCGCGACTTGAGCCAAAACGATATTCGCGAGCTCGTGGCCGAACTTGGCCAGCCAGCCTTCCGCGCGAAGCAGCTCATCGAATGGGTCTTTGAGAAGAACGTTTGTTCGTTTGACGATATGACCAACCTTCCCAAGGCTTTCCGCGAGCAGCTTAAAGAGGCTTTTGCCTTTGACACGCCGACTGAACTAACCAAGCAGGTTTCCAAAGATGGCTCTCGCAAGTATCTGCTCGAGTACCACGACGGCGTTTCCGTCGAGACTGTCGGTATGCCCCGTCGTAACAAGCTTTCCGTCTGCGTTTCCACCCAGGCTGGCTGTGGCATGGGCTGCGCCTTTTGCGCTACCGGTCTCAACGGCCTCAAGCGCTCTCTGACCGCTCAAGAGATCGTCGACCAGGTACTTCATGTATCCAACGACTTTGGCGAGCGCGTCACGAGCGTTGTCTTCATGGGCCAGGGCGAGCCGTTTGCCAACTACGACGAGGTTCTCAAGGCGTTGCGAATCCTCAACGACCCCGATGGCATCGGTATCGGTGCTCGTCACCTCACCGTCTCTACCAGCGGCGTTATTCCCGGTATTCGCAAATTTGCCGACATCCCCGAGCAGTTCACGCTTGCCGTTTCCCTGCATTCCGCCATCCAGTCGACGCGCAATAAGCTCATGCCCGGTGTTAAGAAGTACACGCTGCTTCGCCTTCACGAAGCGCTTCAGCTCTACACCGAGAAGACCGGCCGCCGCCCGACCTATGAGTATGCCATGATCGAAGGCGTCAACGATACGAATCCCGAAATGCAGGCGCTCTGCGACTTCTGCGAGGGAACGCTGTGCCACGTTAACCTCATTCAGCTTAACGACATCGAGGGTAGCCCGCTCAAGCCGTCGCCGATTCATAAGGTTGAGGATCTTCAGCGTCGTCTTGAGTCCCGTGGCATCGAGACCACGATTCGTAACTCCCGTGGCAACGATATTGACGCCGCTTGCGGACAGCTGAAGCAGCGCTTCAAAGTTCAGAAGAACGCATAGGGGAGTCGCATCCCAAAACGTTTCATGTGAAACATCGAACGACCCCGGTTGCAGGATATGCAACCGGGGTCGTTTCATTTATTGAACTTAATTTTGAATCAGCTGCTACTGGTCCCATTTTTACGGCCAAAATAAGGGGTCCTTGTCTCGTGAATCAGACAAGGACCCATCACAATATGCTAAGTAATCGTTAGGTACCTAATAGCCTACATTTTCCCATTGGTTGCTGACCCAACCCTGATTAATCTTGGGATTCTTCGTTACCTGAGCAGTACGCATTGCAACATCTTCTGTCATAACATCCATTTTCTTCTTGGATGTATCGATAATATCTTGCGCACTACGAAGCAAACGACCTCGAAGTTCATCGTCTGACGCGATCTTATAGCCAGCAAAGGCACCAGCCGCGACAGTCGTCGCCAATGCAATCGCAGCTATAATCTTATTCCTCATCTTGGCCTCCTTGATCAAACTGAATCATTTCGCCAAGAATACGAGAGAGCTCTTCCTCGTCTTTAAACTCAATCTCAATCTTATTCTTTCCACGCGAGCTCTTCACACGCACGTTGGTATTAAAAACCTGACGAAGCACGCGGGCTGCCTTTTTAAAAGACTGAGGGGTTGCAGGCCTCGGCGTCTTAGGTGTCTCTCCGGCAGAAAACAACGGAGCA
>OHXA01000364.1_pt1 | contig 14906 bp, 9 predicted proteins | sample 1579861 | NCBI WGS metagenome assembly OHXA01 (sample SAMEA3882538, study PRJEB24775) | human gut metagenome | biome: human-associated habitat; feature: intestine environment; material: feces | place: Netherlands | collected 2009/2010
GATTATAAAGCCTGAAACCCCTCAAATTTTTGCACTTCTATTGAGAACTTGCCTTTCAATTTTTAACGACTATGGAAGAAAAAATAATGCTAAGAGATAAACTTGCAGATATTGCCTTGCAATGGCAAGCAAGTTTTGGGGTTGCACCGTCTATTACAAGTTCCATTTCAGAATATGATGCAGCAATGTTGGTTGGTATGTCAGAGAAAGAATACTCTGATTACATGAGAGACAAAACTGCTGTTGCCAAAGGGACGGATTTCGTTTATAGAAATATAAGGTATCAAGTAAAAGCCAATCGTCCAAGCGGTAAAAAAGGAAGTAAAGTAACGATGGTTCCCAAAGCCTCGAACTACGAATGGGACAGGTTAATTTGGATATTATATGACAAAAAATATGTAATGCAAGAAGCCTGGGAATGGCATGTGGAAGACTATAAAATGGCATTTGAAAACAAAAAAAGATTATCTCCCGAAGACTACAGAAAAGGGCACTGCCTGTATCATAGATAACAGAAAATCGTGGATTCAAAAAACCACAAAAACGAATAGCTTTATGATAGAAAAAATAATGTCTAAACTTGGAATGGTCGTTTTATGGTGCATTGTCATCATATATGGCATAGGTGTCATCACTCATATCTGCTCAGATATTATCGGTGTTGTCGTGCTTGTCATTTTGGCTGTTATATCGATTATTTTTGTACTCTATGCCAAAAGATACAAAATATGGTTCAAGAGGCAAGTCAGGATGCTTAGTACGATTTGTGAGAAGTCATCCGATGATTCTCACATCATGCACGAAGAACAGTTAACCGAATCTTTTGATTCTGCCAACTTCTTCGTCTCATACAAGTCTGAGACAAAGGAGTTCTTTTTCCGTAGCTACTATTACTTCATTTTTCCTGATTACGTTAAGACTTGGAGCAAGGCGGTTAAGGAAATCCAAGCACTTGTTTCTAAGGAAGCGCCTAAAACAAAAGTCGAAGTAAATTCTGTAGGTCAGATTGGCAAGGACTTCACGCTGATAATGTCTCCAAAAGATGCCAAGAAAAGTTTTTTGTTGTCCTTGGCTCATTTGTGCATCCGTCTGAGAAGCCAACTTCCATGCAATAACAAGATATTGATATACAAGTTCTATTTCAAGATAAAGGTGTTCGACACGATTTGCTATGGCGAGTTTGATGGCGTGAGAGTATCAAAGGCTATCACAATTTCTGCGGATGGCAACTATTGCGTAGCTAATGTCTACGTAGATAGTTGCTTTCCAGAAGATTTCATCAAACACAATCCTCCGATGTCTATCATCCTGCAATATGACTTGTATTCTATAGAAACCAAGATGTTGGTTAGCAAAGAGGAATTCGATGCCCATTGGGAGAAATGCAAATACTTGTGTGAATCATAATCAATAGAGTATGGATTACAAATTCGACAGCACTATGAATTTTACAACTATAATGTTAGGACATAAGAAAAGCCAAGTTAGGCTACAAGCTGATGTTAGTTACGACTCTTTTCATTTCAAATGTCTCTTTTGAAGATTTAGATAAATATTAAAGATTAGCTATGATGCATTAATAAAGTCACGAATTATGTACTATCAAATAACATTTACGTTAGATAAAAGAATCAGAGGCAGATACGAAATGCCACATACTGTTAAGATAAAATCAAAGGACTTTCTGGACTATATGTCAGAGAAAAATAGGAATATTTTGATGTATTTTAAGAATGAACATGACATATATATAAATATGCCCGATGAAATAGAGGGACAAATTATCAAAAGGAAAGACTATGTTGATTTCATGGATTTTTCGCCTGCATGCCTAAGTTTGAAGGCTGTTGTCAGCGCAAAAGTTAAAAATGTACTTGAACAAATACACGTTCGTAAATCAGAATACATTCTGAAGCGAATAAAAATTGACGGCATCGCATCTGACTTTTATCTTTTGTTTGTGCCGATTATTAAAGATACAGAATTTGTTTATCAATGGTTAAGATAGAAGAATTACCTGAAATGATTTCCCTTCAAGACTATAGAGGTGATTATCATAGTTACATAGATGCTGTATATGAAGTGTTTAAACGTGATTTTATATTGCACAGACTAATTTTTGGCTCCAATGTCCTGAAACTGAAGCGTCATCCAGAATATCAGCAACGTGCTTATACTTTTTATCACATGACTCATCATGGTGAGAAGGAAGATGAACGTACGCCTGATTTTAGGCGATGTGAGCGAATGCCATGGGCTCGTCCAACTGTAGAGGATGCTGTTGTGCTGAAACTAAAGTTTTGGGAACAAAATAGAAATGGTAAGTCACGAGTATGTATTTGGATGGAAGTTGACAATGGAGATAACTATTTTGTCATACTTGATGTTCGTAAGACTTTTGTCTTGATTTGGACTGCATTTTTTGCAGAATATCCTCATCAAGTGAAGAAGAAACAAAAGGAATATGAAGAATGGTTAAACTCTGTTGGTGGAGTTGTAATGACTCCAGATGAACTGATAACTGATATTCAAAATAGGTTGTCTTTATAACAAAGCAAGGGTCGCTTGCTAGCAAACGACCCCGTAACTCCTTTAACATCTTGGTTAATGAGCTGCTGCAAAGGTACTGTTTTTTTTTCAAAAACAATCAAAAAAAAGCATTTTTCTTAGAAAAAGGGAGAAAAAATATTTAAAATTCCTATTTAGGAGCGATTTGTGAGGTCTTTCACGTTATGTTATGGTGGCAATGTTGTCAAAATCCTCAGAATTGAAATATTTCGGATGAGTTTGTTTAAATGTTCTTGAAAATTTCGAAAATGACTCTTAAAGCATTTGTTTATTTGATATTTTTTTAGTATTTTTGCCATAAAAAATGAAAATAGAGCAATATTATAAGTTGTTAGAAGATCAATATAAACTCAATGATGTTAAATTGATTAGTGACGATATTAAGATTAATGAAGAGGATGCCCATTTGTTCGCACTTGAGCAAGTGCTGCTGAACCCTTTTCTTAATTTGAAAAGTCCAATACCCGGCTCTAAACGGGATCTTTTAAATTATTGTATTCAACGAGTTTTGCAAGTTGATAATATTCAATTAAAGCTAAAATATCATAAAGACTTACTTATTTTTAACTGTGTGGATAAAAACTTATTGAATGACTATGTTATCAGTCTTAACGAGACCTTGATGGAAGTTGAAAATAAGAAACAGTATAGTTATTCAGAGGCAAAGTATGCATTCAAAGCACTGCTGGAAGTTTTGCTAAAATATAAATTAGATGTAGCGACTTATAAAAATAAGCTATTAGCAGACATCCGCAGCAAAAATGTGGATTTACACAATAAAATCTGGAAGATAAACATTTCGGTAGAAGTAAAATTTTTAAAATCGAATGATTTGAAAGGAATTCCGCAGATTCTGTTAGGGCAGGTTGATAATTTGTCTAATAACAGACAAGCAATCGGATATCTGCAATCAATAATAGGTATTTCAAAAAGGGCAGGTGAGCATGACGTTGAGAAACTAGCATTTGAGCAACTCGGTGATAGATATTTTCAGCTTTTGATTCCTTTGGATGATGACAACATCATGACATCCCACATGAATGCTCATACTTTATTAGAGATAATTAGTTGTTATCAGAAAGCTCAAGTTATTGATAAGAAAAATCGAGCACTTCAATTATATGACGAGATGAAATCTCATCATAAATTTGTTCAGATTCCGATACATATGAAGCAAGAGCTTGTTGTTGATTTATGTAATAAGATAAAATGGACAGTAGATAATATTATAATGAATAATAGTTCATTATATGTTTATGCAATTCTTGTCGGTGATTTGCTCCAATTTCCATGTTTGTCATTGCTTAGTGAACTTGCAGATAAAAGTATTGCAAAAAACTATTGTTATCGTGAGATGATAATGGTACGAAGTGATGGATTTAATAACGTGCGCAAAATTGATACTAAAGTTTACCTGATTCATCGCAATTTTGATTTATATTACAAACAAGTAGGATTTAATTACATCATACAATTAATAGACAAAGCAATGAATAATAATTTGTTCGATTTTGAGATTTTGAAAGAAAATTTAAAATCTGATGGCTTTATGCATACTTATCTGATAAATAAAGGTGGACTAACTTTTGAAACTTCATTTTTTGAAAAAGTTGGTGTCGGCTTAGAGACGTTTTTGTTATGCCATAAAGATTTTATGCAGCAGAAGATTGTCGACTGGCGTTTTTGCGTTGATTTCTTGACGACAAAGTTTGAGGGATTAATACGCGATGTAATTGCGTTGCTTGGAAAAACAGTTACAAATGTTAGTACTAAAAATGGAACAATATCATCTAGTGTGATGTTGTTGGAGCAATTGCTAGCACAAAAAGTGTTATTGGAAGTTTTTGATGAAGATGATATCCTTTTGTTTAAGCAAACATTTACCAACGATGGTTATAATATCAGGAATGATGTTGCTCATGGGTTGCTCTTGCCACAAGAATATACTGCAACTAAGGCTATGCTCGTTTTCCTGTCAATTCTTCGATTTGCAAAAGTAACGCGCAAAATCTTTATAGAGCGAAGTCTAGGATAGTGGTAACTATTAACCAAGCCAATAACTTTATTAAGAACGTAAAGCTATTGGCTTGATTTAAGATTATACTTCTAACAATCCAGTCGCCTCGCCCCAGCTACTGATGAATACCATCTGTCTGGCACGGGTGATGGCTACATAGAGTAGGGAGCGGATACCCATGAGGTACTCCTTGCGTTCAGGCAGGTCCATCATAGAGAATGGCTTTCCTGAAGTAGCTGTTGAAGGCATGCTTCGCTCGGTTACGCCTACCAGGATGACGATGCGGAATTCCAAGCCTTTCAGTGAGTGGAAGGTGCAGAGAGAAATGCCGTCCTTGTCACCCTTCTTCTCATGATACTTGATGCCTTCGTGATGCAAGGCATCTACCACATCTTTATATAAGGCTCTTGTTCTGGCAGCTATGCAGATGTCGCTGAGCGATATACCTTCTTGCTCACATGATGAGATGGCTTGAAGCACATATTCCACTTCTTCTTTGGAGGAAGCGAATACCCTATAGGATGGTTCCTCGCCATGAACCAAGGAGATATAACCCTTGTTGTTTTCCTCGCCACCATCCATGTCGTCATATCTCTCACTCTTTATGACAGCCACTGCCATACGCTTGATTTCTTCCGTGGTTCGATAGTTTACCTTAAGCTTGCGGCTCTTCTTACCTCTTACGTTGATGCCTGCCGCTGTAAAGTTAATCTTTCTTCCGCTATAGATTCGCTGGTAAGGGTCGCCTGTCAAGAACAAGTCATTTCTTCCTTCTGCCACCAACTGGCGTAGGAAGCGGAGCTCAGGATTGGAGAAGTCTTGGAACTCATCGGCTATGACATGACTATAGGGGTGGATGTTGTTTGCCTTTAAATAATTGGCAGCCTCATTGAATAGCTCCAGGCGATCCACTTTCTTTCGTTCCTTCTTAAGTGCCTCGTATTGCTCCTTGAGCTTCCATATCTCAACACGCTGTTTACGAGAGATAGGTTTTGTTCTGCCTGTTCTTGCTTGCTGCAGGTATGCCTTCAGGTCCTTGTTGTTATTATAGATAATGACATCTATATATTCAGAATAGAGAAACTGCTCGTCAAATTCAGAGACGTTGTTATCCAATACTTCCGACCATAGGGCGAGCGATTCCTTGTCTCCTGAATAGTCTAATACATGGAAATCTTCTGGCATGATGTTATATTCCTTGCTGATTTCCAACAATACCTTGTCGATATTGTTGAGCGTATAGCGTGACTTGTCAATTCCCATCTTGCCTACAAGCACAGTCAGGTTCTCCATCAGTGCCGTGGTATAAGTTGTGAAGAGCACCTTACCAGACATCTCGCTCTGGCATAGATACTTCAGGCGATGGATAGCAGCTATGGTCTTTCCTGTACCAGCAGAACCGCTTACCTTGGTAGAACCATTATAGTCACTATCCACCAACTTGCGCTGTGAAGGGTGCAAGAACAGCTGCCATTTCTCCATGCCCTCATCCATGATGCGTGCCAATTCCTCGTCATCGGTGATTTCGATGTAGCGACGGCGGTTGTTATTTGAGAGAAGCGAGTCTTCGCCCTCCTTCGCCTTTCCTTCTTCTATCCTGGCGATTATATCGTTAATGTCATTTCCATCCATGAGGTCGAAGATATTTTCAAAGGCATCCTGTGGAAGTTTTTTCTCAGCTTTGTCCAAGTCATCATAGTTGTAAATCTGTCTGATGATAGGTATCAACTCCTCTGGCACACCAATAGACAATAGTTGCTCATCGCTGATAGAAGCAAATGGGCTGTTGGCTTCTTGGGGTGCTGGTTTCTCAGCAGGTTTGTCTGTATCTTTGGGCTCCTCTTGTATGTCAATAGGAATCAACTGGCAAGTCTGTGTATGCTCATTCCACACAAACTTCTTGTTTTGTGCCCATCTGTAGGCATTGTCATGATTGTCCACATAGAGCAGCATAAAATTGTCCTTGCCCAATGCGCCTACCACCGCACGATAGCCCTTGCCCACACGTGCAGTTCTCAATGAGTTGTCCTTAAATTGTGTGATCGGTTCCAGATGAATGGCCGATGACTGTGAGTTGTCACGAAACTTCTTTTGGAAGTCTCTCACCTGCTGCTGTACGTTACGTGGCAACTCGGTGAATTTATCGAAAAATGAATCACTCAAGAATAATCTCATATTTATACTTGCTTTTTAAGTTCTACAATATTGAATGTTTCAGGTGTATATACCTGATAACCATGCTCCACGAAGTAGTCGTATGCCTCCTGGCGGTCGGTGAAATCATCTATCACGATGTCTTTTCCTTCTATCTTGATGGCTGCTTCCATGGCCACTTGTCCATTTTCATTCATCATGGAGAATCCTCCTTCTGTATCGAATGGGATGTTGTTGTTTACCAATTCCTTTACGACATCCTCCAGTCCTGGGAAGTAGAGTAGGATTTCATCCAAGTCTATCTGAGGCTTTTCCTCATGCAGCGGTTGGTTGCTGAAGAATTGCAGGATGTTGAATCGTCTCCAGAAATCAGCCCAGTCGCCTTTGTTGATTTCCGATAGTCCTTGCTTGATGTCCCACTGGTATCTTACGCTATTCTGATAGTGGTCATAGCAATCGTATGGATACCAGGCCGACCCCGCTACCAATTTATTGCGTGGTATAAACGTAGTCTTTGCGAAGAAATGTCCATTATCAGCATCTTCTTCTGTGAAATCAGCATATTGATTCCTTGCGTTTTCTTCCACAGCCTTGTCGATGGACGCATACGCTGCCGTATATTGGTTTTCATCCGTCCAGCATGAAGCAAGATATGCCATTGCTTCTTTGCGCAGATATTCCAAATCTGGATGTTTCAGCATGAACAGGAGTCTCTTCACGGAGTCTTTCTCTCTGAATAGTTCATTCTGAAAATCTGCCAACATATCCTTGTTCGGCCAGACAAACATTTCATCAGCTAACTCTTCATTGTTGCTGTCTTCTTCCACGTATGGCTTGATGTCATCCCAAGTCAATGTCCAGGAGAGTTTTGGCAGTCCTGTGGAGTGGCTGATAGCCTCTCTCTTCAGTACATCACTATAGAATCGCATGTTCTGTTTGCTGGCATGATAGTCATAGCCATCCATATATACTGACCATTGCGGAATCTTTTGTACATCCAATTCTATCCCATCTATATTGGCGTATGCGCAGATAAACTGGAAGTCTGGAACCGTGGTCTTTTCTACACCCAAGGATGGTCCCAACATGTATTGTGGAATGACGGAGTATTTGATTTCTCTGTCCTCTTCCTTCACGATGAGCTGATAGTTATATGTCTCGTCCACGGCATCTACCTCTTTCTTCCAAGTCCAATGTCTCTGTTTACAGATTTTCTCCATGGCTTTGACAAAGAGAATTTCCAACTCGCTGTCTTCTATCACACCACTGCTTGTAATGTTTCCCACCGAACCATTGATGTCTTCCCAGTTGTCCAGCTGGTCCACGATTTTCTTAAAGAGTTCTTCAGCTCTTGTACGGCTAAGATTCTGTCGCTGCCATTGGTTGCCATAGCTCAGGATGCAGTGATAGCATCCATCCTTTCCTTCTCGCTGGCATTCGCAATCACAGATATGCTCATAGCTGATTTCTATCAACTTAGAGAATTCCACCTTATTATATAGCTTGGACAGATAGCCTGTACCGCCTGGTATCGTGTCGTAGATAACGAGGTAGTTGTCAAAGTTCTGCGTAGCCTTGTTGTATTCCTGGTAGGTGTCTATGCGCAGGTGCTCTGGGTTGCTCTTATAATAATGACGCATTCCCAACTCGATGCCTGCCTTGAATAACTCCGATGACGCTTCTGTCTCAAAGAGTTGTACAGGTAGCAACACCTTGATGGCCTCTGTGTGCATGCTACGGTAGAGATACAGATTCTCGAATGTATCGGCATGGGCTGCATCTGCTGGGTAACCTATCTCCTTGTGGTTGCAATAGGGGTGATGCATCTCCTTTGCATCCATCGTGCCATAGAGCACAGGAGTTGACTTGCCACAATACTTACAGGCGACGAATCCCAAACCTGATATGTGCTGTTGCTTGTTGATGGTTACCTGGTCTGCCAATTGCTTTCTGTTGCCATAGTTTACCTCTGTCAGAGTTACGTCTTTGCAGAACTCGATGCCGAATCCCACCTTCTTCAGTCCGTAAGAGTGGATGGCTCCATTATGGTCGAAGCGGAAATGTTTCATCGTCTTATAGAATTCTTCCTCACGCTCTTCCTTGCTGTCGTTGATGGCAGCCTTGTCACGATAGCAACTTGACAGTGCTGCCGTAAACTTCAAGAACTTGTGCTTGTTGGCATGCCATGACTCGCTGCCGCATTTAGGGCAGGTATTCATGTTATATTCTGGCATGTCTTCGGTAGCCAAGGCATCGCAGTCGCTGCAATATCTGATGGTCTTTACAGAATCAGTTCTGTCCTTTAGTGACAAACCGTTGATTGGCAACTTGAGTTTCTGGGTATAGAACTTGTTATCTGGTGCCAACTCCCTGATTCCCTGTGAGGCTGGTCTTACTAGCTCAAGGGTGGTTGGTTCTGGAGTATTCTCGGCATCATCGCCCAAGGCTTTCTTCGAGAAGATGGTAGCGGTCAGCTTTATGCCAGTTTCCGGGAAAGCATAGTTTGGCAGCAAGCCTGCATTGGTCATAAATTCCACCACCTTCTCTTGGTTGATGAGATTTTCTTGATTCCTCAGACTTCGGTTTTGCGCCAGCAATTCATTGCGGCGTATCTTATCGTTCTCAGGTATGTCCTTGAGCATCTTTCCGATGTTTACCTTTTCTGTGCGTATCTGGTTGATGCGCTCTATGAGGTTCTCCCATTCTACCATCACATGTTCATAGAACTTGGTGTTGCTGAGCGTAGAGAACAGTTCGTCCAAAACAGGCTGCGTATTCTCTGGATATTGCTCTCTGAATCTTTCTTCCAGCCCTGCGAGGTTCTTCTTGATGAACTCAAAGAGCCTGTTGATGAAGAAACTTGGGTCGGTGAGAAAAGCATGGTTAAGGTGCAATTCTCCTATCACATTTTGAATGTCATTGTTGCCATCTGCACTCACCCATGAGTCGAAGCAATAAGCCAGGAAGTGGCGGCGCAAGATATCCCTTGCCTCCAAGAAACATCCCGGAGTGCTCACTTCACCTTCCATCATCGCCATTGGGTCGGCGAAATAATACATATCGTGCTTGCCTGCCTTGGCATAGTTGAGCACCAATGCCGAACCCTCCTTACGTCCGGCACGACCAATGCGCTGCAAGAAGTTGCTTGGCTTAGGTGGAATACCTGTGTTGGCAACCACATTCAGGTCGCCGATGTCGATACCCATCTCCAGGGTGGAGGTGGCTGTCAGTACATTGATGGCATGTGGCAGTGGCTTGCCGTTTTCATCAGTATGATCCTTAAACTCATGCTCTATTTTTTCTCTTACGGCTCTATCCAAGAGTCCTGTATGTTCGTGGGCATAGATACGAGGAGAGGATTCCCTGTCATACACCTGGCGATAATAGTTGTCTGCCATGGATACACCTTCTTCATAGACTCCCTTATCGCACTTGAAATCAAGGCAATGGGTGCCTTCGCTCAAAGTGTCGCTTTTGCCTACAAACAGATGTGATTCGCAATCTTCGCACTTTAAGTTCTTGACACCCGTTTCCACATAGATGGCATCAGGGCGGATGGCATAGTTAGCCGTGCCATGAGCTTCTTTCTTGTCCAGGATCATGCAGTCTGCCATGGTGTTCAGCAGTACTACATAGAAGTCGTTGATCTGCTCTTCGTTTGGGTGAAGAATCATGCTTTGCGGAATCAAGCACTTTACAAAGTAGTTATAGAACCAGTTGCGGCGATGGTTTCTAACCGTCGTGATGTCAAGTACTTCTTCTTTGGTCTTCAGGGCTTGATAACCTATCATGTGAGGAACACGATTGGCACGAAACCCACGATACAGGAAGTGGATGTTGCTCTGTCGAGGCCAGTTAAGCATCACTGGCTTTAGTTGCTGCGTGCGGTATAGGCGCAGGAACTCATGGTCTATGCCACCACGTTGGCGCAGACGATGCAATATGCCATTGGCAAAATGAAGGAAGTCTTCTTCTTCCTCGCAAACAAACTCCATGTTGTTGTCTTTCAACCATGTTTCCATCTTGTGGAATACCAAGCGCAAATCCTTGTCTCGGAACGAAGTGGCACTTGACCCCATTTTCTCCAAGGTGCGACCTCGGGTTGACATCATACCAAATTCTGAGCAGATTTCCCAATCCACTCTCAGGTCAAACTCTTTCTTGAATTTATCAGTCAACTCGCCAGTTGCAGCATTGCGATAATTCTTTGCCAAATCTATCTTCTCTATCTGGTCATCAGGGATGAAACGATAGTAATACTCATCACCAGAAAGTTTTTCTTTCCAATATTTTTTGAAGCCATCCTGTAGCTCTTTTAGGCTAATTGGATTGTCTTGTGTCTTGAGATATTGCTGTATGCTTTGGCGGAAAAGAAAACGGTAGGTCCTTATCTCGTAGTAACCTGCGAGATAGGCTGAATCCTGTACGGAGTTGCTGAAACTGAGCATCTTTCGCTTGCTCGCATCTTCATTGTCCATATCGCTTGCCATGATTTGGCTCACAGCCACAGAGGATAGGGTAGTGGTTCTGCCTCCCACGATGGTCAAAGAGTCGCTCATGCAAAGAGGGCATTTCTTGTCGAGGAATAGCTTTTTGCCATTTTGGGCAAATATTCTGCGGCTCAATACCCTTACACGGAGCGCATGTGGATCGGTCTTGGCTCCAATGGTCAAGTCTTCTGGATGGATGTAGAGCGTTTCGTTGGTGCCGTTCTGGTTGATATAGTCATCGATAGGCTCATTCTTCCGACTTTCCACAGTCATCAGTACCACGTCTTTGTCGTCATCCATAAATGCCGTATTGATAGCAGAGGCATTGGTTCCAAATTTCCTTTCGGTAGCCTTCTTGGTGGTTATCCAGCCACTATTGCCACAGTCTCTGCAGAAATAGACAGGCAGGGAGATGCGGTCATCCATAGGGATGCTATCTCTCCATGTAAACTCTGGCTCTGACTGTACAAAGCGTTGGATGCCACTGAGTTCTCTTTGCCAAAGTTGTACTTGCAGGTAGAGCAAAGGGAATTTGCCACCTGGCATCTTTGCCTCGGAAATCAAGGCAAGCATGTTCTCCAAGGCAATGGTGGCGTATGTTGGATAATTGAGCAATAGTCGTTGGAAGCCACGGTTCTTTCTGCCCAGTTCCTTGCCCAGCTGCTCTAAGGTGATAATGCCTTGGGCGGTTACGCTCAGCAGGTCTTTGAATATCTGTAGTCGCCTGAGTCTTTTGCCTATCTCTGCCTTGTCTGGCTTGCAGCCTGGCAGCCAAATCTGTCTGATAGTACGCAAGTATGCTTCTATGGTCTTTGTCTCTTTGAGTGTGCAACGCTTCAGGTCATACTTCTCTGGCAGACCATCCTCTGTGATGTCTGCAAAGAAATCTTCCACGCTGATGCGGTGCTCCTCGATGATACTTTCTGCGGTGAATGATTCTCCGAACACACTGCTGGCATATTCGCACAGCAGTTGCTTGGAGTCTTCCTTGTTGCCTATGGTAGCACTGGTTCCTACAGGGGTAAGCCACTGCTGAGGTAGGTTGAGCTTCAGCTTGAGACGGCGAATCAGGTTGGCTACATCCGTGCCTTGCGCTCCATCATAGGTATGCAATTCGTCCAATACCAAGAATTTCAGCATGGGCTTTGGTGTTCCGATGTTTCCTCTCCATAGGGGCATGTATTTCTGCTGCATCAGCGCATAGTCGAGCATCTTGAAGTTGGTGAGCAGGATGTCTGGCACCTCACCTCTCACGATGCTTTCTCGGTTCTCTATGATATGGTCTGGTCCCATCTGTGTGGGATGGTCCTTCGGATTGGTTCCCTCGCCGATGAACAGTCCTGCCGTTACCTTGTCTCTCAACGGATGGTCTTCTTCTGTACCCCAGATTGCCTCGGCAAGACGTTTGGCCTGGTCGCTGGCTAAGGCATTCATAGGGTATAGGATGATGACTTTTACGCCCATCTGATTCTCCGCCTTGTTCATCTGAAACACATAGTCGAGCACAGGGTAAAGGAAACACTCGGTCTTGCCAGAACCTGTTCCTGTTGTGAGCAAGGTTGGTTCTGGTTGATGCCCCTGATGGGTGGAAAGACGGCGGAAAGCCTGAATCTGATGCAGGTGAGGAGTGAAGGGAGGACGGATGTCGAGCGGAATCTCCTCGTCTTCCCTTGCCTTCACAAAGGGAGTCTTGAGGGAGATGTAAGGTCCCTTGAAGAGTCCGTTTTTAGGATCCTCCACAAATTGATAGAAAGCCTTACCCACTTCTGCATCCTTGAAGTGGAATGTGGCTTTGATATATTCCAGTACGGCTGTGCGTACCTCGTATGCTTGTTGCAATGGTAACATAAGCTGCTTGTTTACAATTTACGATGTTGGAGCATAAAAATTTCCTTTTGCTTTTCTATCTCTTCTTTCAGTTGTTCTTCTGTAGGAAGATAGGTCAGATATTTAGAAGCAAAGAGTTGCTTGTTGTCATGAAGTACAGAAAAACGGGCTATGTCTTGGCTGGTCTCCGAACAGAGTAAAATACCTATGGTTGGGTTGTCGCCTTCTGTGCGCTTCAACTCGTCATACATTCTCACATACATGTCCATCTGTCCTACGTCTTGATGAGTAATCTTGGTTGTCTTGAGGTCAATGAGGACAAAGCACTTCATCAGGTAATTGTAGAACACAAGGTCTATGTAGTAGTCTTGTGTGTCGGTGATGATGTGTTGCTGTCGCTCTACAAATGCATAGCCTTTGCCCATTTCCATTAAGAATTTTTGAAGATGTGTAATAATGGCACTCTCCAGTTCACTTTCTGAGAAGCTCATATCGCGAGAAAAACCTAAGAACTCTGTTACCATTGGCGACTTGATGAACATGGCTGGTGTGTCAGCATATCCTTTCGTGAGAGTTTTCATCTCGTTCTCCACCTCCTTTTTATGCTCATTGTTTGTTTGTAAAAGTCGATAATAATACTGGGAGGCAACATTGCGGTCGAGAGTTCTAACACTCCACATTTGTTCTGCAGCTTCTTGAATGTACCATAATCTTGCTTTTGAATCGGTTACCCTCAAAATGCATCTTAGATGTGACCAAGATAGATTTTGCACACGCGTGTGCAAAATCTCCCAGTCTGGAAAATATTGGTATAACTGTTTGAAATACGCTAAGTTGCGAACGCCATAACCCGAACCGAATTCTGATGTCAACTGCTGAGAGATGGACTTAATCAATTGGATGCCATAGTCGGCACGTTGCTTGCCCAGTTGCTCTTCTTCTACAATACGTTTACCGATTTCCCAGTTAGAGCGTATTAATGCAGCGTTAATAGACTGATACGCTTTGCTTCTTGCCTTTGTGATAATACTGCGAATATCCTCAATGACATGAGCATTAACGGTTTCTATTTCTTTCTTTTCCATTCTTTTCTCCTTAATATTTACTCCTTATTATATTTGTTCTCAAAGAATGCCCAGGCACGGCGATAGTCGGCTATGCGGTCACACTTGGTGTAAGGGGCATAGTAGGTCACTTGTTCGCCGCCATACATCTCGCTCTTCTTGGGGTCGATGGTGTGTACGTAGGTGGCTTCCGAGCCTTCGTAGGTCATGCCGTCTTCGCTGAGGCTGCCACGGATGGCTTCCCATTCCTTGCGCTCGCAGCCTACGCCGTTGAGTCCCTTAGAACAGGTGAAGACGATATTGCCCTTGGCATCATACCAGGTATCGTTCTCGTTTTGCTGGAGGACTGGGAACTGGATGGTGTATATCAGTTCCAGGTCTTTCAGAGACAAACCTAATGCCATAGCTGCCAATACATCGATTTCCACTAAGGCTTGGCGACGTTCGAAGTAATTGCGAAGAGGGGTACCCCATGTCCATTCCTCGGATAAGCCATCGAATGGCTTCAAGCGTGGGTCAGAGATAGACCATTGCTCCTGTACGTACTCTGGTCGCCAACAGCTCTGCCACAGGTCGGTGTAGTGGACGGTGAGGCAGTTCAAGAGGAGTGTGCGTGAGTACATCGCAGACTGGTATTTTTCGGCTACGCCGAGAGGGAAAGACTGCATACGAGATGGCATCAAATTGTCTGAGCCAATAGTCTTCATGTAGAAGTCCATTATTATTGATGCACAAAGTGCAGCAATATCCACGGTGTTCGTTCTATCGAGGAACGAGATAGAACGA
>OHXA01000382.1_pt1 | contig 14237 bp, 10 predicted proteins | sample 1579861 | NCBI WGS metagenome assembly OHXA01 (sample SAMEA3882538, study PRJEB24775) | human gut metagenome | biome: human-associated habitat; feature: intestine environment; material: feces | place: Netherlands | collected 2009/2010
AGAAGTCCTCCCGCGGGGCCTTCCACAGCAGATAGAACAGGGTGAAGGGGATCCACAAAAACCATGCAAAGTAGGGGATCACCGCATATTTGCAGAAAGGGATCAGATCGTCCAGACGGCAGTGCACCAGAATGCTGCGCAGGGGGACGTTTGCCTCCAGATAGTGAAAAACGGAAAGATAAAATATAGAATACAGCGCCATGAACCCAATGGGGTGGCGCGCAAGCCAGCTGCGTTTCATAGAATAGCCTCCTTTTGCAGAAGAGCAGAACTCGATAGCATTGAGAAATTATACGCCCGAACGATGAAGATTGCAAGAACGAAAGGTGAAAACTTTGTCAAGCGCTGAAAAAATAATTTGTGGAACTTGTAAAAAATACCATCGTTCTGCTACTGATAATACGAATCAAAGCGGCGGTTTCCTGCAAAAAAAAAAATCCACCCCGTTTTCGCTGGTCTTTACAAACCGGAAAAGGGGTGGATGCTAAAAGTTTAAATCACACTCTGCTCCAGCCAGCTGCCCCGGCGGAAGCGCAGGTAGAAGCACAGCGAGCGGAACACCCAGTCCAGATACATACCCATCCAGATGCTCAGCAACCCGCCGCCGAAGCAGAGCACTGCCAGATAGCAGAAGCCTACCCGGAACGCCCACATGGACACGATGCTCACGGTCATGGTAAACCGGGCATCACCGGCGGCGCGCAGGATGTTGGGCAGGGTAAAGCTGGACGGCCACACGAACAGGGAAACGATGTTGAACCACACCATGATGTCCAGCGCCATGGCCTGTGCTTCCGGCGAGAGGTTGAACAGGGACACCGCGAACCGGTTGGCAAAGAAGAAGGCCGAAAGGTTCATCACCCACGCGCCGCAGTAGGCGGTCAGCATCAGGCGGCGGGAGTAGTACACCGCCTGCTCCTTTTCGCCCGCGCCCAGACATTGGCCTACCACGGTCAGGGCAGCCATGCCCACGGCGTTGGCGGGGATGTTCAGGAAAGTGGTGGTGGTATTGGCAACGGCATTGGCGGCAATGGCTGCCGTGCCAAGGGTGGAGGTCAGGCTGGAGACCGACAGCTTGCCGATCTGGAACATGCCGTTCTCGATACCGGCGGGGATGCCCACCCGCAGGATGCGCCGGATCAGCCCGCCGTTCGGAGCCATCGCCCGCAGGCTGTCCACCCGCAGGGCGCAGCCCGGCTTTTGCAGCAGATACAGCACCACCGCGCAGGCAATGGCGCGGGACACAAGGCTTGCCAGCGCCGCGCCCATGACCCCCATGCCGAAGCCGTAGATCAGCACCGCGTTGCCGCCGATGTTCACCACGTTCATCACCAGACTGGACAGCATGCTGATCTTGCTGTTGCCCTGTGCCCGGAACAGCGCCGCACCGGCGTTGTACAGGCCAATGAAGGGATAGCTCAGCGCCGAAAGCAGAAAATAGGTCTCGGCGTAGTGCATCACGTCCGCGTCAATGGAGCCGAAAATTCCCCGCAGGATGGCGTGCCGTCCGCCGATGACCACCGCCGCCACCAGCACACTGAAGCTGGACAGCACGAACAGGATCTGCGCAGCCGCCGCCTTGGCGTTTTTCGGCTCCTGATGGCCGATGTACTGGCTGGTGACCACCGCGCCGCCGGTGGCCAGTGCGCTCATGATTTGGATCATCAGGGTGTTGAAGCTGTCCACAAGGCTCACGCCGGACACGGCGGCCTCGCCTACCGAGGACACCATCAAAGTGTCCGCCAGACCGATGGTCACGCTGAGCGCCTGCTCCGCGATCAGCGGCAGCAGCAGCGCCACCAGCGCCTGCCGTGGAAACAGGGGAGTGGATGTGAATTTGGACGATTTCATACTGTCCTCCGTTGCAAATGACAAAAAAGCTCGAATGCCTCTATCATACAGCGGAAGCTGTCGAAATGCAAGAGGTTGTATACAAGAAAGTGCCAAAAAGCAACAGCCCGCCGCATTTCGTGCCCTTTACCCCCGGACATAGTTGTGTTAAAATAAGGTTGCAGCCCGCCCCGCTGTGCAGGAGAGGGGCGCTGTTTGGTAAATGATAAGATATATGATAAGAAGTTGAGGACCCATAAGGGGGTAAAGTATGCAGCAAACTGCGCACAAGGTCGTTGTCATCGGGCACCGCAACCCGGACACCGACTCCATCTGCTCTGCCATTGCCTATGCAGAGCTGAAAAACAAGACCAGTGATCTGGTCTGCGAAGCCCGGCGTGCGGGCAAGATGAATCAGGAAACAGAATTCGTGCTGAAAAAGTTCGGGGTCACGCCGCCCCGGATGTGCACCGATGTCAACCCTAAAATTCGGGACGTGGATTACCGGCAGATCCCCGGCATCCCCGGCTCTACCAGCCTGCGCAAGGCGTGGGAGATCATGCGCGACCAGAAGATCGACACCCTTGCCGTGACCAGCGAGGAGGACGAACTGCAGGGCGTCATCACGGTGAAGGATATCGCCACCGCCAACATGGACCTGTTCGACACCAGCATCCTTGCCAAGAGCCGCACCAGCTACCGCAATATTCTGGAAACGCTGGGTGCTACCATGGTGGTGGGCAGCGAGGACGCGGAGTGCACCACCGGCCACATCCGCATCGGCACAGCCACTCCGGAAATGCTGGAAAGCAGCATGGAAAAGGGCGATATCGTCATCCTGACCAACCGCTACGAAAGCCAGCTCTGCGCCATCGAGAAGGAAGCTTCCCTCATCATCATCTGCAACGGCGCAAAGGTGGGCCGCACCATCCAGCATATCGCCGCCGAGACCGGCGTAGCCATCATGAGCGCCCCCTGCGATACCTACGCGGCGGCAAAGCTCATCAGCCAGTGTGCGCCCATCTCCTATTACATGACCCGGGACGATATCATTAAATTCACCCTCGTCAGCCCGGTGGCAGACGTCACCCGCGTGATGGCAAAGGTGCGCCACCGGTATTTCCCCATTCTGGACGCAGACGGTAAATACTGCGGCATGATCAGCCGCCGCAACATCATCAACCTGCGCAAGCGCCGCATCATTCTGGTGGACCACAACGAAGCCACACAGGCGGTGGAGGGCTTTGATCAGGCCGAGATCTTGGAGATCATCGACCACCACCGCATCGGCAGTCTGGAGACCAGCGGCCCGGTGTACTTCCGCAACCAGCCGGTGGGCTGCACCGCCACCATCGTCACCCAGATGTACGATGAAAACGGCGTGACCATCCCGCAAAAGACAGCCGGTCTGCTGCTGGCCGCCATCCTGTCGGATACGCTGGTATTCCGCAGCCCCACCTGCACCCCCATCGACGTGAACGCCGCCAACCGTCTGGCAAAGATCGCGGGGGTGGACATCAACGAGTTTGCCAACGAAATGTTTGAAGCCGGCGAAAAGCTGGACGGCAAGACCGCCGAAGAGGTCTTTTTGCAGGACTTCAAGGTGTTCATGTGCGGCGATATCCGCTTTGGCGTGGCGCAGGGCAGCTATATGACCCGCAAGAACCTGACCGCCGCCGAGGCGCTGCTGAAGCCGTATCTTGAGGAAGCACGCAACAAGCAGAACGTGGAAGATATCTATATGCTGCTGACCGACGTGCCCAAGGAGGAGAGCGTGGTCATCTGCAACGGACGCTACGCCGCCGAGGTGCTGTCCGATGGATTTGACACCCAGCCCGCCGCCGATACCAGCTGGACGCTGCCGGGCGTGGTGAGCCGCAAAAAGCAGTTCATTCCCGCTCTGATGACCGCTTATCAGGAGCTTTGAGGGAAAGGAAAGCTTCCTCGCCCTCTCAGTCTCGCTTTGCTCGACAGATTCCCCTTTTTGTCGCTTACGCAACATCTTCCCCCGGTGCGGGGGAAGTCTTTCCTCAAAGGGGGAGCCCTTGGCAAAACAGCAAACGTTGCATGGACTGCCAAAGCCTCTCACTCTGGGAGAGGTGGCATTGCGGAGCAATGACGGAGAGGGCGAGCCCGGTAAAGGTTTAAATGCTATGTTCAACTTTTCAAACAAAAAGGACCGCACCCCGCCCGTTCTGCCGGAAGGCACAGTGCGGCGGCGCTACATCATCACCGGACAGGTGCAGGGAGTGGGCTTCCGCTACCGGGCGCGGTACGCCGCGCAGACCCTTGACCTGACCGGCTGGGCGCAGAACGAGGATGACGGCAGCGTGACGCTGGAAGTGCAGGGCGACCCGGACAAATTTCTCACCCTGTTCGCCATGATCCAGAAAAGCGACTATATCCAGATCACCGGCATCCGCCAAAAGGACATCCCGCCCGACCCGTGGGAGCGCGGGTTCTCGGTAAAGGGCTATTGAATAAAACAAGGCAGCGGGGCTGCTGTACCGCAAAAGGTGCAGCAGCCCCGTTTTTGCGCCATAAAAAAGCCCCGGAGGGCGGCTGCTCTCCGGGGAACGATGTTGATATTATCAGGTCTTGGGGTAGTTGAGGTTCTTGACCTGAATTGCGATTGCAGCATAGCTGCCCTTTTCATTGGTTCTGACAACGACAGCAGCCTTTGCCCACTCGGTGTCGAGCTTCACGTTGCTGTTGGTAGCATCGATTTTGCCAAGCTTCTCGGTGATCAAATTGACAAGGCCAGCTACGAGACCTGCAGTCTTATAGTCTGCCGACAGGGTAACAGTCACATACTGCTCTGCAGGATTGACGCCCTTGACATCAAAATCAACAAGGAGAATGCCAAATGCACTGGTTTCAGCCTTGATTCGTGCATCCAGCAGTTCTGCAGTCTCTTTATAGAGCTTGCTGTCATTCTTGACCTTGCCATCGTTATCGCACAGCTTTACAGCTTCGCTCTTTGTACCGAGCTGCTTCCGGATCGCTTCTTCCTTCTGTGTGTCTGCGCTGCCGCCACCGCCGGTACAGGCAGTAAACATCAGCATGGCCATTGCGCCTGCAAGCAGCAGAGCGACGATCTTTGAAAGTTTCTTCATAAGGGTATCCCTCCAATCAGCTTTTTGTGGTTATGTTTCTTTTTTCGGAAAGACTTTGCGCAACCGTTGTCGTCTTTCTGCCCTGATTATATCCGACCGGTGACGGTTTTGTCAATCGGGAATATAGCTAAACTTCCTGAAACAGTTTCGTGAAAAAGGATGAAAACAGGTCGGGTTTGTTGCAGTTCTGGTATATTTTCAGGCTGATTTTGTCGACAACTTTTCAAACGCCCTTGTCCCCGCCCCGGCGGCGTGGCTTTGCCGGGCACGGAAATACTTAAATTTGGACATATGTTGTGTCGAACCTCTATTTTGCCTTTTTACACATTTTCACCACGTTTTAGTGGTAAAATCATGTCTGAATTGAAACGAACTCGGAGGAAGTACCCATGCAACACTGTCCCGCCCGCGCGGCACAGCGGCTGGCGGCGGCAGTTCTGGCGCTGGTTTTGCTGCTGTGCGCCTTTTTGCCCCGTGCCCACGCCGCTGAGCTGAAGGAGAAAAACGGCATCCGGCTGCTCAGCTTTGACACCAGCCACATCCTTTCCATCGGCAACCAGACCTCCGGCAAGTGCAGCTTGTACGCACTGCGCTACGCCCGCACCATTCTGGACGGCAAGGTCTGCTCCGGCAGCGGGATGTGGTCAAACGGTGCGGTGTGGTCCGCTGCGGGCTACACGGGGTACGCCGGCACCCGCGCCGAGTGCCTGAAAAAGCTGTACAACGAACTTGCCGCCGGGCGTCCGGTGATCGTGCACCTGAAAAATACCACGGTCAGCGGGGTAAAGCGCCACGCAAACCGCACCTCTACTTATGAATACCACCTGACTTCCTCCGGCTGGGACGCGGTGAACTACCCCCACATTGCCCCCAGCAGCACCTACGGCCACTGGGTGTGCGTGGCGGGCATCTCGTCCACCGCCGACCCGGAAAACCTGACCGAGAGCGACTTCTACGCCCTTGACCCTGCCCGGGTCACCGCCAATGGCCGCCTTGCGGTCACCCGCCTGCTGGACGATACCCTATGGGTGGAAAATTCTCCCCTCAAAGTGCTGGGGTGAAATACGCTCCCAAAGCCCGCCTGTCCGGCGGGCTTTTTTCTGTCTTGACCACGACAAATGCCGCTTGTCCTTTACGACCCTTCCCGTGAAAATGCGTTTGGAGCGCTCCGCAGAGTGCGACAAACGCGAAATTTAAAATATTCTTTCCGCTGAATATGCGCAAAGCGAACGCGGAGCGCATTCCAAATCGTCCTGCCCCGCCCGGGGCTTTTTTGCGCTCTGCCCAAAAATCCCGGCAAAAAACAGGCACACTTGCCATTGACGAACCCTGCCGCGCTGCTGTAAAATGAAAACAGAATGCCCTGTGCATCCGCATGGGCCCCCTGCATTTTATAAAAGGAGCATTGCATGAAAAAGATCAAGCGTCTTGCGGCTGTTCTGCTGGCCGGTATCATGGCACTGGCACTGTTCACCGCCTGCAGCGACAGCAACCCCGGCAACCCCGAGTTTGATCCCAAGGTGGAAAGCGCCTATCTTGCCGCGCTGAATAAGACATTCGGGACGAGCTTTGAAAACGATGCCGACATCAAGAGGCTGGCCATCGAGCACATCGAGGAGAAACATGGCGCAGACAGCCTGACCGGCAGTGCACGCTGCAAAACAGAAGGTGACGAAAAGACCGTGGTGCGGCAGGTGCAGCTCTGCTATGATGCAAAAAGCAGCAAGCCGAATGCCTTTGTGCCGCTTTTCTACGAGGCTGCAAACACGCCGAACATCACGCCGGACAAAATGAGTCTCCGCACCCTGTATTATGCTGTGGAGCAGGAGATCGAGGCTGCAAAGAAAAACGGCATAACGCTGGAGCTTACCGCGCTGGGGGTCGGCGCATGGACCATCGGCGGCAAGACCTATGTTGCCATCGGCTTTGAACTGACCAACACCACCCCGTAGAACTGAACCCCACCCCGCCCCGAGGAGCACCCCGCCCCGAGGAGCACCCCGCTCCCCGGGGCTTTTTTTCGCCTTTTTGTGACAAACCCCGCCCGCTGTGGTACAATAAAAGGGTATCGAACTCACACAGAAAGGACGTTTCCATGCAGCTGTTTGAACTGGTCAGCCCACGGCTGTTCCGCCCGCTGGCGGGGCCCAACCGGGCGTTTTATGCAGAGCTTTTGCTGCTGCTCTGGGAGGAGTGCCGCCATACGGCAGATTACAGCATTTCCCGCGCCGAAGCCGTCTCCCGCGCTGAGGATTATTTTGCCGCGCTGGCAAAGCCGCTGGCGCTGGACGCCGACGGCGCGGGCGATGAGGACGAGCAGCCCACCCGCGACCCCCACACGCTGGCGGTGGGCTTTTTGCTGCGTCTGCGCCGCACCGGCTGGCTGGAGGAGCAGCCCGGCAGTTATGAGAGCGAGCCGACCCTTGCCTTTATGCCGGAAGTCACCCCGCTGCTGGACGCGCTGGAAGAGATATTGAACCCCCGGGTGGTCACCTACACCGGCAAGCTGTACAAGGCGTGGCAGCTGCTGGGCAGCATCGGGCAGGAAAAAAGCCCCTACGAGAACGTGCTGCGGGAGGTGGCGGCAGACCTTGAAACGTTGAACAAGTCCCTGCGCGCCCTCAACGCTTCCATCGGGCATTATATCGACCGCCTGACCCATAACCGCACCCCGCAGGAGGTGCTGGAACTGTTCGACCAGTACGAGGAAAAGGTGGTGGCGGCGGCGTACCATCGCTTTAAAACCAGCGATAACCTGTTCAATTATCGCGCCTATCTGGAAGAAGAACTGGACGACTGCGAGCAGAACCAGCTGCCGCGCTTAGCGCTGGACTACGCCCGGGTGGAGCGCTGCGCCCCCGGCGAGGCTGCACCCCGGGTGCGTGCCCTCATCCAGCAGCAGCGGGACGCGCTGGAAGAGATGAGCACCCTGATGAAGGAGATCGACGCCAGCCACATCCGCTACCGCAAGCGGGCGGTGCAGCGGGCACAATTCCTGCTGCTGAGCGACCGCTCGGCGCAGGGCAGCGTCACCGCCCTGCTGCGCCGCTATGCGGAGGACATCCGCAGCCCGGAGCAGCTGTTTGAGCCGGACGATGGCCCGGTGGCAGCGCGGCTGCACCTGTACCCGGCGGCAGTATTCGGCACAAAGCCGCTGTATCCCCCCGCCGCGCCCCGCACCGAAGCACCCCTTGCCCCGGTGCGCACAGAACCTCTTGACCCCGACCGGCTGCGGCAGGAGCAGCAGCTTCTGCTGGACTACGCCCGCCTTGCCGTCACCGAGGAAAACGTGGCGCTGCTGGCGCGGCAGGCACTGGCCGCCCGCCCGCAGGTGAACGCCTCCACCCTTGTGGAGGAATATCCGAACGACTTTACAGGCATCATCGGCCTGCACACCTATTCCCAGTCGCCGCACCGGGAGTATGATATCACCCTGACCGGAAACTGGGTGGAGCGCGGCGGCTTCCGGTTTCAGGATTTTGTCCTGACCCGCCGCAAGGAGGTAAACACGGATGGCAACCATTGATCTGCTGGAAGAAACCGCAAACTATCTGCTCAACCACTGTTTTGTGCTGGGCTGCGTAGAGGAACAGCGGGCAAAATATCTGTATATTCAGGATCACCTCAATGAGGTGCGGGCGGTGTTCAAACCGCTGGGCTACGCGGTGCTTTTGTACCCCGCGCCCATGCAGGCGGCGGCGCTGGTCAACGAGCACGAGGGCAGTCAGGCACGGCTGCTCAAGTACGAGAGCATTTTGCTGCTGGTGCTGCGGCTTTTGTACCTGCAAAAGCGGGAAAGCCTTGCCGCCAGCGCAGACGAGGTGCTGGTGACCGTGGAAGAAGTGCAGGCCGAATTGCAAAAGATGAACCTGCCCCGCAAGCTGGATCAGCAAACGCTGGAAAAGCTCATGCGCACCCTGCGCCGGTACAATCTGGCGCGTCCGGTGGGACGGCTCTCCGGGCTGGACAGCCGCATTGAGGTATTTCCCACGGTGCTGCTGGCGCTGCCGGACGCTGACCTTGCGGATGCTGCCGCCGAGAGCGCCCGCACCCGCACCGAGCTTGGCCTGTACGAGCGCCCGGAGGGGGCAGACATGGAAGCAGGGGAGGGTGAAGCATGATCGAACTCAAGCGCCTGAAACTTATCAACTGGCACAACTTTGAAAATACCACCTTCGACTGCGCCCGTCTGACCTATATGATCGGCGTGAACGCTGTGGGCAAGACCACCATTCTGGACGCCATTCGCTACTGCCTGACCACCAACCGCAATTTCAATGCGCTGGGCAATAAGAAAAGCGGACGCACCCTGCAAGGCTCTGTCCACGCCAAGCAGCGCGGCGAAAACGCCTACCGCCGCCCGGGGCACACCGTGGCCTATATCGGGGCAGAGTTCTGGGACAGCGTAAAGCACACCAGCTTTGTCATCGCGGTACGGGTGGAGTCCGAAGGCCCCATGCAGGAGCTGCACCCCGGCGACCAGACATGGTACATCTCCGAGGACGGCATCACGCTGGAGAAGCTGCCCTTCATCGACCCGCGCACCGGTGCGCCCAGCGCCAAGGAGGACTTCAAGCCCGCCGAGGGGCGGCTTTCCTATACCCGCAGCCCCAGCGAAGCGCGTGACCGTATCTGTCGCGCACTGGGCATCGGGCGCGCAGCCAGCCCGCTGGGCAAAAAGTTCAACGAGGTGTTCCAGATGGGCACCAGCATGGACGAGATCCCGAACTTCCGGGAGTTTCTGTACCAGTACATCCTCCCGCAGCCGGAACTGGACTTGGAAGCCTTGCAGGGTGACCGCTTGGAGCTGGAAAACCTGCACGCCGTTCTGGCGGAAGCCCAGACCCGCGCCGATGCGCTGGACGAGATCGTCCGTTTCGGCCGCGAAGCCACCGAAAAACAGACCGAAGCCCTTGTGAACCGGGGTGCCGCCCTGCTGGCACGGGCTGCTGCCGATGCCGGGGAAAAGGCCGTCTGGCAGGAGCGGGTAGACGCCGGACGCCGCCAGCAGGAAACGCTGCGCACCCGCTACGCCGAAGCCAAGACCGCCGAAGCGGAAGCTCGCCGCGCCTACCTGACCGCCCACAGCGCCGCCGGTGCCAGCGGCGAGGGCCGCGCACTGGACGCCCTCAGCGAGGAGCTGGCACACCGGCAGACCGCACTGGATGCCGCCGCCCGCCGCGCCGACACCGCCGAAAAAGCCGCCGAAAAGACCGGCAACCTGCTGGCTGTGCTGCGCCGCAGCGGCTTTGCCGCCGGACAGAAGATGACTGACCTGACCCCCGACACTCTGCCCGCCCTGACCGACTGGCTGACCGCACAGGAAAAGCCGCTGGAAGAAGCCTATTTTGCCGCCCGCCAGCACACCGCTGCCTTGCAGCGGCAGCAGACCGAGAAACGCGCCGAGCTGGATGCCGTGTCCGGCGGCAAGTGGGTGTACCCCCACGGGGACGCCGCCACCCGGGTGCGGGACGCCGTGAATGCCGAGCTGAAAAGCCGTGGCATGGAGCCGGACGCCCGTATCTTCTGTGAGCTGCTGAACGTGGAGGATGAGAGCTGGCAGGACTGCGTGGAAGCCTGTCTGGGCGACCGCCGGTTCGATATCCTTGTGCCGCCCGCCCACTATGCCGCCGCAAAGAGCGCTTTTGTGGCGCTGAAAGAGAAAGTCGGCCCCATCAGTCTGCTGGACACCCCGGGTCTGCGCAAGGCCAACCGCCGCGCCGACACCGCCCCCGCCGACAGTCTGGCGGCACAGGTCACCAGCGAAAACCCGCTTGCTGCGCAGTACGCCGACACCATCCTGCGCCGCATCGTCTGCTGCGACACCCCCGACACACTGGAAAACTATCCCGACAGCGCCACCCGGGACCTTCTGCGCCACCATCCCTTCCGGTTGGAGCGTCTGCGCACCCCGCAGCGCTATATCGGCTTGGAAGCCCGCCGCGCCCGCGCCGGGGCACTGGCAGGGGAGATGAACGCCCTTGCTGAAGAAGTACGCGCCGCCGCACAGGCAGAGCAGAACCTGAAAGCCGCATACAGCCAGTACCAGACCCTTTTGCGCGGCACAACGCTGGAAGAACTTGCCGCCTTGTGGGACGCCCGCGCCGCCCTGACCGCCGCCCGCGCGGCGGTGGACAAGCAGGCCGCAAAGCTGGCCGAGTGCCGCGAGAATCCGCTTTTGCAGCAGCTGTATAAAGAGGAAGAGGTGCGCGAAGCCGCATGGGAGGCCGCCCGCACTGCCGTGGAGCAGACCGGCGGTGACCTGCGCGTGTGCGAAAAACAGATCTCCTCCTGTGAGGCGGAGCAGCAAAAGGCGGTGGACACCGCCGAAAAGAGCGCACAGGCCGCAGAGAGCTTTTTTGCCGCTCATCCGCTGGTGGAGCCGCTCTCCCGCAGCCGTCAGCAGGCGCTGACCGGGCCGGATAAGTCCCCCCGCGCCGCCGCGCAGGCCGCCGAAAAGGCACAGGCCAAGCTGGACGATGCCCTGACTGTCTACCTGAACAGCACGCTGGAACCGGCGCAGCGGGAATACAACCGGCGCTATGTCTGCGATTATCCTCTGGGACTTGCCGGGCTGGAGCAGTACCGCGCCCAGCACGAAAGCCTTGTGCGCATCGACCTGGAGCGCTACGCCGCCCGCCTGGAGCAGGCGCAGCGGGACTGCAAGGACCGCTTCCGCAAGGATATCCTGTTCCGCATGAAGGACGATATCTTCAACGCCCGGCGGCAGTTCCGGGAGCTGAACAAGGTCATGGAGCAGCTGACCTACGGTGAGGAAGTCTACCGCTTTGAGCTGGAACCCAGCCGCGACCCGCAGCTGGCGGCATTCTATCAGGTCATCGTGGACAAGGGCAACCAGCAGATGACCGAGGGCGACTCTCTGGACAACCTTGCCGCCACCGCTGACCCCGCCTACGAGCGTCAGGTGGATGAGCTGATGGAAAAGATCATGGCAGACGTGGACGAGAACACCCGCGCCCGGCAGGAGGGACGCACCGCCGCCGGTGCCACCCTTTCGGACTATGTGGACTACCGCACCTATCTGGATTACGATATCAAGGTGACCAATCAGGTCACCGGGCAGCAGGCGTATCTGTCCCGCGTCAGCCGCGATTCCTCCGGCGGCGAGAATCAGGCACCCTTCTATGTGGCCATCTGCGCAAGCCTTCTGCAGATCTACCAGAAGAGCGAGAACAGCATCCGTCTGGTGCTGCTGGACGAAGCGTTCAGCAAGATGACCAGTGACCGCATCCGCCCCATGATGGAACTGTTCCGCCGCCTGCAATTGCAGGTGCTGCTCATCTCCACCGTGGAAAAGAGCACCGCCATCCAGCCCTACTGCGATATCACCTACTCCATCGTCCGCCACGGCGACGCCAACGCCATCGCACCCTTTGTCCGCATTGCGGCGGAATGATGCAAAGCAGGACTTGACATCAAAAATAAACTTTGCTATACTGTTTTTCGCTCATCGGAGGGCTGTTTCAACGTAATTGAAAGGCCGGATAAGATGTCATCGTTCGTGCTTCCCGGAGGCTGTGGGCACCGTAGTGCCGCAGCAGAAGAGGGAACGCACCGGAGCGGTGGTTCTTATCCGGCCTTTTTGCATATGTGAAGTTCAAAAAGGAGGAGCTATGCCAAAGAAAACCATCCAATTGTCCGACCACTTTACCTATTCCCGCCTGCTGCGGTTCGTGCTGCCCTGCATCGGCACCATGCTGTTCACCTCCGTCTACGGCATCGTGGACGGCCTGTGCGTCTCCAACTTTGTGGGCAAAACGGCCTTTGCGGCGGTCAACCTCATCATGCCGCTGCCGCAGCTGCTGGGCACTGTCGGCTTTATGCTGGGCACCGGCGGCAGCGCCATCGTTGGTATCACGCTGGGCGAGGGTGACCAGAAAAAAGCCGACCGCTATTTTTCCATGTTTCTGCTGGCAGCGCTCATCTCGGTCAGTGTGCTGGCCGTGCTGGGCATCCTGCTCCTGCGCCCAGTCGCCGTGCTGCTGGGCGCAAAGGGAGAGCTGCTGGACTACGCCGTGCGCTACGGGCGCATCCTGATGCTGGCGCTGCCGCCCTTTGCGCTGCAAAATATGTTCCAAAGCTTTTTCGTCACCGCCGAAAAGCCGCTTCTGGGCTTCTGGTTCACCGTAGGTGCAGGCTGCACCAACATGGTGCTGGACGTGGTGATGGTGGGTATGCTGCACTGGGGCGTGGAGGGCGCTGCCGTTGCAACCCTTATCAGCCAATTGGTGGGCGGCGTGCTTCCGGTGTTCTACTTTATCGACCACGGCAATACCAGCCGCCTGCACCTGTGCAGAACGCAGTTTTACGGCCGCGTGCTGTGGGATGCCTGTATCAACGGTTCTTCTGAGCTGATGACCAACCTTTCCATGTCGCTGGTCAATATCCTGTATAACTTCCAGCTGCTGCGGCTTGCCGGAGAAAACGGTGTGGCGGCTTACGGCGTCATCATGTACGCTGCCTTCCTGTTTGTGGCGGTGTTCGTGGGCTATGCCGTGGGCAGCGCACCCATCGTCAGCTTCCATTACGGCGCGCGCAACCAAGCCGAGGTGCACAACCTTTATCAGAAGAGCCTGCGCCTCATCGCCGTGGTGGCTGTGACCATGACAGCGGCGTCCATGGTCATCATCCCCTATGTGGCGCGCATCTTTGTGGGCTACGATACCCAGCTGCTGGCGCTGACCAGCCGCGCCTTCCGGCTGTATGCGCTGAGCTTCCTCATCATGGGCTTCAACGTGTATGCCTCCTCCTTCTTCACAGCGCTGGGCGATGGCGTGACCAGCGCCCTCATCTCCTTTCTGCGCACGCTGGTGTTCCAGCTTGCCGCGCTGCTCCTGCTGCCCGCCCTGTGGGGCATTGATGGCGTGTGGCTGGCTGTCACCGCCGCCGAGCTTGCCGCGCTGGCGGTGAGCGTGTATATGTTTGTGACAAAAGACCAGAAATTCCATTACCGTCATGGTTGACGCGTAATAACAGGAAAGCCGCCGGGGCCCCGGCGGCTTTCCTGTTATTCAAAGGTATACTCCACCAGCTGGCAGTTTTTGATGCCCGCAGCGGCGTACTCCTCGTTGCTCATGTCGTAAAAATAGGAATGCACCACCCGGGCAATGCCGTTGTGCGCCACCAGCAGATAGGTCTTGCCGGTATCCGCCTTCAACTCGTCCAGCAGATTGTAGATGCGCTGCGCCAGCTGCATCATGCTTTCGCCGCCGTCATAGCGGTCGGCAAAGTGGGTCTTGGAAATGCGGAACTCCGCACCATCCCGGGGCG
>OHXA01000383.1_pt1 | contig 14231 bp, 10 predicted proteins | sample 1579861 | NCBI WGS metagenome assembly OHXA01 (sample SAMEA3882538, study PRJEB24775) | human gut metagenome | biome: human-associated habitat; feature: intestine environment; material: feces | place: Netherlands | collected 2009/2010
TCATACTTGCCGCCCATCTCCTGGAGAACGATGTTGCATTTCATCATCTGTCCGTCCTCACTTTTCTGACTCTGCACAGCGAAGGTCTCACCCTGCTGCACCACTCTCATAATCTGAGTATACATATTATATAATTGTACGAAGAGGTTTTCAAGAGCACCAAACCATTTCAGCGTTGTCTTGTTTCTTCGACGCTGCAAAAGTACTGCGAAAACAAAGGCAAAACAATCCCTTTCCCACAACTCCCCCGAAAAACCCACGTATTTGGGAAAAATCGGGCATTTCTTGGGAAAAAGTAAGAAGAAGAAGGAAACGAGAGACAAAAGTAAAGAAAAAGAGAAAATCATTCCCCTTTTCCTAATAAAAAAAAACTCATTTTTCCCATCGTTGGGAAAAATCGTAGGAATCTTGGGAAAAATTACCCCCACAACCAACATTTTAACACTCCAAATATTTATAATTCGAAATAAATGCTTATTTTTGCACTACAATTCAGTTAAACGTTTTAAAAGGAAATGGATATGAAACGGATAGAAGAACGTTATATTAGCTTGCTTACCGATTTTGGTTTTAAGCGTATCTTTGGAACAAAGCCCAACAAGGATTTGCTCATCAATTTCTTGAATTCACTGTTTGATGGTTTTCAGGTCATCAAGGATGTGAAGTACTTGAATAGTGAGCACGTTGGTGATGTTTTTGCCGAGCGCAAGGCCATCTTTGATGTATATTGCGAAAATGAGCGTGGTGAAAAGTTCATCGTTGAGATGCAGAATGCTTATCAGAAGTACTTCAAGGATCGTTCTTTGTTCTATTCTACTTTTCCTATCCGTGAACAGGCTCCAAAGGGGGCTGAATGGAACTTCAAGCTTGAACATGTTTACACTGTTGCTCTGCTGAATTTCGACTTGGAAGAAGAGGCATTTGACAAAAATGATATCAACCATGATGTGGGCTTGCTTGACAAGAAGACTCTTAAGGTTTTTAATGACAAACTTTCTTTCAAGTATGTTGAGATAGCGAAGTTCAACAAGACAGAAGAGGAGCTTGACACGCTTTATGATAAGTGGTTATATGTATTGAAAAACCTTTCCCGATTGGATGAGCGTCCTGCTGCCTTGAAAGAGAAAGTGTTTACTAAACTCTTTGAGGAGGCCGAGATTGCAAAGTTCACCCCAACAGAGTTGAAAGAATATGAGGATAGTTTGAAGGCGTATCGTGATGTCAAGAACTCTATAGATACGGCTTTGGAAAAAGGGCGTGAGGAAGGTAAAAACTCGAAAGCTCTCCAAATAGCAAAAAAGATGTTGGATGCTGGCATGGATATAGAAACAGTTATGCAAATAACAGATTTGCCAAAAAGTAAGATTGAGAAACTAAAATGATAAATCTCTATTCATACTTGAATTGATAAACTGAGTCCGAAATGCTTATTTTGCATTCATTATAGCTTTCACTTCATGTTGATGCTATCATACAACTAACAAGCACGACGTATAGGGAAACTCTCCCAATCATCACACTTGGAGTTGGAAGACGAAAATAATAATTAATAAGGTGAATAATAATGTCAATGGAATACGGAATCGTGTATTTACTAACAGACCCCGTAATGCCTGGTCTCGTAAAGATCGGAATGACGGCACAGGAAGATATTGATAAGAGAATGAAGGAACTCTATACTACTGGTGTTCCTGTACCATTTGAATGTCAATATGCCTGCAAGGTTGATAAGAATGACTGTCTGAAAATTGAGAAAGCCCTTCATAAGGCTTTCGAGCCTAACCGTGTCAACGCTACTCGTGAATTCTTCCGAATAAAGGTTGTTCAAGCCCAAGCTATCCTCGAATTATTCAACCAAGAGGATATTACCGAAAGCGTGGTTGACGAAATGGAGAATGATTTATCAGAAGAGGATAAGGCTGCTTCCTTAAAGGCTTCATCCAAACGGCCATCATTGAATTTTACAGAGATGGGACTGAACCTGGGTGACGTGTTAGTATGGAAGGATGACCCATCAATAAAAGTTGTTATCATTTCTGACCGAAAGATAAAATATAAGGATGAGGAAACCTCTTTAAGCGCTTTGTCTGCGCAACTTAAAGGTTATAATTCTAAACATATTGCTCCTTGTTCCCACTGGTTATATAACGACAAGCTACTGAGCGATATTTACGATGAAACTTATCCGTTTGATGAATAAATGCAACATATAAGATGAACATTATAGATACTTACGAAAGAAATTTAAATAAAGAAAAGCGGCTTAAAGAATATTGGAATGTTTCAGATAATTTCCTTCTTGGATGGCTACAATGTAAAAGAAGAGGTAGATATTGTATTACATCTATTCAAAAAGGTAATGGAGAAATCTTGACCTATCCTAATGGCCAAAAAGCAAGTATTCTGTTGGTTGATAAAAATAGAGAATATGAGGAAGGTATTTATAAGTTTCAATGGTGCATTGTTAATAGAAAAGATCCTGACGTTTATAAAATAAAACTCGCAAAAAATAATATACTTGAAAAAGTAAACCAATTAGATTGTCGTTTTTCAAAAGAGGTGGACCTAAATTTAGCGTCATGCATAAATGATGATAATATAAAATGCAAACCTCAAGAAAAAAGGGCAACAACAAACTCATCAAAAAACAATATTATGGATATAAAAAGCTTCGCAACAGAACAATATACATTAGCTTTAGAAGATGCTAATAATAATGGTACGAGCATAGAAGTGGAACTTGCTCGCAACATATTAGACTTAATGAGTGAATATGGGGAAATTTCTACCTATGAATTATGCCAATTCAAAAAGGGGCAAGCTATGTTAACAGCATATTCATATAATGAAGATCAGGAATCTCTTGATCTATTCTTGTTTTCAAAGGCTTCTACGCCAACTGCTAAAATCGATGCAGATACAGTACAGGACAAATATAGCAACATTAGCAATTTTTACCGAGAGGCATTAAGAAATGTTCCCTTTTTTGGCGCAGAAGTTAGCAAAGATGCAAAAAATGCGATTGCTCTTATAAAAGAGGTTCGAAATAATATACGAAGAGTACGTCTATTCTTTTTGACAAATGGAATAGTGGAGCCATCTCCTATATTAAGTTTCTCTGAAGAAAATGAGTATGAACACATTTTTATGGAATATAGTACTTGGGATTTATCCCGAGTATATAGGATGAATGCAATAAACTCTGGTAGTGAGGCCATAGAAATTGATTTTCAACTAAATTATAAGACAAAAATCCAATGTCTTAGAGTTGAAGACGAAAACCCGAAAGTTGATGCATATTTTGCAATAATGCCAGGAAACATTTTGGCAAAAATATACGAACAATACAAACAAACTTTACTTGAAGGTAACGTACGTCTTTTCTTACAAAAGACCAACAAGGTAAATCGCCAAATCTGTAAGACAATAAAGGAACGACCAGAAATGTTCTTTTCTTTCAATAATGGAATCTCTGCTACCGCCAAAAATATAGAATTTGGTTCAGGAGGCAGCAAAACAGCTCCATACATAACAAAAATAACTGATTTACAAATTGTAAATGGAGGACAGACAACAGCTTCCATTGCATCAATGCAAGATTGCGATTTAAGTAAGGTCTTTGTCCCTATGAAAATCAGTGTAATTAAAGACGAACAAGACTATTCAGAAATCGTTAAAGAAATATCAACATCTGCAAATAGTCAAACAGCGATTAAACGCTCTGATTTCCTTTCTGGTGATGAATTTTTAAAAGGCTTAGAAAATATAAGTAGAACAGAAACAGAGCCCACAACTCAGACTCGATGGTATTTTGAAAGAAAAAGAGGACAGTACAGAAACGAGGCATCAAACTTATTTGGTTACGAAAAAACAATATTTAATAGTACATATCCTAAAACACAAGTATTGGGGAAAGCAGATGTTGCCAAATATGCTTTACTCTGGGATATGAGGCCTTACCAGGCTTGTAAGAGCAAAGAAATTGTGGCTGTAACCTATTTTTCTGGATTACGTGAAGATACTGAAGTTAAAATCGATGGAGAATACTACAGAAATATCGTATCTCTGTACCTACTTTATAGTTACGTAAATAATTATGTAAAGGAGAGTTTTCGAAACTTATACGGCACTTATTCAAATAGAATAACTAATTACATAATTTCATCCATAGCATACTTAACCAACAAGGAGTTTAATCTTGCTTACATTTGGAAAAATAAAAAAGTAAAAAGTGGATTGAAGTCTGTTATCAAACAGCTAACCACGTTGATAAATGATCATTTGTTTGCTGATTTCAAGCCACAATATCCAAAAGAAGAAATATGCTGGACTGAGCTAAAAGTTAAATTGGATGAATTGAAGGATATAAAATTTCAGCTTTTGACCTTTAGTGAAAAAGCATCTGCAACTATTTCTGAAATCGAAGAGAAAGACGAACTAATAGAGCAGGTTTTTTCTATACCTGCACCTTTATGGAGTGCTATCGCAGAATGGGGAAAACAAACAGGGAAGCTTACCATGGTAGAGAGAATGCGAGCATTAGGGTATGCTGATAAACGGCGTTCTTTAATCAAGTTAAAAACTCATGAAATGGCTGAAAAAGCCATTGAGTTGGAACAAAAAGCCAGAATGCTAGGGTTCACGATTCAAAACAAGTAAGAATTAAAAAATACGATTTTAACTATGAATAGTGTTAGAGACTTATCCAAAGATAAAGACATCATCCGAATAATCGGAGGAATGCCCGATAGAGTTTTGGATAAAGATGCAGAAAGCGAGGGTGCAGATATTCTAGATAGAATTTACGAGGTCCACATAGGAACGCAAGGCACCCTGATAAAGATGTTGCAGAAAGCCGGCTATAAGGTTACTGAAAGCGATTCTTATACAGCTGTCATCATTGGTGAAAGAGTCTCTGAGAATACACTCAAAACTTTGCCGGAAGGATGTAAGAAAATTGACGTATTTTCTATAGCTTCATGGCTGGTTGAAAACAAGATAGCAAAAAAGAAATATACTTTTCACAAGGAACTTCCATCTATAGAAAACATTGAAAAGAAAGAGGTTACTGGAGGAACGAAGGCATTAGCTATAATAGCAGTAATAGTAGTACTCGTTTTTGTTATTTTCTTATGCCCAGTATTATTATTTGTACTTATCTTTTTCCCAGGCGCATTAAAGGTATTTATTCGCTCATTCCATTAATGAGGATAATTGTAAAATTAGGTAGGAGGTGCGACTGTCGCCGCACCTCCGACAAAACTACTTTACTATTATCTTTTTGGTTTCTTTCACTTTGTCTTTCTGCAATCGGCTGACGCAATACATCCCTGCTGATGCATTGGTTTTTATCTGAGCAGAGGTTTAACCGGCTGGTACATGGAATGACCCCATTGCCGCACCAGAAGCAGAAACTACAACAATTTCAGACCCCTTCTCATTCGCATCATTGAATGTCACATTTATAGTAGAAGCACTTTTTGTAACTGTTGGTGAAATTCTCATGGAAGATGGGGCAATTTCCTCCCTCAAACTATTCTCCTATATTCCTCCTCCTTCTTCAGCTTATCATAAAGCTCGTGAGCTTTGGAATAATCTTTATCAGATTCTTCAAGCCACTCCGAAAAATGGTGGTTGTGGTTCTTCTGCGTTTCCTGCTTGCGGAACGACTCCACCACACATTTCTTTTCTGCATCCGGAAACATCAGGTTCATGCGGGCGGCAAAGGCTGCCTTGTCCTGATTATCACGCACCATGTGGAACGTATATTTCATCAGGCACCAGACTATGTACCAGCTTTGCTGAGACGTAATGTTGCCTTTTATCCAGAACTTTAACTTCTCCTCCAATTTTATAGAATCTACCCAGTTCACAAAGAAAGAGTCGCTGTTACGCTCAAAATCATCAGCCCTGGCTATTTCAGCCTCCCACATTTTATGCTCACCCTGATACTTGAATAGCGTTTCAAAATCCTCGGGAGGAGCCTGCTCCCTGACTAGCGTACGGACAAGTTCTTCTTCCTCATCCTCCTCTCGCTCAAACCAGTCTGAACAAAGCGTATAATTGTTGTATTTCCCTTCAATATCATTCATTACTTTCTGCAAGCTCAAAGTGGTAATATCTATTCTTCTCTCTCTCAGATGACGTTTCTTTACCTTTACCTCATGTTTCAGATGGTCAGGTAGCGTGCGCTCGTCGAAAATTCGCTTGATATAATGGTAAATAATCACAGCCTCACGGTCAGTGCGGAAAAGGCGGGTTCTGTATAAGGCTAGGAAATCGGCACAAATAGTACTTACTGTGGAGATGGTTTCTGCCAAAGCCATCTGCAAACCGGTAGAGACAAAGTTCTTGAAATGGGAATCAAAACGGGGGAAGTCGTCTCCGGCAGGAACTTTAAGCTTCTCGCATTGCTCGAAAATAGCCTTAGCACTGGGAATCTGACCATACTCCGCTTCCTTATCGAGCAAATAGTCTGAATGCTTCCGGGCGATGGTCTGAATTTCCTGGAGCACCTTCTCTAAAACATCAGTATAAATCCCCATGAATTCATCATCATAGCTCTTGTAAATTGAAATGTAGACTTTCTTATGGAGCGAATGAATATATTTAAGAAAATCTGTCAACTGCTCGGCAAGGTTCTGGTAAATATGAAAATAACAGGTAAGACCTTTATGCTTTCCTGCATTCCATTTAAATTCATCTTTAGCATGCTGAATCTCCTTATACAAATGTTCTGCCTCTCTTTTAAACTGACCCACATCAGTAGTTGTTACTGGAGTGTATTTCTTGACTCCTGTTACTTCATCTTCCACAAAAAGATCTTCTTCTGATGAAATCTTCAGAAGAGAATTGTAGTTATTGTCAGTATTTGGTATTTCCTCTGTCTGCATATTCTTTTTCTAGGTTTGATTTGTTATGTTGTTTAAATAAGCGGCGTGGGGTTCCCTGTAAGTACCAGTATTAAGGTACCTGCAAGAACCTACGACAAGGTACAAACAAGTACTGCCCACGCCGTAGAGGAGTGGACGCCTTGCTGTCACCTTCTTCTTGTCGTTTTGAATTTTGCAGGTTCTAAATACTGTAGAAGTGTCAGATAATCAGCGTCAATATCTATATGTTATTTTTCTTGTTTACTTTCTGTTTCTTACTTCAAATTTTAAAGGGTTTATACTACGTTTTCTTCATCATCCGCCCAGTGGTCGCATTGGCGCATCACGGTTTCCAGCGCCTTTTCTGCACCCTCTGGTGGATACTTATACTTCTTGAGCAGTCGCTTTACCATCACTCGCATCTTCGCCCTGGCTGATTCCTTCCGGTTCCAGTCGATGGTGCGGTTGCGGTGCAAGACTTCTGTCAGTTCCCGGGTCAGCGCCACAAACTCCTCGTCAGAGTAAGCCTGCCGCACTCCTTCGGGCGTGGAGAGCGCATCATAGAATGCCTTCTCCTCGGGCGAAAGTCCCAGGTCGTTGCCCTCTGCCTCCGCCTGCTTCATCTGCTGAGCCATCTTCAACAGTTCCTCTATCACTTCCTCGTTGGTGAGCAAGCCTTTCAGATAGTTGGAGAGACTCTGGCTGAGCATATCGGAGAAGAGGTCGCTCTGAACCACGTTGGTCTTCTGCTGCTGCTTGATTTTTTCTTTCATCAGTTTGGTGAGCAGTTCCACCGCCAGGTTGCGCTCCTTCATGTTCTTCACCTCCTGGATGAAGGCGTCGTCAAAGAGCGAGAACTCTATCTGGCGGTCGCCGAAGAGATTGATGACTCCGTCGGTCTTCACGCTCTGACGGAGCAGCTCACCGATGCGCTCGTTGATTTCATGTCGGCTGATTTTGCCCTTCTGCGAGAGTTTGAGCATCATCACGCGCAGCGCATCCATATAGCACACCTCAGCCTTCTGCTGCTCATTCAGAAGCGAACGGCAGAGCGTGGTGGCGTTGTGAAGCAGATTGCTGTGCTCCATGAAATTCTTCTTGCGCTGAACCATGGCTGGAGAACTCAGGAAGTTGGCTCCGCTCGTAATGGCGAGTGCCCGCTTCGAGTTGTCCTGTTCGAAGAAGCCGGAATAGTCGAAACCATGAAGTTGGTCTCGGCAGATTTCCATCTCTTCCTTCCATTTCACCAGGGCGGTCTTGGCGATGTCGGGGTCTCCGAAGCGGCGGCGGTCACGGTTGGTGTACTGCTGCATGGCACTCTTCAGCGCCTGCGCAATGCCTACGTAATCCACTATCAGTCCGCCTTCCTTGCCCGGGAACACTCGGTTCACACGGGCTATTGCCTGCATCAGGTTATGACCGCTCATCGGCTTATATACGTACATGGTGGCGAGCGACGGAACATCGAAGCCCGTGAGCCACATATCTCTTACAATGGCGATTTTCATCTCATCGTCGTTGTCCTTGAATTTTCTTGCCAGTTCCTTTTTGTAGGCTTCGTTGCCGATAATCGGCTGCCAGTCTTCGGGGTCCTGGTTCGAACCGCTCATCACTACCTTTACTTTCTCCGTCCACTCGGGGCGAAGCTCCAGCATCTTGCGGTAGATTTTGATGGCGATGCTTCGGGTCAGCGCCACAATCATTGCCTTGCCGGTGAGTTCCTGCGCACGGTTCTGCTCGTAGTGCTGGATGATGTCCCTTACCAGCGTGTCGATGGTGGCGTCTTCGCCCAGAAGCACTTCCAGCCGGCTGTGCTCCTGCTTTGCCTGCCTGATCTGCTCCTCGGTGGCTCCCTCATCGGCCAGGTTGTCGAACTCATCGTTCAGCAGTTTCATCGTGTCTTCATCGAGGTTCAGGTTCACCACACGGCTCTCGTAATAAACCGGACGGGTGGCTCCATCATCTACCGCCTGACTCATGTCGTAAACGTCGATGTAGTTGCCGAACACTTCCTCCGTGTCTCTGTCGCGGTCGCTGATAGGCGTTCCGGTGAAGCCGATAAATGAGGCACCTGGCAGCGCTTCTCTCATCTTCTGGCTGAATCCCTTCTTCATCGTCAGGCTCTTGTTGTCCCAGTGCTCTTCGCCGTATTGCGAGCGGTGCGCCTCATCGGTCATCACAATGATGTTGCGACGGGTGGAGAGTGCCGAGTCGCCTTCTTCAAACTTCTGAATGGTGGTGAAGATGATTCCCCCACTCTTTCGGTTACGGAGCAGATTGCCCAGGTCTTCACGGCTCTGGGCGTTCTGTGGTTCCTGACGAAGGAAGTCCTGGCAGCGGCAGAACTGACCGAAGAGCTGGTTGTCGAGGTCCTTGCGGTCGGTTACCACCACGATGGTTACTTCGGGCAACCGTTGCACCAGCTGGTGGGCGTAGAACACCATGGAGAGGCTCTTGCCCGAACCCTGCGTGTGCCAGAACACGCCGATTTTTCCGTTGCCTTCCACTGCCGTTCGGGTGCGCTGCAGGGCTTTGCCCACGGCGTAGTACTGATGGTAGGCGGTAAGAATCTTGGCGTATTTGCCTTGGTTCTTGTCGAAGCAGATGAAGTTCTGCAGAATGTCGAGCAGTCGCTGCTGCTGGAACATGCCGAGGAAGAAGGTGCGGTAGTCGGCAAAGAGGGTTGACTCGTATGAGCCGTCTATGGTCTTCCATTCCATGTAGCGTTCCAGCTTGGCGGTGATGGTTCCGGCACGAGTCTCGCTCATGTCGCTGATTACGTTGAAGGCGTTGTAGCTGAAGAGGCTTGGAATGCTCTGCTGATAGTTTTTGATCTGCTTGTAGGCATCGTCGATGGTTGCATCTTCGGAAATGGCGCTTTTCAGCTCCACCACCACGAGGGGCAATCCGTTGACCATCACCACCATATCGCAACGCTTGTTCTTATACTCTTCTACTCGCCACTGGTTCACCACCTTGAAGAGGTTTCTTTCGGGATGGTCGAAGTCGATGAGCCTCATCAGGGCTGTTCGTTCTTCGCCATTCTGCAGGAATCCCAACTCCAGACCGTTTTGCATCCAGAGGGTAAACTGCTCGTTGTTCTGTTCTAAAGTACCGATGCTGATATTGGTGATTTGCTTGATTCCTTCATCCATTGCATCGGCTGGCAGTTGAGGATTAAGCCGTCGCATCGAGGCGACCAAATCGGCACGATAGAAAGGCTCCTTATAGTCGCGTTCCACCTCGTAGCCACATTCGTACGCATAGCCGAGTTCGTCCCGGAACAGGGCAATGAGCGTTTGCTCGTATGCGTCTTCGGTGAATTTCTTGTCGTCTGCCATAATGTTAATATTTTATATTTTCTTTCTCGTTATTTTCTTTCGTTGCTCTTCTTATTCCGGGACTTCCAGCTCGCCTGACATGAGGCGAGGGAGAAGGGTGTCTCGGAGAGAGGAGAGGCGGGAGTTCTCCTTCTGTAATGAAGCAATTCTATCAAAGAAAGGTTTTACCTTATCTTGAAAATCATATATGCTTTCCTCATCAGGGATAACCAATTCAAAGTCATGAATATCCGATGGCTTTACATGAGGTTGAACAGCACCTGTTTGCGCATGCTTTAATAATTTAGAGTTCACCTTTAAGAAGCAATACACAAAATAGAAATTCTCACACGAAATATCTATAAATGAACAGTCTGATGCCCAGACAGGAACATGATACATTCTCATGAAACCCGCATTTGCTCCAGAACCACTTACAGTAATTACAGGTGCTCCAGTGTTCGCTATATTATGATAGCAAGAAGGTTCTAAACCTCCTGCAACAACAGGAACACCTTCATCAATAGCATTCTTTGTAAGCAAGTTTTTGCCTCGCTTAAAATTGCATAGCTCCCCAAGCAATCCTACTTTCCATCCTTCCGGAATCATTCCCAATTCACTATCCACGAACTTACCATCCTTGAAAGGCTCAAAGTCAACGAACCAATTCTTGAAAATAGCCTGCGCCATCTCCTCCAAATCAGCATTGATCTTGTTGTTCAACTCTATCTTCCGGTCGAGAGAAGAAAGGATGGAAGCTATGCGGCGCTGGTCAGCAAGCGAAGGCATTTGCAAGACATAATCCTTTATTATTTGAGCATTCAGATTTTGTTGAGCTCCGCCGTTAGCTAATGAAGCCAAAGTTGTATAATCGTTTTTCAACGTATAATATACAAATTCGTAGTCTGCAACCTCATCATTTATCGTCAAATTACAACACGCTTGATTAGTTGTCATTGGAACTTTTACGATACATGATTTTCCTGCTGTTGCCCCATACATTGCAACCGTTACTGTGTTCGGAACAATCCATTTTGCAGATGAATTGTTTAAACCGGAATCTGTGATAGTCTTTTCTGTAGAATAAATTCTATTGAAATCTATCTCTTTTGTATTCAACCAAGGAATTTCTCCCCCATAGTATGAAAGATTAGTACTCTTTGGAGTTCCACCGCTACATACTCTAGTACATACATCCCCCAGTCTTACTTCTTTCCACTCCATCGTATTACCTCCCTAATTTATTCTTCAAATAATTCTTCCGGCTATAATACTCCCTTTCAGCAAGACTCATCGGAAACATAGAGGTGCTTTCTATAGCCTCATACTCATCCTGCAAGTCTTGAAGATGATCTTGTTGCTGCTTCAGATAGAAGTATTCTTGATCTTTTTTCTGCTTGTAGTAGTATTTCTCTTGCTCTTTCTTCTGTTTATTGAAAATCACAACCGAAACAACTATAGCAACCACAGACGCCACTACCGCCAACAAAGAGAAAAGCCCGGAATATTCATTTAAAAACTCCATACCTTACACCTCCCATCCAATTTTCTTCAACTGCAATCTGATCTCTTCTTCCTGCTTCTTGCTTTCCTCAAACAGCTGCTTCAGCTCTCCGGTAAGATTCGTCATTTTCTCCTCGAAAGGTACTCCGTCGCCTTCGTCTTCGGCGATTCCTACGTATCTTCCAGGAGTCAGGATGAAGTCCTGAGCAGCAATCTGCTCGGTGGTGCATACGGCACAGAAGCCCTTTTCATCCTCCAGGGTTCCCTGCTGGAACGCATGGAAGGTGTCAGAGATTTTCTTAATATCCGTATCAGGCATCAGCTCACGAAGCTTGCGAGTAACCATCGTGCCCAGATTGCGAGCGTCGATAAACACGGTCTTGCCCTTCTGCGCCTTGTTGCGGCTGATAAACCAAAGACTTACAGGAATGCCCGTACTGTAGAACAGCTGCGAAGGCAAAGCCACGATTCCCTCTACCAGATCGGCTTCGATGATGGCTTGGCGAATCTGTCCCTCGCCGCCACTCTGACTCGAAAGCGCACCATTCGCCAGCACCAAACCAATCTTTCCGTTAGGTGCCAGATGGTGAATCATGTGCTGCATCCACGCAAAGTTGGCGTTGCCTGCTGGTGGCAAACCATACTGCCAGCGCACGTCTTCCTGGAGCGCACTCTGTCCCCAGTCGCTGAGATTGAAAGGAGGATTGGCAAGAATGTAATCTGCCTTCAGCGTAGGGTGCTGGTCATCATAGAAAGTGTCGGCAAAGACATTGCCCAGGTTCGCATCCAAGCCACGGATGGCAAGGTTCATGTGCGCCATCTTCCACGTATCAGGGTTTGCCTCCTGACCATAGATACTAATCTTGCGCAGGTTTCCCTTGTGGCGCTCTATAAACTTGGCGCTCTGCACAAACATACCGCCCGAACCACAGCAAGGGTCATAGACTCTGCCCTCGTAAGGCTCCAGTATCTCTACCAGCGTGCGGACAATGCAGGAAGGCGTATAGAACTCGCCACCATTCTTGCCCTCCAAGGAAGCAAACTGCTGCAGACAGTATTCGTAGGTTCTGCCCAGCAGGTCTTTCTCCTCGCCAGCATCGTGCATTTCTATGTTCGTAAAGAGATCTACCACATCACCCAGACGACGCTTGTCCAGCTCCGGACGGGCAAAATTCTTAGGCAGAATGCCCTTCAGTCTTTCGTTTTCACGCTCAATGGCGGTAAGTGCTTCATCTATTATCACGCCTATTTCCGGTGTGTGGGCAGCAGCACTAATCTTGCTCCATCGGGCTTCAGCAGGCACGAAGAAGATGTTCTCGGCGGTGTATTCGTCCTTATCTTCCGGGTCGGCGTATTCGTCGCCCTGCAGCTCTTGGAACTTCTGTTCGAAGCGGTCGCTGATGTATTTCAGAAAGATGAGTCCGAGCACAACGCCCTCGTATTGCGAAGCGCTGAGGTTGCCTCTCAGAATATCGGCAGCCTTCCATATTTTCTCTTCAAAACCAATGCTGATTGTATCTTGTTTCTTAGCCATAATATGTTTATTTTTCTACGAGCACAAGCTTCCAGTCCTCATTCTGCAGAACGAGGGTCCCGTTGTTGTCCGTAATGGTGAATATCTGATTATCTATCTGTATTTTGTTGTCCTTTATTAAATAGGTGTACTGACCACAAGCAACGTTTTCGGTGGTAGTTTGGGTTATTTTACCGCCTTCGTCGAAGTGGTTCACTTCCGTCGTTTCGGAGAAAGAAATAGCATCTGAGGTGAAACTGCAGAACAAAGGAGCCTCTTTTACGTCGATAAAGATACTTCCAACGCGCTGATAAAGGGCTGAAATCTGCCATTCGTGGGCTAAAAATGTGGTTTCGTAATCAAAAGCCTCTGATTTTTCTGTTTCTTCGTCGCTAGAACAGGCGGTGGAAGAAAGCATAAAAAAAGCGACTATTATCATATAAAAATAAGATAATATTCGCCTGCGGATAAGAACATGATGATATTGGGCTAACTTTGCCTGAGCAAAATTACCCCCCCCCTAAAGCTTTGTACGTCAAGAAGTTACACCTTTTCATCTTAGCATTGTTATTATGTAGTTTCTAGCTTTCCGGACTATTGCTACGTCAATAATTTGTTAATTGCTAGCAAAGATAATAAAAAGTTGGCAAACCCAAGAATTTTATCACGTTATTTAACGGAAAAATGCAAAATATGGAGGTTAGGAAGATGTTTTACCCCCTCTTCTAAGGGTAAAAAATGCCCCTCCTCAGACGTGAATCCGCCTCTAACATGACGCATTTTTGACAAAATACAACAGGAAACAAGGATAAAAATGTAGAATCGAACAACATATCAGCTAACTAAAACGACTTAATATGTAGATAATTATTATACACAAAATATTAGAGTATGAATATAACAAAATACACATAACACACTAACAACCAACACATTCATACATATATTCAACCTATATCATGTAAAACTCACAAGTTCATCTAGCGTGTCATTAAGGGTCAAGGTCATTAAGGGTCATTTTCA
>OHXA01000489.1_pt1 | contig 11526 bp, 7 predicted proteins | sample 1579861 | NCBI WGS metagenome assembly OHXA01 (sample SAMEA3882538, study PRJEB24775) | human gut metagenome | biome: human-associated habitat; feature: intestine environment; material: feces | place: Netherlands | collected 2009/2010
ATCTTCGCCTGGTTTATCGATCCCGCCATGGGCACGCTTCTGGGCGTAGTCGTTGCGATTGTGCTGGTGGCGGCGGTCTTTACGGTTGCCAACGCGGCGCCGATTTTTATGCGCCTACAGGGCTTTATCGACCGCATGAACGTGGTGCTGCGCGAGAATATTGTGGGCGTGCGCGTCATCCGTGCGTTTAACAAGGAGCGCCACGAGGAACGGCGTCTGGACGAGGTGTTTAGCGAATACGCCGCCAACGCCATCAAAGTCAACCACCTGTTTGTGGGCCTCGACAGCTCAAGCTTCTTTTTGATGAACATCGCCGAGGTGGCGGTGCTGTGGGTGGGCGGCAACCGCGTAGGCGCCCACGCCATGCAGATTGCGAGTATCTCGGCGGTGCTGGAGTATGCAATTCTGATCCTGTTCTTTGTGATGATGGCCCAGATGGTGGTGCTGACGCTTCCGCGTGCTGCCGCGTGCCTGAACCGTGCGCAGCAGGTGTTGGAGATTGAGCCGAGCATCGTCGATGGCGAGCGCACGCTGGATGACGGGGCGCGCGAGCCCCAAGACGAAGCCGATGCGGTGGCTGTGTTCGACCACATGTCGTTTCGCTTTGACGATGCCGACGAGGACACCCTGTGCGACCTGAGCTTTGCCTGCCGTCGCGGTCAGACGACTGCGATCGTTGGCTCGACAGGCTCGGGCAAGTCGACGGTGGCAAAGCTTCTGCTGCGCTTCCACGATGCCACCAAGGGCTCCATTCGCCTGAATGGTGTGGACCTGCGCGAGCTTACGCAAGATGAAATCCGCGGGCGCATTGCCTATGTGCCGCAGAAGGCGTGGCTGTTCTCGGGCACGGTAGCGAGCAACCTTCGCTTTGGTAACGAAGGCGCGACCGAGGGCGACATGCTTCACGCGCTTGAGGTTGCCCAGAGCACCTTTGTACTCGACCAACCGCAGGGGCTCGATACCCCGGTTGCCCAGGGCGGTACGAACTTTTCGGGCGGCCAGCGCCAGCGTTTGGCAATCGCCCGTGCGCTCATGAAGCATGCCGATCTATATATCTTCGATGACAGTTTTTCGGCCCTGGACTTTAAGACCGATGCCGCCCTGCGCCATGCGTTGCAAGACGAGACGCGTGACGCTGCGGTGCTCATCATCGCGCAGCGCATCTCGACGATCTTGCACGCCGACCAGATCGTCGTGCTCAAGGATGGCGAGGTTGTGGGTCTGGGCACGCATGGCGAGCTTATGGAAACCTGCGAGGTGTACCGTGCCATCGCGGAATCGCAGATGAAGGGAGGTGAGTAGCATGACCGAGGAGCTCAAGAAGCAGGGCGGCGTTGATGACGCCGCTGCCGCGGGACTGGTCGAGGAAACGGCTGCCGCGTCGACCGAGCTGGATGACGCCGCCAAGGCTGCGGCCGAGCGCGAGGCTCGCCGCCAAGCGCTCTACGAGGAAAACGAACGTGCCGAGGACGAGCGCGCCCGCGCCGAGGCAGAGCGTATGCGCGACGTGGACGACGAAGACGAGGACGAGACGCCTCGGGATACCTGGGCGACGGTGCGCCGCCTGTGGAGTGAGGCTGCCGGCGACCATTGGCGCTTCTATATCGTGTTCGCGAGCATTGTGTTCTATGTCATCTTTAACACTGCCGCGCCGGCATATAGCGCCCGCGTGATCGATGAGCTGTGGGGCCACATTCAGGTGGCGTTTGTCAACAACGCCACCTTCAGCATCACCTGGGAGAACTGTGGCAGGACTATCTTCATCTACTTTTTGATTTGGACGGCCGCCGCTTCGTTCTACGCGCTCCAGAGCTTTTTGATGTCGAGCGTGGCCGAACGCCTCAATCTACGCCTGCGCAACCGCATCGCGCAAAAGCTCAACCGTCTGCCGCTCGCCTATTTTGACGCGCATCGTCCCGGCGAGGTCGTCAGCCGCGCGACCAACGACCTGGACAAGATGTCCGAGAGCATGCAGCGCGGATTGCTGCAGCTGCTCGTGTCGATCGGCACGGTTGTTGGTGCTGTGAGCGTGATGTTCGTGTTCAGCGTGCAGCTTACGCTCGTCTTTCTGTTCTTTACGGCACTGTCGCTGCTGGTGACGAAGGTCGTCTCGCGCCGCACACACGATGTGACGGGCGAGCGCCAGGAGTGGGTGTCCAAGATTACGAGTGCGGTCGAGGAAGGCTATTCGGGCCGTCTGGTGATCCGCGCGTTTAACCGCGAACGTCAGAGCTCCGCTGAGGTGCACGAGGCTTCGAAGGAACTGGCTCGTGTGAGCACCAAGGCCGACTTTATGATTAACGCCGTCGGCCCCGCGGTGCGCTTTATCGGCCGCCTGGCACAGATCGTGATTGCGATTGTGGGCTGCAGTATGCTGGTTGCCGGCCACATGACCGTCGGCGTGTTCCAGGCGTTCTTCCAGTTTATCTACGAGGCATCTGAGCCCATGACGCAGCTGTCGTTTACCTTCAACTCGCTGCAGAGCGCGCTGGCGAGTGCGGAGCGCGTGTTCGACCTGCTCGATGAGCCCGAGATGGAGGCCGATCCGCTGCCGGACGAGGCCGCCAAGCTGCCGGGTCGCGTGGAGGGCCGCGTCTCCTTTGAGCATGTGCGCTTTGGTTATTCGCCCGACAAGCCGCTTATGCGCGACGTGTCGTTTACTGCCGAGCCGGGCCAGAAGATCGCGGTGGTGGGAACCACGGGCGCAGGCAAGACGACGCTCATCAACCTGCTCATGCGCTTCTACGAGATTGACGGCGGGCGTATTACGCTCGACGGCGTGGATACGAGCCGCATGGATCGCGGCGAGCTACGTCAGCAGTTTGGCATGGTGCTGCAAGACGCCTGGCTATTCGATGGCACGATTGCCGAGAACATCGCCTACGGCTGCCCCGAGGCAACGCGCGACGAAATTGTGGCCGCCGCTCGTGCCGCGCAGGTCGACTTCTTCGTGCGCACCATGCCGCAGGGCTACGACACGCGCGTGGCCAACGATGCCGAAAGCATCAGCCAGGGCCAGCGTCAGCTGCTGACCATCGCACGCGTGCTGCTCAACAACCCGGCGATTCTCATCCTGGACGAGGCGACCTCAAGCGTGGACACGCGTACCGAGCTTGCCATCGGCCGTGCCATGGACGCGCTTATGCGCGGGCGCACGAGCTTTGTGATCGCGCATCGCCTGTCGACGATCGTGGACGCCGACCTGATCTTGGTCATGGACCACGGCAACATTATCGAGCAGGGCACGCATAAGGAGCTGCTCGCAGCCGAGGGCGCTTATGCCGACCTCTATCTGAGTCAGTTCGCATAATGTGACAAAGGGACAGTCCCTTTGTCACATCAAAAGGAATGGCGCGCCGGGGATTGATTCCCTGGCGCGCCTTTTGCGTCGGTGCCGATGTCGTTTTGTGCCGCTTGCGTTCCTAACGTTCGTCCATGAGCTTGGCGACGAGGGTTTTGAGCTCGGCCACCTCTCGCTCGAGTTCTTTGACGCGGCGGGCATTCTCGGTGATGCCCTGGCGGTTGAGGGCACTCTGCTCGGCGGCGTCATCGGGCATGTACTCGCGATGCTGCTTGGCGTCGAAACTCTCCTCGAACACGCGGCAGCCGTTGCGCTTGATGATGCGTCCCGGCACGCCCACGACGGTGCAGTTGTCGGGCACGTCCTTAACGACGACCGAGTTGCCGCCGATCTTGACGTTGTTGCCGATGCGGATGTTGCCGAGCACCTTGGCGCCCGTGCCCACCGTGACATTGTTGCCCAGGGTGGGGTGACGCTTGCCGGTCTCGTTGCCGGTGCCGCCGAGCGTGACGCCCTGGTAGAGCACACAGTTGTCGCCCACAATGGTGGTCTCGCCGATGACGACGCCCATGGCGTGGTCGATAAAGAAGTGCTTGCCAATCTGCGCGGCAGGGTGAATCTCGACGCCGGTGATGTGGCGGGTGATTTGCGAGAGCACGCGGGCGAGCGAGCGATGACCGTGCTCCCACAGCCAGTGCTCGGGCACGTGGTTCCACTTGGCGTGCAGGCCAGGATAGGAAAGGAAGATGACCAGACCGTTTTGCGCGGCGGGGTCCTGCGCCTGGACGGTCTTGATGTCCTCGCGAATGGTATTGATAAAGCTCACCGGCCGCCCTCCCTTAGCGCCATGGCAATGCGATTCAATAAAGTATAGCGATTCGCTAGGGATTAAAAAGGACAATCTTGGCGGCTTTGCGCTACAAGTGTCAGTTATGCAAACTTGCTGGTAATGGAGTCATGCTTTTGTGGGGTTGCGCACGAGGGGGCACCGCAACCGTATACTGGTCAACTTGGACGTATCCGCGCCCACAACTGAGAGGTTTTACTTCATGGGTTTCATCAATTTTATTGCCGAGCTGCTTAAGGACCCGCGCACCGCGATCGCCAGCTGGATCGCCGCCGGCCCGCTTATGGCCTACGGCTGCGTATTCCTGATCATCTTTATCGAGACGGGCGTGGTGTTCTTCCCGTTCCTTCCCGGTGATTCGCTGCTGTTCGCCTCGGGTTTCTTTGCCCACAACGGCGGCTTTAACATCGTGGCGCTTCTGGCCACCGCATGGGCCGCTGCCATTTTGGGCGATCAGTGCAACTTTATGATCGGCCACTTCTTTGGCCGCAAGATCATCGCTTCGGGCAAGGTCAAGGCCATGACGCCCGAGCGCATCAAAAAGTCCGAGGACTTCTTGGACAAGTGGGGTCACCTGGCCATCTTCCTGGGTCGCTTCTTCCCGTTTATCCGCACCTTTGTGCCCTTTATCGCTGGCATGGGCGGCATGCACTGGCGCAACTTTGTCGTCTTTAACGTGCTGGGCGGCATTACCTGGTCGACGGTCTTTACGCTGCTGGGCTACTTCTTTGGCGGCATTCCCTTTGTGCAGGAGCACTTTGAGCTGCTGATTATCGGCATCGTTGCCGTGTCGATCATCCCGACCGTGGTCGGTCTGGTTAAGGCCAAGCTGGGCAAATAGAACGCGTAGCTCGAGCCAGCGCGCAAACCGTGCCGTTGAGGCCCGTCACCGCTTACGGTGGCGGGCCTCTTCAGCTTCGGTCAAATGAAAATACTTTAGTTAGTTAAAGAAAAACGTTTTATCCGACGCGCGTGCGGAGTACAATCTCGTGCATGCGAATCGACGTACCATCGGCTTTGATGCTGTTCGCGTGTCCCGTCCGGCTCTACGCTCCGGGCGTGCGACGTTGCGACGCGGTCGGCCTCGGTCCTTGCGTGCGGGTTCGCGAGTATGCAACTGTGTATGTAAGGAGCGACATATGACTGTCGAGAAGAAGGATATCGATTGGGGTAGCCTCGGCTTTGGCTACATGAAGACCGATTACAGCTACGAGGCCCATTGGAAGGACGGCGAGTGGGACGAGGGTGGCCTGACCACCGACCACACCCTGCATGTCTCCGAGTGCGGCGGCATCTTCCATTACTGCCAGGAGGTCTTTGAGGGCCTGAAGGCCTACACCGCCGAGGACGGCAGCATCGTCTGCTTCCGCCCCGACATGAACGCCGAGCGTATGTACAACTCTGCGCAGCGCCTCGAGATGCCCCCGTTCCCCAAGGACAAGTTCGTCGAGGCTGTCAAGCAGGTCGTTTCTGCAAACGCCGCCTGGGTTCCGCCCTTCGGTTCCGGTGCGACCCTGTACGTGCGTCCGTTTATGATCGGCTCCGGTGACGTGATTGGCGTGGCTCCCGCTCCTGAGTACACGTTCCGCATTCTCGTGACCCCGGTCGGTCCGTACTTTAAGGGTGGCCTTAAGCCCGTTAAGCTGCGCGTTTCCGAGTACGACCGTGCCGCACCGCACGGCACCGGCAATATCAAGGCCGGCCTGAACTACGCCATGTCCCTCAAGCCCACGATGGAGGCCCATCGCGAGGGCTATGCCGAGAACCTGTATCTCGACTCCGAGTCCCGCACCTATGTCGAGGAGACCGGCGGCGCCAACGTCCTGTTCGTGAAGGAGGACGGTACGCTCGTCGTTCCGCAGTCGCACACCGACTCCATCCTGCCCTCCATCACCCGTCGTTCGCTCGTTCAGGTTGCTCAGGACCTGGGTATGACCGTCGATCAGCGCCCCGTCGAATGGGCCGAGGTCAAGGCCGGCACCTTTGTGGAGTGCGGCCTGTGCGGCACCGCTGCCGTCATCTCCCCGGTTGGCGAGATCGACAACAAGGTTTACGGCGCCGACGAGACCGTGACCTTCCCGGCTGGCTACACCGAGATCGGGCCTGTGATGAAGAAGCTCCGCGAGACCCTGACCGGTATCCAGTCTGGTGCTGTTGAGGATAAGCACGACTGGGTTTACACCGTCGCGTAAGCTGCCATAGCTGTTCGGCCCGAGGGCAACCTTCCTTTCCGGCGCGTCCTCGGACATGAAAGAACCTCCGCTGCGCACTTCGCGCGGCGGAGGTTCTTTCGTCCTGCGGAGTGCGCCGGAAAGGAAGGTCGCGCTTTTGTTTTGGTTCGCGCCATGTGGGGGTGGTGGCGACGTGCATTTTTGCGAGTATTCTGCAATCGAAGGCCCCTGCATACCGACCTCGGGCAAAAAATCGGGAGTTCTCGATGTTTTCTACGGATGATGGGCGGGGTTATGGGCTGACAGCGTTTGATTTGCAGGGATATTCGCGGTCTTTGGCATTTATCGTGGCGCCCGAAGCTCTTGGTTATGTTGAATACTCCTAAAAATGCACGGCGCTTAGAGGGGGACCTTCGCGAAAAAGGAAACCGCCCCGTCGAAGTATGCATTCGACGGGGCGGTTTATGCATTTGGCCGATTTAGGATGCGCTGCCAAACTACTAGAACTTGACGGTCGGGGCCTGGCGGGCTGCTTCGGCGGCCTCGAAGCCCTGGCGCTCCTTAAACTGGAAGATGCCGGCAAAGATGACAGCCGGGAACGTTTGAATGGCGTTGTTGTAGCTGAGCACGCAGTCGTTGTAGCTCTGGCGTGCATAGCTAATCTTGTTCTCGGTATCCTCGAGCGATGCCTGCAGCTGCGTAAAGTTGGTGTTTGCCTTAAGATCGGGATAGGCCTCGGCCACAGCGAAGAGCTGGCGCAGTGCGCCGGTCAGCACGTTGTCGGCTTCCATCTTGGCCTCGGGCGTGGTGGCCTTGACGGCGGTGTTACGCGCGCTGATCACGGCGGAGAGCGTCTCCTGCTCGTGCTTGGCGTAGCCCTTGACGGTCTCGACCAGGTTGGGGATCAGGTCGTTACGGCGCTGCAGCTGCGTATCGATGTTCTGCCAGGCGTTATCGATGCGGTTACGCTTGGTGACCATGTTGTTGTAGATGCCGGCGATGGCGCAGACAATCACAATGACAACAACGATGCCGATGATGACGGTAATCATGATGTCTCCGTTTCGAATGGCCGCGGCGGCATGCGCCAGCTGCCGTTGGTATAACGCTACTAGTATACCCGCAACGTTTGACCGTGCCGAACTTTCCGGTAAGCGTTGTGTTTTCGGCGGGGTTGGCACCGGGGCAAAGCGCGCGAGGTACAGGTGTAAGATATGCGACAGATTGACGAGTGTTGTCTTTGCCCTGAGGATGGCGATACCAGTGGACCTTCGCATCAAGAAAACCTACCGCGCCCTGTTCGATGCCTTTACCGAGCTTCTCGAGGAGCATCGTTTTGAGGACCTGACGGTTGCCATGCTGTGCGACCGCGCCATGATTCGCCGCACGACGTTCTACAAGCACTTTCGCGACAAGAACGATTACTTTGCCTTTTATATCGATGAGCTCATGTCGGGCTTGCCGCAAAAACAGCCCGATGAGGCCGGCGCAGTGTCTGCCGAGGACGTGCGCGCGCTTCGGCACGCGATTTTGGACGATGCCATGGATTTGATTCTGACGCACGAGCGGCTCATGGATAACATTTTGGCAAGCAGCATGTCGGGCATGTTGACCAACGTTATTTGCGACCGCATTGCCCGCTCCATCCGCGAGCGTGTGATGAACGTGCTTGCCGAGGACGCCCTGGCCCCCGTGTCACTCGAGACGACGTCTGAGTTTGTCGCCGGCGGTATTATTCGTCTTTTCACGATATGGTGGGAATCGGGCCACGATCTTGAGCGTCGACCTGAGATAGCCGACGTGGTCGATGCGCTGTTTGAGCGGACCATGACACCGGTGCATCACTAGGAGTGGCGGAGAGAGGGGGATTCGAACCCCCGGAACGCTCTCGCGCTCAACGGTTTTCAAGACCGCCGCATTCAACCGCTCTGCCATCTCTCCGTGAGTCGTAATGATAGCATCGTTTTGAATTTGCAACAGGGAAGGCGAACGATGACGATCACCGAAATCGACGAGAAGTTCATGCGCGAGGCACTGGCCGAGGCGCGCGCCGCCGCGGCGGTGGGCGAGGTGCCCATCGGAGCCGTAGTGGTGCGCGACGGTGAGATCGTCGCGCGGGCGCATAATCGTCGCGAGCTCGACCAGGACCCTTCGGCTCATGCCGAGTTTGCGGCCGTGTGCGCCGCTGCCCAGGCGCTTGGCCGCTGGCGCCTTTTCGACTGTACGGTTTATGTGACGTTGGAACCCTGCTGCATGTGCGCGGGCCTTATGGTCAACGCGCGCGTGGGGCGCTGCGTGTATGGCGCGAGTGATGCCAAGGCGGGCGCGCTGGGTTCGCTGTATGACCTGAATGCCGATTCGCGCCTGAATCATCGGTTTAACGTGACGGCTGGGGTCCTGGCGGATGAATGCCGTGAGCTGCTGATTAGCTATTTTGGCGGTCTGCGCGGAGCGGGCGGCGCTGATGGCGGTTGTGGGGCCGATCTTGAGGCGCATGCCGCTCACGCCGCAGCGCTTGCAGGTGTCGGTGAGGATGCTGGTACGGCGGTTGACTTTGGTCCTGCGTGCCGCCGGCCCCGCCGTGTGCTGCTGGCGATTGACTCCTTTAAGGGCAGCGTTTCGAGCGCGCAGGCGGAGGCGGCGGTTGCCGAGGGCATGCGCTTCGCGGCCTGTATGGGCATGCGGCTCGCCGATATGCCGGTCGCCGAGGGCATGCGCCGTGTGTGGCCCGATGCCGAGCTGAACGCTTTGCCGCTGGCAGATGGTGGCGAGGGAACGCTCGACGCCATCGCCGCGTGCGGCGGTGAGATTGTGACCTGTGAGGTGGCAGGTCCCTTGGGCGATCGCGTGTCTGCCCGGATGCTGGTGGACGACGAGCGCGACTCGGCTGTAATTGAGATGGCCGAGGCGGCGGGTATTGGGTATTCGAGCTGTATGGAGTCGGCGGCGTTGGCGGCTTCGACCTATGGCGTGGGCGAGCTTATGCTTCGCGCAGTTCGCATGGGCGCAAGGACACTCTATATTGGTCTGGGCGGCAGTGCCACCAACGACGGTGGCGCCGGCATGCTGCAGGCGCTGGGCGCGCGTGTGGTCGATGATCGGGGCTGCGATGTCGCCCCCGGTCTTGCCGGCCTTGAGCAGGTGGCGAGCGTTGATTTGGCGCCCGCGCTGCAGGCTTTGGATGATGCTCGCATCGTTGTGCTTTCGGATGTCGAGAATCCGCTCGTGGGGCGTCGAGGCGCACTGGCGGTGTTTGGCGGGCAGAAGGGCCTGCCGGCGGATGATGTCGAGGTGCTGCGCAGATACGACGGCTGGATGGTCGGCTACGGTCGCTTGCTCGATGCGGCGATTGCCAGAGCTCGAGCCCAGGGGTTGTTGCGCACACCCGAGGGCGCACGGACATTTGGCTCGGTGCTCGGTGTACCCGGCGCGGGCGCTGCCGGTGGCTTGGGCGCGGCGTTACTGGCGCTCGGTGCGGAGCTGCGTTCGGGCGTGGAGACGGTGCTCGATCTGATTGGGTTTGACGAGCGCGTACGCGATGTCAACCTGGTCATAACGGGCGAGGGCAATATGGATGAGCAGTCCGCCGCCGGTAAGGCGCCGGTGGGTGTGGCCCGTCGTGCGAAGCGATATGGCAAGCCGGTGATTGCTGTCGTGGGCGGTCGCGCTGATAACCTGGATGCGGTGTATGGGCAAGGCATCGACCTTGTACTGCCGATTTGCCGCAAACCCATGGGCCTGGAACAGGCACTCGATCCGCAAGAAGCCACAACCAACCTCATCTGCGCCGGCGAAGCGGCCGCTCGATCCTACGACCTTGGCCGTATCTAAAACCCATCCCCTCGATAAGTCGCGGTGAAATACGGAGCGTTTTTGCCTTTAAGGGGCCAATTCAGTCCGTATTCCACCGCAACTTCGAGAATGGCCATTCGAGGTTGGCCGCCTTGTGCCTTGGGTCGGACCGTTTGCCACGAAATGCGACCATCTACTACGTTAAACCGGCCACCTTCGACCATCCCGGAATTTGCAAAAACAAAACCGCAGGTAGAAAGCTTGCCGATTTTCGAAAAAGCCGGCTATGGTTGACCCCTGCGGCCTAAACGTAGTAGATGGGCCCTTTCTGTGGTGCGGCACCAAGCCGGTCATTTTGGGATCGGACTATTTTGACTACTCATTGGCTGCTCTGGCAATCGGGCTGCAAAAGTAGTCAAAAAAGCTCCGTCCCAAATTAGCTACCTTGCTCTGGCGGGCGGGAGCAGGTAAGATATACCGAGCGCCTAGCGCGTTCGATGGGTTCGGATGACGACATGTTCCGAATCTGGTCAGGTCCGGAAGGAAGCAGCCATAAGGAGCCTCTGTCGGGCATCCGAATCCATCGAGCGCACGGGCGCTTTTTGGTGCCGCGACACGGCCCGGCCGGCGGCGAGGTATTTGGTGTCTCGCTGGTCCTCGGCTTCGCCTGCGGGATCGCTCGACTACCAAACACCTCGCCGCCGACCGGGCCCCGTCGTCCAAAAATCATCCGTAAAGGCGCGTTTATCTAATTTAAATCTATCCCTTGTGGAATGCGGCTTGCTGGTGTTGTCTGGGCATTGATGGCTATGTGGTTCAAGAGGCGGCGGTGCTGTTGCTTGAATTTTTGCAGTTAAAGAGGCCCGTTTCCTTAGGTGGGGAAACGAGCCTCTTTTTGTCTCTGGGCTTGTGGATTGGTGAAGGCAGAATGCTCTGTCGGCTATTTTGAGTTCTTGATGCGGCGTGTGGCTGTGGCGGTTATTCCGAGTCCCATGGCGGCGATTCCTGCGAGTGCTATTGCGCTCGGTGCTGTGTCGCCCGTGTTCGCGAGCTTGCCGGCGGTCGTATTTGCTTGCTTGCCGCTGCTCGAGTTCGCCTGCTTGGTCGAGCTTGGTAGGGCGTCTTTGCCGGTTGCAGGTGAGGCAACGGGCGGTGTCGCCTCGGCGGGTTGCGTTGAGCCGGAGGGAGGCGTCGTCTCGGTCGGTTTCGTTATCTCGGGCGAGGTGGCCTTGTCTGCCGCGGCCTTTGCCTCTTCGTATGCCTTGCAGGCGTCGTCATAGGCCGCTTGCGCCTTTTCCAAATCGCCGAGGAGCGCATTTTGCTTGGCTATGTCCTCGTCGATGTGGGCTTTAGCTTCCTTTGCCTCACTTTCGAAATACTGAACCTGTTTTTCCTGGCTTTCGAGCCGGCGTTGG
>OHXA01000493.1_pt1 | contig 11453 bp, 9 predicted proteins | sample 1579861 | NCBI WGS metagenome assembly OHXA01 (sample SAMEA3882538, study PRJEB24775) | human gut metagenome | biome: human-associated habitat; feature: intestine environment; material: feces | place: Netherlands | collected 2009/2010
TAGACATAGCCGTGGTCGATCAGCGGGCGCATATAGCGGAAGAAGAAGGTCAGCATCAGCGTGCAGATATGCGAGCCGTCCACATCGGCATCGGCCATGATGAAGATCTTATGGTAGCGGACTTTGCTGATATCAAACTCGTCGCCGATGCCGGTGCCCAGCGCAGTCACAACGGGCATCAGCTTGTCGTTGCCGTAGATGCGGTCCGCGCGGGCCTTTTCGACGTTCAGCATCTTGCCCCACAGAGGCAGGATGGCCTGAATGTTAGAGTCACGGCCCATCTTGGCCGAGCCGCCTGCAGAATCGCCCTCCACGATGAACAGTTCGGTCTTGGAGGGGTCTTTTTCGTGGCAGTCGGCCAGCTTGCCGGGCATACGGTTGGATTCCAGCGCGCTCTTGCGGCGCACCAGCTCGCGGGCCTTCTTGGCGGCGGCACGGGCGCGGGCAGCCTGGGTCGCTTTTTCCAGAATCGCCTTCGCGACGGCGGGGTTCTCCTCAAAGAACTCAGTCAGCGCCTTATAAACCACATTGTTGACCAGGCCCTTGATGAAGGTGTTGCCCAGTTTCGCCTTCGTCTGGCCTTCAAACTGCGCCTCCTGCAATTTCACGCTGACGACGGCAATGATGCCCTCGCGGGCGTCGGGGCCGGACAGGTTCTCGTCCTTGTCCTTCAAAATGCCCTTGGCACGTCCATATTCGTTCAGCACGCGGGTCAGGGCCAGCTTAAAGCCCTCCTCGTGGGTGCCGCCCTCGGGGGTGTGGACGTTGTTGGCAAAGCTCAAAAGCAGCTCGTTGTAGCTGTTGTCGTAGTATTGCAGTGCGACCTCGGCCACAGCGCCCTGGCCCTCGCCCTTCATATACATGACCTGCGGGTGCAGCGGCGTCAAGTCGCGGCGCTCGCACAGGTAGCTGACGAAGGAGCGGATGCCGCCCTCATAGCACATCGTCTCGGTGCGCATCTCGCCGGACTGCTCGTCCTGGGGGCGGTCCGCGTCGGGGCGCTCGTCGGTCAGGGTGATCTTGACACCGGCGTTCAGGAACGCTTCCTCGCGCAGGCGCTTGAGCAGCGTTTCATAGCGATAGAGCGTCGTTTCCTGGAACATTTCCGGGTCGGGCTTAAAGGTGACTGTCGTTCCGGTAGAAGCCGCCGCGCCGATTTTTTTCAGGTCGCCGTCCGGCTTGCCGCGCTTGAAGCTCTGCTCATACTCGGCCCCGTCGCGGCGCACGCGGACGGTCAGCCACTCGGACAGGGCGTTGACGACGGACGCGCCGACGCCGTGCAGACCGCCGGCCACTTTATAGCCGGAGTCCTCGCCGCCGAACTTGCCGCCGGCGTGCAGCACGGTGTAGACGACGGTCACAGCCGGGATGCCCAGCTTGGGCTGGATGTCCACGGGGATGCCGCGTCCGTTGTCCGAGACCTCAATGATGTTGCCGGGCTTGATGGTCACTTCAATATGGGTGCAGTATCCGGCCAGTGCCTCGTCGATGGCGTTATCGACGATCTCGTAGACCAGATGATGCAGGCCGGAAGGCCCGGTGGAGCCAATATACATGCCGGGGCGCTTGCGCACAGCCTCCAGACCCTCGAGGACCTGGATCTGCGCACCGCCGTAGGCATGGTCGGTAGCCGTCTCGCGGTTGGTTTCGGTGATGATTTCTTCTGCCATGAAATGATAGCCTCCTGTTGTGGGTGGGTATCTCTATACATCCCGTTTTCGGATGTTCTGTAGGGAGGGGTCTTGACCCCTCCGTGTTTACGCGGCTGCCTGTCTGCGGAGGGGTCAAGACCCCTCCCTACAAAGCAAGATAAACAGCAGCTGTAACTCTTAAAATTCCAGCCTCTCCGCTCTTTTTTTCAGCGCGGCGGGCGATAACTGACTGATATAAATGGTCTCGTCGGGGAAATCGGTGACAAGAAAGCTCTTGGGCAGCGTGCCCGGGGCGCAGAGGTCCACGACGGCGCCCTCGCTCTCGACGTAGCGGAAGTATTCCTCCGTCCGCCGCGACGCCCCAGCTGTGTCCAGATCAAACACCCCGATCACATCGCGGGTATTCAGGACAAAGTCCTGGCCTGCGTGAAAGTACAAATCCTGCACCTCCCTGTAGGGGCCGGGCATGCCCGGCCCTCCACTCTGCGTCATTGCCCGTCAGCGGGCAGCCGCCGTACTGCTGCGGGCCGGACATGTCCGGCCCCTACGCTTCTTCGACCACTCCGCCCTTCACCATCACAATTTTCCCATTGGTACGCGCAAAAGCGGCGGTATCGCAGGTGGTCACAATCGTCTGGTGCTCGCCCATGCGGGTCAAAAGGTAGGTCTGGCGTTCGTCGTCCAGCTCGCTCAAAACGTCGTCCAGCAGCAAAACCGGGTGCTCACCGAACAGATCACCGACCACTGTCGCCTCGGCCAGCTTCATTGCCAGCACGCAGCTGCGCTGCTGGCCCTGACTGCCAAACACCCGGGCGGGCTGGCCGTCCAGCAAAATTTCCAGATCCTCGCGGTGCGGCCCGGCCAGGCAGAACCCGGCGCGCAGCTCGGCACTGCGCATGGCCCGCATCTTTTCGGTCAGCGCCGCGGCGGTGGGGGCCGCGGTGCACATCTGGTAGTTCAGCGCCAGCACCTCGGCACCGTGGGAGATGTCCTTATAATTCTGCGCGGCGATGGGAGCCGCCGCCGCCAGAAACTTGCAGCGATGCTCCATGATGAGCGCGCCGTACTCGGCCAGCTGCTCGTCGTAGGTGTCCAGCAGCATATTTCCGTTTGGCGTAATATCGTAGCTTTTCAGCAGGGCGTTCTTCTGGGCCGTCAGCCGCATGTACCGCCGCAGCGCCACAAGGTAGGGCCGGTAGACCTGGCACAGCGCGGAATCCATAAACCGCCGCCGTCCGTCCGGGCCGCCCTTGACCAGCCCCAGCAGGTCCGGCTCAAAGACGACGGCCTGAAAATTCCCCGCCAGCGCCGCTGCGCGCCCAACGTCCGCGCCGTTTAATTTGCCGGTGCGGCCCGGGCGCTGGCTCTGCCTGCTGCCCACGGTCAGGCGGATGGATTTTTCCACGTCCTGTGTCTCAAACGCGCCCTCGATGACCGAAAAGTCACAGCCGCGCTTGATAAGCTCCGCGTCCTTTGACCCGCGGAAGCTCTTGCCGCCGGTCAGCAGCCAGATAGCCTCCAGCAGGTTCGTCTTGCCCTGGCCGTTCGGGCCGCACAGCACGGTCAGGTGCGGGTCTGGGTGCAGCTCTGCGTGGGCAATATTGCGGTGATCCGTTACTTCTAAGTGCGTTAAGCGCATTACGCGCCCTCCGCGATCTGCACGGTCTGGCCGTCCAGCTCCACGGTATCCCCTGCGCGGCACTTTTTGCCGCGCATCGTGCAGACCTCGCCGTTGACCTTAACGGCCCCGCCCTGGATCAGTTCCTTCGCCTCGCCGCCCGTCTCGCACAGACCGGCGAACTTGAGCAGCGCATCCAGCTTGATAAACTCGGTGGTAATACGAATCTTTTCCATACAATTCCTTCTATTGCAGCGGCAGGGGCCGGACATGTCCGGCCCGCGGCCTTGCGGCAACTGCCCGTCAACGGGCAAGCCTTTTTATGTTGCGGGCCGGGCATGCCCGGCCCCTACGGAGCAGCGTTGTTTTTACCCCTCGTTCTTGAACCGTACCGGCAGCACCAGATAGATAAAGTCCTTGCCGTCCTCGGGCAGGAGCTTGACGGGGCTCAGGGGTCCGTTGATTTCCAGCACCATCTTCTCACACTTCGAGAAGCGCAGTGCATCCAGCAGATACCGGTTGTTGAAGCCGATCTCTACCGCGTCGCCCTCCATCGAGACCGGCGCGAACTCGTCCACGACCTTGCCCAGCGGCGTCTGGCAGCGGACCGTCACGCGATCCTCGGCAAAGGAGATGCGCAGCGGGTTCTTCAAACGCTCGGTAATAATGAGCGACGCACGCTCGATCGTGTCGATGAAGTTCTTGCATTCAACGGTAACACGTGTTTTTCTGTCCTTCGGGATGACGCTCTCATAGTTGAGGAAGTCGCCCTCGATCAGGCGGCTCATGATCGTATAGCCGTTGGAGGTAAACACGACATAGCGGCGGTTCGCGTCGATCTTCACGTCGTCGTCCGCGCCGCCCATAATTTTCAGCAGCTCCTGCAGTGTCTTGGCGGGGATGATGATGCGGATGTCGCGGGTACACTCGACGTCGCGCTGGATAATGGCCAGCCGGTAGCCGTCCAGGGCCACAATCGTCAGGCTGCCCGGCTCAATGACGAACAGCTCGCCGGTGTGGGCGGGCTTTTTGTCGTCCTGGCTGACAGCATAGATGGTTTTCTCGATCATCTCGCGCAGCATGCCGCACTTGACGGTCATCGTATTGTCAGCACCGGTCACGGGCAGGCTCGGATAATCGCTGGCGTTCAGCGCGGGGATCTCAAATTCTGCCACACCGCCGCTGATTTTTGCCTGGCCCTCGTCGTTCAGCTCAATGCAGACATCGCCCGCAGGCATACGGTTGACCATTGCGCTCAGCAGTTTGGCGTCAAGTACAGTTTCACCGGGTACAAGCACGTTGCATTCAATCGTGGTCGTGATGCCCATTTCCATATCGTAGCCGGTCAGCGTCAGGTTAAAGCCCTCGGCCTTCATGTAGATGCCTTCCAGCACGGGGATGGCGGCGCGGTTCGTGATCGCGCGGGAAACGCCGTCGATGGCGCTGGCCAGCAGTGTTTTTTCGCATTCAAATTTCATGTTTCTATCTCTTTCTCCGGCTTTTTTGGAAAAAAGCCTCGGCAAAAAACGTTCAGCGGTCTCTAGGAAGGGTGCTCCTTCTGTTTTCCACAGCCGGAGCGGTGTTTTGTAGGTGTGAGGAAGTGTATTTTGCGGTTCCGTTCGCAGAAACTATTAAACTATGGTAGTAGTCGTAGTAGGGGGTGTTAGTTTCGTGGAAAACTCCGCGGGACCCGATTGCGCCGCGGAAAATCGCGGGTGGATTGTTTTGAACAGTCTGTGGACTTTTCTGTGGAAAAACCGGAAAACTCCTTTTTTCAACAAGCCCCGTGGAATACGCGCTGTTGATAACTGAAAACTTTGTTGAAAAACGCGGCGGTTCTTTCTTTGCAAAGAAAGAACCAAAGAAATTCTAAATGCTCGGGTGAGGATGTGCGATGCTGCGTAAAGTACATCCCAAATCCCGTCCCCGGGATAAACTGTTTAAAGTTCTTTGGTTCCTTTCTTTCAAGAAAGGAACTCAGGTGCGGACGTTTTTCATGATGTCGCTGCACATCTCTTTCAGGTGCTGGTCGCGCTTGATGTTTTCCTCCATCGTTTTGATGGAATACACCACCGTGGAATGATCGCGCTGGAACTCCTGCCCGATGGCCTCCATGCTCATGCCGGTCACCTCGCGGATAATGTACATCGTCATCTGCCGCGCCGCGCTCACATTCGCATTGCGCTTCTTGCCGCGGATGTCCGACGGCATCACATTGTAGGTGCGCGCGACCTCGTTCAGGATCTTCTCGATCGTGACCGGGATCGGCTGGCTGTCGTTCAGCGTGTCCTTGATCGCCGTCGTCGTCACGCCGATGCACGGCTCGATGCCCTCCAGCAGATAGTAGGCGTTCAGCTTTTTGACCGCGCCCTCCAGCTGGCGGATGTTCTGCTTTAAGTGGTTCGCGATGTACTCGGCCACGTCGTTCGGCAGGTCCAGATTCAACAGCTCGGCCTTGCGCTTGACGATGGCAACGCGCGTTTCAAAATCCGGCGGCTGGATGTCGGCGGTCAGGCCCCACTCAAACCGGGTGCGCAGACGCTCCTCCAGCGATTTGATTTCCTTCGCGGGGCGGTCCGACGCGATGACGATCTGGCGGCCATCGTTGTGCAGCGTGTTGAAGGTGTGGAAAAACTCCTCCTGCGTGCTCTCCTTGCCGGCCAGGAACTGGATGTCGTCGATCAAAAGCACGTCCGCCTTGCGGTAGCGCTGGCGGAACTGCTCCATCGTTGCCGTCTTGATGGCGGTGATCGTCTCGTTCGTGAATTTTTCACAATCCACGTAAACAATGTTGAAATCCGGGTGGTTCTTCTGGATCTCAATTTTGATGGCGTTCAGCAGATGCGTCTTGCCCAGACCCGACGGCCCGTAGATGAACAGCGGGTTGTACGCGCCGGAGGGGTTCGCGGCCACGGCCTGCGCGGCGGCAAACGCAAACTGGTTCGACGGCCCCTTGATGAAGTTCTCGAACGTGAACTCGTATCGCCCGCTGGGCAGGTCGTTCTCGTCCAGCTTCGGCTTCTCGGTAGCCTTGCCGCCGTCCGGTGCGGGCGCGGCCAGCACAAACTTCAGCTCCACCTCAAAGCCGAGGATTGAGGCAAACGCCTCCTTGAGCAGATCGGCATAGCGCGCCGCCGCAAACCGCATGACGACGTCGTTGGGAACCTCCAGGATGATGATGTTCGTGCCCTCAAAATTCAGCAGATTGAGGTCCTGGATGAAAACTCTGTATGATGCATCGGATACTCGTCCTTTGCAGTACGCCTTGACGGCGTCCATTACATCATTGAAGGAATCCATGATTCTCGATACTCCCCACTTCCTGTTATAAGTAAACGCCCCATATCCAAACAGGGCGCAAAAATACTAAATACAGTATACCACAAAATTGGGTTTTAAACAACACCTATATATAATAAAGTAGGAATTTTTTTATACGGCGGAATTGTTGAAAATTTTTACGCGGAGCAAAGAAAAATAAAAGTTTTCCACAACAGATGCAATTTTCAACAGTAAATAGTACAAAATGTAGTGGATAACTCTCTGTAGCTCCAATTCTTTGACGCGGGAGCGAAAAATTCTGCCCAAACCCCCTTGACAAAGTGGGGGTAAATCGCGTATAATCTAACTCTGCAAGGCTGCCCCAGTGTATGGGCGAAGCCCTGAGCAAACAGCCCATACCGGGATTTCAACAGGAGGAATGAAAAATGAAGCGTACTTTCCAGCCCAAGAAGCGTCAGCGCAGCCGCGTCCACGGTTTCCTGAACCGCATGGCTACCAAGAATGGCCGCAAGGTCATCGCCCGCCGCCGTGCGAAGGGCCGTAAGAGCCTGACTGTCTGATAACTTCAGAGAATTAAGTGAACAAAAGGGTTGCTGATTGTAAAATCGGCAGCCCTTTTTTCAAATATGGCTTTACAGAAGCCGGGATTCATTATAATATATGTGTAGGAATGCCTTCCCCTTGGGGAAGGTGTCCGTGGCCCCGACCACGGACGGATGAGGGAAAACCTTCCGGATATTTCCCGCAAATGGGTTTTGACCGAAAGGTTTGCCCTCATCAGCCGCCTGCGGGCGGCAGCTTCTCCCGAGGGAGAAGCCTTGGGAGGATACTACTATGCGTTACCGCACTTTAGATAAAAACTGGCAGTTCAACCGGGTGTATGGCCGGGGCAAAAGCTATGTGCATCCGCACTGCGTTTTGTATGTGGCCAAAAACCGGCTGGGCTATACCCGCATCGGGCTGACGGCCACCAAAAAGGTCGGCCATGCCGTGCAGCGCAACCGCGCCCGCCGCGTCATGCGCGCCGCTTTGTCGGAGCACCTGGCCCAGAACATCGGCGGGTATGACATCATCCTGGTCGCCCGCGGCCAGACCCCACACCTGAAAAGCACCCAGCTGAGCAAAACGCTGGGCAAGCTGTTTGCAAAGGCCGGTCTGCCCGACAAGGCCGCCCCGGCCACCGGGCCCGAGACGGCCCCGCAATGATCGCCCGCCTTCTCATCGCGCTTTTGCGCGGCTACAAAAAATATATCAGTCCGCACCTCGGGCATCACTGCCGGTTCATACCCACCTGCAGTGAATACGCCATGCAGGCGCTCGCCGTACACGGCCTTGTAAAGGGTCTGATTTTAACGGTGTGGCGCCTTTTAAGATGCCAGCCCTTTGCAAAATTCGGCTATGACCCGGTACCCGAAAAGGGTAAGTGGGTCAACCCGGAGCGAAGGCTGACGAAAGATAATAGATAAAAGATAACAAAAAACATACCGTAGGGGCGGATTCCATATCCGCCCGCGGCACCTGCCGGAAGCTGCACGGGCGCATATAGAATGCGCCCCTACGGCGGCAGAGATTTTTAAGCGGTGCGCCAGCACCGCGACCCACCAATTTTATTATCTATTATCTCCACAACATCGCCTCTCATGTCTTTGCACTGCGCAGCAGAGACCTACATAAAAATAAAGGTCCCGGGCGCAGACGGGGCAGAAGGAAAGGCTATGTCTTTTATGTATTTCCTGGCCGTATTGATCGGCCCGCTGGTGAAGATCCTGTACAGCTTCATCGGCAACTACGCGGCAACCATGATCGTTGCCACCCTCATCCTCAAGCTGCTGCTGTTCCCCCTGAGCATCCATCAGCAGAAGTCCACGGCTAAGATGTCCGTGTTCCAGCCGCTGATCACCGAGATCCAGCAGAAGTACAAGAACAACCCCCAGAAGCAGCAGGAGGAGCTGATGAAGCTCCAGCAGGAGCACGGCTACAACCCCATGGGCGGCTGCATGCCCATGCTGCTGACGATGCTGGTCCTGTTCGGCTTCCTGGGCGTTGTGTACTACCCCGTACACTACATCTTCGGCGTCAGCAATGAGGCCGTCAAGGCCGCGTGCGAGGCCATCGGCCTGGCAACGACCAACACCTCCACGATGCAGACCGCGCTGATCCAGGCCATCCACAACGGCGCGTCCATCGACCCGTCCATCATCTCCGCCAGCGTTGTGGCCGAGATCCAGAACTTCAACACCTCCTTCTTCGGCATGGATATGTGCGATGTGCCCGGCTTCCACCTGACCCCCATCGCCATCTTCCCGGCCATCGCCACGGTCACGATGTTCGTCAGCTACTTCATCACCCAGAAGCTCTCCGGCATGGATGCCCAGATGCAGGGCAGCATGAAGGTAATGATGCTCGTCATGAACCTGATGTTCGTCACGTTCTGCTTCAATGCCCCCGTCGGCTTCTCCCTGTACTACGGCGTGTCCAACGTGGTCCAGATTTTCCAGTCCTACGTGACCTACAAGATCTACAGCCCCGAGAAGTTCAAGGCCCAGTATGAGGCCGAGCTTGCCGCCAAGCGCGCCGAGAAGAAGAAAAAGCGCACCGTCACCGTCGAGCAGAACGGTAAGCAGGTCGAAAAAGAGGTCACCCTGGGCGAGGCCAACAAGCTGCGCCTGGAGATGGCCCGCCAGCGCGAGGCCGAACTCTACAAGGACGAGCGCACCACCCCACTGAATAAGGATTAAAATATACGACGCACCAACCGTAGGGGCGAGCATTGCTCGCCCGCGCCGTTGGCGGCTGTGAGGGAGTGTATCCCCTGCCGCCGTAGGGGCGCATTCTATATGCGCCCGCCCCGCTCCCCGTTGTGATGAACGTAATGATAAGAAATAAGAAGGAGGTTCCCCCTATGCGCAGTATGGAAATGAGCGCCAAGACCGTTGAGGCCGCCGTACAGGCCGCCTGCGAGGCTCTCGGCGTTGACCGTGATGACATCAACGTAAGCTACGAAGTCCTCGAATTCCCCACCCGCAAGCTGTTTAAGACCATCCCCGCCAAGGTCCTCGTGAAGGTCGAGGAGCCCGAGGAGGAAAAATCGGCTGAAGTTTCCACAAAGCCCGCCGAGGTTGTTGAAATCTCTGACGAGACCGCCCCTGAAATCCAGAAGGAGGTCGTCGAGGATATGGTCGAGGAGGCTGAGTTGGCCCCCGTCCCCGGTGAGGAAGTCGAGGTTCCCCTTGACATCGACGCCGACCCGCGCCTGCAGGCCGCCGTTGACTACCTGACCCCGATCTTCAACCTGATGGGTGTGGAAAACTTCACCTTCACCGCCGTCAAGAAGGGCGCTGCCACGGTCCTGAAGGTCTCCGGCGAGCACATGGGCGCGCTGATCGGACGCCGCGGCGAGACGATGGAGTCCCTGTCCTACCTCGCCAGCCTCGTTGTGAACCGCATGGAGGGCCCTTACGTCAAGCTGGGCCTGGATGTCGGCGGCTACCGCAACAAGCGCGAGGACGACCTCTCTGCCCTTGCCAGGCGCATTGCAGACCGCGTCATCCGCACGGGCTGCTACTATGAGATGGAGCCGATGAACCCCTACGAGCGCCACATCATCCACACGGCCATCGCCGAGATCGACGGTGTGCGCAGCGAGAGCAAGGGCGACGGCCCGGCCCGCCATGTGGTGCTGTACTCCACCGACCCCGATGCCTGCAACCTGCCTGACCGCGACAACGCCCGCAACCAGCGCGGCGGACGCCGTGACGGTGGCCGCGGTCCCCGCCGTGACAACCGTGGCGGACGCGGCCCCCGCGGCCCGCGTGAGGGCGGCAGAGGCCCCCGCTACGGCGGTGGTCCCCGCCGCGACAACCGTGGTGGCCCCCGCTACGGCGGCCCGCGCTCCAGCGTGCCCGCCCGCGAGTTTGCGGATGCCCCGCGCGACCCCGCAGCCAAGCCGATGGCCCCCAAGACCACCGAGCGCATCCACGACGGTGATGATTTCGCCTTCGGTAAGATCGAGTTTTAAACAACAGTGTTGAAAAAAGCAGCTGCTCCTGTGCGGGCAGCTGCTTTTTTGTTACTTGCTTTATTGATTGCTTTCTGCGAGCGCAGCGAGCACAGAAAGCCTCCCCTTTTAGGGGAGGTGGCCGCGCGCTTGCGCGCAGGCCGGAAGGGTCCCGACGGGCCTCCCGCAGCCTCCCGTTCCCCCCTCTAAACTCTTTCCACACCGTTTTCCACAGTGATGTTGAAAACTCTTATTTTTCCACCGTTCACAACCGGCTATACATGGGGCAAAAATGAACCGTTTGTAAACAAGATATAGGCGTAACCACGGCCCGGCACCCCTACAGGTACCCCTTTTCCACAGGAAAACCGGTTTTCCACCGTTTCCCGGGGTTTTCCCTGTGGAAAACTCGTGAAAACTGTGGAAAACTATAAAATAACGGTGTTTCGCAGAAAACAAGCAGAACTTTTTGCGAAAGGCTCTCTGCAGACCTTATTTTCCTGTTGAAAATGTTGAAAACTGCCTATAGTTGTAGAACCCCGCGGTGGAAAAGTCCGAAATGTTGTTAAAAACACAGATGTAGCCGTACTGAAAACAAAGTGGGGTGCAGTCGGTTATCAAACGTCCATGCCCGGCAACGAGGATACATTTTCAACCGTATGGCCAGCTCAATGTTGAAAGAAAAACAACAACCGGCGAACGGCATCCCGCATAAACTCGCGGGCGGCATATATGCCGCCCCATCAGCGCTTACGTGAATTACATTCGTAGGGCGGGGTGCCCGCACCCCGCCGCAAGTTCGCGCGACAGCCCGTCAACGGGCAGCCACCCACGTAGGGGGCGGCGTCCCCGACGCCCCGGAAACCTTCTGCCGCCGCCCATCCCCGGGAAAACCCCCGGGCCG
>OHXA01000495.1_pt1 | contig 11405 bp, 10 predicted proteins | sample 1579861 | NCBI WGS metagenome assembly OHXA01 (sample SAMEA3882538, study PRJEB24775) | human gut metagenome | biome: human-associated habitat; feature: intestine environment; material: feces | place: Netherlands | collected 2009/2010
GCATTAACGTCGGAACAGTCATCGCTGAAACAACTCCGATGATACCGAGTGTGACGAGAACTTCGGCAAGAGTAAAGGCTGCTCGGTTTATTGCCCCCCCCCGATGCAACTAAAAAATCTCTTTTTCATAAAAATTCCTCTCAATTCTGTATCAACATTATCATTTTAACAGATTTTTGGGAGTTTTTCAAGTACAAATTATTAAAACAATGAACCTAAAGCCGCCACGTACATTTGATAAAAACCTAATGCTATGAACGCAACTACTACTCCCATAACCACAATTAACGTCGGTTCAAATAGTTTCATCATCGCACTCAACGCCATATCAACCTTCTTATCAATAACTTGTGCTGCATCTTTAAACATTTTTCCTAATGTGCCGGATTTTTCACCTGCAGAAATCATGCTCATCAATGCCGGAGGTATCGCACCAGACATTTCAAACGCCTCTGACAAACTTCTACCATTACGAACCATATTTACGGCATTATAAACTTTTTTCTTTATAACAAAATTTCCGACAGTTTTATTAGAAAGCTCTAACCCTGACATAATAGGCAACCCAGCATCATAAGAAATATGCAAAACCGTCATAAAATTAGACAAATTTATGTATTGTATAAAATCGGAAATTACAGGGATTTTTAAAACAAAATTGTCCCATTTTGCTTTAAACTGAGGATTTTTAAACAAAATAGAAATACCACCGCAAAAAGCACCAATTCCACACAAAACAAGCCACCAAAATTGATTTATAAATTCACAAAAACCTATCAGCATCTGCGAATAAATAGGAATATCAGCAGCCCCCATTTGCAAAACACCATAAAATGCCGGAAAAACCTTCATTGAAAACAACATCAAAACACCTGTCATTATCACAATTAATATTGCCGGATAAATAGACGCATTTATAATTTTCCCTTTAATATCTTCCTGTTTTCTCAACAAAACAAGCATTCTTGCCAATGTTTCATCAAGTTCACCGGCATCTTCACCGGTCTTAACTAATCCGATATATACAGAACCAAAAGTTTCGTTATACAAAGAAGACAACGCTGTCGCAAAAGTCATGCCATTCATAATACAATGTTGCAAATTTTGGCAAATTACACGAATTTTTTCTTTAGGAGTATTAACCTCAACAGAATGCAAGGCGTCCATAATCGGAATTCCTGCAGATAGCAGCACCTGCAATTCAGATGTAAAGATAATTTTTTCTTGTAAGCTCAAATGCTTAATTTTTTTACCAGAAACTTGATTTTTATTTATTTCAACCTGCTCAGGAGCTGAAAGAGCTGCTTCTTCAGTATAAACTTTTGTTGGCACAAAACCCAATTGACGAATTTTTTCACGAGCTTCACGATAATTTGCCGCATCAATTTCGCCACTTATAATCTGACTATTATTTTTTAATGCACTATACTGAAACTTAGCCATAACTCAAATAACCTATATATAATCTATCTTATTTTTTCAAAAATATCAAGCTTTAAACAAAAAATTCCCCATCAATAATGACGGGGAATTTTCAAACTAACTAGCTGCTTCTGACGTTTCCGCCGGTTGTTCTTTCTTTGCCCGCTTTGCTTTTTTCTCAAAAGCAATTTTGTCATCAACTAGCTTAATAACAATTGTATCACCTGCTGAATATTTTCCAGAAAGAATTTCTTCTGCAAGCATGTCCTCAATCTTACGTTGAATTAACCTTCTTAAAGGTCTTGCACCGTAAGCTTCAGAATATCCGTTTTTAGCCAAATGATCTTTAACCTCATCTGTAACCTCAACAGACAACTCCCTTTCTGCTAATCGTTTAAACAAGTCTTTCAACATCAAATCTACAATTTGTCTTATTTCTTCTTGTTTCAAGTGTGCAAATACGATTGTTTCATCAATACGGTTCAAGAATTCCGGTCTGAATGCTTTTTTCATTTCTTCAGAAACTGTTTCTTTCAATTTTTCGTATTTATCTTTTGATTCGTCATCACTTGTTGAGAAACCAAGTTTTGATGTTGTTGTAATCATACTTGCTCCAACATTAGATGTCATGATGATAATTGTATTTTTAAAGTTTACATGACGACCTTTAGCATCTGTTAAACGCCCATCATCCAAGATTTGCAACATAATGTTGAATACATCTGGGTGAGCTTTTTCAATTTCATCGAAAAGAATTACGCTATAAGGTTTCTTTCGAACTAATTCAGTCAAATGTCCACCGTCATCATAACCTACATATCCAGGAGGAGAACCAATAAGTTTTGCAGTTGAATGTTTTTCCATAAACTCAGACATATCAACTCTTATCATATTATCTTCTGACCCAAATACTGCCTCTGCCAAAGCTTTTGCAAGTTCTGTTTTACCAACACCGGTAGGGCCACAGAAGATAAAACTACCAATTGGTCTGTTTGGACTTTTCAAACCAACTCTTGCACGTCTAATAGCTTTAGCAATCGCAACAACTGCATCATTTTGACCAATTACTCTTTCATGAAGTGTTTGTTCAAGTTTTAACAACCTTTCACTTTCACCTTCTGTAAGCTTAGTAACAGGAATACCGGTCATTGTTCCAATAACTTCTGCAACATTTTCTGCAGTAACAGTCGGTTTGTTAGCCTCATGCTCTTCTCTATATTTTTGAGCCATTTCACGAATTTTATCTTTCATGTCGGCTTCGTCATCTCTCAATTGAGATGCTTTTTCAAATTCTTGATTTCTGATTGCATCTTCTTTTTCTTTAATAATAGAACGCAATTCTTTTTCAAGCTCTTTACCTTCCGGTGACAAGTTTGAAACTTTCAAACGAACTTTTGAAGATGCTTCATCAATTACATCAATTGCCTTATCCGGCAAAAATCTGTCCGTAATATATTTATTAGACAATTTTACCGCTGCAACGATTGCCTCATCAGAAATAATCAACTTGTGGTGTTCTTCATATTTCGGTTTCAAACCTTTAATAATCTCAATTGATTCTTCTTCTGTAGGTTCATCAATAATTACAGGTTGGAAACGACGTTCTAATGCTGAATCTTTTTCTACATATTTTCTGTATTCATCAAGAGTTGTTGCACCAATAACCTGAATTTCACCACGTGATAATGCAGGTTTTAAAATATTGGCAGCATCAATAGCACCTTCTGCAGCACCAGCCCCAATCAATGTGTGCATTTCATCAATTACAAGAATAATATTTCCAGCTTGGCGAATTTCGTCCATAATTTTTTTCAAACGTTCTTCAAATTCACCACGATATTTAGTACCCGCAACCAAAAGTCCCATATCAAGTTGAATAACTTTTTTACCATCCAAAATATCAGGAACTTCTGCATTAACAATTCTGATTGCCAAACCTTCAGCAACTGCAGTTTTACCAACACCAGGTTCTCCAATTAGAACAGGGTTGTTTTTAGTACGACGAGCCAGAATTTGAATTACACGTTCAATTTCTTTTTCTCTACCGACAACAGGATCAAGTCTTAATTCTTGAGCAGCTAGTGTCAAATCTCTACCGAACTCATCCAAACTTGGAGTTTTAGTTTTTCCACCGGTTGAAGATGATGCTCCGGATGTTCCGGATGAAACTGCTTGTGGTTTAGATTCTCCAAGCATTTTAACAACATTACTTCGAACTTTGTTTAAATCAACACCTAAGTTTTCTAAAACTCTTGCAGCAACACCTTCACCTTCTCTAATCAATCCTAAAAGAAGATGTTCGGTTCCAATATAATTGTGACCTAACTGTCTAGCTTCATCCCATGACAATTCAAGCACTCTTTTAGCACGTGGAGTGAATGGGATTTCAACTGCAACAAAGCCTGAACCTCTGCCAATAATCTTTTCGACTTCCGCTCTGGCATCTTTTAATGTTACCCCCATAGATTTCAAAGTTTTTGCGGCAACACCGGTACCTTCTCCGATAAGCCCCAAAAGCACCTGTTCAGTACCAACAAAGTTGTGTCCGAGCCTGCGCGCTTCTTCTTGAGCTAACATGATTACTTTTATAGCTTTTTCCGTAAAACGTTCGAACATTTATTTTACTCCTATCTCTCTCTTATAAAAAACATTATAGACAAAAAACAAAAAACTTTCAATACTATATATATATTATTGAAAAAGTAACACAAAAAAATTTTTTAAAAAATTTTTAAAAGAAGTGGTTGACATTTAAAATTGTTTCATGTAAGATAGATTTTGTCGAAAGAACCAAGCCCCCATCGTCTAGAGGCCTAGGACAACACCCTTTCACGGTGTAGACAGCGATTCGAATTCGCTTGGGGGTATTTTATAAAAAAAGAAGAACACCCGAAGGGGTGTTATTTTTTTGTGTTAAAATTATAAAAAAAGGGGGAGATAACCATGCAAATTCAACCAATTACGTCTTTTTCAAATAATAAAAACACAAGTTTTAAATCCAAACTACCGAGTGTAAATTGTGTTTATAATAGCAAAACGATTGGAACGAAAGATTATTGGGGAGAATTTGCCAAAAATTGCATGAAAGAAAACAAAACCCCTGGACTACAAAATTTGTTAGTTAAATTGACTTCAAATTTTGATAAAAATTTTTTATCACTAACTACAAGCCTAGTTCACAAAACAGGTTTAAAAACACCTTCTGGGGAAATTATTGGAAAATATTACCAATTCACTCTACATTCAAATCCTAAAAGCCTTGACCTTACTAAACCACATAGTAATGTATTTATTGTAGATAAGTTTGATAGCAAATGGGCATACGAAAACAACAAAATTGGATCAAGATATGTAAGCTCTTGCGATTTTGATTATGACAAAGATGAAAGTATCACAAATGTTCTCTTAAAAACATTAAAAAATATTGTTACTCCAAACACAAAAAGCAACTCCGAAATTTATAGCGGACTTGATACAAAAGAAGAAAATTTCCTAAAAGATTTTCGTGCATAACCTATCTAAAACGATTTAGACTTTATAATTATATTAAAAGGTTCAAAACCGCATCCTTATCATATTGTTTTATCATAGGGAACATCAATTGCTCATAACATGGACTTGCCATTATATATGCTTCATTACTCCATGGGAAAAACACTGCACCAAATTCTCTGTCAAAAAATTCGCTTTGTTGTCTTATCTGTCGTGCTGCTTTCATTTTATCACTAATATTATTGTTACAATAAATTGTCTTATGCCCAAGACTTAAAAAACCGGCACGCTTCAAATCAAACGCAACCTCCCGAACATCTTCAAATTTTGCACTAGAAATTTTTATTCCATTAAAAGACAAATTGTTATTATTTTGAATTTTCATACTTTTGACGAAAACTCAAAAATCGAATTTTTACCACTTTTTTAAGAAAAATTTACATCTTTACAAAAAAATTTTTTAGTGTATCATAAGAGTATGATTATTATGAACCAATTACGACGAATTGTGAGAACTATGAAAGGCTTGTTGTAAAGCACGCTCATTTGTTGTCGTGAATAGATTTTTTCATTAACAAGACCTTTCCCCCCGAAAGGTCATTTTCTTATGTTAATAATCGTAAATATACCCCGCCAAACAGGCAAATATTTATATTGATGATACTTACAGTAAAAGTGAAAGGTAGAAGAATGCACAGAAATATCCGACGAAACTCAATAATAAAGGCGAATGCCCCTATCGTCAAATTAATGAACTTAATTTGGGGTCTATAGTACTTAATTATTGAGTGGCATTATGTCACGGAAAGGTTAAAATGATTCCGGCAATTTCAGCTAGTTATATATATTCAAAACTCGGGAACAGTAATTCGCTTGTTCCTATGGCAATAAAAGATATCGCAAACAGTGTAGGCTTGACAGCAGGTTCATACATCACAGGCGATGAATTAGAAGGTAAAGACAGATTTTTAGATGAATTCGGAACGCAAGCTATTTGGCTTTTTGGTATTCCGGCGTATAAAAAGTTATTAGATTTCACATTATACAAAGCATTAAAAATTGATCCTAATTTTGATGTTAGAAATTTTTCTAAAAAAAGAAAAAAACTTATAAACAAAACCATCAATTACGCAGATTCTTCTATCAAAGAGAGCATTATAAATGCTACTAAAAACCCTAAATTCAGCAAAAATCTTGCAATGGGTAAATTCGTAGTATCAACCGCATTAACAATCCTTTCATACGCAGGTTTAACAAAATATAGACACTTACAAACAAAAAAAGCTGCTCAAAAAGAAATTCTCAAAGAGATGCAGCTTGAAAACAAAGACAATAAAGATAAATTTTTATATACAAAACCTGCAAACAAAGCAGCATTTAATGGTTTACACCAAAATAAAACCCAAGACCAACCTGCATTTACCGGAGGTATTTCAGAATTTATGTACAATCCGGTAAAAAATCTTATGATTTTAGATGGTTCAATTACCGCAGAAAGACTTGCAGAATCAAGGAATAAACAAGAACTTGCCGGTTATGCAATCAAAGAAGGTTCTTTCTGGGCGTTTATGTATTTTGCAAGCAAACCTATTCAAAAATTTCTAGAAAACAGAGCTGAAAAGAATACTCAAAAACCAGTTGCAATTGATTTGGATGCAAGAGTTATTGAAAGCGAAGATTTGGCAAAAGCTTTCAAAGACGGTTCTCTTGCAAAAAGTTCTGAAAAGGTTTTGAAACTAATTTCTTATAACAGCATGCTTGATTATATCCACAACAACCCGGATGATTTTGTTGTAAAAATGGCTAAAATGTCTGACATCATCCCAACACTAAAAAAAGCCACTCAAGCAGATGACGTAGATTACAGACAATTTATTGATTATGACGAATTTCAAGGAGTAGCAAGCAAACTAAAAAAATTAAGCCAAAAATTTGAAAACTTTAAAGCAACAGATGTAAAAGACAAATCAATTGAAGCTTTTTTGAAAAACGTAAAAAAAGCAAAAAGAAGTTCAATCATTCTAAACATCGGAGCTTGTATCGGAGCATTGGGGGTTTTGGCTCCAGCACTTATGGTTGCTATGAGAAAATTTGACAAAAACAACGAAGGTTTCCAAGTAAAAGAGGACTTGAAACAAGAGATGTTAGCAAGCGGAAAAATTCAAGGCTAATCAACAACTTCAAACAAGTCGCCAGGAGTACAGTTCAACGCTTTGCAAATATTTTCGATTGTATTAAAACTCACTGTATTAGTTTGATTGTAATACAATCTGGTAATAGTGCTGCGACTAATTCCAGATATCTTTTCCAATTCGTATATTTTTATTCGCTTAGCTCCCATAATAGCTGATAGGTTATTCTTTAGCATAATTAGATTTTAGCAATATTAAATCGATTTGACATTTTAAGTCAGTAATGATATATAATATATCATTACTGACTTATATTATTTAATAAATCTTATTAATTTAAGGAGTTTAATTCATGAAAAATAAACAAATCACAGTGGAAAATACTAATAAAAGATTGCGCAACAAGTGCGCAATGACATGTTTTGGAGATATGAACCAAAATAACTTTACCGATAAGGTCTACTCACTATTCACCACTCACCATTCACTTATTCATAACGATACGGACTTTTCACGTTTCACTTCTCACTTTTCACTTAAATCTGCCGCTTTCACTCTAGCTGAGGTTCTCATCACTCTCGGCATAATAGGTGTTGTTGCGGCTATGACAATGCCGGCACTTATTGCAAACCATAGAAAAACTGTATTGAAAACACAATTTAAAAAGACATATAGTGAACTACAACAAGTTAATCAAAACTTTATAAAAGATTATGATATGAACCTTTGTGAATACAATTGGCAAATGTGGGATGAAACCAAAGGTGGTTACACATCATCCAAAGCTACAAGTGATGCTTTTATCAAATATTATAATGGTTCAGGTTCTTCCAGCAGTCAAGCTCAAGGTTTTAATCAAATAAAAAACCTCACAGGGGATAAAACAGTAGCAGGAACTCTATTTGATGATGGTGGTGCAATAGATATGCAAAAGAGGACTTTTTATTTTGAATATGCTGTCACAAACGTAAACTGCCCTGTAATAACAGTAGATATCAATGGTTATTACAAAATGCCTAATCAAATGGGGATTGATGTATTTAGTTTCAGACCTACGCAAAATGGGAAAATCATACCGCTGGGAAATCCTGACACTGTAAACGACCAAATAAACGGAAGTGCAGTTTTAAACAATCAACATTCTTGCACTTGTACTAAAAAAGAGAACAATTCAATAACAAATGGAGTTTGTTGCGCATATTGGGCAAGCATCGACGTAAACCCTGATGATAATTCAAAAACATATTGGAAAGATTTTATCAGATAGCTGAATTTATAACTCCTTGTGCGGCAACATAACCGGTTGACCAGCAGTTTTGGAGATTAAAACCTCCACAAAAACCGTCAATATCCAAAACTTCTCCGCAAAAATAAATATGCGGAACAATTTTGGATTCCATATTTTTAGAATTTATTTCTTTTAAATCTACTCCTCCAGCTGTCACAACTTCTCCATCAGGGAAAGTTCCGGTCACTGTAACCTCAAAATTGTGCAACTTATCAAGAATTTTATCTCTTGTTTTACCATCAATTCTGTGACATTTCGTTTCAGCTTCAATTTTCAAATTATACAAAACATAATCCGCAAAAGATTTTGGGACAAATTCCGCAATCAAATTCCTAATAGATTTATGAGGATTTTGGTTTAAATAATCTTGCAAATCAATATCATCAATAAAGTTGAAACTTAATTTATATGGGAAATTGTCCCTAGCTCTCAATGACGAAATCGTATAAATTTTCGGACCTGAAATTCCCCTGTGTGTGAACAAAACATCATTTATCACTACTCCACTAATAGAAGAAAAATCTTCTTTTGTCAAAAGACCGACAAGTGCAGGTTTTGGAGTAACAATCTTATGCCCCAACATCTTAATCAAATCAAAAGTAGAATGTCCACCAGTAGAAATAACCACATAATCCGCTTTATACGCACCCATATCAGTCACTACAGAAAATCCGTTTTCTAAAACATTTACTCTCAACGCATTTTCTCTCACAAATTTAACTTTGTTTAAACTATTCAAAAAGTGTTCTCTAACATCTTTGGCGCTATTAGATTGCGGAAAAACTCGCAGGTTTTCTTGTACATAAGTTTCAACTCCAATTTTTTCAAAAAATTCAATCGTATCAGATGTAGAAAATTTTGAAAAAACAGAATATAAAAACTTTTCGCCTCTGGGATAATTTTTTGCTAACTCTTTAAAATCAAATTCTGCATGACACAGATTGCATCGCCCACCACCTGTAGGCAAAAGAGTTTTTAGAGGAGAATTTTTTTCAATAACAGTAACCTCAAAATCATTTTGCAAAAAATACGCACATATACACCCCGCTGGACCGCCACCAACAATTACGACCTTAGATTTCAACTCTTGTACCATACAAAAACACCATCTCAGGATTTTCTAAATCATCATGCAATTGAGTAATTGTTTTATGCAAAACAGGATGTTCAAAATTTGGAATTAATTCCAACAATGGCACTAGCGTAAAAGCTCTCAAATGCAAATATTTATGAGGAATTGTCAAGTTTTCATCATTCACAATTTCTTTACTATAGAACAAAATATCAATATCTATTGTTCTATCTTGATAACCTTTCGCCTCAATATCACGTTTACGCCCTAATTGAGCCTCAATCCTTTGACATTCATTCAATAATCTTTGCGGAGAAAGAGTTGTCTTAATCTCGACAACTGCATTTACAAACCAGTTTTTAGTATCCATTCCCCACGGTTCAGATTCATAAAAAGCAGAAGTTCTAATCAAAGAAATCCCGTCAGCAGCATTCAAAAGACTTGTTGCCTGTTGCACAAATCCAATTCTGTCACCTTTATTTGAGCCTAAACTTAAATATGCTATAGCCATACCAGTATTTTAAGATTTTTTAAAAAACTTGTCAATAGGGAAAAACATGTGTTGAAAGGGGCGCATAACTTTCACTTAAATAAATCTGTTATTAACATCCAACAATAGATTTTATGCTATAATCATGGCATGCTTATTTATAGAATTTTGTCAACAATCTTATTCATAATCTCGTTACCTGTATATGCAGCAGTTAGAAAAATCGAGGGAAAATCTTTCGGATGGAAAGAAAAATTCGGAGATTTTGATGCTCCTGATTTGGGTGACAAAGTTATTATGTTTCATGGAGTTTCTGTTGGAGAAGTCATTGCTCTTGAAAATTTAATCAAAAAAACAAAAGAAACCTTTCCTAACTACAAAATTGTTGTAACCACCGGAACAAAGACCGGTCAAGAGATTGCGCACAAAAAATATGATAATATCGCAGACTTTATTACATATTTTCCATTCGATATTACATTTTGCGTAGAAAAATTCTTAAACAAGATTAATCCTAACGTTGTTTTGATTGCTGAAACAGAATTGTGGCCTACTTTTGCAGCATATTGCCATAACAAAAATATCCCACTTTTTGTAATCAACGGTAGAATTTCTGATGCAACTTTCAAATCATACAGATTTTTAAAGGGGTTTTTCAAAGAATTATTCAAAAACTATACTGAAATCCTTACACAAAGCGAAGAAGATAAGAATAAATTCATTCAAATTGGCGCACCTGAAAACAAAACACAGGTTATGAAGAACCTCAAATTCGATGTAAAAAGAATTAATGCAGATATAGAAATCGGAAAAGGATCAAACAGAATCATTATAGCAGGAAGCACCCACAAGGGTGAAGACGAGATTGTTTTAACCGCTTTTACCAAACTCAAAAAAGATTTTCCGGACATCAAACTTTTAATTGCGCCAAGACATTTAACGAGATTGAACGAAGTAAAAAGTTTAACAGAAAAAACAGGTTTGAAATTCGGTCAGCGTTCCAATAATGACACTTTTGAAAATAACGAAATCATTATTCTTGACACGATGGGCGAACTTAGCAAAATGTATCAAATCTGTGATTTTGCATTCATTGGCGGAAGTTTTAACAAAACCGGAGGTCACAACCCGCTTGAAGCAATTGTTTATGACAAACCGGCAATTTCTGGCCCATCTATCCATAATTTCAGAGATATTTATTGGATTTTAGGTCGCTCAAAAGCAGGTAAAGTTGTAAAAACTCCGCAAGAATTAACAAATTATATGGCAAAATTACTTTCAGATAAAGAGTTTTATGCACAAGCTTGTGAGGATTGCAAAACTGTTTTTGCTTCTCAACAAGGTGCAATGGAATTTGTTATTGACAGACTAAAAAATATTTTATAATTGATTTTTTTTAATTTGACTTAAACATAATAAAAAACGACTTTTGTTGAAAAAGTCGTAAGTTAATTAAGGAAACAAAATATAAAATTTTTATTATATTCTCGCAAACATTTAAAGCAAAAC
>OHXA01000504.1_pt1 | contig 11106 bp, 10 predicted proteins | sample 1579861 | NCBI WGS metagenome assembly OHXA01 (sample SAMEA3882538, study PRJEB24775) | human gut metagenome | biome: human-associated habitat; feature: intestine environment; material: feces | place: Netherlands | collected 2009/2010
AATGCTCTCTCTTTTTTCTTTTTATTTCTGTAACATATGTTTTATCACATTACAAGAAAAGCGCGGGAGTGGATTAACAGGACGATGTTTCCCTCTGGGCGGCCAGGGACGGGTTTGCCTTCGGCGAACCCCTACGCCGTCTTTGTCGGTGTGGTGGGGAGAAAGTTCGGAACCGTTTCTCAAGGACTGTACCCGTGATGAAGAATTCATTACTCAACTTGTTCTGGTGTGATATGCCGCCACTGAAAAGGCTGTTCGTTTGGTATCCTCGAGAAGGTAATTGGAGCCGGCTTCCTGGATGCTGACGAACAGCTTTTTTTCTGTTATTATTATAGGTAAAATTTACCCCCGATTTCTTAGTAGTAAGAATTGCCCAAATTACTACCATTTTTACTACTTAGCGGGGAAAAGTTGTGCCAAGTTATGCCACTTTTTATCTTTCCGGAATGGACTGGCAAAATCCGGGAGCCGGCATTATTTCGGCCTAATTTGGCATAACCTGGCATAGAGAGGAGTTTATGTCTATGGTGAAAGTACTTTTCATCTGCCACAGCGGCAGCAGATACAGGTACCACGCAAAGGGAACGGAGGCCGTGGGGGCCCCGGTGGCGTCGAGCGCGACGGCGCAGGCGATGGACCAGGGAACGAGGGGCGACAGGACGACGGCCGTGTTTTCCATGCACAGGGCCAGCCGTTCCGGCGTCATGCCGAAGCCTTTGCTGAGCTGATGGGTCAGGATGATGGAAAAGGACTGGTTGCAGGCAATGAGTGCCGTGAAGAGCGCGGCCAGGGTGACGGCGGGCGCGTTGCCGAAGCGCCGGGCCAGGCACTGGAATTTCTCTTTCACGCCGTCCATGAGGCCCGTGCCGTCGAAGATGCCTGAAAAGGACGAGGACAGGCAGACGATGGCGCCCACGCGCAGCATGGACACGATGCCGCCGCCGTCGACCATGGGAGCCAGGGCCGGCACCGGCGAATGGAATCCGAAGACCATGATGCCGAGGATTTTTGCGGGCGCCAGGTGCTGTATCATCGCGCAGAGCACGGCGGCCAGCACGATACTGACGGCCATGTTGATCTTGACGGGAATGCGCAGGAAACTGCACACCAGGATGGATACGACCGGCAGCAGCAGCCACGGCGAAAAAGTGTACAGGCTGGTGAAGGCCTGGGCCGTGGCGGCAGCCTGGGAACCGGAGGTACCGGTGGCCATGCCGAGCGCCAGGTACAGCGCGGCGGCGAGAAGGCACGGGAGCAGACCCGAACGGGCCATATTGTGCAGGTTCCGGTAAAAGTCGCTGCGGGTCAGCACGCTGACGAGCAGGGCGCTGGTGGAGACAGGACTCATGCGGTCGCCGAAATAGACGCCGGACAAAATGGCCCCGCCGATGTAGAGCGGCGCCACGCCCAGATTCAACCCGATCTTCATGGTGATGACGCCCATGGTGGCGGCTGTGGCGAAGGACGAACCCAGCAAAAAGGAAATGGCGCAGTTGCACAGGAAAGCGGCCAGCAGGAACCAGGCGGGCCGGATGAACTGGAGCGACAGCGTGACCAGGTAGGCGATGGTGCCGCAGGCGCGCCAGACACCTGTCAGCATGCCGATGAGCAGGAAGACCAGGAAGATGGTCCTGACAGACTGCACCCCGTGCCATGCCATGCGCAGCACGGCGCCGGCGGAATGACCCGTGCGGAGGCCGTAGGCCGCGAAAAGGACGAATCCGATGGCCAGGGCGCCCAGCAGGGGACCCTGGAAGAGCAGGAACAGGAACAGCACGAGGCAGAACAGGAGCAGCGTGCCGTTCTTCCAAAGGGAATCAGGCTGACCAGACATGCGCTTTTCCTCCTTTCTCCGAACAGGGAAGCTTTCTGACTGTATTGTAGCAGAATTGCTTATCGTTTACTAACTACCAGTGGAGCATGATCCGCCATTTCATCGAATGCGCGGAACAGGCACGGGACGCTGCGCATGCATGAAAAAGTCCTCTCCCCCCCATTCACGGCACGACAGCGGCGCTTGCGCGGCGTGTGCCGGAACGGGTTCGGAGAGAACTCGGTTTTTTATAAAGCTGCGGGACCCTGATGCCGCATCTCGCTGCGGTACTTGGTGGGCGTGCCGCCCGTCTGTTCCTTGAAGAACCGGTTGAACGTGGCCAGGCTGCCGAAGCCGACGGAGGCGGCGATATCGATGATCTTGCTGTCCGTCGTGGCCAGCAGGCGTTTTGCTTCGCGCAGGCGGAGGCGGTCCATATAGGCCTTGGGCGTCAGGCCGTAGGCTTCCTTGAAGATGTCCGTTACCCGCCGTTCGGAAATGCCCATGCCACGGACCTTGTCGTTCCACGAGGACTGCTGGGCGTATAGGGCGTCCAGATGGTCTTTCACGGCTTTGGCGATTTCTTCCATGGGGTGGTAGGTGAGCAGGTCGCTGCGGCAGCGCTTGCAGGGGCGGAAGCCGGCCTGCATGGCCTCGTCCGCGGTCTTGAAGAAGACGATGTTTTCCCGCTTCGGGACTTTGGATGAGCACGAGGGACGGCAGAAGATGCCCGTCGATGTGACGCCGTAGAAGAAGAGGCCGTCGTAGTTGGCATCGCGCTGCTCGATGGCTTCGTACATTTCCTCATCCGTCATGCTTGACACCTCGTTCCAGTTTCAGCATATAGTCTTTCCGGGGCAGGCCGCCGCCATAGCCCGTCAGGCTGCCGTCGGAGCCGATGACGCGGTGGCAGGGGACGATGACGGAGACGGGGTTGCTGCCCACGGCGTTTCCCACGGCCTGGGCGGACATGCGCTTCATGTCGCGCTGCCGGGCGATTTCCTTGGCCAGGGCGCCGTACGTCGTTGTTTCTCCATAGGGAATTTTTTCCAGCAGGTGCCACACGCTCTCCTGGAACGACGTGCCCTGCAGGTGGAGCGGAGGCAGAAAATCAGGTACCTGGCCGGCAAAGTACAGGTCGAGCCAATGTTCCGCCTGTTTCAGGATCGGGTGCTCCGGCCGGGAAACGGCGTCGGCGTCACCCGGACGGGGCTTGAAGGTGTTTTCAAAGTCCAGATGGGTGAGGCCCGTGTCGTCGGCTACCAGCAGGATGTTTCCCAGCGGGGAGTGGTATGTTGTCTTGTAGGTCATGGTTTTGCCTCCTTCTCCTTGTCTTTCCGCACTCTTTGGCGGGCCGTGCCTTTGCGTACGGCCGGGTCGGTCCATTCCGGGATGGCGCCGCAGGCCACGGCCCACAGGTACAGGCTGGCCACGCTCCCGTAGGGGTGGAAGCGGCGGCGGTACCGTTCGAACAGGGACCGGTCGATCCGGCGGTGCCGGTAGGTCATGCGCAGGCCGCGCTGGATGGCCAGGTCGTCGTAGCTGAATACATCGGGCCGCTGCAGGCAGAACAGCAGGATCATTTCCGCCGTCCAGACGCCGATGCCTTTCAGGGACGCAAGGGCTGCCACCGCTTCGGCGTCAGGCAGGTTCCGCAGGGCTTCCAGGTCGAAGGCGCCGCTGCGCACTTTTTGGGCGAAATCGGCCAGATAACCGGCTTTGCGGAACGTCGTGCCGTAGGACTGGAGCCGGTCTATACCGGCTGCCGCGACCGTTTCGGGGGTCACGGCGCCCAGGTCCTGCTGCATGCGTTTCCAGATGGTTTCCTGCGCCTTGGTGGAAATCTGCTGGCCGATGATGTGGTGCATCACCGAGGAGAACAGGTCCGTGTCGACGGGCCGGTCGATGTGGCCGACGCGTTCGATGACGGTCCGCATTTTTTTGTCTTTGGCTTTGAGATAATCCGTTGCATCGGATCCGTATGCAAAGTATTCTGTCATGATTTCACCTCGGTTTCACTATAACGCAACAGGGGCAGGGCGGCTACTCATTTTGCGAAATGTAATTGGGCAAATTCCCCTAATGGTGGTACTATAAAGATATACCGGATCAGGAAAGGAGCGTGGCAGGAGTGAAGAAATTGGGACTCATTGGCGGAACGGGGCCGGAGTCGACCCTGTTCTACTACCACGAATTGGTATATGGCGTTTCCGAACGCATGGGCGGGAGCTTTTTTCCACCTTTGACAATTGAAAACCTGAACATTTTCAAGATGCTGGGGTTCTGCCAGCGGCAGGAATACGACGGCCTGGCGGACTACCTGCTGGGCGGCATCCGCAGCCTGGCGGCGGCCGGGGCGGATTTTGCAGCCTTCACGGGCATTACGCCCCACCTGGCCTACGACCGGGTGATGGCCCGGAGCCCCATTCCCATCTTGAGCATGGTCGATACGGCGCTGGCTTACACGGTGGACAAAGGATACCACAAGGTGGGCCTTCTGGGTACGCTGCCGACCATGACGGATCCCGGCATCCGGAAGGGCTTTGCCGAAAAAGGCATCGGGCTCGTGGCCCCCACGGCATCGGAGATGGCTTATCTGGAAGAAAAAATTGAAATGGAACTCGTCTTTGACATCGTGAAGGACGAAACGGCGGCCGGCGTGGCACAGATTGCCAGACGCATGGCGCGGGAAGACGGCATCGAGGCCGTCGTGCTTGGCTGCACGGAACTGCCGCGGCTGCTCGTGAAGCAGGACCTGTCCGTGCCGGTGCTCGATGCGATGCACATCCATATCGATGCCCTCGTGGACAAGATTGTGGAAGGCGAGGAGTGACAAGTCTGTAAGAAATGCCCGTCAATCGGAGGATTGACGGGCATCGTTTTATTTGCGGGCCTGGCGGGGGGTCACTTCGTGCCGTGCAGGTCGAGGGAACGGATTTTGGCGCGCAGGGGCAGCACGGACGGCGGGCTGACGGAGAGCTCGTCGATGCCCATCTTCAGGAAGGTTTCCGTGAGGCTGAGGTCGGCGCCCAACTCGCCGCAGATGCCGACCCAGATGCCGGCTTTGTGGCCGTTTTCGATGGTCTGCCGGATGAGACGCAGCACGGCGGGGTGGTGGGCGTCGAAGAAGGCGTCCAGGGTCGTCTGCTGGCGGTCGATGGCCAGGGTGTACTGCGTCAGGTCGTTGGAGCCGATGCTGAAAAAGTCCACTTCCTGAGCCAGTTCGTCGCTCAGGACGGCGGCGGCCGGCGTTTCCACCATGATGCCGACCTGCATGGCCGGGTCGTATTTCATGCCCTGTTCATCGAGCTCGTGGCGCACTTCGGCGAGGATTTCCTTGCAGCGGCGCACTTCGGCGACGGAAATGATCATGGGGAACATGACGGCGATTTTGCCGAAGGCCGACGCGCGGCACAGGGCGCGCAGCTGCGTCCGGAACAGGTCGGGACGCGTCAGGCAGATGCGGATGGCCCGCATGCCCATGGCCGGGTTCGCTTCCGGCGCGAGGCCGAAATAGTCGACCTTTTTGTCGGCGCCGATGTCCAGGGTCCGGATGACCGCCAATTTTCCGCCCAGGGCCTGGGCGGTCTTTTTGTAGGCTTCGAACTGTTCCTCTTCCGTGGGGTAGTCCGTCCGTCCCAGGTAGAGGAATTCGCTGCGGAACAGGCCGATGCCTTCGGCGTCGCTGGCCGCGACCTGGGGCAGGTCACCGGGATTGCCGATGTTGGCGAACACGTGGATGCGGTGGCCGTCCTTCGTTTCCGAAGGCAGGCCGCGGACCGCTTCCAGGGCGGCCCTCCGTTTTTCCTCGTCCGCCTTTTTGGCCTGCATGGCCGCCAAGGTTTCCGCGTCGGGGTCGATATAGACCGTGCCAGTCGTGCCGTCGATGATGGCGTCGTGGCCGTCCACGTCGTTATGGAGGTCCGTGCCGGTGTTGACGACGGCGGCGATGCCCAAGGTGCGGGCCAGGATGGCCGTGTGGGAGTTGGTGCTGCCGGCGCTGGTCACGAAGCCCAGAATCTTGTCCGTGTCGAGCTGCAGCGTCTCGCTGGGCGCCAGGTCGTCGGCGGCGAGGATCACTTCGTCGTAGGTGCTGTAATCGATGCCCTGGCCGCCGCACAATTCCACTTCGACGCGGTGCGAGATATCGAGCACGTCGGCGGCGCGGGCCTTCATGTAGTCATCGTCCATATTGCGGAACATTTCCGCGAACTGCTGCGCCGTGCGGTCCACGGCGGCTTCGGCGTTGAGGCCTTCTTCCCGGATCTGCGTTTCCACCGATTCGATGTAGTCGTCGTCATCGAGCATCATCTGGTGCACTTCGAAGACGGCGGCCTGTTCTTCGCCGACCTTTTCCAGGGCCTTGTCATAGAGGCCCTGCAGCTGTGCGATAGCCGTTTCGCGGGCCTTCTGGAAACGGGTCACTTCGGCTTCCGCGTCCTCGACGGGGCGGACGGCCGTGGAGACCGTGTTGCGGTGGAACAGGGCCAGCGGCCCGATGGCGATGCCCGGGAACACGCTCTTGCCTTTCAAAGTCAACATAGGGGATTCCTCCTCCCGGCAATGGATGGGAAAGAAAAAGGAGGATGGCCGTGATTCCATCCTCCTTCCTCCGGTTACATATTCGCTTTCAGGAAAGCTTCCACGGCCTTGGCGGCAGCGTCTTCGTCCGGGCCTTCGACCTGGATCTTGATGGTTTCGCCGTGCTTGACGCCGAGACCCATGACGGTGAAGATCTTTTTCAGGTCACCCTTTTTGGCGCCCTTGAAGATGCTGATCTTCGACTCGTACTTTTTGGCTTCCTTGACCAGCAGTCCGGCCGGACGGGCATGGATGCCTTCCGGATCCGTCAGCGTGTATTCAAATTCCTTCATGTTGACAACCTCCTTGTTGTGATGGCTTGTACTGCCTTTAGTTTACCGTATTTTTCCGGGAGCCGCAACCGGCACGCCGTATTTTACATTTCACTCCTGCGGCCGTTTGGCGCGGAAAATGCCCAACAGCACCGCCGCGACAAGGGACCCGATGAGGAGGGCCGCCAGGTACATGGGCCAGTTGGTGACGACGCCGAAGACGAAGATACCGCCGTGCGGTGCCGGCAGGGCGCATCCGAAGAGCATGGACAAGGCACCGGCCACGGCCGCGCCGATGGCACAGGGCGGAATCACATGAATCGGGTCGGACGCCGCGAAGGGGATGGCGCCTTCCGTGATGAAGGACAGTCCCATGATGAAGTTCGTAATGGTGGAGTGCCGTTCCTGGGGCGTGTATTTGCCCTTGAAGAGCAGCATGGAAATGGACAGGGCGATGGGCGGAACCATGCCGCCGACCATGACGGAGGCCATGATGCCGCTGGAAACGGCATTGCCCGACGCATCCATGAGGGACGCCGTACCGAACACGTAGGCCGCCTTATTGATCGGGCCGCCGAAGTCGATGGACATCATGCCGCCCAGGATGAGGCCCAGGACGACCTTGCTCGACGTGGTCATGGAACCGAGGGTGGCGGCGAGCCACTGGTTGAAGACCGTCGTCGGCGGGTTGATGACATAGGTCATGAGGACGCCGATGAGGACGAGGCCGCAGACCGGGTAGAGGAGCACCGGCTTGGTGCCTTCCAGGGCCTGGGGCAGGCCGGAAAAGGCCTTTTTCAGGGCCCGCATGAGGTACCCTGCCAGAAAGCCCGCAAACAGGGCGCCAAAGAAGCCGGAGCCGCCCGTCGTGGCGAGGAAGCCGCCGACGATGCCCGGCATCAGGGCCGGCCGGTCGGCGATGCTCACAGCGATATAGCCCGCCAGGATGGGCATCATCATGCTGAAGGACAGGCCGCCGACGGTTTTCAGGAATGCCGCCAGGGGCGTGCCGGAACCGAATTTCGCCGTGCCGGCGTTGCCCATGTCGAAGAGGAAGGCCAGGGCGATGAGGATGCCGCCGCCGATGACGAAGGGCAGCATGTGCGATACGCCGTTCATCAGGTGCTTGTAGATCTGGCGCCCGATGCTTTCATTGGCTTCGTCGTCGTCGGCCGCCGTTTCCGCGGCAGCCTGCGCGCCGGCGCCGCTGCCGTGGAAAATGGGTGCCTCGCCATCGAGGACTTCGCGGATCAGGCGTTCCGGTTCCTTGATGCCGGCTGCCACCTTGACAAAGACCACGGGTTTGCCGGCGAAACGTTCCACGGGCACGTTCTTGTCACAGGCCACGATGACGCCTTTGGCCCGTTCGATATCGGCCGGCGTCAGCTGGTTCTTGACGCCGCCGGAACCATTCGTTTCAATCTTGATGTCGATGCCCAGCTCGGCCCCTTTCTTTTCCAGGGCTTCGGCCGCCATGTAGGTGTGGGCGATGCCCGTCGGGCAGGCCGTGACGCCGATGACGTAAGGCTTTTCTTCCGGGGCGGCGGCTTTGGCAGCTGCTTCGGCTTCGGCTTCGGCTTTTTCCGCCGCTTCCTTTTCGGCTGCTTCTTTTTCCGCGGCTGCTTCCGCTTCTTCCTCGGCTATCTGGACCTGTTCGGCCTTGTCGATGACCTGCAGGTACGCTTCCGGCGAATCGGCCTTCAGCAGGGCGTCGCGGAAGTCGTCGTCCATGAGCATGCGGCTGAGGCGGCTCAGGACGGCCAGATGGACGTCGGCACCGCCGGCGGGCGCGGCAATCATGAAGAACAGGTTGGCCGGTTCGTCGTCCAGGCTTTCGTAATCGACGCCGTCGCGGACAATCATGGAGGCCAGGCCCGGTTCCTTGACGGCCGCCGTCTTGGAATGGGGGATGGCGATGCCTTCGCCGATGCCGGTGCTGCCTTCCTGCTCGCGGGCCAGGACGCCCTGTTTATAGCCTTCTTTGTCACGCAGGTGGCCCCCTTTATCCATAAGGTCCACCAGGTGGTCGATAGCGCCGGCTTTGTCCTTCACGCGGGCATTCAGGTCGATACTCTGCGGTTTCAGTAAATCGATGATACGCACGGGAAATCCTCCTTTATGCTTTCGTTATGCCATCTGCTGCAGCAGGGCCGTAATGTCGTCTTCTGTTGCCAGCCAGTCCCGGAAAGCCGTGGCGCTGCCGGCGCAGGTGCCCAGTTTCAGGGCGGCGCCGTAGTCCCCGCCGGAACGGTCGTAGCCGGCCAGGAATCCGGCGACCATGCTGTCCCCGGCGCCGACGGAGTTGACCAGCTTCCCTTTGGGTGCCTTACTCCGGAAAAGGCGGCCGTCCTCACTCAGGAGCAGGGCGCCGTCCTTGCCGAGGGATACGAGGATGTTGCGGGCCCCCAGGGCCTGTACATCGTTCGCGCAGGCTGCAATTTCCGCTTCCGTCTGCAGTTCTTTATGGAAGAGGCCGCCCAGTTCTTCCTGGTTCGGCTTGATGAGGAACGGGTGGTAGGGCAGGACCTTTTTCAGCAGGTCGCCCGTGGCGTCGACGACGGTGCGCACGTTGCGGCCCTGAAGCAGTTCCAGGATGCGGCGGTAGATGTCGTCGCTCAGGGAGGACGGGATGCTGCCGGCCAGGACCAGGGTGTCGCCGTCCTTGAGGCCGCGGATCTGGTCCAGGAGCTGTTCCAGCTTGTCCGCGGGAATGTCCGGGCCCTGGCCGTTCACGGCCGTTTCGCCGTCCGCGCTGATTTTGACGTTGATGCGCGACGTGCCCGCGTCCAGCTGCACGAAGCCGCAGTCCCCGCCGTGCGCCCGGCAGAGCCGTTCGATTTCGCGTCCCGTGAAACCTGCCGTGAAGCCGAGCATGCGGGCCGGCGTGTGCAGGCTGCCCAGGACGAGGGCCACGTTGATGCCCTTGCCGCCCGGGTAGATGTGTTCCTGTTCGGCGCGGTTGATGGCGCCGGCGGCAAAGCGGGGCATGTGGACCACGTAGTCCAGGGACGGGTTGAAGGTAACCGTATAAATCAAGAGTTCCACCTCCGTTTATCTTAGATTGTGTATAATACTCTATTATAATTATAATATGGAATGGGGGAAAGAAAAAGCAAGAAATGGCTTATAGTGACAATCTATGTCCCACTGTTAACGTCGGGTTAATTTAACCAAGTAGAGTCGGATTAAAATCGCCATTCAGAGTCGGGTTAAAATAACCAATTTTGGTCGAATTAAAATGACTGTCAAGGCCGGAATATTTTTGACCCATTTGGCCGGTTAAAAGTGACCCAATAAAACGGCGGTTTCGCAGTTTCTACACTTTTAAGGCCGGCATTTTCCCTGGCCGGGATGGCCAAGGCCGGAAGAAACAACGGCCGGATTCAGGCCGGCACGCAGCCGATCCTTTAATCGGTAACTTTCTCCCTTAATATTTACCACATGTGCATGGTGCAGCAGTCTGTCCAAAATAGCTGTTGCTATCACTGAGTCACTCATAAGTTCACCCCAATCACTGAAATATTTGTTGCTGGTCATAATTACGCTGCCACGTTCATACCGTGAACAGATAACTTGAAAGAGCAGCTCCGCTTGCTGCCTGGTCAGTTGCATATATCCAACTTCGTCAATAATCAAAAGATCTGGGTGCGCATAAAATTTGTACCGCCTCGCCAGCATTCCCTTTGCTTTCCGTTTTTCTAAATCATCCATCAAGTGAGACAGCGTAGTAAAGTATGCGGTCATTCCGTGTTGCAGTGCATCTACAGCAAAAGCCGTAGCCAGGTGTGTCTTTCCAACGCCTGGCGGTCCCAAAAGAATCAGGTTCTCAGCCCGTTCTACGAAGGCCATCGAACTAAGTTCCTGTATTTGTTTCCGGTTAATGCTGGGCTGGAAATCAAAATCAAATTCCTCCAGTGTCTTCCTTTCTGGAAGATGAGAGAGCTTCATTCGTCTCTTTACGTTCTTATCTTCCTGTGCCTTTTTCTGCAGGGTTAGAATCTGGTCCAAAAAGGAAATGAAACTGGCATCCTGCCGGGCCGCTCTTTCCAGGCAGGCATCCAGCTGGCAGGCAGCTTCAGGCATTTTAAAGTCGACCAATAACTGACGGGCATGTTCAAGTTCAAGCATTGGCCATCGCCTCCATTAGCCGGTCATAAGTTTTCAAGGGCCTTTCCGTCACGTCTTCCTCAGTGCGGATTGCCATGGAAGGATTCCAGGCAATCCCATTTTGAGCTGCCAGACCAGCATATTGCTGGCCCTGTGGCACATAATATTCCTTGACGTCCGTTAGAGGAACATCGGCAACGGCTGCGTTGTCTATATAAATCTGGACATGGTTGTGGTAAAGACGCACTTGCGCATCTCTGCCACTGTAACGCCAGTTTACGCCATAAAGATGGCCATCAAAGCTAACAAATCCATCTTTGGAAACTTTTCGGT
>OHXA01000523.1_pt1 | contig 10741 bp, 9 predicted proteins | sample 1579861 | NCBI WGS metagenome assembly OHXA01 (sample SAMEA3882538, study PRJEB24775) | human gut metagenome | biome: human-associated habitat; feature: intestine environment; material: feces | place: Netherlands | collected 2009/2010
TTTCAAAAGCGCCGCCGGGCTTTATAATAGAGCTTGTGCCCCGGTGTGCGCGGACACGGTGTCTGGAGAAGCGGAAAAGGAAAAAAGAGACTATGAAATCAACCACCAAAACCCTGACGGAAGGCCCTCTGGCCAAGCAGATCCTGCTGGTCAGCCTGCCGCTGGCCCTGTCCAACCTGCTGCAGGTACTGTTCAACATGTCGGACGTGGCCGTGGTGGGCCGCTTTGCCACCAGTGAGGCGTTGGCTGCCGTGGGCGCCAATACCTTCCTTATCAATCTCCTCATCAACCTTTTTGTGGGTGTCTCCATTGGTTCCAATGCCGTCATCTCCAACTTCATCGGACGCAACGACCGCCATCGTGTTCGCGACGCGGTAGGCACGACGATGATGCTCCCGATCTTTGCCAGCATCTTGCTGCTGGGTTTTGGCGAGATCTTTGCTCCCGGTCTGCTGCGCCTCATGGGCACGCCTGCCGCCATCCTCGACCAGGCCACCCTCTTCCTGCGAGTCTATTTCCTTGGCATTCCCTTCTTCATGGTCTTCACCTTCGGCCAGGCCGTGCTCCGAGGCAAAGGCGACACCCAGCGCCCGCTCAACATCCTGCTCCTTGCCGGCTGCGTCAATGTGGTGCTCAACCTGTTGTTGGTCATTGTCCTCCACATGGGAGTCGCAGGAGTAGCCACCGCTACGGGCTGCGCCAACGTCTTCTCCGCCTTGGCTATCTTACGCCTTCTCCGCCGTGAGAAAGGCCCCTTCCGCTTGACGCGCCTCCGTCTTCGCATCGACCGGGCAGCCCTGCGCCAGATCCTTTTCATTGGAGTGCCCGCAGGCGTACAAAGCATGGTCTTCTCGCTGAGCAACATCTTTGTCCAAAGCGCCATCAACGGCTATGGACCTTCGGCGATTGCAGGCGCTGCCATCTCCCTCAACTTCGACACCTACTGCTATTTCCTGCTCACCTCCTTCTGTGGTGCCGCCGTCACCTTCACGGGACAAAACTATGGAGCAGGAAAGATAAACCGCTGCCGCCGCGTCTTTTGGATCTGTATGGGCTGTGGTGCACTGGCCTGTTTCCTCGCCAATATGCTTTTCTTCACGCAGTCCGACTTCTTCCTGTGGTTCTTCACTACCGATCCCTCCGTCATCCACTATGCCAAGGTGCGCATGGCCACCGTCCTTGTCTTCCAGGCCCTGGCCTCATCCTACGAAATCTCTGCCGCCTCGATGCGCGGTCTCGGCCACAGTATCGAACCGACCCTGCTCACCATCCTTGGCACCTGCGTCCTGCGCTTCGCCTGGGTGTTCTTCGTCTGTCCCGTTTGGCCTGGTTTCCGCGAACTGATGCTCTGTTATCCCATATCCTGGATTCTCACGGGTGTGATGGTCTGCGTCAGCTACATATTCGTCAGTCGCAAGGCTTACCGCAAACTCTCCCTCTAATTATATAAGTACAGGTACATAGAATATAGTTCACTCAGTAGGGTAGTCTGGCGCCTATCATGCGTCCGGACGCATTGTTCCTGTCTGCGTGTTTGTTATCCATGCCCGCCATTGTCAGGAGGAGGTTTTCCTCCCTCGTTTCTTTTTGTGAAATGAGCAATGGGCTGCGCAAACTAATGTTAACCCCATTTTTTTCATTGAAAGAAAAAGGATTTTAGCTGAATCTAAAATCCAAATTCACCGCAAATTCTGCCTTATCTTTGGGGTTTTGTATACTTTTGCACCAAGAAAAGATGTAAAATCAAACTTTTGCATAATATAAAGGATACAGACAAAACAAAGATAGATATGAATAAGACACGATGGACCACCACCCTCATCTCTGCCCTTCTCCTGTTGGCATCCCCTTCTGCCAACGCCAGGAAGTGGACGCTGCAAGAATGTATCGACTATGCGTTGGCACACAACATCCAACTTCGCCGCAACCTCCTGTCGCGACAGTCAGCCCATGAGGACGTGCTGCAGTCGAAGGCCGAACTACTGCCTTCGCTCACGGCCTCTACCTCCCAGAACGTCTCCTACAACCCCTTCCCCGAGAGCGGGCGCCAGCAGGTTGCCAATGGCTATGTGGAGATGACTACCGACAAGGTCTATTACAACGGATCCTATGCCGTGAGCTTCGACTGGACGATATGGAATGGCAACCAAAACCGCATGAAGATCCAGCAGAACCAACTCACCGAACAGCAGGCCGAGCTCGACTCCGCCATCACCGCCAACTCCATCCAGGAGCAGATTGCGCAGATCTACGTCCAGATTCTCTACACCCACGAGGCCTTGAGGGTCAACCGCCAGAGTCTGGAGTATAGCCAGGCCAACGAACAGCGCGGTAAGGAGATGGTCGAGGTAGGGCAGTTCAGCCAGGCCGACCTCGCCCAGCTCAGCGCCCAGCGCGCTTCCGACGAGTATAATGTTGTGGCCCAGGAGAGCAACCTCCGCGACTACACACGCCAGTTGAAGCAGATTCTCCAGCTCACCGACGACGGTGAGGATTTTGAAGTCAGCATTCCCGACAACGTTACTGGTGACGCCCTGGCCGAGATACCCGGTCTGCAGACCGTCTATACCCATGCGTTCGCCTCCCGTCCCGAACTCCGCCAGCAGCGCCTCGCCCTCGAGAGTGGCGAACTCAGTGTGCGGATGGCCAAGGCCCGCCGCCTCCCGACCGTCTCCATGCAGGGTGGCGTCTCCACCAATGTCACGACAATGAGCGACGCTGCCTACGGATCGCAGTTGAAGACCAACCTCACTACATCGGCAGGTCTGACGCTGAGCGTTCCCATCTTCGACCGCCGCGAGACCCGCACGGCCATCAACAAGGCCAACATCGCCATGGAGACGAGCCGCCTCGCCCTGGAGGAGCAGCAGACCACGCTCTATACCACTATCGAGAGTTACTGGATACAGGCCGTCAACAACCAGGCCAAATACAAGAGTGCCCTGGTCAATACGGAGAGCCAGCAGACTAGTTACGAACTGCTCTCGGAGCAGTTTCGCCTCGGACTGAAGAATATCACCGAACTGCGCGAGGCAAAGGAGAACCTACTCGTGGCGCAGCAGAACGAACTGCAGAGCAAGTACCTCGCCCTGTACAATATGCAGATGCTCAATTTCTACAACGGAAAATAATTAAAGATAGATATGAAAAAGATTTCGAAAGTATGGTATCTGGTGGTCGCCTTGGTCGTGTTGGGTGTGGCCGCCTACTTCCTCGGCAAACCCGACACCAAGGAGACCATCTCGTTTGACACGGCCACCGTGGGCCAGACGAACATCCAGAACAGCATCACTGCCACGGGTACCATCGAACCGGTCACGTCGGTGACGGTCGGTACACAGGTCTCGGGTATCGTCAGCAAACTCTATGTCGATTACAACTCGGTCGTGAAGAAAGGACAGGTGATCGCAGAACTCGACAAGACCAACCTCCTCTCGGCCCTCAACCAGGCCAAGGCAATGCTGGAGAGTGCGCAGGCACAGGTGCGCTCCGCAGAGAGTGACGTGCAGAAAGCCCAGGCCGACTACAATGGCGTCCGCGCGAGTGCCAGTTACCAGCAGAGCAACTTCAGTCGCTACCAGACGCTCTACAAAAAGGGTCTCATCAGTGCCAACGACTTCGAGAGCGCCCGCCTCAGTTACCAGCAGGCCCAGCAGAATCTCGCCGCCTCTGCCCAGACCATCGCTACGGCGCGCCAGGGAGTAGCCCAGGCCCGCGAGCAGGTCCGCCAGCAACAAGAGCAGGTGAAGCAGGCCCAGACCAACCTCGGCTATGCCACGATCACCTCGCCCATCGACGGCGTGGTCCTGTCCAAGAGTGTGGAGGAGGGACAGACCGTCGCAGCCAGTTTCTCCACCCCAGAACTCTTCACCATTGCCAAGGACCTGACCAACATGCAGGTGGTAGCCAATGTGGATGAGGCCGACATTGGCGAGGTCAAGACCGGCGAGCGCGTCTCCTTCACCGTCGATGCCTATCCCGACGACACCTTCACCGGTAGGGTGACACAGGTGCGCCAGGAGGCCACGACGACCAACAACGTCGTCACCTACGAGGTTGTCATCAGTGCCCCCAACGCCGACCTCAAACTCAAACCCGGACTGACGGCCAACGTCACCATCTATACCCAGGAGCGGGCGGGCGTGATGGGCGTCTCCAGCAAGGCCCTCCGCTTCACCCCCACGCCCGAGACCGTCGGCAAGCAGTATAAGATACAGGATGTCGCCAACGCCAAGGCCAAGGTCTGGACGCTTGAGGGCAATGTCCTCCGGGCCCACCGTGTAAGCACGGGCATGAACGATGGCGTCAACACCGAGATCCTCTCGGGTGTGAAGGCTGGACTGAAAGTCATCACTGGCATCACCGTCACCGAACCCGAAGAAGACAAAGAATCTGACGATCAGGAGCAGAGTCCCTTCGCCCCCGGTCCGAAGCGCGACAACAAAAAGGAGAAAGCATGATGGATGAAAGTCAAAAGAAAGTACTCATCGAGTTGCGCGACGTCAAGCGCGACTTCCTTGTGGGCGAGGAGACCGTCCACGCCCTACGCGGTGTCTCCTTTAAGATCTACGAGGGTGAGTTTGTCACCATCATGGGCAAGTCGGGCTCAGGCAAATCGACCCTCCTCAATCAGTTGGGCTGCCTCGACACGCCCACCAGCGGCGACTACTTCCTCGATGGTGTGGCCGTGCGCACGATGTCGAAGTCGCAGCGTGCCGTCCTGCGCAACCGCAAGATCGGCTTCATCTTTCAGAACTACAACCTTCTTGCCAAGACCACGAGCGTAGAAAACGTCGAACTGCCGCTGATGTACAACCCCAGCATCACGCCGCAGGAGCGCTTCGACCGTTCCGTGGCTGCCCTGAAGGCTGTGGGCCTGGGGGAGCGCCTCTACCATAAGTCCAACCAGATGTCGGGTGGTCAGATGCAGCGCGTCGCCATTGCGCGCGCCTTGGTCAACAATCCCGCCGTCATCCTGGCCGATGAGGCTACGGGCAATCTCGACACGCGCACCTCCTTCGAGATCCTCGTCCTCTTTCAGAAGCTCCACGCCGAGGGGAGGACCATCATCTTCGTGACCCACAATCCCGACATAGCCCACTACGCCTCTCGCAATATCGAGCTCCGCGACGGACGCATCATCCGCAACGAGGTCAACGACCACATCCTCAGTGCCGCCGAGGGCCTTGCCGCCCTGCCCAAGAACACCGACGAGTGATCATTGAGTCTTATATCAAGCGTATCATATTATGAATATCAGCAATCTTTTGAAAATAGCCCTCCGCGCCATTGCGGCCAACAAGATGCGGTCCTTCCTCACCGCCTTGGGCATCATCATCGGCATCGCATCGGTGATCACGATGCTTGCCGTGGGCCAGGGCACCAAGAATAGCATCCAGAGCAACATCTCGGAGATGGGATCCAATATGATCATGATCAGTCCGGGAGCCGACATGCGGGGTGGTGTGCGACAAGACGCCTCCTCGATGGAGACCCTGAAGCTCACCGACTACCAAGCCCTCAAGGACGAGTGCCATTTCATCAAGGCCATCTCCCCCCTCGTCCAGAGTTCCGGCCAGTTTATCTACGGCAACAACAACACGCCGTCGAGTATCTACGGTGCCAACCTCGACTACCTGGAGATTCGTCAGCTGTCCGTCGCCGAGGGCGAGATGTTCACCGAGACCGAGATCAAGTCGGCCGCCAAGGTTTGCCTCCTCGGCCAGACGGTGGTCGATAACCTCTTCCCCGACGGTTCCGATCCCATCGGCAAGGTCGTTCGCTTCAACTCCATCCCCTTCCGTGTCATCGGTGTGATGAAGAAGAAAGGCTACAACTCCATGGGTATGGACCAGGACGACTATGTCCTCGCTCCCTACACCTCCGTCATGAAGCGCATCCTCGCCCAGGACTACCTCCATCAGATCCTGGCCTCGGCTGTCGTGGAAGGTGTCACGGAGCAGGCCACCGACGAGATGACCACCATCCTGCGCCGCACCCACAAACTCAAGGATGCCACCGACCAAGCCGAGGGCAATGAGGACGACTTCAACATTCGCTCCCAGGAGGAGTTGGCCAATATGATGAACAGCACCACCGACATGCTCACCATCCTCCTTGGCTGCGTGGCCGGCATCTCCCTCGTCGTGGGGGGCATCGGTATCATGAACATCATGTACGTCAGTGTCACCGAGCGCACGCGCGAGATCGGCCTTCGCATGAGTGTCGGCGCCCGTGGCGTCGATATCCTCAACCAGTTTCTCATCGAGGCCATCCTGCTCAGCGTCACCGGTGGCATCATCGGTGTCCTGCTGGGTATCGGAGCCTCCTACGCCATCAAGGCCTTTGCCCACTGGCCCATCGCCATCGAGCCTTGGACGATCATCATGAGTTTCGCCGTCTGCACCTTCACCGGTGTCTTCTTCGGCTGGTATCCCGCCAAGAAAGCGGCCCGCCTCGATCCCATCGAAGCCATCCGCTACGAGTAAGCCCTTAGTTTGGGTAGGCCCTCCTGGGAGACGACTCCCAGGAGCTGGCTTCACTCCTCGGGCAGTATCTCCTCAGGACGCGAGACGAGACAAGTAGCGCCGTGGCGCAGCAGGAAGTCGTGGTCCCTGAATCCCCAGAGCACGCTGATGCAGGGGATGGAGCAGTTGTGTGCCGTCTCTATATCGACGTCGCTGTCGCCGATATAGACGGCCCCCTCGGCCTCCACGCCCAGTTGCCTCATCGCCTCCAGCACGGTGTCGGGCGCCGGCTTCTTGCGGATGTCCTCTCGCTCGCCGATGGCCACCTCCACGGTGTCAGGGAAGAAATGGCGCGCCAGTTCCTGTGTGGCAGCATAAAACTTGTTGCTCACGATGGCCACGCGCTTCCCCCTGCGGCGCAGTTCGCTCAACAGCTTTTCTATGCCCGGATAGGGTGCCGTGGTGTCGAGACTGTGGTGGAGGTAGTGCTGGCGAAAGGTAGCATAGGCTGCTTCAAACTGTGGGTTGTCCAGTCCTCCTGGCACGGCCCGCTCCATGAGCTTCTTCACGCCGTTGCCGACAAACTCCCTCACTTCCTCCAGTGTCCGCTCCGCCATGCCTGTACTGCGCAGGGCATAGTTGACGCTGGCCGCCAGGTCGCGGATCGTATTGAGCAGCGTGCCGTCCAGGTCGAAAATATACGTCTGATACTCTTTCATACTTACGTACTTATATACTTGGTTGTTTATTGATTGGATAGAATCGCTTTCTATCAAGCGGACGCCCCGTAGCGGCAAGCATCATCCGGTGCTTTCCCTACAGGGCGTCTATCTATGGATTTGTTTCTTTCCCCAATCGGGTGGGGCAGGTTAGCGGCGGTGGAACCCCTTGCTGCTGGTCAGCGTCCATGTCGGTGTCCATCGATCGACCGTGCTGCCGAAGCTTTGCGCGCCGAGCGGTGTGGTCTCCGTGGCGGCCTTTGCCTTCCTTGGTGTCTCTACGCGCTCCAGGTCGATATAGATCTCGTCGTCATTGCTCTGTCCGACGAGATAGCCGAAGAACGTATAGGCGTTGCGGCTTGTCTCCCATCCGAGGTGGTAGCCGTAGTCCGTGCTGGCGGCATCCATGCGGAAGATTGTGTTGGAGTCGGTGTACTTGACGTAGATGTCTCCGTTGCGCGTGTCGATCCACCAGGTGAAGTTCAGCGCCTGCGTGTCTCCTTGGTCGTTTCTATCGACCTCCACGCCTTGTCCCGCATAGCGGTCCTTGGCGTCCTCGCTCCGGTAGAATGTCATCTCCACCGCATATTTCTCCGACACCCGTTTTTTCTCCCCCGGCTTGGCGTTGTCGTCGGTGTAGGTATAGACCATGTCTCCCTGCCACCGTCCGCTCAGCACGGCCACCATTTGGTCGGCCTCGCTGCCGTTGTTGTCATCGTCGGGGTAGTATCCGTTCCAATAGTCGTCGTAGTACCAATCGTCGTCGTCGCAGCTCGTCAGGGCAAACGGGACGGCCAGTAGGGCCATCAAGGCCAACAGTTGGGATAATTTTCTGATGCTCATATTCTTTACGTTGGATGGTTTCTTGTGCAAAAGTAGGCAAATCGCCTGACATCGAAGTCGAACAAATCCCTATTCTTTGGGGGAGAAATCCCTATTTCCCCTTCTCGGCAGTTCCCTTGGTCTGCAGCGGCCTCTGCGCACGGAAGTCCCAGCCGTAGTCGTGGTCGTAGCCGTTGTCCTCTACGCGCTCCAGTTGGAAGAACGACTGCTTGCCGTCTCCACTGTCGATGTAGCCCGTGAAGTAGCCGTCGTCGAGATAGAAGTTGTAGATCCACTCGTCGTCCCATGCGCCAGCATAATGGAGTCTCACGGTGCGCCCGTCGTCTATCACCTGCCAGTCGAAGTGTTGTGCGTAGCGTCGGTGGCCCACATAGTCTATCTCCCAGCCCTTGCCGTGGCGCGATCCTGGTTTCCCCTCAAAGTGCCACACCGTGTAGTAGGTCTGTCCGTAGCCGCCCCAGCGGTCCTGGTAAAACTCCGTCGAGAGTTGTCCCTCCCATGTGCCCCAGAGCATCATGGCTGTCTCCTGCTCGTCGTCGCAGCTGGTCATCAGCACCCCCGTGAGGAGCATCAGCAGGGGCGCGAGGATGGATCTCATTTGTTTCATAACGTCTTTGCTTGATGATTTTGTTTGCAAATTTAGTACTTTTAAGGATATGACGCAAGTTTTTCAAAATATAATTCGTACTTTTGCATTCGGTTAATCTTTTAATTTTACAACGAATCGAAATGAGAACTGTATATGATTTCTCTGTAAAGGACAGAAAGGGCAAGATGGTTAGCCTCAAGGAGTATGCCAACGAGGTCTTGCTTATCGTCAATACGGCCACGCGCTGTGGTTTCACTCCTCAGTATGAGGAGCTGGAGCAGCTCTACGAGAAGTACCACCAGCAGGGCTTCGAGGTCCTCGACTTCCCCTGCAACCAGTTTGGCCAGCAGGCCCCGGGTACGGACGAGAGCATCCACAACTTCTGCAAGCTGACCTACGGCACGGAGTTCTCGCGCTTCAAGAAGGTGAAGGTCAACGGCGACGATGCCGAGCCCCTCTTCAAGTTCCTCAAGGAGCAGCGCGGCTTTGCCGGATGGGATGAGAGCCACCCCATCTACCCGGCTCTCCACGAGGCCCTTTCAGCAGCCGACCCCGACTACCAGTCGAAGCCCGACATCAAGTGGAACTTCACCAAGTTCCTCATCAATAAGAAGGGCCAGGTTGTTGCCCGCTTTGAGCCCACCGCCCAGTTTAGCCTCATCGCCGAGGAGATCGAGAAGTGGCTCAAGGAATAATCGCGTACAACTGAAACATAGAATACAATAATGACAGAACAGACAAATCAGATGGAGCACGTCAAGGTGCTTATCATCGGAAGCGGCCCCGCCGGCTACACTGCCGCCCTCTATACGGGTCGTGCTTCTCTCCAGCCGGTGCTCTACTGTGGCCCGCTGACGGGTGGACAGCTCACCCAGACCACCGAGATCGAAAACTTCCCTGGCTATCCCCAGGGAGTCGATGCCAACCAGATGATGCTCGAGTTTAGAGAGCAGGCTGAGCGTTTCGGTGCCGATATCCGCGACGGCGAGGTGGAGAGCTGCGACTTCTCCCAGCGTCCCTACCGTGTGAAGTTCACTGATGGCACGCAGATGTCAGCCGATACGGTCATCATCGCCACGGGAGCCTCCGCCAAGTATCTCGGTCTCGACGACGAGAAGAAATATGCCGGCCAGGGTGTCTCTGCCTGCGCCGTCTGCGACGGTTTCTTCTATCGCAAGAAGGTCACGGCCGTTGTCGGTGGTGGCGACACCGCCTGTGAGGACGCCCTCTACCTGGCCAACCTCTGCAAGAAGGTCTATCTTGTGGTTCGCAAGCCCTACCTGCGCGCCTCCGAGATCATGCAGGATCGCGTGAAGAACCATCCCAACATCGAGATCCTCTTCGAGCACAACGCCATCGGCCTCTTTGGTGAGAATGGCGTGGAGGGTATGCACCTCGTCAAGCGCAAGGGCGAGGCCGACGAGTCACGCTACGACCTCCCGATCGATGGCTTCTTCCTCGCCATCGGCCACCATCCCAACACCGACTTCCTCGGTGGTCAGATCGACCTCGACGAGATGGGCTTCATCGTGACGAAGGGCAAGTCTCAGGCCACCAACATCCCTGGCGTCTATGCCGCTGGCGACGTTTGCGACCCGACCTACCGCCAGGCCATCGTGGCTGCTGGTGCAGGCTGCAAGGCTGCCCTCGAGGCTGAGCGCTATCTGCAGACGCTCTAAGCCACCGGTCCCCTATAACGACAAACCCAAACAACCCATACAGTCCAACCCAGCCTCATCGGCTGCCGTTGTCCCTCCTGTATGCGTTGTTTGGGTTTTCTTTTGCTTTATCTAGTTGTTAGGGGCGAGCATCAGCTTGTATAATGAAAAACAACAAATACAATATTTACAACATATAACAACCTACACGCTACGCGTGTGACACATTCCTGCTGCAAGGTAAACAACATGATACAACGCTTGCAAACCGTGCTTGCTCGAGTTATGTTATGGGGAGAAAGGGTATCATGAGATGGCACGCTTCGCCAGGACAATCAGCTGGAAATGTTTGTCCAAGGCGAAGCGTTGTTCTTTGTTGTTTCGCTACAAGCAGCCTTTGGTCTGCATGAGCCTCGAAGAGGCAATGTCCCCGCGAAGCGTTGTTACTTGTTGTAAAAGTTGTTC
>OHXA01000529.1_pt1 | contig 10582 bp, 10 predicted proteins | sample 1579861 | NCBI WGS metagenome assembly OHXA01 (sample SAMEA3882538, study PRJEB24775) | human gut metagenome | biome: human-associated habitat; feature: intestine environment; material: feces | place: Netherlands | collected 2009/2010
AATACCAGTAGTATACAGCATAGGGGAGCCACTACATTAGAGGTTATTTCAGGCATAAAATGAGCCATCGAATCCTCTAATTTTGAAACTGTATCTGCCATTAAATTTTTGAAATTTCCGGTCGGCGTATCCAACATGACGCCCATTGGAACCCGAAGCATTTTATCTGCGATTTTGCTACGGATATTTTTCAATATTTTATATGTAGCCTTATGCGACATAAAAGAGGATTGATATGTAAGCCACAGTTTTAATATTTGCCCGCCCAAAGCGACTGCAAACAAGATACATACATTTTGAATAGTAGCTGTTTTGTTAAATAGTTCCGCGACTAATAATGACACTGTAATAAAGGGGGCCATCCCGAATAGTTCGCCCAGCGTTGCAAGAAAGGTTGAAAGATATAGTTGCTTTTTATTATTTCCTGCATAACTCAACAATTGCTGAATTGCTCCAGGTTTCGTTTTTTTCTTCATGAAAAATCCTCCTTAAATAGGTTAGCGAAAACTAACTATTTGGCAAAAAATAAATGGCAAAAGCCACTTATTTTAGTGGAAGCCCTAATACACCATACCAGCCATAGTGCTGGAATTTTATGATATTTTTTACATAATCCTCCGCCTTTTTATAAGGAACATCGTGCAAAACACACTCACATAGTGCGGTAATATATCCATGCGTCAAAATGTGTATTTCTATATCGTTTGGCAGACATTTCGCATATCCCGCTTCATATGCCGCCTTTACAAATAGGGCATTCTGTTTCGTATATTGAATTGTAATTTCTTCTATAAAGTTTTCGACGCGAGAACCTTTGCTGCATTTCAGCAAGAGTTGAAATTCCTCCAAATGCTCGTACATATAGTTGACATATGTCATTGCCTGAACATATGACGCTTCAACAGAATCCCTTTCAATAGCTTCTCTAATTCCAACTTTATCGTAAGGTTCTGCATTATCCAGAAAATCTAATGTATAATGGTAAACATCTTCGATTAAGGCAAAAAACAACGCTTCTTTATCCTTAAAATGTCGATATATTGCACCTGTTGTAACCTTTGCAGCGGTAACAATATCTTTAAGCTGCGTTGCCTGAAAGCCTTTTTTTAGGAATTCCACTTTCGCACATTCCATAATTCGCTCTCTTGTCAAGTCGGAACAGTAACTCAAAATATTTCCTCCCTTCTCTGATAATCGCTTTATTTAAGATAATCTAATTATCAAATCAAAATCAGAATAGCATATTTTTGTCTTGCTGTCAAGGGGACGATGCTTTTGTTATTATCATTATCTACCCAGCCGCCTGTGCGGCTGGGCTTCTTCTTTTTTGGAGCTGTTAACAGGCAGGTGTGCCATACCCGTAAATCTCATAGTATCCCACGGGATAGCTGTTCTGTCGCACGGAGTCGCCAGAGTTGCCCTCCACGGTGTAGACGCGGCCATTCTCCACCTTCTCCACAATCCCCACATGGTCGGAAGAACCGTCTTGGCCTCCATCATCCCAGTCAAAAAAGATGATGTCGCCGGGGCGCGGCTCATAGCTGTTATCCTGCCACAGCCCACGCTCCTGGAACCAGGGAACACCCTGGGACGCGCAGGCCGCAAACTTCGGGATCACGCCGGCTTCGATATAACCGCACTCATTGGCGCACCAGCTTACAAAGCAGGCGCACCATTCCACACGACTGCCAAAGCCGTACCAGCTCCAGTACGGTTCGCCGCCAACATTGCCCACCTGGGAGAGCGCCACCGTGACGATTTCGCCATCCCCTCCGGTAATGCCGTAAAGCACCTGGGACCAAAGGGAATTGTTCTCATCGGCCAGCAGCTCCGCCATCTGTTCCCGCTGGTCCTCGTTAAAGCCGAACTGGTCGGCCATTTCCTCGGCAGTCTTATGGCTGACGGTGATATACAGATAGGTGCGAGTGATGGTTACTTCCGTTTCCACGATATTTCCGTTACCATCATCGGATGTTTCAATCACCGTTTCCGTCTGGGTGGATGTGCTGGACGAAATCTCATTCATCTGCCAGAAGATGTCCTTCAAAAGCTCCAGCTTCTCATCATCCATGGTAGCCACTTCCTGGGCGTTGTCCGGGTCAGTGGTGGTTTTGACAGCGTAAACCGCCAATACCTCTTTCCACACAGCGCGGGAACCGGACATCTCCAGCACATCATAGCTGTGGGACGCCTTGATTTCATCCAGGTTCTCCTGGTAATCTGTATTGATCTCCTGTACGGCAGTCTGCATGGTCTGCCCGGTGCCGGAATCCTCGCCGGAGAAGAAAATGCCAAAGCAGGAGCCAATAATCATACCGATGAGGCAGATCACAATAATCACCAGTACGGCAATCCAACCGCCCGCGGCGATGGCCGCGATCAGCGCCTTGGTCGCCGCAATGATGGCTTTCACAGCCGCAACCGTAGCCTTGACCGCTGCCTTTGCCGCAACTACCGCAGTTCGAGCCGCTATGCGGGCGGCATGAGCTGCAGCCCTGGCCGCCCGCGCCGTGGCCTGGGCAGTCCGCTGGGCAGCTTTAGCCGCCTGTTGGCTGGTCTTGATACTGGCCTTGGCAGTCTTTTCCGCCGTCTTAATGGATTTGCTGGTGGTTTTTATGGTTCCCTTGGCCGTGGAAGAAGCCTGCTTGATGTTTTTTCGGCCCCTGTCCACTGTCTTAATGCCTTTCTTGCCGCGGTCCAGGGTCTTGATGGCCCCGCGCTCCTGACGGACCGCCTTGGCCGGCTCGGAAACCGTATCGGCTGCCTGACGGCCACTCCAGCGTGTGGCGGGCTGCCCAGCCTGCTGAGCCGCCTGCTTCTCCGCTTGTTTTTTCGGCTGTTCGGCTGCGGCTTTCCGCTTCTGGATATTCTCCTTGACCTTGGAGATGTTCTCCTTAGTCGTCTGAACCCCCTTGCGGCCCTGTTTATCAAACTGGTGGACCGCTTCATGGGCGACGTTATCCACCCCAGCGGAAAAGCGGTCGGACGCATACTCGCCGGGGGAGCTTTCCGCCGCATACAGGCTGTGGTCGGCCTTATCCCTGGTGCGGATATACGCCTCTTTCATCCGTTCCGAGGCAACCGCCGCTTTGTCAATGGCCTTAATTCCTTTTTCGGCCACCCTTGTTTTAATGCCCTTGCCCATGGGCTTCACCTCCTTTCCAGGGCGGGCGCGCCCTTATTCCTCCAGCAGCTTTGCCACAACCACCATCCGCCCGTTTGTCCGGGAATACTCGCAGGTGGAAAGGGTGATAAGCTGGTCGCCATATTCCGCGCTTACGCCCGTATCGTAAAGCGCCAGCGCCTTGCACTCGGCAATATACCCGTCAAAAGCCCCGGCGCTCTCCGCATTGACAAAGTGGTAATACTTGAAGTCTTCCTCCGAGTAGGCCACCGTCTTAAAGGCGGCGATTACTTCATATTCGCCAAAGCTGTCCAGAGTATCAAAGCGGATGGTCTTGTGTTCCCGGTAAAAATCCTCGCTTTCATACTTGCACAGGTCGGAGAACATACTGCCGTTGTTCATGTGATGGCCGTACAGCACCAGGTTGTCGGAAATGCCGATGTCGCAGTTTTCCTGCATATAGGGCACCCCGTAGCTGCTGTACGACTGATCAAAGGCGTGCTTCAGATAGAAATTGGGGTTGTCCTTGGTCTGCATAACGGGGTAATCGATCCGGGTGCCGGGAACGGTAATCCAGCCCACCAGGTCGCTGTTCTGGGCGTACACATCCGCATATTTCTCAAAAGCCGTAAGTTCTTCCGGCTCTGGGGCCGAGTCATCGGCAAGTTCCAGCGTGGGCGGCTCTACATCTTCCTTAACCAAATCCGCCACTTCTGCAAAGGCTTCGGCGCTCTGTTTCTGGTCAAGGTATTCACGGGCCAGCATAGCCCCGGAGAAAAGGAACAGGGCGGCGCAAAGGGCCGCCCCTGCAATCATCAGTCTGCTTTTTGCTTTATCGCTCATGTTTCACCCCTCCTTATGCTTATCGCGCCTGTTCTTTACTGGCCGCCTGGCGGCGCTGCCCCTCTGGGGCCGCTTTCAGCCCCCGCAGCTCGGTTTTTACGGAAGATTTTTCGCCGCCTGTTTTTTCCGCAAGGCGGCCCGCGCCGCGCTCCATCTGGGCAAAGGTTTTGCTGCAGGACGTAAACAGCCCCCGCAGCCTGGCAAGCGCGCCCTTGTCGGCCTCCAGTTCCTGGGCCTCCAGGGCCTCTTTTCCCGCCAGGGCGCGCCCGGCGTTTTTCATGTGGCCGCCCGCCTGGTGCAGCTCCTCCCGGATCATATCCAGTTTCCCGGCGCATTGCTCCATCGCCTGGCTTGCGTGGGAAAAGCCGCGCTCCATGCGGGAGAGGACGGCGGGGATACGCAGCGCCTGCACCGCATGGCGCAGGGCGGCGCGCCCCTTTTCCTGAAATGTCCCCAGCATACGCCCGGCAGCGGAAACAAAGTTTGTCCTGGCCGTGGAAAGCATGGCCTTTCCTTGGCGGATTTTCCCCTCCGCCGTCCCCACAAGCTGGGCGCACCGGGCGCGGATTCCCTTGTCGTGGAGCTTTTCCACCTCCAGGCGCATGGCCTTCATTTCCTCCATCATCTGGGCCAGCTTTTCTTCCATGCCGTCGATATAGCCCACCAGGGCCTGTACTTCTTCCTTCTGTTTGGAAAGGCTGTTCTGCTCCAATACGGAGAGAAGTTCGATAATCTGCGGGTGTTCCCGCAGGGCAAGAGCCGATTCTGCCATGGTTTATTCCTCCATTCAAACGTATTATCGCGCCGGTTCCGCCTGCTTTTTCGCAGGCGGCAGCTCCCGGCAGTATTCCGGGTAACGGATCTTCACGCCCTCCATAAAGTAAGGCGCAAACTCGCAGCAAAAAAAATCCTCCGGGGAGTAGGCGTTACTGTGTTCCGGGTCGGTATAACCGTTCCAGAGGTTGAAAGCAAGGCGGCACACCCGGACGGTGCCGCTGGTCTGCCAGCCGCCGTGCATACCCTCCGGGTCAATGCAGTCCTGCTTGAAATCAAACATCTGGCGGATGTTTGCCCGCGTTTCCGGGGCAATCCCCATCACATAGAAAAAGGCCCGGTGGTAACAGTCGTTCCTCCGGGCCTCGCCCATCATATCCAAAAAGAAATCCCGGTGCTCCGGGGACGCAAAACGGATATTGCTCATGCGGGCACCTCCTCGCCGCCAAATACACCCTCGCCGGGCTTGGTGGTCATCAAAGCGTAAAGCCTGGTATCACGGGGAAAACGGTTGATGAACGGCACCAGGGCGCTGCCATAACGGATCAGGCCGCAGCCCGCATCCGCATTGGTAACATAGCTCATCTGCTCGTTGGAGATATTAAGGAGCTTCGCCAGCTTTTCCCGGTCGGACGCGGCCTGGCTCAACATCACAAGGAACTCGGAGTTGGAGAGCATGGTGCTGGCCTGGACGGAATCCAGCAGGTACTCCACATTCTGGGTGATAGCCGTGGGATAAGCGCCGCGCTTTCTGAACTGCCGCCATGCGCTGTTAAAGAAAATGCCGCTTTGCTCATTTTCAAACATCACATGGAACTCGTCGATGAACACATGGGTGCGCTTGCCCCGTTTCCAGTTGAGGGTGACGCGGTTGAGGATGGTATCGGTGATGACCAGGGAACCGGCAGGCTTTAGCTGCTCGCCCAGGCCGTGGATGTCGAACACCACATAGGGCTTGTTCAAATCCACCGTGCTTTCCCGGCCAAAGATGTCCAGGGAACCGGTGGTGTAAAGCTCCAGGGAAAGGGCGATCTCCCTGGCCTTATCCTCCGGCTGCTCCAGCAGTTTTTGACGCAGGTCGCAGAGGGTAGCCACCCTCCCGGCATTCTCCGCCTCCGGGTACACCAGGGCGGTGCAGCGGTCGATGATGGATTTATGCTGCGGCCCCACGCCGCGCTTGTCGATCTGCTCGATGAGGGACATGACAAACTGGCTCTTTTCCACGATGGGGTTTTGCTCACCGTAGCCCTCCACCATATACATGGCGTTGAGGCGGTCCTTGCCGCCTGCCACCAGATGGGCCACCGTCGCTTTCTCCCGGCCCAGGGCTTTGACGAGTGCGCCAAATTCTCCCTCCGGGTCACAGATCAGGATGTCGTCATTTGCGTAATCTGGGTGGAGCATAAGAAACGCGATCAGCTCCTTGGCGCTGAAGGACTTGCCCGCGCCGGGGACGCCCAGCAGGAAGGCCGACTGGTTCAAAAGGTTCGCCTTGTTGCACATGATGAGGTTGTGGGAAATGGCGTTCTCTCCAAAGTAAATGCCGCCCTTATCCTGGATCTCCTGGACCTTGAAGGGGATGAATACGGCCAGGGATTCCGTGGTGAGGGTACGGAAGGCGTTGATTTTCCGCACCCCGATGGGCAGGGCGGTGTTCAGGCCATCAAGCTGCTGGAACTTGAGCACCGCAAGCTGGCACATGTGCTTTCGCGCCACGGAAAGCACCGCTTCGGTATCGCTGTCAAGCTGCTCCTTGGTGTCGGCGGTGATGGCCAGGGTCATCACCGCGAACATCATCCTCTGGTCGCGGGTGGTGAGGTCATCCAAAAACTCCTTGCTTTCCTTGCGCTGCAATTCCATATCGTAGGGGACCACAGCAGAGAAGTTGTTGTTGGCGTTCTGGCGGCGCTGCCAGTTGGTGATGTTGGTTTCCACACCCAGCAGGCGGTTTTCCACCTCCCGCACGGCCTCATCCGTGGGAACCGGCACAATGTCGATGGAGAACATCAGATTTCGGTTGAAATCGGTAAGCTCCGTCACCATGTTATCCTTAATATAAGAGGCGTAGTCTTTGAGGAACAGCACCCGGCAGAACTTGCCGCCCAGCTTCAGATAGTCGCTCTTTTTTTCGATCCCGTCCGGGCAGATATAGTCCTTGAAGCTGTGGCCCCGCTTCATCATCTCACGGGCATTGAAAACAAACTCGGATTCCTCGCCTTGGCGGTAGAAGTCGTGCAGGATACGCAGGCGCTCGGTGGCGTCCAGCTCCACGCACTTGGAGCCAAGGGCCGCAAAGTGGGAAATCAGGTCGGCTCCCACACGAGAAAAATAGGCGCGGGCCTCCTCAATATCCTTCTTCACCACGGAGATGGTGATATACTTTTCCTGCATAATGCCGTTGGCTCCGGTGGCTTTATCCAGCAGCATTTGGTTATATTCCCCCCGGTACTCATCCCGGAAATCCCCCTGCATGGGCATGAGGATGGACGTTTCAAAGTTGGCCTGATTCATACGGCGGTTATTGATGGTGATTTTCGTCACCGCACCGGAATCCAGGGAATTGAGCAGCTCCGAATAGGTGAGGAACATGGATTCCTTGTCCTCGCGGCTGGCCACCAGATAGTTGATGTCGCTGAATTTATAGGTTTTGGAGAACTTGTTCCCCACAAGGAAGATGCCGTCCGGCCAGATACGGCGGACGGGGATCACATCCTGCACCTTCCGGGGGACGGTGTAACGCTCCTTTTCCTGCTTGGACATGGTTTTGATGGTCTTAATCATGCTTGGCCTCCTTCCGTTTGCTAAAGTGTTTCGGCTCCTTCCGGCGCTTCTTGCCGGGCCGCCCGGTTTGCAGCTCCTCGATGGTATCTTTCAGGGCCGCATAGTAGTAGTTGCTGTCCTCGAACTTAAACTCCTTCGGCTCCAGCATTTCCGAGCGCAGCCACGCCCAGATAAATTGTTCCGCCGTCATACCGTGATAGGTGATGAACCCCAGCATGGCAAAGGGGGCCGCCCCCAAAATGCACATCCAGGACAGGGTTTCCACCCCAAAGTAGGGGCGCAGGATAAAGTAAAGGCCCACGGCCACGCCGCAGGCGAGGACAGAAAAGATGAACTGCCGCATACTCAGCCCGAAAAACATGGATTCGGTGTAGTTGCGGATTTCCCGGTTGATCTTGACTTCCAAAATATCACCTCACAATCACATCGCCGGTTTCCAGGTAAACAATGCTGCTCTTGGGTATATAGGCAAAGCCCAGCAGCCGGTCGCCCACGGTAAAAATCTCGTCTGGGGCTGCTTTGGAGAAGTGCCCCACAATTCCCTTTTCAGCGGGCAGGTCGTAATCCTCCACCATTGGGATGGCGGTTCCATCAATCAAGTGCAGCACATAGGTTTGATAACGCATTTATTTTCCTCCTTTTTTACAGGCCCATCATCTCGCGCACCACGCGGTCGGCCATTTTCACCGCGCCCACGAGGACAAGCATATTAAAGACCAGCTCCCCGATATAGCTCCACACCTGGGTGACTGCCGCCGCATTGGGGTCAATAGCAGGCGGGGCCGCCGCGAACAGGGAAAAGATAATGCAGGCCAACACGATGATGGCACCTTCCAAACACACGGCGGCATAGCTCTTGATAAAGCTCTTTCCCACATTCTGCGTCGGCTCCCCGGCAAAGGTGGAGAGGGGAACCGGTGCGATGGCCGTATAAAGATATAATTTGAAAAAACGCCCGTAGACGGTCATTATCATAATGAAGCTGAGAACCGTGATAAACAGCCCGCCGATGAGCGTGACCGCCCAGAGGGGGATGCTCTCGAAAAAGCCGCAGCTTTCCACCGCCGTGACAATCTCCTGGGGGAGAACCGTCTGCTGCGCGGTTCCAAAGCCCGCCGCGTTCATTATTGTTGAAACGAGGCCCTGGACGATATTAAAGAGGGCCATCATCAGCTCCAGCCCATAGGTCACGACACCTTTGGCAATGGCGAACCGGATAAACAGCTTTAAGGCGTGCTCCGGTTTCTTTACCTCGGCAAAGCTGCCGCAGGTACGCATGACGCCCACTACAAAGAACAGCACCAAAAGCGCAAGGCCAATGGCCCGCACCGCGTCGTGGATGTTGACAATGACGCCCCAGATGGAGCCACCCTTAAACTGTTCCGGGCTTTGGGTGATGAGCTGCCAGATCTCGGACAGGTACTTGTTCCAGGTGTCGAGGGCATTTTGCAAATTTTGAACAACCCAGTTATCGGACATTCAACAACCTCCTTTCCGGCAACGGTAAGGGGCAGGCCGCCATGGGCCTGCCCCCACACTGCCGTTATTAGAATCAGCCGGTAATCAGGGTCAAAATCTCCTTCGCAAACGTAATCACAACACCGCCGGCCAAGGTGAGAAAGCCGTTAGCCCTCTGGCTGGGGTCATGGCTTTTCAGAGAAAGGCCGATCTGCACGACGCCGAAGCCCAGCAGGATCATACCCACGGCGCGGATCAGGCCGAAGATGAAATCACTGAGGTTGTTGATAACAGTCAACGGGTCGCTGGCGGCAAAGGCCGTAGTGGTGCAGCAGCACAGCATGAGCACCAGGGCTGCATAAACAGCAAAGGCGCTCCGGCTCTTTTTTCCCATGGGCAGGCTGCGGGTTTCTTTCTTCTGCTTGCTTTCCTTATGAAACAGTTTCATTTTTGGTGTCCTCCTTAAATTGAAAGATATTCTCCATGTCCTCATCGGACAGAAGTTCGTAAAGGGTTTCCGGCTCCTGGATATTGGCAAGGTCGCCGGGGGTGAGGCGGCCAATGGTCATATCCGCCACGGCGTTTTCAGTGCCGCCGTGGGAATAGACAGGCGCGCCGCCATCGGTGGTGTACTTGATGTTGGGATGTTTCAAAAGGTCATACTTTTCATCCATCAGCGGCGCTTCGCCACGGATAAAGAGCAGGGCCAGGTTATTGTCCAGCATACGGACCTCATCGGGCGTCATCAGCTCCCGGCCCGTGATCTGGTTGTTGGTGGAGTAGCTGCCGGAATGCCCGGTGCTCTTGCCGTAGGTGTCCAGCCAGAGGGTGCTTTTCCCCAGGTAGTTCTCAGAGATCAGCTTGTGAGTGGACGTTTCATTGCCGCCCAGGTACAAAAATTCATCACAGTTGCCGATGATGGATTCCCATTGCTTTTCAAACAGCGCCTTGAGCTGGGCAATGTTCTGAATGATGATGGAAACGCTGATATTCCGGGAGCGCATGGTGGCCAGCAGCTTATCGAAATCATCCGGCAAGCTCACGTTGGCGAACTCATCCATGAGAAAATGCACCGGTACGGGCAGGCTACCGCCGTGTACCCGGTCGGCAGAATAAAAAAGTTCCTGGAAAGTGCTGGCATACAGCAAACTTACCAAGAAATTGAAGCTGGCGTCGTTGTCCGGGATGAGGGCAAAGAGTGCCACTTTTTTCTCGCCCAGGCTGGAAAGGTCCAGTTCATCCGTGGCGGTAAGAGCCGCCACCGAAGAAAGATTGAATTTTTCCAGGCGGGACGCCAAGGTGATTTGGATGGATTTCAGCGTTTTGGCAGAGCCGGAACGGTAATCCTTGTAATACTTCACAGCGATGTGATCCGGGGAGCGCATTTCCAGCCGGTCAAACAGTTCGTCAAGCGGCGATTGGTAGGAATCATCATCCTCCCGCACCTCCCCGGCTCGGAGCATCTCCATAATCATGGGGAAATTCTTCTCATCCTCCGGCGCTTCGTACCACAGATAAAACACCAGCGCCATGATGCCCACAAACGCCGGGATCGCCGTATATTTTCCGGTGAGGAAGCGGTCGATCCTTGCGCTGCGCAGC
>OHXA01000534.1_pt1 | contig 10512 bp, 10 predicted proteins | sample 1579861 | NCBI WGS metagenome assembly OHXA01 (sample SAMEA3882538, study PRJEB24775) | human gut metagenome | biome: human-associated habitat; feature: intestine environment; material: feces | place: Netherlands | collected 2009/2010
CTACACTCATCCCGAAGAAGTCGAGGAATTCGTCTCCAAGACCGGCTGCGACTCCCTTGCCATCGCCATTGGTACCTCTCACGGCGCTTACAAGTTCAAGCCCGAGCAGTGCACGCGCGACCCGAAGACCGGTCGTCTCGTTCCTCCTCCCTTGGCCTTCGACATTCTCCACGAGATCGAGGAGAAGCTCCCCGGCTTCCCCATCGTCCTCCACGGATCTTCCTCAGTGCCTGAGGAGTATGTGAAGATCATCGACCAGTACGGTGGCAACCTGCCCAACGCCGTAGGTATCCCCGAGGAGCAGCTCCGCGAGGCTTCCAAGAGCGCCGTCTGCAAGATCAACATCGACTCCGACTCCCGCCTGGCCTACACCGCCGGTGTGCGTGAGACCCTGGCCCAGCATCCCGACTACTTCGACCCGCGCCAGTATGGCAAGGTGGCCCGTAAGTACATGACGGAGATGTACTCCCACAAGATCATTGATGTGCTCGGCAGCGACCACAAGCTCATCAACTGCGACTAATCGTTCGCCTATCCCGCCCTGCTGAGGGCGACCATACTATCACACAGGGTGTGTCCAAAGCCTCTCGGGGCTTTCGGCACACCCTGTTCCTTTTTCCCCACGAGCGCTTCTTGCAGGCGTCCCGAATTAAGATATAAAACGGGATTTTACAAAGTGTTAGTAGTGTGCATTTTGCCAATTCAGATAAAATGCGTAATTTTGCGGCAAAATAGAAGAAATCATGCAAGCAGAAAGCAACGAGAAGCCTTCAAGGACCAACAGCCAGTTTGAGCAAGCATTGGCCGTTTGCCGCCAAGTGTTCGCCCCCAAGCTCCAGGACTATGGCGCTTCGTGGCGCATCATGCGCCCCCAGACCGTCACCGACCAGCTGTTTATCAAGGCCAAGCGCATCCGCACCATTGAGACCACCGGCGAAAACCACGTGGGCGACGGCGTGCGGGGCGAGTTTATCGCACTCGTCAACTACGGCCTTGTCGGCATCATCCAGCTCTCGCTGCCCTGCGCCGACCGCATCGACATCACCCCCGACGAGGCCCTGGCCCTCTACGACGAGCACGTCGCCGAGACCTTCGCGCTGATGAAGCGCAAGAACCACGACTACGGCGAGGCGTGGAGAGACATGCGCGTGAGCAGCTACACCGACTTGATCCTCACCAAGATAGAACGCATCAAGGAGATCGAGGACCACTGCGGAGAGACACTGGTGAGCGAAGGCATCGCCAGCAACTATATGGACATTATCAACTACGCCCTCTTCGGCATCATCCGCATCGACGAGCAGGCGAACCAAGCAGTAGGCAAGGGAGAATAATAACCCAAAGCTGGAAGCAAGACAATGATCCAAAGCTGCAAGGAAGAATTATAGCCCAAGCAGCAAGTAAGAGAAATCAATAATCCAAGGGGCGAGCAAATCGCCCTAAGACTGGCGAAAGCCAACACAGCAGACCGTATGGAAGAGAAGAAGCACGACAACAAGACAGCCCACCAGCAGGCCAAGCCCTCCGTGAAGCGGGAGGAGGCCGGCTGGGGATGGCGTATGGCCGTCAACCTCTGCCGCTTGCCGCTCTCCCTGGCTCTCATCTTCTCGGGCTTTGTCAAGGCCATCGACCCGCTGGGCACCCAGTACAAGATCGGCGACTACCTCGAAGCGCTCCACCTGGAGCAGTACGCCCCCTCCTGGGCCACGCTCACCACGAGCGTCCTGCTCTCCGCCGTGGAGTTCTGCCTCGGCGTCTTCCTGCTCTTTGCCATCCGAAGGAGAAAGGTGAGCCGCGTGATCGTAGCCTTCATGGCCATCATGACCGCCATCACGGTGTGGCTTTGGGGCTGGGAGCCCATCAAGGACTGCGGATGCTTCGGCGACGCCATCCACCTCACCAACGGCGAGACGCTGCTGAAGAACCTCCTGCTGCTCGCCATGGCTGCGGTTGTGGCGTGGAAACCGTTCTGCATGGTGCGCTTCATCTCGAAGACCAACCAGTGGATCGTCATCAACTACACGCTGCTCTTCATCCTCGTCTCCTCGGCCCTGAGCCTTTGGTATCTGCCGCCCTTCGACTTCCGCCCCTACCATATCGGAGCCGACATCCGCAAGGGAATGGAGATCCCCGCAGGAGCCAAGCAGCCGAAGTTTGAGACAACATTCATCCTGGAGAAGGGCGGCGTGCGCAAGGAGTTCACGCTCGACAACTACCCCGACTCCACCTGGACCTTCATCGACAGCAAGACCGTGGAGGTGGAGAAGGGCTACGAGCCCCCCATCCACGATTTCTCCATCACCGATCCCGCAACCGACGACGACCTCACGGAGCAGGTGCTGGCCGACAAAGGCTACACTTTCGTCCTCGTGGCCCCCTACCTCGAACTGGCCGACGCCACCAATTTCGGCGAGATCGACCGCATCTACGAGTATGCGCAGGACCACCACTACGGCTTCATCGCCCTGACGGCAAGCGAGGACAAGGCCGTGGCCCACTGGCGCGACATCACTGGCGCCGAATACCCGTTCTACATCACCGACGGGACAACGCTCAAGACCGTCATACGGAGCAACCCCGGGCTGCTGCTGCTGCGCCACGGCGTGGTCATCAACAAGTGGAGCCACAACGGGCTGCCCACCGCCGAGGAGCTCGCCAAACCTTTGGAGAAAAGCGCCCTGGGCAAGACGCCTCCCGACGAGGTCTCCCAGCGCGTGACGCTGATCGTGCTGTGCTTCGTGCTGCCGCTCTTCGTCCTGACACTGGCCGACCGCACCTGGCAGTGGACGAAGTGGGTCCGACGGAGGAGAAAGCAAAACAACATGCCATCGGAAGCGGAGCAAGAGCCGTAGCGGCCAGCCTCACCGGCCTTCGCCACAAGGCGCGCCCCACTTTCCTTCATGAGATATCACAGAGTATTTAACTTATTTTTTAAACACAAAAAGAAATGAGAAAGAAAATTGTAGCAGGTAACTGGAAAATGAACGAGACCCTCCAGGAGGGCGTTCAGTTGGCTAAAGACATCAACGATCTGTTGAAGGCAGACAAGCCCAACTGCGATGTCGTCATCTGCACACCGTTCATTCACCTGGCCAGCGTAGCTCCGGTCCTCGACAAGGAGATCGTAGGTCTCGGTGCAGAAAACTGCGCCGACAAGGAAAAGGGTGCCTACACGGGCGAAGTGTCAGCCGCCATGGTGAAGAGCACGGGCGCCGACTACGTCATCCTTGGCCACTCTGAGCGTCGTCAGTACTACCACGAGACGGCTGAGATCCTGAAGGAGAAGACCCTCCTGGCCCTGAAGAACAACCTCAAGGTGATCTTCTGCTGCGGCGAGACGCTGGAAGAGCGCGAGCAGAACAAGCAGAACGAGGTCGTCAAGGCCGAGCTGGAGCAGAGTATCTTCAACCTCACTGCCGAGGAGTGGAAGAACATCGTGATCGCTTACGAGCCGATCTGGGCCATTGGCACGGGCAAGACCGCTACGTCCGACGAGGCCGAGGAGATGCTGGCCTACATCCGCTCCATCGTCGCTGAGAAGTACGGCCAGGCCGTGGCCGACGAGACCTCCATTCTCTACGGTGGCAGCTGCAAGCCCAGCAATGCCAAGGAGCTCTTCGCCAAGCCCGATATCGACGGCGGACTCATCGGTGGTGCCTCGCTGAAGGCTGCCGACTTCAAGGGCATCATCGACGCCTGGAAGGACTAATCCATCACCATCATCCAACGTGAGCCAGAGAGGCCTGGCGGTCTCTCCGGCCCACGCTTTTACCCACCCCCATTGACGACACATAAACGCCATCTGCCATGACAAGAATCGTCCTCTACCTCATCCTCCTCCTAATCCCCGCCATGGGCCTCCATGCGCAGGGCAAGGTCACTGTGACCCAAAGTTCGGCCATCGACGCGGTGGTCAACGGCAAGAAGAGCCCTCAGAACGACAAGCGCATGAGCCGCGAGGAGCGGCGCGCGGCCAAAAGGGCCGAGAAGGAGCGCCAAAAACAAGAGAAGATTCGGCGGAAGAATCAGCAACTGATGGTGCCGTCACAACCCAGCGGCTCCAAGCAGCGCGGCGACGCCCCGAGGGTGCAACTGCCCAGCAACCGTCCGCCAGCTGCCAAAGAACCTAAGATCACGGTCCAGGAACCTACGGGCGAGGCTCGCGACTACAAGCGCATGGTGCTCGTCCGCAGACCCATACGCCGACAAGTGGGCACGGAGACCCGACAAGTACTCCGTCGCAAGGCACCCAGGAGAGGCAAGGGCTTCCGCATCGCCGTCTATTCGGGCGGCAACACGCGGGAGGACCGCAACAAGGCCGAACTGGCGGGACAGAAGGTGAAGGACGCCCTGCCCGACCAGCCCGTCTATGTCCACTTCTACTCCCCACGGTGGATGTGCCTTGTGGGCAATTTTGAAGAATACAAGGATGCACAGAAGGCACTGTGGAAGGTCAAGAAGGCCGGCTACAAGAGCGCCAACATCATCCGAAAATAATAAGCGCAGGACACGGCTTCCTGCCAACCTATAGAAAGTAAGAACATCATATACCATTCTCTCTCATGAATCCAGAGACACAATTCCGCGAGGGACTCGACGAACTCGCAGAACACTACAAGAGCGTCCTCACCCTGCTCGGCGAGGATGCTGACCGCGAGGGCCTGCAGAAGACCCCCATGCGCGTGGCCAAGGCCATGCAGATCCTCACCCGTGGCTACACGCAGGACCCTCACAAGGTGCTCACCGACGCCCTCTTCGAGGAGAAATACAACCAGATGGTCATCGTCCGCGACATCGACTTCTTTTCCATGTGCGAGCACCACATGCTGCCGTTCTACGGCAAGGTGCACGTGGCCTACATCCCCAACGGCCATATTACTGGCCTGAGCAAGATCGCACGCGTGGTCGATATCTTCAGCCACAGACTCCAGGTGCAGGAGCGACTCACGCTTCAGGTGCAGGAGTGCATCCAGGAGACCCTCAAGCCGCTGGGCACGATGGTCGTCTGCGAGGCGCGCCACATGTGCATGATGATGCGTGGCGTGGAGAAGCAAAACTCCATCACCACCACCTCCTCCTTCAGCGGAGCCTTCAACCAGGCCAAGACGCGCGAGGAGTTTATGAACCTGCTCCGCAGCGAGACCAAGCGCATCTGATGGCCGTAGCGGGTCGGATGGCCATCGTGTCTATCATGGCTGGCACATCTCTATGGTAAAATAAAGTATAGCAAATTATAGCATAGCAAGCAATCATCATTCTATATTTCAAAACTTAAAGCAAAACAACAATGAAGAAAATCTTAAGCCTCCTGGCCGTTTGCATGATCTTCGTCGGTCTGGCCTCCTGTGGCGATGACGACGACCTCAAGCCCACTCCCAACCCTGGCACCGGCAAGGATAGTACGAGAACCTACCTCACGCCCGAGGAGCGTGCCGCCCAGTTGCGCGACATGCAGGGTGTGTACAAAGGCTGGGCCTACTTCAAGTACAACGACAACATCAGCCGCTACAAGGACTCGGCCATGGTCTCGGCCACCGTCACGTCCAACGACTCGCTCATGGTGATCAAGAACCTGCCGCTGAGGATCATCACCAACCGCCTCGACCGCAGCTACGCTCAGCACCTCGACAGCACGGCCGTCATCCCCGACATCGAGGCCACCGTGCGCATCTACCTGCCCGCTGGCTACACGGCCGACCGCGCCAACATGTATGAGCACTGGTTCTGGTTCCTGCCCCGCGGCAAGAACTACCAGATGACGTTCCCCGTCACCTACGACGGCCAGGAGCGCAACATGACGCTCACCTTCGCGCCCAACTACAGTTCATTTGCCAGCAACGGCGCCTTCCTCATCCGCCGCATGCTCTTCAACGTCATCATCAGTTCGGTGTCGCTCGAGGGAGTCTTCAACAACCAGGCCATCAACGAGATCCTGGAGCCGCGTTTGATCAGACAGTAGTCCGTCATGAAACTGATTTCTTGGAATGTCAACGGGCTGCGCGCCTGTGTCGGCAAGGGCTTCAAGGAGGCCTTTGCCCAGCTCGACGCCGACTTCTTCTGTCTGCAGGAGACGAAAATGCAGGAGGGCCAGCTCGACCTGGCCTTCCCCGGCTATCAGTCCTACTGGAACTCGGCGGAGAAGAAGGGATATAGCGGCACGGCCGTCTTCACGCGCCACGAGCCTCTCAGCGTCAGCAAGGGCATAGGCATCGAGGAGCACGACCACGAGGGGCGCGTCCTCACGCTGGAGATGGCCGACTTCTTCCTGGTCTGCGTCTATACGCCCAACTCCCAGGACCAGCTGCGCCGCCTCTCCTACCGCATGCAGTGGGAGGAGGACTTCCAGGCCTACCTCCACCGGCTGGACAGCCAGAAGCCCGTCATCGTCTGTGGCGACCTCAATGTGGCCCACGAGGAGATCGACATCAAGAATCCGAAGACCAACCGCCACAGCGCGGGCTTCACCGACGAGGAGCGCGAGAAGATGACGACGCTGCTCAAAAGTGGCTTCACCGACTCCTTCCGCAGCCTCTACCCCACGCTCCTGGTGGTCGTACCGCTTTCATGCGCGCGAGAAGAACGCCGGGTGGCGTATCGACTACTTCCTCCTCTCCGACCGACTGACGGAGCGGATGGTGGACGCGAAAATCCACACCGAGATCTTCGGTTCGGACCACTGCCCCATCGAGCTTGACATCAGCCTATGAGGGATCAGGTCAAGACACTTATTATCTTTGCAATCGTCCTGGCGGCACTAGGCTTCTACGCCGTAGTGCCGCTCAGACTTACCTATGCGGACGTCAGCCTGCGCAAGATCTCCTTGCTGGCCGACGATTCGCCATCTGCCCCCTCCGCTACAGATCCGTCGTCCCCTGCGGGCGGTCCGTCGGCTTCTTCTGATGGCCCAAGGCTCAGCAACCCGTCGGCGGGGAAGTCCCGGGCGAAGAAGCCCCTTGCTGGTCCGGTCCGCATCCTCTTCGTCGGCGACTCAATGCTCGAAGAGCTCTCCCGCCGCCTCGACGACTATGCCGTGGCCAATGGCCACACGCTGCAGACCGTCGTCTGGTATGGTTCGACGACGGAGAAATGGGGAATGACGCAGACGCTCCGCCACCTGATAGCGGAGTATAAGCCCACCTACCTGTGGGTGTGCTTGGGCGGCAACGAACTCTTCGTGCGCGACCTGGAGGAGCGCGACGCCTATATCAAACTGCTGCTGGCGCAGGCGGGCGACCTGCCGTTGGTGTGGATCGGACCGCCCTGCTGGAAGTCAGACACCGGCATCAACGACCTCATACGCCGCAACGTGGGCGATGGCAGTTTCTTTGACAGTAGCCAGCTGACCTTGAAGCGCAAGAAGGACGGACGCCACCCCACCCACCAAGCTGCCGCCGACTGGGGCGACCAGGTGGCAGCATGGATGCAAGGCGAGGCCTGCGACCAGCCCCTCGCCATGCGTAGGCCCGACAAGGCGGCCCGCTGCCCCATGCGCCTGCTGCAGCCCTCCTTTGCGGGGTTCAACAAATAGTCCTGTACGGGTTTCGACAAGTAGTCCTGCCCGCCCCTCCCCCACTCTCACCAAGAAGTCTATCATGTCATCATCCACGATTCTTCCCTCGATCTTCCACTTCCTCACATCCTCCGATGCGACGTGGTCCTTCGCGTCCATAGCGTTCATGGCGACCTTCCTGGTGTTCTTCCTCGGCTACCTGCTGCTCGAGCCCTCTCGCCGACGCCGGCGTCTGCTGGCCTACACGACGGCTTTCAGCCTCTTCTTCGCCTTCAAGGCCAACGGCCTGCTGATGCTCCTCCTCCCCACGACGACGCTGCTCTCGTGGTGGATCACGCGCCGCATGGCAGCCGAGACGACGACGCAGCGCCGCCGTGGCCTGCTCGTCACCAACATCCTCATCACGCTCCTGCCACTTCTCTACTTCAAGTACTCGGGTTCCTTCGTCAGTTCCATCAGCGCCATGATGGGAGAGAACCTGCCCGTGGGCAAACTCTTCATGCCACTGGGCATTTCCTTCTACACCTTCCAGGCCATCAGCTACGCGGTCGATGTCTATCGCCGACGCTTTCCCGCCACCACGCCGCTGCTGGAATACACCTTCTACCTCACCTTCTTCCCCCTCCTCATGGCGGGACCCATCACGCGCGCCGAAGTACTCATCCCGCAGGAGCACGCCGACCCGCTGCCTCCACGCGGCCCGCTGGCCTACCAGGGCTTGTGGCTGATTCTCCTGGGCATCGTCAAGAAGGTGATCATCGCCGACTACATCGCCCAGTACAACAACTGGATCTTCGACACGCCCACCGACTACACGGGCTTCGAGTGCCTCATGGGCGTGATCGGATTCTCCGTGCAGATCTTCTGCGACTTCTCGGGCTATAGCGACCTGGCGATCGGACTGGCCGCCCTGATGGGTTTCCGCCTGCAGGACAACTTCCGCTTCCCCTACCAGGCCACGAGCCTCACGGAGTTTTGGCACCGCTGGCACATCTCCCTCTCCACCTGGTTTCGCGACTACGTCTATATCCCGCTGGGGGGCAACCGCCGTGGAGAGCTGCGCACCTACCTCAACCACCTTGCCACCATGCTCATCGCAGGCGTATGGCATGGGGCCACGGGCATGTTCGTCGTCTGGGGCCTGCTCCACGGCGTGGGCCTCGTGGTCAATAAGTTTTTCCACCGCCACGTCTTTGTGCAGATTCCGCCCTCGCCCTTCGCCAAGCCGCTGGCCTGGCTGACGACGTTTGGCTATGTGGCCTTCGCGTGGATCTTCTTCCGTGCGCCCTCACCCACCACGGCGCTCCAGCTGCTCCATCAGATCTCCTCCGACTGCTCCCTGACGGAGTTCCTCCCCTTCCTCGCCGCGCGCCCACTGTGGACGGTGCTTACCCTGGTGGCCCTGGAACTCCACTCCGTCCGCGAGCGCGACTATCTGTGGCTGCGCGACCGCTTCGTCGCCTTGCCCTGGCTGCTGAAGCTCCTCGTGGCCCTCGTCGTCGTCCAAGCGGCCATCAACCTCAGTGGCGCCTCGGTACAACCGTTTATCTATAGCCGCTTCTGACGTGCCTCAACATAAATGACAAAACGTTTTTAAAAGATTATAGCTTATGAAAAAAAGTACTTTCCGAAGACAAGTCGTACTTGTCGTGTGGATGCTGCTCTGTGGCTTGTCCGCCCAGGCGGCCGACGAGGATTTGATCACACAACAGATCACGATCAATGTACTGGAGGCTGGCACCTTGCCACAGCGCATCAGTAGCTCTAAGAAAAACCTGATCACCAATCTCAAGATCATCGGCGAGATCAATGGCACGGATCTGAAATTTATCCGTGAAATGGCGGGAAAAGACATAAAGGATCATAGTACCGATGGCAGACTATCGATTTTGGATTTGTATGATGCCAAATATGCTACAGGCTTTTCTCCTTTTGGGATACTGAGGAAGAGACTTTGGTTATTGCCACACATGGCATAGTCAAGAAAACTCAGAAGACACCACTAAGGAAATTACCAAAGCAGAAGAAATAAGAAAAGAGTACTTTAATAATAAAAATAAATAGCATTATGGCACAGATGAAATTGATACCAGCAGACAATATGAAAGATAAACTTTGGGGTAGAAGAGGAACACCAGAGCGTGAAGCAATGGAAACTAAACTCAAAGAAGATGTGAACGCCTATATTGTAGGCGAAGCCATACGCAAGGCTCGATTGGCACAAAACCTCACGCAAGAACAACTTGGTGAACGTATCGGTGCGCAGCGTGCTCAAATTTCAAAGTTGGAGAAAGGTACAAGTGTTATCACATTGCCAACAATGAGTCGTATATTCCAAGCTTTAGGTATCGCAACAGCCACTCTTGATTTGGGTATTGCAGGCAAGATTGCGTTGTGGTAAGATAATTAATAAATAAAACCTGAAATATATACATCATACCCTCTAAGAAAGATGAAATACAACAATATAGATTATCAAAGATGTGTACTTATATGCATGGTCGTGATGATACACATCGTGAATTTCAGTACACTATACCCTGACGTAAAAAACTTTATAAACTTCTTTTTCATGCAAGCGTTTTTGTTGATTACAGGCTATTTGGTAAACATCAGAAAAACGTATAAGGAATTTGCGTCTTACATCATGAAGATTCTCATTCCTTATATAATAATGGTTACCGGTTATGCTTTTGTATCAACATTACTACCAGTAAGAGATGGGGTAAACGAATTTACAATACCTATAATTCTTAATACGATATTTGTCACCTCTATTGGTCCATATTGGTTCTTGTACACAATGGCTATATGCGGGGTAATATATTATTTGACATTCAATTTGGTTGGCAAATGGAGCATAATGGGCAAATTGTGCTTATTTGCCACATTTCTTATGTTAGTCTCACAATACACTCCAGTTCTTAATTCTACGAATGCAGCTTTTTATTTCACTGGTGTCTGTTTGCGTCTGTCTGAAAAACGTCTTGATGAAATTATAA
>OHXA01000543.1_pt1 | contig 10392 bp, 7 predicted proteins | sample 1579861 | NCBI WGS metagenome assembly OHXA01 (sample SAMEA3882538, study PRJEB24775) | human gut metagenome | biome: human-associated habitat; feature: intestine environment; material: feces | place: Netherlands | collected 2009/2010
CTTGCCCTCACGGTATTCGTTGCCATCAAGAAATATGAGCATTACAAGCACAGAAGGCTGTCAAGAAAACACCGCAGAAGACATGTGGTAAAGGTAAAAGGGTAAAAAGGTAAAAAAGTAAAAGGGGGAAGAGAGGGGAAAACCTATTTTATAGGGGAAAATGAACATTTTTTGAAGGAAAAGAGAAAAAAGTGCCGAAAAAATTTGGTAATATCAAATAAAAGCATTACCTTTGCACTCGCTTTTGAGATATAAAGCTTTTGGGTAGTTACCAGAGTGGCCAAATGGGGCAGACTGTAAATCTGCTGGCTATGCCTTCGGTGGTTCGAATCCATCACTACCCACTTTTCCCAAAAAATAACTCAAAAATTTAAGAGTCCGACTTTCGAGAGAGAGCCGGACTTTTTCTTTTCATATAAATCCTGAACAAAAGAAGAAGAGTAATATTACTCTCCTTCTACCTGCGTCTTTGGCCAGTTCACGAGATAGAGCATCTCTGTGGCTCGTGTAAATGCAGTATAGAGCCAGTGGATATAATCGGGAGTAAGCATTTCATCCGTCATATAGCCCTGGTCTACATAGACATGCGACCACTGTCCACCCTGCGCTTTATGACAGGTAACAGCATAGGCAAACTTCACTTGCAGAGCATTGAAATATGGGTCTTGCCGGATTGCCTTCATACGGTCTGCCTTCAGTGGTATATCCTGATAATCTTCCTCTATCTTACGGAAAAGCTGCTCTTGCTGATCATGGGTCAAAGCAGAAGCCTCACTCGTCAAGGTATCCAGCAATACCGTAGCCTCCAGTTCATAATTATCATAATCGGGAAATTTCAACAGAAGGGTGGCAAAATGAAAACCATAGAGTTCGATGCGACGACTCACCTTCATCACCTTCGCCCTATCTCCATTAGCCAGAAAAGCAAGAATCTCATGACTTGAAACTTCGTTACTTTGAACTGTATGATTAGCTAAAGTATTAAATTTTTCACTCTTCACTTTTCGTTCTTCACTTAATTGCCTTTCCTTTATCTTCTTTCTTTCTTCCTCCATCCAATAATAATTGTTCTTCACAATCATCAGCATGTCGCCACTCTCCAGTTCCTCTTCCCTATCAAGCACCATGTTGCGGATGCCCTGGTTGAAGATGTTGGCGCGCTTGTTGCTACGAGTCACAACAATGGTATCGTCCAGTCCTACATGATGATAACTGTCGCCAAGAGCCTCGATGAGTTCTGCACCCGGCATCTCCCTGATATCCGAGAAACCGGAGAAACGGATTTTAGGCAGTTGGGTAATGTCATCGTGGGTAATCATCTGACGGATGCGGGTAGCATTAAAGAGAATACCCGACTGCTGACTCTGGCGGACTACCTCGTTCAAATCGCACTCATAAACCGACAGTCCATATCCCTGGAGCATCGCAGCAGAAAGGGCTGGTGATTCTTCCTCACCAACAGGAGGCAACTGTGCCTTATCGCCAATCAGCAAGAGGCGGTCGTTACGTCCCTGATACACAAAATGAATCAGATCATCTAGCAGACAACCGCTGCCAAAGGTGGTTCCACCCAATCCCAGATTGGCAATCATCGAAGCCTCATCCACCATAAAAAGCGTATCAGTATAGAGATTATCATTGAGATTGAACTGTCCATCCACTCCGGCAAACGCCTTTTCGCGATAGATGCGGCGATGAATGGTATAGGCAGGCATCCCGCTGTTCAGAGAGAAAACCTTAGCCGCCCTACCCGTAGGAGCAAGGAGCATCACCTTCTGGCGAACAGCACGGAGCGTACGGACGATAGCACCCGAGAGCGACGTCTTACCGGTACCCGCACTACCCCGGAGAATCATCACAGCATGAGGATTACTATCCGTCATAAACTGCACGAAAACATCGAGCGCCTGAGCCTGTTCTGAGGTTGGCGGAAAGCCAAATTGCTGTAATATCTGATATTTTAACTCTTCAATGTTCATATTTCGAAAACTTTTAGTATCTTTGCAGAAAATTTACTGCACCTATTTGCTGTGCAAAAGTAATAATACTTTTTGAAATGAGAAAAAGAATAAAGAATAATTATATTTTGGGAGCATGCGTCATCATCATGATGCTACTCTGTATTCTGAGTGTGAGCCAGCCCATCCGCTTCCAGAAGGCCATGGCTAGCAGAGAAGCAGAGGTGAAGGAGAAACTGATGCAGATACGTCAGGCTGAAGAGAAATACAAGGCGAAACACGGCGTATATACAGGAGATTTTCCGACACTGGTAAAAGGCAAGTACTTACAGGAAGATGCTCAATACATTCCCTATGCCGACGGTAAGAAGTTTACACTTGCTGCCACGGTTATCGTAGGAAAAAGCGGTAAGCAGATTCCGGTGATGGAATGTGGGGCCGGTTATGAAACCTTCCTCGACGGACTTGATGAAGGTTCCATCCAGCAGAAGATAGAGGAGGCCAACTATGCCGGCAACTATCCCGGACTCAAGATAGGCGATTTAACGACAGATAATAACAACGCAGGTAATTGGTAACAGATATGCAAATAAAAGGTAACAACATTCAGCAAGCACGACTCACCATCCGCGTGAGCAGAAACACCCTCAGTTTTTCGGTAGTTGACCGTGAAGCTGAGCATCAGCTCATCTATGAACCTTATACTGTAAAGAGTGGTGTTTCGATGGCAGCCAACTTGCGTCAGGCTTTCAAGGAGAGTACTCTCCTGCAGCGGGGATACCAGAAGGTACGCGTATATCTCGATTCGCCTATCCTGCTGGTTCCTATCGAAGAATTTCATGAAGAGGATATCGATGTGCTCTATCAGCATGCCTTCAACAGCCATAACAGCGATGCCATTCTCTACAGAGTGCAGCCGGAACTGAATGCGGTAGCGGTATTCCCTATCAACAAGGATTTGAAGATGGTGGTAGAAGACAACTTTAAGGATGTTCGCTTCACACCTATCATGCAACCGATGTGGCACTATCTGCATCATCGCAGTTTCACCGGCATTCACCGCAAGCTCTATGTTTATTTCCACGACAAGAAGCTGGACGTTTTCGGTTTCGAGAAGAACCGTTTCAAATTCTTCAACTCGTTCAATGCCGAGCATGCCAAGGATGCCCTCTATTTCATTCTCTATGTATGGAAGCAGTTAGGATTCAACCAGATGCAGGATGAGTTGCATGTATCAGGCAATGTTCCGGACAAGGACTGGTTCCTCTACAACACGAAACTCTACATCAAGAAGACCTTCATTCTGAACCCTGCCGCCGAATTCAACCGTGCGCCCATCACAGAGATTAAAGGTCTGCCATTCGATTTGATGGCACTGTACCTAAGTAAGTAAGACAAGAGTTGATAGTTAAAAGTTGATTGTTAAGAATTCAACAGAATAGCTTATCATAAAGTTCAATGTTCAACATTCAAAGTTCAAAGTAAATATGAGAATCATAACAGGACAATATAAGGGACGCCATTTCGACATTCCACGTTCGTTTAAGGCGCGTCCGACAACAGATTTTGCAAAGGAGAACATCTTTAATGTTCTGCAGGGATATATTGATTTCGAAGATACCTCTGCCCTCGACCTTTTTGCCGGTACGGGCAGCATTTCGCTCGAACTGGTATCACGAGGCTGCAGCCGGGTAGTCAGCGTAGAGGCCGACCGCGATCATGCCAACTTCATACGCCAATGTTTTCAGAAGTTAGGCGAAGACAAGGATATTCTGATTCGTGGTGATGTATTCCGTTTTCTGAAGACCTGCAAGCAGAAGTTTGACTTTATCTTTGCCGATCCTCCATACGCTCTGAAGGAGTTGCCGCAGATTCCAGACCTCGTTCTGAATGGCGACTATCTCAACGAAGGAGGCATCTTCGTCTTTGAGCATGGCAAAGACTATGATTTCTCCGAGCATCCACGATTCCTGGAACACAGAAGTTACGGAAGCGTAAACTTCTCAATATTCAGATAGAAAAAATCCCCGTTTGCACCAGACAAGATGCAAACGGGGATTTATTCGTTACAGCAGCGGCGAGAGCAATCTTACCGTACTCTCGAAAAGGCGCTGCAGGAACGGACGTTTTACGAAATAAGATACATCATCTACCAGGATGCTCTTCGCCTCATCCCGCAGATAGACAGCCTTCACGCGCTGTGCCATCCCCTCATCAAAGAAGAACGCATTCGCTTCGAAATTATTCTCAAAACTTCGGAAGTCAATATTCGTACTGCCTATCGTACAGAGATCATCATCGCTCACCAGCAATTTACTATGATTAAAGCCTGCCGTATAGAGATAAACCTTTACGCCAGCCTCTATCGCTTCCATCACATACGAACGTGATGCCCACTCTACCAGTTTGGCATCAGCATGACGAGGCAACATCAGACGGATATCCACACCCGCCAGAGCTGCTGTTCTCATGGCAAACAATACAGGTTCGGTTGGCAGGAAATAAGGCGTTTCCATATACACATACTTCCGGGCCTGAAGCAGGATACGGACATAGCCCTGCATGATATCAGGCCAAGGACTGATAGGACTGCTCGTAACTATCTGTACGAGACAATTGTTGTGGATATGCACACTGACCGGTGGATAATACTGGCGATTGGTAACCAACGTACGGTCTACGAAATACCAGTCTACCAGAAAGGCTCTCTGAATGGCGTAAACTCCACCGCCCTCAATACGGAGATGCGTATCGCGCCAGGCCTGTTTCTTATCACCCTTCACATAGCGCAGAGCTATATTCATGCCGCCGATAAAGCCCACTTTACCATCTATGACACAGAGTTTGCGGTGGTTACGATAGTTTACCTTACTCGTAAAAGCCGGAAAGCGGACTGGCATGAACGAATGTACATCAATACCTGCATCACGCATACGTTCAAAGAATTCATCCTGCACCTTCCAGCAGCCTACATCATCATAAATCAGTCGCACCTCCACTCCCTGCTCCGCCTTATCAATCAAGGCATCAGCTATCAGATATCCCAAGGCATCGGCTTCGAAGATATAGGTATCGAGATGAATATGATGCTTTGCCTGTCCTATATTATATAATAAGGTGAGGAAGAAATCATAGCCATCAGTATAAATATCCACCTGATTATCTTTAAAAGGCAGCGCCCAACTCTGGTTGGCAAAGAGATTCATCAGCGGTTTATTGCTGTCTGGTAGGTGAAGATTCTCCTGCTCTACGAACTCGAGCATGGAGCGCTTGGTGAGCTGGTCCATACTGCGGTCGCTGATAAGCCGTTCCTTGCGGGTATTCTGTCCGAAGAAGAAATAGAAGATAATACCCACAAAGGGGATGAAGAAGAAGACCAATATCCATGCCATCGTCTTGGCGGGCTGACGATTGTCCATCAAGACGGTGATGATAGCCGGAACGGTTATCACGACATAAAGCAACAGATATATCCAGTGAAAATAAATCATATAGCATTTCTCCTTTTAAATCTCTAATACTTCATTACAGAGTTCCTCCCCACAGAACAGGAGTTCCGGTTAATTGAAGATATTGTTTGCCTGACTCGCCAGAAGCGTGTTCATCTGCTTGAGTTTCATAAACTCCTGCAGCAGTTCACGATTGGTCGGATTCCTGGCAAACTCCTGCTGTACCTCAATAATACGCTGAGCAATATAATGAGTGCGGAAACTCAAGATGTCTTTAAAGACAAACTGACGGAGCTTATCGGCGCTCATCTTCATCTGCAGACTAGCCGTAGATACCTCCTGGTCACCTGTAGGCAAACCTGCCAACCTGCTGATTTCCGGATTCGGATGATTGGCAAAATAAGTTTCGGCGACAAAATCATCTTCTTTTTCGAGATGTTCCACAGCCTCCTGCATAATCTGATTATATAAATCATTATGAAACTTAAAGCCATCTCCACCCAAATCAAGACTGATATACTGGGCCACAGCTACCTCCACATCATTTCCGTCTACATCCTGTACTGTGATGAGCTGGTCGCCATGATGAATAATCAACTGTACCAGAAGTCCTTCTACTTCCAGAAGTTTATCCAGTGGGGTAACCGCTCTCATAGCTGATTGCACCTGCTGCGCTGCCGCTACAGGCGAATCTTTCAATCCCGCTGCACGTCGCTCTGCCTTTACCTGCTCACTCATACCGTTGCGCACAAAATTGTTCAAGGCATTCACGATAATTGCCTCGTTCACGCCCAAACGGTGAGAACAGTCAGTGATATAAGAAGCGCGCGTTATCTGATTCTTGATTTTCGAGATGCTCTCTACAATCGAATTGATAGCCTGGCTTCGCTTTACAGGGTCTGTCACGCCGCGTAGCAGAATATCGGTCTTAAACTGTATGAAGTCGGTCTGATTCTCCTGAATATATCTTCTGAAATCCTCTGCCGAATGACTGCGGGCGAAACTATCTGGGTCATTGCCGTCAGGGAGGAAGAGAACCTTTACGTTCATCTCTTCTTCGAGCAGCATATCGGTACCTCTCAGCGCAGCATGAATACCCGCATTATCGCCATCATAGAGAAGAACGATGTTACTGGTAAAGCGGTGCAGCAATCTAATCTGATGCACGCTCAGCGCCGTACCCGAGTTGGCCACAACATTTTCGATGCCACACTGATGCATCGAGATAACATCGGTATATCCTTCCACCATAAAGACACAATCCTCCTTGGCTATCGCCTTCTTGGCCTGATAGAGTCCATAGAGTTCGCGCTCCTTATGATAGATAACGCTATCAGGCGAGTTGACATATTTCTGGCTGATGCCCTTGGTTCTGCTGTCGAGCACTCGTCCGCCAAAAGCCACTACCTTGCCGCTCACGCTGAACCAGGGAAAGATGGCTCTGCCCGAGAAACGGTCAAGAACTTTATCCTCACCCGACTTATTGCCGGCTTCGTCCTTATCCACCTTGAAGCAGAGTCCCGTATCAACCAGATATTTCGGATTATAACCAGCCACCTTAGCCGCCTCAGCAAGAGCAGTACGCTTAGGGAGCGCAAAACCCAACTGGAATTTTCTGATGATATCATCCCTGAAACCTCTTCCTCGGAAATAAGCCATACCGATAGCGATGCCATCCACATCATGCAGGAGAATATCCTGGAAATATTTCGCCGCCCAATCGTTGACGATAAACATGGATTCTCTTTCGCTCTCGCGCTGTTTTTCTTCATTGGTCAGTTCCCGCTCCTGAATTTCTATTTTATATTTCTTGGCGAGCCAGCGAAGAGCATCGGGATAGGTCATCTGTTCCAGTTCCATCAGAAAGTTGATTGCATTTCCTCCCTTTCCACAGGTAAAGCAATGACAGATACCTCTTGTTGGAGATACGGAGAAAGATGGATTGGAATCGTTATGAAAAGGACACAAGCCGACATAATTGATGCCACGCTTCTTGAGCGTAACAAATTCAGATACCACCTCTTCTATCTTGGTGGCATCCATAATTTTTGCTATCGTCGGTCTGTCTATCATTATATATATTCTTTTTTCTGTTTTTACTATGCAAAATTACTATTTTTCTTTGAAAACACAAAGAGAAACGGACAGAAAAGTAAAAATGAAACATATTAAAAACTAAAGGTTACATAAAATAAGGTACATTCGGATAGTTTTGGCTACCTTTGCAACCGGCATAAACACATTGCTGACAATCGGAAAATAACAACAAAATAAATAAACATGAAACTAAACAACATCAAGCAAACATTCCTGGCTGGCGCTGCCCTGCTCTCAACAATCAGCATGAGCGCAGCCGACAGATTTGTGAATTTCAAGCAAGGAGACTTGCTGCTGAATGCCAATAACCGGGTAGAAATCTACATGGATACCAACGACTGCAAAGGAGTGAGCTATGCTGCTCATGCCCTGCTGAAAGATATAAAAAGTGTGAGTGGAGCCACAGCCACCCTCACCTCGAATGCCGGTTTTCTGAAAAAAAGCGACACAGTCCGACCAGCTATCCTCGTAGGCACCATCGGCCATTCTGCAGCCATCGACCAACTGGTGAAACAGAAGCGCATCAACGGAAATCTACTGAAGGGCAAACATGAAAAGTTTATCATCACGCTCATAGATGGTCAGCTCGTCATTGCTGGCAGCGACCGACGAGGCACCATCTACGGCATCTACGAACTCTCGCAGCAGATGGGCGTATCGCCTTGGTATGACTGGGCAGACGTGCCTGTAGAGCACCACGATTCTATTTTCGTAAACAAGGGTATCTATACAGATGGCGAACCAGCCGTACGTTATCGCGGCATCTTCCTCAACGATGAGGCACCTTGCCTAACGTCATGGGTAAAGAACACCTACGGCACCGGATATGGCGACCACCGTTTCTATCAGCGCGTCTTCGAACTGGTATTGCGACTGAGAGGTAACATGATGTGGCCTGCCATGTGGGGCTGGGCTTTCTATGCCGATGACCCTGAAAACGAGAAGACGGCAGATGAGATGGGCGTAGTGATGAGTACTTCCCATCATGAGCCGATGGCCCGCAACCACCAGGAATACGCCCGCAACCGAAAGGGATGGGGACCATGGAACTATCAGAAGAACAAGACAAACCTGCAGAAGTTCTTCCGTGAAGGCATTGAGCGAATGAAGGGAACTGAACAGATTGTAACCATCGGAATGCGCGGCGACGGCGATGAAGCGATGAGTGAAGAGGCTGATACTAAGCTGATGACCAACATCATCAACGACCAGCGCAAGATTATCGCTGACGTAACCGGCAGGAAGGCAAGCGAAACCCCACAGGTTTGGGCACTATATAAAGAGGTGATGGATTACTACGACAAGGGCATGAAGGTACCTGATGACGTAACCCTCCTGCTCTGCGATGACAACTGGGGTAACGTGCGCCGTGTGCCGAATGCCAAGGAACACAAGCACAAAGGCGGTTGGGGCTTATACTATCACGTAGATTACGTAGGTGCTCCAAGAAACTCAAAGATGCTCAACGTTACTCCTGTGCAGAATCCTTGGGAGCAGTTGACACTTGCTTACGAGAATGGCATCGACCGTCTCTGGATTCTCAATGTTGGCGACCTCAAGCCGATGGAATATCCTATCAGCCAGTTTATGGACATGGCTTGGAATCCACGTAAATACGATGTAAACAACATCACCCGCCATACCCGCGACTGGTGCGCACAGCAGTTTGGTGAATCGCAGGCCGATGAAGCAGCCCGCATTCTTAACCTCATCTGCAAGTACAACGGCCGCTGCACCCCAGAGATGCTCGACAAGAACACCTACAGTCTGGGAAACGGAGAATGGCAGGAGGTGGTAAATCAGTATCTCCAGCTCGAAGCCGATGCGCTGCGCCAGTACAACTGTCTGCCGGCATCCTATCACGACGCCTATCGCCAGATCATCCTCTTCCCTATCGAGATGATGAGCAATCTGCACCAGATGTACTTTGCCCAGGCACAGAACCATGCCCTCTATAAGCAGGGCAATCCGAAGGCGAATGTATGGGCTGATGAATGCGAGCGCTTCTTCAAGCGCGATTCCCTCATCTGCGACTATTACAATCATAAGATGGCTGGCGGCAAGTGGAACGGAATGATGACCCAGAAGCATATCGGCTATAAGAGTTGGAATGATGATTTCGAGAAGGATACCTGTCCGGAGCTCTTCCGGGTAACCTCCAAGGATGGAGTGATTATCAGCGAAAACAACGGCGTGGTAGAAATCGAAGCTCCTTACTATAGCAGCAAGACGGATGCTGCCGAGGCAAAATGGACAGAGATTCCATTCATGGGCAAAAGTGTAGCCGGTGTCACCCTGATGCCATACACCAAAAGCGTAAAAGGAGCCAGCCTCACCTACAGGTTCAAGATGAACGCTCTGGCACGCCAAGGCGCATCATCTGCTACTGACAGCAAGAAGGTACGCATACATATTATCACCAAATCTACCCTTGATTATCAGAACAAGGGCGGCATGACTTATGGCGTAAGCGTAGATGGAGCCGAGCCGGTCGTCGTCAACTTAAATCATAATCTGAACGAGAAGCCGGAGAATATCTACAACATCTACTATCCTACGGTAGCCTCCCGCATCATCGACAAGGTGATAGAAATAGAACTGCCCGTTACAGGCGATGGCATCCATACCCTTACTCTCACGCCAAACGATCCTGCCATTATTTTCGAGAAGATTGTGATAGATGGAAGAGAAGGTAAACAGAGAGTCAAGGTGATATAATCTGCCGGATAAAAGCATTAATATAATATAAATCTCCCAACATTTCAGATAGAAAAGTTGGGAGATTTCATTTTTTCTCGTACCTTTGCAGTATATGTTAAATTAATACTGAAATTATGTTTAGTGGAATCGTAGAAGAAATGGCTACCGTCGTAGCTATCAGACATGAT
>OHXA01000544.1_pt1 | contig 10374 bp, 8 predicted proteins | sample 1579861 | NCBI WGS metagenome assembly OHXA01 (sample SAMEA3882538, study PRJEB24775) | human gut metagenome | biome: human-associated habitat; feature: intestine environment; material: feces | place: Netherlands | collected 2009/2010
GTCATCACGTCGAGTGGGATGATGAGGGCTACTTCCCAGGTCTGTCGTCCATTCTTTTCCTTGAACGTCTTGCGGCCAAAGGAGGTCCAGCGCTTCACGTTGTGGTAGTGGATAGCTGCCACCTGCTTGCGCCCCTCGCGTGTCATGCCGCAGGCGATATACATCTTCCCTGCTGCGTTGCATTCGAAGTTGTAGTAGGGGCCGTCTTCGAAAGGCTGGAGGAAAAACTCGCAGCAACTGTCCTCCCATACCCTTCCACCGTCGTCATCGGCCACGGCGGCTACACTTTCCTCCGTCACGACATAGTGGAGCAGGATACAGTCGTCGACGTAGGAGATCCTAAACTTGACGGTCGGTTTGTAGGGGTATTGACCAGACCAGTTGGCGTGGTCGAGCGGGATGAAGGGAATGTGGAATTGGTCGAGTGTCTCCGGCACCAAGCATGCGCGTGAAGGTTTCGTGGAGATCATTTTGATAAGTATCTGTTGCATGAGGGGAAGATTTTTTGTAAGCGAATAGGAAAAGAGTGTAAGGCGATCCTGCGCGGTCAGTCCATCTTGAGCCATTTCCCACGCGCGATGCGCCACAGGAAGAGCAGGCCGCGCACGGTCAGTTCGATGGCCATGGCCACCCAGACACCGCGAAGACCGAAGTGGGGCGCCATGGCGGCTGCGAGTGTCAGTCGTACGAACCACATTGAACCGAGGTTGATGATCGAGGGCCTTAGCGTGTCGCCCGCACCCACGCAGACGCTATAAGAGACGATGGCGGCTGCAAAGAACGGTTCGGCGAAGGCTTCGATACGCAGCACTTCGGTGCCCAGCGTGCGAATCTCGTCCACAGGCGAGAGCAGACCAATCATCTCTGGGGCAAAGACATACATCACCACGCCCATCAGCGCCATGACGATCATGCCAGTGGTGACGGTCATCTTGGCAAAAGACCGGCAGAGGTCGGCACGCCGTGCCCCCACGCTTTGTCCGATAAGGGTCGTGGCAGCGTCTCCAATGCCGTAGCCCGGCATGTAGCAAAGGCTTTCGGCCGTAATAGCAAAGGAGTTGGCGGCAATGGCGATGTTACCAAGAGGCGCCACAATCGTGGTGGAGACCACCTGTGCCCCGTTCATCAGGAGATACTGGAAAGCCATTGGCGCACCCAGTCCGCAGGCGTGGCGGATATAGTCCCAGCACCATGTGAATCGCTCCACGTCCTGTCGCCAGGCGAGGATCTTGCTGCGAAACACGGCGAAATAGAACAATGGGATGGCAGCGGCGACAAAGGCCATAAGTGTGCCCAGAGCCGCGCCTTCCACACCGAGTCCCAGTCCCCAGACGGTCATTTCGTGGCCGAAGACGGAAAGGGTGCGTGTAGGGAAAATGAAGAAGAAGTTGAAAATCACGTCGAAGCAGCACATCAGCACGGCGATGGCGCTGGGGCGACGTACGTCGCCACTCACCTTGAGCATGGAGGCGGAGAGGTGCTCTATCAGATGGACCGGGACGGCGAAGGAGAAGATTAGAAAATACATCGACGCACCGTGCTGGATATCGGCTCCTCCGCCCAGCCAGCGGGGTAGGGGAAACGCTATCAAGGCGGCGATGGCCATGAGCAGGAGGCCGATCAAGAGACCGAAGGCATAGCCATGGCGCATGACGGCCCGTGCCCGTGTGAAGTCGTTAGCCCCGATAAAGTGGGCGGCTTGCACGCTGAAGCCCATCGAGACGGAACCGACGAGCGATCCGAAAAGCCAGGTGGCCGGCTCTACGAGACCGATGGAGGCTGAGGCTTCCGCTCCCAGACTGCCCACCATCGAAGCGTCGATGTAGAACATCAGCACCGTGGTGACCTGTGCCAGGATAGAGGGTATACTCAACTGGACGATGAGATTTAGTTTCTCACCGCCCGTGAGCTTTTCTCCCGCCCGGAGCTTTGCCAGGAGTGCGTCCGATACCTTTTTGGAAAACCGCTGACTCACCGTCTTTTTGCCCTCAGCTTATCGGCACACCCCGACCATTCGTAGGTCGAAAATCAAGTTGGAGTAGGCGGGGATGGAAGATCCCGTCTGCTTGGTCTTGCCGTAGCCCAGCGTGAAGGGGATATAGACCATCCAGTGGTCGCCTGCCCGCATCTTCATGACGGCTGTGGCGAAACCATCCGTCAGATTGCTGATCTTGAGGATGGTAGGATTGGATGTGACGGGACTGAAAGTGCCTGAGTAGGAGGCGTCGAAGCGATAGCCCGCCGTGTAGGTCGGAGAGGGAATCAGGTGGCCCTCATAGTGGACTTTCACGGAGTCGGTGAAGGCGGCACGGTCTGTGCCCGTGCCGTTCTCCAGCACATGGACGATGATGTGCTGCATCTCTCCATACTGCACCGTGCCGTGCGTCGGCTCCAGTCCGTCGATGGCCCAGTAGGGGATCACCTTCCATGTCGTGTCGCCCTGGGCGATGCGACTCTTGGTGGCCGTGTAGAGATCCTTCCAGTAGTTCTCGTTCTTCACTTGCCAGTCGGCATACTCGTCCACGGTGTCCTCATTGTCGTCGGAGCAGGAGGCGAAGCCCAACACGCCTGCCAGCAGGGCCAGCAAGGGGAGCAGGTCTTTGAATGTCTTCATCTTATGTTATTATGCAAAATTCGCCCAGCCACGCCCCTCCCAAACCAATAGGGCAGGAGGCGGGACGTGGATGGGCGGCAATGGGTAATGGATTACTGCAATTTCTTCAGCAGGCTGGTGATGCTGACGCGGTCCTCGATGATCTCGCGGAGCTTCTCCACGGGGACGCGCTCCTGCTTCATCGAGTCGCGATAGCGCAGCGTGACCGTGCCCTCGGTGAGGGTATCGCCATCGACGGTGACGCAGAACGGCGTACCGATAGCGTCCTGGCGGCGGTAGCGCTTGCCGATGGAGTCCTTCACCTCGATATGGGTGTTGAAGTGGAACTTCAGGCTGTCGACGATCTCCTGTGCCTTCTCGGGCAGTCCGTCTTTGTTGACGAGCGGCAGGACGGCACACTTCACGGGAGCCAAAGGCTCGGGCAGGCGCAAGACGATGCGCTCAGATCCGTTGTCGAGCTTCTCCTCGGTGTAGGAGTGGCAGAGGATGGTGAGGAACATGCGGTCCACGCCGATCGATGTCTCTATGTCATACGGGACGTAGCTCTGGTTGAGCTCCGGATCGAAATATTGAATCTTCTTGCCAGAGAATTTCTCGTGGTTGCTGAGGTCGAAGTTTGTACGCGAGTGGATACCCTCAACCTCCTTGAAGCCAAACGGCATGTGGAATTCGATGTCGGTGGCGGCGTTGGCGTAGTGGGCGAGCTTCTCGTGGTCGTGGTAGCGGTAGTTTTCGTTGCCCATGCCGAGCGCCTGGTGCCAGGCCAGACGATGCTTCTTCCAGTAGTTGAACCACTCCATCTCCGTGCCGGGCTTGCAGAAGAACTGCATCTCCATTTGCTCAAACTCGCGCATGCGGAAGATGAACTGGCGTGCCACGATCTCGTTGCGGAAGGCCTTGCCGATCTGGGCAATGCCGAAGGGCAGCTTCATGCGGCCCGTCTTTTGCACGTTGAGATAGTTGACGAAGATGCCCTGTGCGGTCTCCGGACGCAGATAGACCGTATTGTTGGCGTCGGCAGCGGCACCAAACTGAGTGGCGAACATGAGGTTGAACTGGCGTACGTCGGTCCAGTTTTTCGTGCCGCTGATCGGGCAGACGATGCCCTCGTCGAGGATAATCTGCTTCAGTTTCTCCAGGTTGGGACCCTGCATGGCCTCCGTGTAGCGCTCGTGGAGGTCGTCGCGCTTCTTCTGGTAGTCGAGGACGCGGGGGTTGGTGGCACGGAATTTCTCCTCGTCGAAGCTCTCGCCAAATCGCTTGGCAGCCTTCTTTACCTCCTTGTCGATCTTCTCCTCATACTTGCCGATCTGGTCCTCGATGAGGTTGTCGGCACGGTAGCGCTTCTTCGAGTCGCGGTTGTCGATCAAGGGGTCGTTGAATGCATCGACATGGCCGCTGGCCTTCCACACCGTGGGGTGCATGAAGATGGCGGCGTCGATACCGACGATGTTGGAATGGAGGAGCACCATGGACTTCCACCAGTACTCCTTGATATTATTTTTCAGCTCCACGCCGTTCTGACCGTAGTCGTAAACGGCGGCGAGACCATCATAGATTTCAGAACTCGGAAAGACAAAGCCATACTCTTTGCAATGGCTTACTATCTTCTTGAATACATCTTCCTGTGCCATAACGCTTTTTGATTTGAATGTTATTTTACTGCAAAGGTACGGTTTTTCCCCCAATCGGGGAGCATTGCGGCGTGAAAACTTGCTAAAGGCCGCTTGCTTTCGTGTCTTTGGCAGTCGGGTGGCCGATTACTTGCCGACAAACTTGCTTTCGATATACTTTTGGAACGTCTCGCGGTAGAGGTCGCCGATGGGCACTTCCGCGTCGTTGTCGAGGGTGATGCGGCTCTTGCTGATCTCACGGATGCGCCGGAGGTTGACCATCCACGAGCGGTGGACGCGCATGAAGGAGGCGTGCGGCAGCCGCTCCTCGAGTTTCTTCATGCTCATGAGCACTACCACGGGGCGATCTCGGCTGACGAGGTGGATCTTCAGATACTCGCTCATGCCCTCCACGCAACGGATGTCGGAGACCGCCACGCGCATCACCTTGTACTCCGTCTTGAGAAAAATGTCGTCGTTCTCGTCTATCTCCGACGCGCTGGCGGCAGCTGCTTCCTCCTGGTGGAGCAGGTCATACTGGCGGTGGACACGCTCGGCAGCCTGCTGAAACTCTTCGAAGCTGAAGGGCTTGAGAAGATAGTCGTCCGCATCGACCTTATAGCCCTCGACGGCATACTGGCTGTAGGCGGTGGTGAAGACGACCAGCGGGCGCGGGTTGAGGGCACGCACGAAGTCCAGGCCGTTGAGGTCAGGCATGCTGATGTCGCAGAAGATGGCGTCAACGGGCTCCTTCTGCATCAGCGTGTGGGCGTCGATGGCGCTCTGGCATTCGCCGACCAGTTCCAGGTAGGGTATCTTTTTGATATAGGCGGCCAACTGCTGCAGGGCGAGCGGCTCGTCGTCGATGGCTAATGTTCGTATCATGACCATTCTCTACATATATAAATAGTGGAAAATCGACATTCTGTCCAGGCGGAGACTTGTGGTCTCGCCGTGGAGGGTGTGGCAAGGTCCCTTGCCTGCTCCTGCTAAAGAATGAGAAAAGCATGGAACTTGTGCCATGACGATGGCCGTGGCACAAGCTCCATGAGCGAAGCGTGATTACAGATGGAGGTCGTGACCCATGCGGTCGCGCTTGGTCTTGAGGTATCTGTAGTCGTATTCCGTGGCCGGCACCTCGATAGGCACGTTCTCGACGATTTCCAGTCCGTAGGCCTCCAGTCCCACGCGCTTCTTCGGGTTGTTGGTCATGAGGCGCATCTTGTGCACGCCAAGGTGGCGGAGCATCTGCGCGCCGCAGCCATAGTCGCGCTCGTCGGGCTTGAATCCGAGGTGAGTGTTGGCATCGACGGTGTCGTAGCCCTCCTCCTGTTGGAGCTTGTAGGCGGCAATCTTGTTCATCAGTCCGATGCCGCGGCCCTCCTGCTGCATGTAGATGAGCACGCCCTTGCCCTCCTTGTCGATCATCTCCATGGCCTTGTGGAGCTGGTCGCCGCAGTCGCAGCGCTTCGATCCGAGGATGTCGCCCGTGGCGCAGGAGGAGTGGACGCGCACGAGGATCGGCTCTTCTTCGTTCCATTCACCCTTGATGAGCGCCATGTGCTCCAGTCCGTTGCTCTGCTGGCGGAACGGGATGAGGTGGAAGTTGCCATAGCGGGTGGGCAGCTCTACCTCCTCGCCGACCTCGATGAGGCACTCTCGCTTCAGGCGGTAGGCGATGAGGTCGCGGATGGAGATGATCTTCAGGCCCCACTCCTTGGCTTTCTCCTGGAGCTGCGGCATGCGTGCCATCGTGCCGTCCTCGTTCATGATCTCCATCAGGGCAGCCACGGGGCGGAGGCCGGCCAGCTTGCAGAGGTCGATGGAGGCCTCCGTGTGGCCGCTACGGCGCAGCACACCGTTGTCCTGAGCGTAGAGCGGGTTGATGTGGCCGGGGCGACCGAAGGTCTGCGGTGTGGACTCGGGGTCGGCCAGGGCCAGGATAGTGGCCGCACGGTCTGCTGCCGACACACCCGTGGAGCACCCCTCGAGTTTGTCGACGGTGACCGTAAACGGCGTGCCGAGCATCGACGTGTTGTCCTGCACCTGGTGTGGCAAGTCCAGTTCCTCGCAACGGCTCAGCGTCACGGGTGCACAGAGCACGCCGCGCGCGTTCTTGAGCATGAAGTTCACCTTCTCGGGTGTGATCTTCTCGGCGGCAATGATGAGGTCTCCCTCGTTCTCGCGGTCCTCGTCATCGACGACAATCACGAATTTACCCTCCTTGAAGTCTTCCAGCGCAGCCTCAATGCTGCTGAGTTTGAAATCTTCCATTTCTATCTTTTCTTTATTTATGATTCTTATAAGTGTTCACATTCGTATTCACGTCCTCACGCGTTCATCTTCCCCACCTCCTGCACGATCATCTCGTTGGCAGATCGTATGGCCTGCAGGTCGTGGTGCAGTCTGAGGCGGAAACTCCACATCCTGCAGTAGAGGAAGAGGCCCACGGGCACGACGACTGCTGCCGCGATGTTCATCCACTTGTGCTCGAAGGGCCGCGTATGGGCCTTGACGGCGAGGATGGGGTAGCGGTTGAGGGCCGTGAGGATGATGCGGTTGCGCGTGTTGCCCAGGTCTTCGATGACCTGCTCCATCTCCTCGCTGATGCGCTCTATCTCGTGGTCGGGCTGGTAGTGGAAAAACGTCTTGATCACGTTGGGCGGCGACTTGAGTCGGTGCTTGCGCTCGTATTCGACTATCTCGCCGTTCATGCGCGTGAGGCGCTCGGCGTCGGCCGTGTAGTCGGGCGTCTCGATGATGACCTCCTTGCCGCTGACGTGGCGCTGCTCCCTGAGGCCCAGCAGCCGCATGAAGAGGCTGCGGTAGGCGTCGAAGTTGAAGACCGTGGAGTCTTTGTTGGCCTTGTAGGTGATAAACAGGGCCGTCGGTATCAGCACGGCGGGCGAGAGCCCCTTGCCAAACCATATCGCCCACGATCCCTGGCGCGCCATGCGGTAGCCCGTGTTGTCGAGGATGTAGAAGATGATATAGACCACGACGGCCACGATGATGGGGATGCCCAGTCCGCCCTTGCGGATGATGGCTCCCAGGGGTGCGCCGATGAAGAAGAAGATGATGCATACCAGGGCGAGCGAGAACTTGTTGATATACTCTATCTCGTGCTGGCGTATGTCTTTATCCAGGTCGCTCGTGATCATGCTCTTGAACTGCAGGTCGGTCAGTTCGGCCTGCACGGTGCTCAGCGCCCTGTCCACGCACATGCGGCGGGCGTCTTGGCTCTGGCGTGCGAAGAGCGTGTCGAAGTCCATTGTCTTGGCTGCCGCCTCTTGCCGCGCCATCTTCAGCAGGTGGGGTGTGAGGGGACGTCCCTCATAGTAGAAGTTGTCGGCGTCGCGGAGGTACATCTTGCCGATGCTGTCGCCCGAGAGGTTGAGCGAGTCGATGTCGGTCTGTATCTGCTGCAGGCTCTTTGTGCGCGCGTTGCCTGCCAACCCTGCCGCGTCGGTCAGGCTGAAGTCGCCGTCGAAGTCCATGATGAGGCGTTTGTGGACGAACGTCTCGCGGCGGTAGGGCACGGCTGCGCTTCCCGAGAGCTCCTCGGACCGCATGTTCTCAAACCACTCTCCGCTGTAGAGGTTCATCACGAGGTGCTTCTTCTCGGCGGTGGATTGGAGCATGCCGGAGTCGGCCAGGATGATGGCCTGGTCCTCGTACGACTCGGTCATGCGGTAGATCATGATGTTGTAGAGCTTGCCCGTCTGCAGGTCTTTCTTTCCCACGTAGATGTTGGTCTGGGGGATGCCGTCGTAGAAGATGCCCTCTGGTATCTCCAGCTCCGGACTTTTCTGCTTCATCGACAGCATGAGCTGGGCGAGCTTCAGTTGGGCGTTGGGGGCGACGTTGTTCTGGAAATAGAACGAGACGAAAGCGATACAGACGCTCACGACGATCAGTCCGCGCATCGACTGGAGCAGGGAAATGCCTGCCGCCTTGATGGCTGTCAGCTCGCTGCTCTCGCCCAGGTTGCCGTAGGTGATGAGCGAACTGAGCAGGATGGCCAGGGGGAGGGCCTGCGGCACCATGATCAGGGCCATGTACCAGAAAAACTCCGCCAGCACATCGACGGAGAGACCCTTGCCGATAAGCGTATCGACATAGCGCCACAGAAACTGCATCATCAGCACGAAGAGGCTGATGAAGAACGTGCCGGCAAACAGTTGGCCGAACTGGCGGGCGATGAATAGGTCTAATTTCTTGATCCGAAACATATCGTTGGTGGTCGCCCGTGAGCGTGGGCCGCCCCCGCAAAGGGGGTGGCGGCATGGCGCAAGGCGGTTACGAAATGCAAAATTACGAAAAATATTCGACGTGTGCTTCTTTTTTCGTTTTTTTAATCCCAAATCGCTCGTTGAGGCCTTCTTGCGTTTTTGGTTGTCACATTTTTGGTCCTTAATCGCTTTTCTTCATGGCCTATATGGCCAGGCCTTTGTCTGGCGAAAACGAAGAAGTAGGAGGCTGGCGCCGTGGTGGTGCTTGCCTCCTACTCCGATAGGTTGTGTGTCCTTGTCTTTAATGAGGACTTTATCGCTTCAGGACCTTCTTGCCATTGACGATGTTGATGCCCTGCTGCAGCGAGCGCAGTCTCTGGCCCTGAAGGTTGAAGATGCCCTCCCGAGGAGTGGTGGCGGGCTGGTCGGCTACGCCCTGGATCGACGTGGCGGGCAGCACCTTGGCCTTGGCGGCCTGCACGATCTCTCCCGTCGCGCCGTCTATGAGCAGGACGGCGGCCCAGAGGTTGTCGTCCTCGTCGTGGTAGGGAGCGTCGATGGAGTAGGCGTGCTCATAGGCTTGCTCCGCCTCGATGGTCTGCGGGAGCACGTCCTCCATGCCCTCCGGCGAGGGGTAGATGCCGAGTGCCACGTCGTCCACCTTGATCTCCGCCTTCTTGGGCAGGTCCTCAAAACCGCCCATCTCGCCATTCTCGCCGCCCGCATAGTAGTTGTTCTGCGTGATGGGCAACTGGTCCTCACAGACGACGTAGGCCATACGATAGTTACTCTCCTGCTTGGTGGTAAGGAACGTCGTGGTGGTATGGAAACTAATGGTGCCGTCGGCCAACTGTGCCGTGAACTGGATGTCGCACTCTGCCTTCTCGTCCATCGCCTTCAGACGGCGCTCCAGGTTGGCGGCCTCGGGGATGAAGGCCTTGCCGCTGCGGTTGGCGAGGCAGTTGGGATAGCCGTCGAAATATTTCGCCAGCCAGGTCTTGTAGTTGTTTACCGTGTACATGTCGCCGTTGTGTACGGCGATGCCGATGAATTGGTCGGGATAGGTCGCGTTCATGTAGCGCAGGCCCACGATGCCCTTCACGCACCATCCGCACCAGGCGCCCGTTCCCTCTTCCACCACCATGCGGCGGGTGTAGAACGACTCGGCGCGCGTGATGTTGACGTAGGAAGCGCCTGCTGTCACCTTCTGCGGCTGGGCCTCGTCAATGAGTTCCACTTCGAGGCGAACCGTGCCCTTCTTGGCGTCCTCGCCCAACACCTTGTCGAGGTCAGCGGCAGAGATGTGGATGGCCACGGTCTGCTGGTCCAGCCCCTTCAGGCCGTTGGTCAGCACCGTCTTGCCCACCAGCTTCCCGTTCCATGTGCAGACGACGGCGGGGCGCGCCATCATGGTCTGCGACTGGTTGGCGATGGTGGCATAGAGGACGGCGTCCTCGTCGAGGTGCAGCAGCGAGGTCTCGGCTTGAGCGGCAAGGATCTTAGCTCCCTCTGCTTCGCCTGCCTGGATGAGGCTGGCAGCCGTCTGGTTATCGCGATATCCTGCGTCCGTTCCGCCCGTATGGGCAAGGGCGGTCTGTCCTCCTATGCCCAGGAGGAGTGTGAGAAGCAATGTGGCGTAAATGCTTTTTCTGTTCATGATCTTGATAAATTGATGAATATTGTGATCGATTTGTTTGGTAATGGTGTCTTGGTGCTGCTTGGCGGGCGCAACAAGGGGCTCCCCTCCTATGGCCGCGTGCAGCTTGATTTATTCGCATGCAAAGGTATTGTTTTTTCTCCAACCTATGAAATTATGCCGAGATATTTTTGCGCGTGCGCCATCGCGTCGCTTTAGAATACTTGATGACGAGCAGGAAGTGTTCACGATTCGTTCACGATTCGTTCGGGATGGTCT
>OHXA01000557.1_pt1 | contig 10119 bp, 9 predicted proteins | sample 1579861 | NCBI WGS metagenome assembly OHXA01 (sample SAMEA3882538, study PRJEB24775) | human gut metagenome | biome: human-associated habitat; feature: intestine environment; material: feces | place: Netherlands | collected 2009/2010
AACTCATTCCTTGACAAGCCGTATCACCAAGACTACTTGGCAATACGATTCCTCACGAACAAAAAGGGAATATTTTCCTCAACCAGACCTTTATACAAGGATTTTTTTGTACCTTTGCACTCCTTTTCGCACAAAAACAAAAACGGCTAATCAGTTTTCCAAACATGATTGAACAGGACAACAACGGTATGAAAACACCATGGACAGAGCTGGAGTTGGGCAACTCCTGCTACTCTTCCTATATCGTAGAACCCATCTTCGTACCCAAGGAGACGGCCTTTTGGCTTTGCCGTCCCGACGGCACACGAGAGGCTTCACGCCTCACCTTCGCCGTCTTCTCACAACGTGGCACAGACGAGTGGGAGGACGACCCGATGCTGGGCCCCATTGACGTGACCCTGCTGGACGACGACAACATCCGTCCCTTTTCCACCCTCTACCTTGGCGTAGCCCCCGAAGACTTCATCCACCTAGAAGAGGAGGACGAGGAGAGCGTGACGTTCAGTTTCCACTGGATCGAAGGCGACATCACGTCGGCACAAGGAGAAGAAACGGGGGGTGGTTTGCGCTTCCGCAAGAGCTTGTTTGAGGGTGGCAAGACGGTCTCCCTGAAATTGACGCCCTACGACGGCACGCCCTTTGTACTCCACCTTCGCATTCCCGTCAAGGGTTTCCAGCTGCTGGATGCCGACGATCGTCCTCAACAGGGCGAACTGGTCGTCGATCCCGCCACGGCGAAAGAGTATCAGTATCAGTTTGTCGGCACCCCCAACGACGACCGCTTCACCATTGCCATCAACGGTGGCCTGCACATCCTGCTCTGCATCTGGCAGGAGGACGACACGCTGACACTGCGCGATCACAAGAACGGACTGGCCGTCGTGGGCACAATACCCGCCAAGGGATCACTCACGGAACTGATGATGCAAGGCGACGAAGCCCTCGTGAAGTACAAGGAGCACCGATGGCACATCGCTGTCAAGAGTCAGTTGACTGCGGAGGAAGACCTGCCCGAATGCACTCCTTCTGCCCTCGTAGCCCATGCTTTCCACGCCTATCGGCAAACGGAGGACAACGGGCGCGAAAGATTGGAGCACGAATTGCTCGGCATGGAGGAGCGCCTCTGCTTCCAATGGTTCTGGATGGATGAGAAAGAATGGGACTTCGACCACGTCGGCCCACTACTGGAGGTTGACAAGGTGGCTGGCGACCCACAGGAGATGATGCGGCTGGCATTGGTATATGACAATTTCTGCGCATTCATGCGCCGGCTCTCCACGCTTTCTTACAAGAACGGAGGACGAATCGAGGTTGATCAGCTTCAGGCACGCAACAACAAGCGGAAGATAGCGCGCTGCGTACGCCATATTGCCAAGCACCGCTCTGGCGAGATCAACATTTGGGAACTGGAAGAGTCCGCTCGCGAAGAGATCGTGAAACTCTTCCGCATCTTCCGAAACGAGTTTGTCAAAGAACTTGAAGCAGAGGGATAGCGACAGAAGGACACCACTCCCCAAAGGCCCTAACATATCGGCTGATAGCCATGCTGGTCAAAGCATGGCTATCAACTTTTCTACCAACCGCGGCAACGCATACTGATCCAAATCGGCCTCATCCACCCAGCGATAGCCTTCGGGAAGCGCTGGAGGAACGGTGGGGTGATAGAAATAGAGGTCAGCATAGAGCACACGATGGGTGAGAACATGCTTCACGCGCTGCGCCCGAAGTTCATAGACGGGTCGCACCTGCGAAGCATCCAGGAGCACTGGCTCCCACAGACCCTGCCAGATGTCACCAGCCCCTCGCTGATGGATAGCCGTCCGTCCGTCGCAACGGAGATACAGATAGATCAGCTTGCGCTCTTTGACGCTCACGGTCTTTCGTTTGACGGGCAATTCTCCCACACGCCCTGTTCGCAACGCTTCACAGGTTTCAGCCATCGGGCACACCTCGCAACAAGGCGACTGCGGCACACACTGCGTAGCGCCAAAGTCCATCATCGCCTGGTTGAAGTCCGCAGCCCGGCCTTTGGGAAGCAGCGACTGCGCCAGTTCGGCAAAAGTCCGCTTGCCTTTGGCGTCATTGATAGGGGTGTCGATGCCAAAGTAACGACTCATCACACGGTAAGCGTTACCATCGACGGCAGCGTAAGGAAGGCCAAAGGCAAAGGAGGCGATAGCGGCAGCAGTGTAGTCGCCAACCCCTTTCAGACCACGGATGGCCTCATAGGTGTCTGGAAAATGTCCCAAGGCGGCTATCTGCCGCGCAGCGGCATGAAGATTGCGAGCCCTCGAATAGTAGCCGAGTCCCTGCCACATCCGCAGCACCTCGTCCTCGGAGGCAGCAGCAAGCAGATCTACCGTGGGCCATTTCTCCAAAAAGCGGCGCCAGTAGGCTTCTCCCTGCACCACCCGCGTCTGCTGCAAGATGATCTCGCTGAGCCAGACGGCATAGGGCGTTCCCGCCTCGCGCCAGGGCAAGGAGCGACCATGGGAAGCATACCATGTGAGCAGCGTGTTAGTAAAGTTCATATTGCAAAGGTACGGCTTTAGTTCCCGCTACCGTTGACCAAAGGCAATAAAATGGCTTCGTTTTAATATTTTTAGGACTCACCGTCCCTGTAGTTGCCGAAGATTTTGTAAATTTGCACACTTATTATTATAAAAAGCAAGACAAATGGCAGGCACAAAGCAAATCAAGACTGCGCTGATCTCGGTCTTCCACAAAGATGGCCTTGAACGAAAATGGTGTGAAATTCCTTAGCACTGGCGGTACCCAGAAGTTCATTGAGTCGCTGGGCTACGAGTGTCAGAAGGTGGAGGACGTGACCTCCTATCCTTCCATCCTTGGCGGACGAGTCAAGACTTTGCACCCGAAGGTGTTCGGAGGCATTCTCGCACGCCGCGACAACGAGGGGGACCGCGAGCAGATGAAGCAGTATGACATCGTGCCCATCGACTTGGTGATCGTCGATCTCTATCCGTTTGAGCAGACCGTGGCAAGTGGGGCAAGCGCAGAGGAGATCATTGAGAAGATCGACATCGGTGGCATCTCGCTCATCCGCGCCGGAGCCAAGAACTTCAAGGACGTTGTCATCGTGCCGAGCAAGGGCGAATACGCCATGCTGGGCGACATCCTGGCAGCCAAGGGTGCACAGACAGAGCTGGAAGAGCGCAAGAAGTTTGCCGAAAGAGCATTTGCCGTAAGCAGCCATTACGACACGGCCATCCACGAGTGGTTTGCCAAATAATGCTTTTTGCCGGGCACATTACACAATAACAACAAAAAGTCAAGAAGAAAGAAGGAATGAAACTCTTTTCATTTATCCAAGAGATAGCAATGGACCTGGGAACGGCCAACACCATCATTATCAGCGATGACAAGATCGTGGTGGACGAGCCTTCCGTTGTGGCCCTGGACCGACGGAGCGGCAAGATGATTGCCGTCGGTGGCGAGGCGAAGATGATGTACGAGAAGGAGCATGCCAACATCCGCACGATCCGCCCGCTCCGCGATGGCGTGATCGCCGACTTCACGGCTTGCGAGCAGATGATCCGTGGCCTTATCAAGATGGTCCACACGGGCAGCCGTATCTTCTCGCCGTCGCTGCGCATGGTGATTGGTGTGCCTTCGGGCAGCACCGAGGTGGAGCTCCGCGCGGTTCGCGACTCTGCAGAGCATGCCGACGGACGCGACGTCTATCTGATATTCGAACCCATGGCTGCCGCACTGGGCATTGGTATTGACGTAGAGGCTCCTGAGGGCAACATGATCGTCGATATTGGTGGCGGAAGCACGGAGATTGCTGTCATCTCGCTGGGTGGCATTGTGAGCAACAACTCCATCCGCGTGGCTGGCGACGACCTCACGGCAGACATTCAGGAGTATATGAGCCGTCAGCATAACGTCAAGGTCAGCGAGCGTATGGCAGAGCGCATCAAAGTGCATGTTGGCTCCGCGCTGACAGACCTGGGCGAGGATGCACCTGAGGACTATGTCATCCATGGTCCAAACCGCATCACAGCGTTGCCTATGGAGGTGCCGGTTTGCTATCAGGAGATAGCCCACTGCCTCGACAAGACGGTGGCAAAGATCGAGAATGCCGTGCTCTCTGCCTTGGAGAACACGCCGCCCGAGCTCTATGCAGACATCGTGAAGAACGGCATCTGGCTCACTGGTGGCGGAGCGCTGCTTCGTGGTCTCGACAAGCGACTCACCGACAAGATCAACATTCCCTTCCACATCGCCGAGGATCCGCTCCATAGTGTAGCCACGGGTGCGGGTATCGCTCTGAAGAACGTTGACCGCTTCTCATTCTTGATGAGATAAGAGGCGATTGGATTTATATCACAAAACGAAGAAGTATTGGATGGTCTGACCTCAGACTATTCAATATTTCTCATGTAAAAAGCGCCGATGCACAATCTTACGGAGTTTTTGTCGCGCAATGTCCACTGGTTTCTCTTCATCATCCTGGAGATTATCAGTGGAGTTTTGTTGTTTCGTTTCAACAGCTATCAGGCCAGCGTGTGGTTCACGTCGGCCAACTATGTCGCAGGTATCGTCTATGAGCAGGAGGCCAAGCTCCTGTCGTTCTTCAGCCTACGCGAGAACAACGAGTTGCTGACGAAGCGCAATCTGGAATTGGAGCAGCAATTGAAAACGCTCTCCAACCAGCTATATGACCAGACCAAGGACTCCACTTACCTGAAGCGAGGGCAGTTCAGACTGCTCAACAAGTACCATTTGATTCAAGCCAAGGTGGTGGCGAACTCGCTGGATCGCCCCGAAAACTTGATGACCATCGACCGGGGAAGTGCTGACGGTGTGAAGAAAGACATGGGTGTGGCTTGTGGCAACGGTGTCGTAGGCATCGTCTATCTGGTCAATACCCACTATTCCGTAGTGATACCTGTGCTCAACAACAAGTCGAATATCAGTTGCTCCATTGATGGTCGCGACTACTTCGGATATCTCCACTGGTCAGGCGACGCGCCCAACATCGCCTATCTGGACGATGTGCCCCGCCACGCCCGCTTCAAGATTGGCGACCGGGTAGTGACAAGCGGCTATTCGGCCGTGTTCCCCGAAGGCTTGTTGGTCGGCAAGGTGAAGAAGGTGTTCAACTCTGAGGACGGACTTTCCTACCGCGTCCAGGTCGTATTGTCCACCGACTTTGCCAATCTACGAGACGTCTGCGTCATCGACGCTCCACAACTCGCCGAGCGGAAACAGATCATGGAGGCTGCCAAAGACTCTATCAAGTCGCCATCGGAGAACTAAACGTACGGCATACTATCTTTTGCCGAGAACATCTACCGGCGTTTCAGCAGACTTGGCCGGTTCTGCAATCAAGGCTGCAAACGTGTTTCCATGCTTTAGGGCAATAATATATAATAAGGAGAAAGAAGAAAAGATGAATGTTGACTTGCTTCGAAGAGGCGCGCTCTTCGTCATCCTGTGCCTCGCACAAGTGCTGGTGCTCAACCATATCCACCTCTTCAGTTGTGCCACACCGCTACTCTATGTCTATTTCATCATCAGCATCCGTCGCCACTATCCACGCTGGGGACTGTTGTTGTGGGGATTCTGCATGGGATTGCTGCTCGACACGTTTTCCAATACGCCGGGCGTCACGGCCGCCTCGCTCACCCTGCTCTCCTTCGTGCAGCCCTATCTGCTGGCCTCGTTCATTCCCCGCGAAGCGGCCGAAGACCTGAAGCCATCCATTGCCACTTTGGGCGTGAGCAAATACACATGGTATAGCTTCTTCAGCATCCTGCTTTTCTGCGTCGTCTTTTTCTCGTTGGAGCAGTTTAGCTTCTTCGATCCCATCCAGTGGTTACTGAATGTGGGTGGAAGCACGCTACTGACATTCCTCCTTGTTTTTGTCATTGATAACGTGAGGGGCCGCTAATGAAGAATTTTGACTTGGAGAAGAGGCGCTATGTGCTTAGCGCCATCGCCTCGCTCATCATTGTAGTCTATATTATCCGGTTGTTCTCGCTGCAGATAGCCAGCGACGACTACCGCAAGAGCGCCGACTCCAACGCGTTTCTGAAGAAGATAGAGTTTCCCTCGCGCGGCACCATCACTGACCGAAACGGCAAGCTACTGGTCTACAACCAACCGGCCTACGACATTATGGTGGTCATGAATGAGGAGGCAGGCCGACTGGACACCATGGACTTCTGCAATGCCCTGGGCATCACAAAGGAGTTTTTCAAGAAACGTATGGCAGAAATCAAGGATCGGTCGAAAAACCCTGGCTACTCACGATTCACCCAACAGTTGTTCATGGGTCAATTGCCAGACAAGGAGTTCAGCGCATTCCAAGAGAAGATCTTCCGCTTCCCTGGCTTTTACATCCAGCGTCGCAGCATCCGGCAATATAAAGAGCCGCTGGCAGCCCATCTGCTGGGCGATGTGGCAGAGGTCTCACAGGGCGACATTGAGGAGGACGACTACTATCAGCCAGGTGACTACATCGGCAAGCAAGGCATAGAGCGGCAATATGAGAAGGATCTGCGCGGTCGTAAGGGCGTGCAAATCCTGCTCCGCGATGCCCGTGGGCGTATCAAAGGACGCTACAAGAACGGACAATTTGACCAAAAGCCACTGCCTGGCAAGGACATCCAACTCGGACTGGACGCGGAACTGCAGAAGCTTGGAGAGCGTCTGATGGAGGGAAAACTCGGTGCCATCGTAGCGATAGAGCCCAAGACGGGGCAGATACTGGCGATGGTGTCATCGCCGACTTTCGATCCCAGGACCATGATCGGCAAACTGCGTGGAAAGAATCAGGCACAACTGACGCTCGACCCTGCCAAACCGCTCATCAACAGAGCCATCGGCGGACAATATCCACCGGGAAGTCAACACAGGCCGTGACCTTCTATACAGAGGGTATCGTCAGCGACTCCACTCGCTATCCCTGCGCCCACGGATTCTCCTTCAAGGGACTCCACGTCGGTTGCCACTCCCACGCGGCTCCTATCTCGCTCATCCCGGCCATCAGTACGTCGTGCAATAGCTACTTCTGCTGGGGATTGTACTATATGTTGTCCAATAGGAAAAAGTATCCGACTCTCGACGACGCGATGAACGAGTGGCGCGACTACATGGTCTCGCAGGGCTTCGGCTACAAACTGGGCATCGATCTGCCTGGCGAGCGCCGCGGAATGATTCCCAACGCACAGTTTTATGACAACGCCTTTGGCCGTTGGAACCCGCTCTCGGTCATCTCCATCTCTATCGGACAGGGAGAGGTCAATGCTACGCCACTGCAAATTGCCAACCTGGGTGCGACGATAGCCAACCGCGGCTACTATATCACGCCACACGTGGTACGCCATATCAAGGGAGGACGCATCGACCCCAAATACCTTGAACGCCACCAAACAAAGGGCAGCCATCAAGCCTACGAGGAGGTGGTCAAGGGCATGGTCTCTTCTGGTATTCGTGGTACGTGTGCCCATGCTGTGCATCCCGGTTATACGATAGCAGGAAAAACGGGTACGGCCCAGAACCGCGGAAAGGACCACTCCGAAGATCGCCATTGCCGTCTATGTGGAAAACGGTGGCTGGGGTGCCGTCTATGGTGTGCCCATCGGATCGCTGATGATGGAACAGTATATCAACGGCAAACTGACGGAGGCGGACGCGAAGAAGGCTGCCGTGATACAAAGCCGCCACATTTCCTACCCCTTCAAATCACCTATGAGCCGTGCCGACTCACTGCGTCTCGACTCGCTGAAGCGCATCAACGCCATCAAAGACTCGCTGAAGGTCGAACGCGACAAGCAGAGAAAGAAACTGGAGGAAGACAAGGAAAGAAAGCAGCAAGACAGCAAAAAGGAACAACCGCAAAACGACCCCGCCATCAGGGTGGAGAACGAGATAAAGCCACAGAGCGAGGAACGACGGCGCGACGATGACAAAGACCATAAGCCGTCGCGCAAGGAAAACGATAAGGAAAGCAAGAAGGAATAGATAGATTATCATGGGAATGGAAAAGTCGGACAATCAGAAAGGTATCCTCCAGTCGCTCGACTGGTGGACGATTGGCATATACCTTGCCCTGCTCGCCTTCGGATGGGTAAGCGTCTGTGGTGCGAGCTATACTTACGGCGACACCGAGATTTTCTCGCTCTCCACGCGCTCGGGCATGCAGATCGTTTGGATAGGCACGAGCATCTGTTTGGGATTTGTCATACTGATGCTTGACGACCGCTACTTTGACACGTTTGCCTATGTCATCTTCGGACTACTTGTCCTCTTGCTTTTTGCGACGATATTCAATCCACACGAGATCAAAGGCTCCCGATCGTGGCTCGTTCTGGGAAGCCTACGATTGCAGCCTGCCGAGTTTGCCAAGTTTGCCACTGCGCTCGCCATATCCAAACTCATGAGCACCTATGGTTTTGACATCCACAACCTCAAGCATTTTGCTGCGGCCTGCGGCATCATCCTCGTGCCTATGATCTGCATCGTAGGACAACGAGAGACGGGTTCGGCGCTCGTCTATCTGTCCTTCTTCCTGATGCTCTACCGCGAAGGAATGCCCGGCGGCTTCCTTTTTACGGGCGTGGCAATGATCATCTACTTCGTCATTGGCATCAAGTTTGAGCAGTCTATGCTTTTCGACACGCCCACCTCGGTGGGTAAGTTTTCCGTGCTCCTGCTCGTCCAACTGTTCTCCTCCGGAATGGTCTATGCCTACAATGGCGACCGTCCCCACGCGCTGCGCCTACTGGGCTTGTGTCTTGGCGTGACGGTGTTGGCTTTTCTCTTCTCAGAGTTTGTTATCCCCTTCGACATCGTTTGGGTACAACTCATCCTCTCCGCACTGCTCATCGGCTACTTGATTTACAACGCCCTGCGCACCCGCTTCATCACCTACCTCTACGCTGCGTTGTTTGCCTTAGGATCCATCGCCTTCTTCTACTCCGCCGACTACGTGCTCAACGACGTGATGCAGCCCCACCAGCGCGTGCGCATCAACGTACTGCTCGGACTGGATGACGACCTGGCAGGAGCAGGCTACAACGTTCATCAGAGCGAGATTGCCATCGGATCGGGCGGATTGCAAGGCAAAGGTTTCCTCAACGGTACACAGACAAAGCTGAAATTTGTTCCCGAGCAGGACACCGACTTCATCTTCTGTACGGTCGGAGAAGAGGAGGGATTCCTCGGTTCGGCTGCCGTCCTTCTGCTTTTCCTCGCCCTCATCACCCGTCTAATGAAGATTGCGGAACGACAACCATTCAAGTTCGGACGTGTCTATGGCTATTGCGTGGCCAGTGTCTTCCTCTTCCACGTGTTCATCAACGTCGGCATGGTGCTCGGACTGACCCCTGTCATCGGCATCCCCCTACCCTTCTTCAGCTACGGAGGTTCCTCGCTTTGGGGATTCACCATCCTCCTTTTCATCTTCCTGCGCATTGATGCAGGCAGAAATCTCATCCGAAGTTGAGGCACCGCCAGAAAGAACAGACACCTCCGGCTTAACGAAAATAGAGGTATTGATGAAACATCAGATTATTCATCAATACCTCTATTGCTATTTTAACACCTTCTTGCCCGATTCGACCCATCCATTGTACCCCTGGTCGAGTTCTATGACTTTGTAGCCACTCTTGACAAGGATGTGAGCGGCTTTCTTACTTCGTCGCCCGCTACGACAATAGACCGCCAACACCTTGCCCACCGGAAGTATGGAGAGGGCATTCGCCTCGAAGTCATCTTTGAGTACGTCAATGTTGATCGCGTTTTCGATATGGCCCGCCTCAAACTCCTCTGCCGTACGAACATCCAAGCGCACTACGGAGGTATCGGTTATCAGTTTCTCGAAAGCATCCGATGAGACGCTCTCAAACCCACGGTCCTGTGCATGGCAGGTGAAAAAAGCGCAAAGCAAGGACAACAGGCTTACTATTCTTATTTTCTTCATGTTGCAATTTTGATTATAGCTTAATGTTTCACCAACTGCAAACCGACATCCGAGACACCCGTCAGTTGGTCGCGTCGCATATTGTGGTGGACGGTGACGTAGAGAGAGTCGCCATCACGCAAATTCAGTTCCTTGACTTTAGCAGAAATAGAAGCCGATGTGATACC
>OHXA01000567.1_pt1 | contig 9946 bp, 7 predicted proteins | sample 1579861 | NCBI WGS metagenome assembly OHXA01 (sample SAMEA3882538, study PRJEB24775) | human gut metagenome | biome: human-associated habitat; feature: intestine environment; material: feces | place: Netherlands | collected 2009/2010
AAATTTACCAGTACGCCCGGGAGGACATTCCAGTAACCATCTACTACGCCTACAAACAGAGCGACACGGACGAGGACTCCAAAACAGCCTCCACTGGTTGGGAGACCATGCTCAGTGCCATTATCCGGGCAGGCTTTGCCATTACCGGCACATGGCCGATGCGTACCGAAATGGCAAATCGTTCCATTGCATCCGGCACCAATGCCCTTGCCTCCTCCATTGTGCTGGTGTGCCGCAAGCGCCCGGCAGATGCACCTCAGACCACCCGCCGGGGCTTTATTGCAGAGCTGAAGCGGGAGCTGCGCCCGGCGCTGCAAAAACTCCAGCGCAGCAACATTGCACCCGTGGATCTGGCGCAGTCCGCCATTGGCCCCGGCATGGGGGTGTACTCCCGCTATGGCCGGGTGCTGGAAGCCGACGGAAGCTCCATGACCGTGCGTAGTGCACTGCAGATCATCAATCAGGAACTGGATGTGTACTTTAACGAGCAGGACGGCGAACTGGATGCCAACAGCCGTTTCTGCGTGGACCTGTACACCCAGAACGCCTTCAACAACCTTAAATTTGGCGATGCCGATACGCTGGCTCGCGCCAAGAATACCTCGGTGGCGGCACTGGCGGCAAAGGGCGTGCTAAGTGCCGAAAAGGGCATCGTCCGCCTGCTGACCCGCGAGGAATTGCCGGAAAAGGTGGACCCGCGGGAGGAGAGCATCTGGCTGCTCTGCCAGCAGCTTACCCGTGCCATGGAGACCGGCGGCGTGGAAGCGTGTGCTCAGATTGTGGCACCCATGCTTGGCTCCAACGCTGAGCGAGCCAAGGACCTCGCCTACCGGCTATACACCCTTGCCGAGCGCAAGGGCTGGACGCAGGAGGGCTACGCCTACAACGCCCTTGTGGTAGCATGGCGGGAGATCCAGTCCCGTGCCGCAGAACTGCAGCAGGCAACGCCGGAGCAGACCTCTTTCTTTTGATGCAATACCGGGAGGAACGAAAAAATGAGCGAGAATTACACCAAAGTGCAGCAGGCGTTCCGGGTGCTGCACCCGCTGCTGGCAGGCTATATCTGTCAGGAAATGCGCCGGGAATATCAGGACAACTGGTGGCAGGAGGTGCTGATGACCCTTTCCGATCAGGTGCGGGATCTGCCAAACGACAACGGCGATTACGCCGCCCTGATGGATTCGCTGGATATGGCAAACTGCCTGCGTCTGTTTGACCGCAAATGGAACGATTTGTTCAAGCGGAAGCTGTCCATCGACTACCGCACTTGGGCAAAAGAACTGATGGGCGTGCGCAACAAGTTGGCTCACATCGGCGGCACAGATTTTTCGGAAGATGACACATGGCGTGCGCTGGATACCATGGCGCGCCTGTGCGAAGCCTTTGACGATGAAGCCGCTGAGGAGATTCGCAAGATCCTGCGCCAGCTCCGCTACGGCAGCGCCGAAGGCTCCACCAACGTGGTGGAGGTTGCCGTCCCGACGAAGCCCAAGGCTGCCCACACCGGTATTATGAGCAAGACCCTGTCCGGTCTGCCAAGCTGGCGGGACGTGATGGAACCCCACCCGGATGTGGCGCAGGGACGCTACAAAAACGCAGAGTTTGCCGCCGATCTGGCGCAGGTAGCGAGGGGTGAGGGAGCCTTTGAATACCGTGACCCGGTGGAATTTTTTGCCCGCACCTACGTCACCGAGGGCATGACCGGTCTGCTGGTGCAGGCACTCAAGCGGGTCAGCGGAAAGGATGGCGAGCCGGTCATCCAGCTGAAAACCGCCTTTGGCGGCGGCAAGACCCACAGTATGCTGGCGCTTTACCACATGATGCGAGGCAAGGTATCGGCAGACCGCATCCCCAACATCAAGCCTGTACTGGCGCAGGCAGGGGTATCTGCCCTGCCCAAGGCAAATGTGGCGGTACTGGTGGGCACCGCACTGGACCCCACCCGCACCAAGCGGCCCATCAACTTCCCCGGCATCACCATCAATACCCTGTGGGGCGAGATGGCAGCACAGCTGGTAGAATCCGCCGGGCGGCCGGAACTGTATGATTTTGTGAAGGAGGCCGACAAAAAGGGCGTTTCTCCCGGCAGCGAAGCGCTGAAAAATCTGTTCGATGCCTGCGGCCCCTGTCTGGTACTGATGGACGAGCTGGTGGCATACGCAAAGCGCATCTACGGTGTCAAGGGTCTGCCTGCCGGTTCTTTCGACAACTTCATCTCCTTTATTCAGGAGATCACCGAAGCCGCCCGCGCCAGCCGGAACAGCCTTGTGGTGGCTTCTATCCCGGAATCCGACATTGAGATCGGCGGCGAAGCGGGAAAGACCGCACTGGAGACCATCGAGCATACCTTTGGACGGATGGAATCCATCTGGAAGCCTGTTGCCGCCAACGAGGGCTTTGAAGTTGTGCGCCGCCGTCTGTTCCTTGACTGCAAGGACCCAGAGGCCCGTGACCGGGTCTGCACCCAGTTCAGCCAGCTGTACCAGACCAACCCCAGCGATTTTCCGCCGGAGGTCAAAGAGGTGGAATACCGCGACCGGATGATCTCCTGCTACCCCATCCACCCGGAGATCTTCGACCGCCTATACGATGACTGGTCCACACTGGAGCGATTCCAGCGCACCCGCGGCGTGCTGCAGCTGATGGCAGTCCTGCCGAAAACGACAGCAGGCGCTACGCACTCGTTTGTTTACGGTCTGGCGACCTCGCGCCGGATTCCGGCGGAGTGCTGCAGCTGATGGCTGCGGTCATCCATGAGCTGTGGATGGGCAGCGATGCCAGTGCCATGATCATGCCGGGTTCTCTTTCGCTGGATGTTCCCAACGTCCGGGATGAACTGATCCGCTATCTGCCGGAGGGCTGGAACTCCATCGTCAACACCGAGATCGACGGCAAGAATTCTGTCCCCTACCAGAAGGACCAGAGCAACCAGCGGTATGGGCGCATTATGGCATCCCGCCGGGTGGCACGCACCATCATGCTGGGCAGCGCTCCCACCGTGCGCTCGCAGGCAGTGCGGGGCATCGAAGCCTCCCGCATCCGGCTGGGTGTGGTCCAGCCCGGCGAAAACATCGCCGATTTCAACGATGCCCTGAACACTCTGCGGGGCTCGCTGGCATACCTTTACACCAACACCAACGGAGATCGTTACTGGTTCGACACCCGCCCTACCCTGCGCAAAACTGCGCAGGACCGTGCAACGCAGGTGGCCGAAGCCGATGTGATCGAGGAGATCGAATCCCGGCTGAAAAAGCTGCGCCGGGAGGAACCGTTTGCAGGTCTGCACGTCTGCCCCGCTTCCTCGCTGGATGTACCGGACGAGCAGGCGGCCTGGCTGGTCATTCTGCGCACCGAGGACACCCACCGTGCCAACGCAGGAGCGAGTGCCGCCATCACTGCTGCTGAAAACATCCTGAACAACCACGGCTCAAAGCCACGCACCTACCGCAATATGCTGGCTTTCGTGGCACCGGATCAGGAGGCAATGCTCTCTCTTCGGCAGGCCGTCCGGGACTTCCGTGCATGGCGCTCCATTCAGGATGACAAGGAAACGTTGAATCTCGATGCCGCCCAGAACAAAGAGGTGGACGCAAACCTTCACCGCTGCAATGATACCGTAGAGGCCCGCATCAAGGGAACCTACTGCTGGCTGCTGACCCCGGAGATCGATTGTTTTGTGGATATGAAAACCATCCAGTGGGACGCCAGCCGCATTTCCGGCGGCACCGACAGCATCGTAGCAAAGGCTTCCCGCAAAATGCAACAAAGTGAGACTCTCATCACCAAATGGGCACCTGCTCTGTTGCTGATGGAGCTGAACAACGTGCTGTGGAAGGACACCGACTGTATCCAGATTAAGAAGCTGTGGGAGTATCTGTGCACCTACTGCTATCTGCCCCGCCTTGCCAAGTACAGTGTGCTGGAAGATGCCATCCGTACCGGCCTGAACTCGCAGGAATATTTTGCCCTTGCTGCCGGTTACACGGGCGACCGCTATGTTGAACTGCGGTATAACCAGTTTGTGGACTGCATCAACACCTCCGATCTTTTGGTCAAGCTGGACCCTGCCCGCAAGCAGCTTTTGGCTGAAAAAAGTGCTCCCGCAGTAGTTGTGCAGCCTACGCAAACTGCTCAGGGCGGCGAACAGCCCACCCTTTTCAACCTTCCCCCGGATGCTCCCATTGACCCTACTGTAATCTTGCATCAGCCGCCGACAGCGCAGCCTGCCGCTGTTCCCGCTCCGCCCAAAAACACCCGGTTCTACATGACTGCCGAGTTGGACACCACCCGCATCAACCGTGATGTGCAGCGGCTGGTGGAGGAAGTCATCACCCACCTGCTCAGCGCAGATGGCTGCAAAGTTTCGGTAACGCTGGATGTTACCGCCGATGCACCGGACGGTCTGTCCACCCCCATTGTGCGCACCGTGATGGAGAACTGTAAAACTCTGAAGGTAAAAGATTTTGGCGTAGATGAATAACGACAGCGGCGCTATTGACAAGGTGCTCCTATCCTGTATAGCGACGCTACTATTCAGCGATGCAATCGCACAGCCTGCATCGACACGATGCAGTTCAAGGGTTTGGGTGCTCCCCAACAAGCGTTTTGCAACGCAAATGGTGTTTGTATAGACAGACACATTGCTTGCAGATGCAGACGTTGTATATACGTCTGCCCTGCTTGCGGGTGCTATGAAACCTCTCAACGTGCTTCCCAAATTTGAAAATCATTTTGCAATCGAGACCGTCCGTTTTCAAGTTCAACTTGAAGCGGACGGTTATTTTTGTGCAAAACGAAATGCACGCAGCTAAAGCAAGTTGTATGCAAAAGCGGAGGTCATACCTGCCGGGTTTCCTTTTGCCGCTTTTGTGCATTGCAGGCGCCCTCTGCACAAAAAAGTTCGCCGCTCCTTTGACGGAACGGCGAACTTGCTCGGATCGTTTACGGTCTGCTGTCTTGTCACGGCAGCGGGCAGGTCACAGAAGGCTCAGGGCCTCTTCATCTGCCACCAGCGTGCAGTCCGGATGCAGCTGCAGGATGGAGCCGGGGCATTCCGGCGTGACCGGGCCGGACACGACTGCTTTGACGGCCTTTGCCTTGGCCAGGCCGTTGGCGACCACCAGCACCTTGCGGGCCTGCATGATGGTCTTGATGCCCATGGTATAGGCCTGCCTGGGCACCAGATCTTCGTTGCCGTCAAAGAAGCGCTTGTTGGCCTCGATGGTGGCTTCGGTCAGATCGACGCAGTGGGTCTCCAGCTCAAAGGCCTTGCCCGGCTCGTTGAAGCCGATGTGGCCGTTCGGGCCAAGGCCCAGCAGCTGCAGGTCGATGCCGCCCACGCTGTGGATGATCTGGTTGTACTGGGCGCAGGCATCGTCTGCATCGGGGTTGGTGCCATCCGGCAGGTGGATGTGCGCCGGGTCGATGTTCACATGATCGAACAGGTTGCGGTGCATGAAGCTCCAGTAGCTTTCCGGGTGGTCCTTGGGCAGGCCGCGGTACTCATCCAGATTGACGGTCGTCACCCCCGAAAAGTCGAGGTCACCCTTGTTGTACCACTCCACCAACTGCTGGTAGGCACCCACCGGGGTGCCGCCGGTGGCCAGACCCAGCACGCAGTCGGGTTTCAGGATGATCTGCGCCGAAAGGATGTTGGCCGCCTTGCGGGACATGTCTGCGTAATCGTTTGCGCGAATGATCTTCATCGGTTCTCCGCTCCTTTGTTTTTACTTCAGCAGCAGCGGCAGAAAGCTGGTGCCGTTTTCCGGTGCCTTGCTGTGGAAATAGTCCGCAGCGGTCGCACCGACATCGCTGAGGGTCTTGCGGATCCCGATATTCTTGGGGGTGGAGTGGGCGCTGTGGATCATCAGCGGCACCATCTCACGGGTGTGGTGCGGGTGTCCGATGGTCGGGTCGTTGCCGTGGTCCGCCTGCACGATGAGGATATCGTCCTCGCCCAGGGCGTCGCGGATCTTGCCGATCCATTCGTCCGCCACCCGCAGGCGGTCTGCGTAGGCCGCGACATTCTCCCGGTGGCCGCACAGGTCCGTTTCCTGCACGTTGGTGCAGATGAACGCAGTCTCCTGCTCCTTTACGATCTCCAGGGTGCGCTGCAGCACGCTGGCCGTGTCCACCATGGGGATGCTGGTGCCGTAATTGTTCGTGACCACGTCGGCCACCTTGCCCAGCAGGAACACCGGCAGGCCGCTCTTGCCCAAAATCGTCGGGATCTGCACCTCCGGGTCAACGCCGTAGCCCATGTGGATGCAATGGTAGTCGTTGTTGTAAACGCCGCTGGCCGGGGCATTCACGCCGATGTAATCGCCGTGTTCCTCAATGGCATCCAGCAGGTTCTGCAGATGCACGCCGCGCCCGCCGAAGGTGATGACGCGGGGCACGACCGACACGCTGCGCACCAGATGACCCATCTTGAGCTCTTCCTCAAAATCAAGGTCGTCGATGGCCGCCGTGACGTTGAAGGCCTGACCCGGATCGCATTCCACATTGTCGGCCACGGTGCAGGCCTCGTTGACGATCAGCAGGCGCTTGCCGGATGTTCCGGTGTAATACCGGACCTGGTAACCCGCATCCTCCAGCGTTTTTTTGATGAGCTCGATCTTATTGCAGATCGGCTCGCCGAAAGGCTTTGCCGGGCGGGTGCCCATGATCTCCTGATGGCCGAAGAAGGTGTCCGCACCATCGTGCATCAGCTCGGCACGGCCGAACGTTGCATCCGTCGCAAACGGCAGGCCGGGGAACTCCCGCCCCACGATGTTCGCCAGACCAAGGCTTGCCAGATTGGGCAGCTTCAGGTCCGGCGTGCGCTCAAAGATATGCACGCAGGTGTTGGCACCGCAGTCCGCAGGGCGCACCTGCGGCACATCCGGCATTGCGCCCACACCAAAACCATCCAGAACGATTACAACAAACTTTCCCATTGCGAATTATCCTTTCTGTCATTCCCGGACCGGTTCTCCCAGCGCAGAGTACAGGCCCGCCAGCTCCGGCTTGCCGGAGGACAGCCCTTTGACCACTGCCACCCGGCTCCGGGTCACAAAGAACTGTGTCCGGAACGCCATGACCGCCGCAGCCGAGACCGGACAGTTCTGCTGCAGTTCAAAATGATAGTCGATGCTGGAGTCGTCCGGCGGCAGCACCGGCACGACCTTTGCATTTTCCGGCGTCGTGCCCACCAGGGCGTTCTTCATATGGCCGCGGCGGTAATGCCCGCCGCCGTAGCAGTACGCCTTATCGCCCAGATTGTGGCTGACCTCCGAAACATACAGGTAGCCGGGGCGCTCCTCGGCATCCGGGTGACCGGCATGATACGGTGTCGTTCCGGTCAGGCCGTGTCCCGGTTCCCCGTGGGTGCCGCCTGCCGCCGCGATCATCGGGATGCTGTGGGTGCAGGTGGCACTGGGCGTATTGAGCATCAGATCCCGGTAGCCGCGGGCGCGCAGCATTTCGGCTGCGGTCTGCACGGTCCGGAGGTTGGGCATGGGCAGGATGTCCTGTGCCGCTTCGTCGTACAAAAAGCAAGGGAAGCTGCACACGCCGCCCACCTCCACATTCGGCATCGCCTCGATCGCACGCACTGCGCTGTCCAGTTCCTGCAATTCAAAGCCGCCGTACTGCCCGGAATACAGCATGTCGCCTTCTCCCAGAACACGGAGCATCAGCTTCTGGTGCAGGCCCAGCTCGGTGCAGACTGCGCTGATCTCGCGGGCTTTTTCCAGCGTGTACACCGTTACGATCACCGGCTTTGCGCGGAGGATCTTTTTCAGGGCCGCCCGGGGGATCTGGACCAGATGCCCTACGTTGCCGAGGGGGATCTGATTTTCCACCATCGTCAGCGCCTCGCGGAAGTCCACGCACACAGCGCCCACATATCCCATGTCGGTCAGCGCACGGGCGATCAGGGGGTTGCGTCCGATCTGCTTGAGCATGAAAAAGTTCTGCACGCCGTTTGCGTCGCCTGCCTGTTTGATGCTGCGGGCATTTTCCAGGATCGTGTCGTAATCCAGCAGATAGGTGTCCGGCAGGATCACGCCATTCTGCTGCCATTCAATGCCCAGACGCACCAACGGCTGGTTGCGCTCCATTACGGTCTTTAAAAACACAGGGCATCTCTCCTTTTCCTCTCGTTTTTTCAGCGGTTCAGTTTTCCTCGACCTGCTCCATGCAGCTGCGCAGGATGCGGATGATGGTGTCCGGGCCGCTGCGCATGGGGTTGATGCGGATCATCCGGTGTTCAATGGTCGGGTCCTGCGCACGGAACGTTCCACTGACACGGTAGATCATGGGGGCAAACTCGTATTTGCTCTCGCTGCCCACCGGATGCGGCGCTGCGCCGAACTTCGGGGCAGCGTCCAGAATTTTTTCGGCGATCTCCTGATCAAACTCCACCAGCAGCACCTTGCTCTGCGCGTTTGCCAGGAACGCCTGCCGCACATGGGGGACCTCGCCGGCGTTCAGGCGGCGGACCAGCTCCTCGTTGACCTCGCTCTGGATGGCGAGCGCCACCGGCGCATAGATCAGGCCGCGCAGGGCCTCCATGGCTTCGTGTCCCTGCACCTGACTGCCGCCGGAATACTGCATCTTGTAGATGCGGTCGATCAGCTCCTTGCTGCCGATCACTGCACCGACGCCCTCCGGACCAAGGATCTTGAAGCAGGAGAAGGTGGACAGGTCGGCCCCCGCCTGGCAGCCGATGGCGTCCACTTTCAGGGCGGCGTAGTTGTCATCGGTCACCACCGGGATACCCGGCAGCGCAGCCTTGATGGCTGCGATCACGGCCTTGTAGTCGTAGCGGTCCTCCGGCTTCTGCCGGGTCAGCTGCACCAGGGCGCCGCGGATCTCGTCCTTGTGCTGCGCACAGACGGCCTTGAGCTGTTCCAGATCGTTGAAGTCCGCGCGGATGGGTTTCAGCCCCATGGCGTCGATGGTCACCTGCGTCGTCGTATAGATGGGCGAGGTGTGCACCAGAATGGCATCCCCCGGTTTCAGGCAGGCGGTCAGAGCCCAGCGGATCGCGCCCGTGCCGGAGCCGCGCACAAGCAGCGCCGCCGGGGCATCAAAGGTGTCAGCAAAGACCTTTTCCACCTTTACCGTGCAGCGGGGCTTGTTCAGCCCTTTCACCACGCCGAGGTCGCCCAGCGAGAGGACTTCCTCTCCCTGAAAATTGCGGGTCACTGCGTCAATGACCTTGAACTGGAGCTGTTTTGCCTGTTCCAGCGAGATAGAATGCAGGGGATAGGTTTTCATTGTCAATTCCTCGAATCCTTGTTATTTCTGTCCTTTATAGATGCGCAGTGCATTGCGGTACAGCAGGTTCTCCCATGCGCGGTCCGGCACGCCTGCCTCGCTTGCCAGCGGAGCAAAGGTGTCCAGCAGGTAGCTGTAGCCCACACCGCCCCGGTCTGCAAAGTTGCTGCGGCGGGTGATGTCCATGCTCATGACGATCTGCGTGTCGTACCCTTCCGCACAAAGGCGGCTGAGCCAGTCTGCACGGGAGACATCGGGCTGGTAGTTGCACTTGCCGATGGTGTCGAACGCAATGTTGACCCCCTGATCCAGCAGGCGCTTCATGTAATCCAGATCGGCCGACAGGTCGATGTGGCTCAGCACCACCCGGCTCAGGTCAACGCCAAAGCTCTTGAAGATCTCCAGCTGCTCCAGGCCGCGCGTGCCCAGCGTTGTGTGGGTGCAGATGGGTGCCCCCGTTTCTGCATGGGCGCGGGATGCCGCACGGAACACCTTGGCCTCCGTCTCGGTGATGTCCTTCGAGGTGCCGATCTCGCCGATGACGGTCGCCCGGACACCGGTGCCTTCAATGCCCTCGGTCAGTTCCTTCACCATGATGTCACACAGCTGCTGTTCGGTCAGCGTATAGCACTCCGGCGGGAGAAAAGGCTCCTTGTAGTAGCCCGTCGCGTGGGTGATCTCC
>OHXA01000570.1_pt1 | contig 9936 bp, 13 predicted proteins | sample 1579861 | NCBI WGS metagenome assembly OHXA01 (sample SAMEA3882538, study PRJEB24775) | human gut metagenome | biome: human-associated habitat; feature: intestine environment; material: feces | place: Netherlands | collected 2009/2010
ACACCGTGTTCCGCCAGCCGCCGGTATTCTGCCGCGGTCGCGTCAAAATCATCCAGCCTGCAGTCGATGTTCTTCTTCGGGCCGGACAGGTCGATCGTCGTGTGCTCGTGCGCATACAGAATCTTTTCAGGCAGTTTCAAAAGGATTCGCCTCCTGTATTGTTTCTTAACCAGAGCCGCCTCCCGGCGCAGGCCGGGAGGCGCTCATTTTATCCGGGGATCAGGCGGCAGGGGTGTACAGAGACAGCAGGAACAGCACGTTTGCGATCAGGCCGACCAGGATCGCGCCCAGAGGACCGACCGCCATGGAGACCAGAGGCTTCTTGCTGCACTTGTTGATGCACCAGAATGCCACGATGATGAACAGACCCGTCGTGGGCATGATTGCCTGAGCAGCCAGGATGCCGCCGATCAGCAGGGCGATGTCGATGACGTAGCTCATAGCGGTACGGATGTTGTCGCCGCAGCGCTTGATGCCGGGGAACTTGTCCAGACCCTTTGCGATGACGTTCAGCAGCAGGATCTCCACGCAGATGCAGGCTGCACCGGCGATCAGGGCGATAAAGGGGTTGGGGATCAGCAGACCGATCACAAAGACGAAGGTCATGCCGGCCGGAGCGTAGACGCCGGTGGTGATGGCGGTGGTGGCAACCAGCGGGATAAAGCCGATGGCACGGGCCAGAGCGGTCAGACCTGCGTTGACGCGGTCACCCTCGGCCAGCAGGCCCAGGCTGATGGGGTCACCGGCCATGATGCTCATGCTGGTGCCTGCTGCGATCAGGCCGCCCATGAGGGCCAGAACCGGCATATACTTGCGGATGCGTGCGACCTTGTCGGCAAAGATCTGGGTCAGCATTTCGTTGGAGTTCTGGTCGTTGCCTTCCTTATCCATGGCAGCGAACACCAGCATGATGATCATACCGGCCAGCAGGGCCATACCGTCCTTGTTCAGGCTGATCGTGTGCTCGGCGTCCAGTGCGATCTTGCCGTAGGTCTCAACGATCTGACGGACCAGCAGGGTCACAACGGCGGTGATGATGCCCTTGGCAGCGCCGAACTGCAGGGCAACCGTCACAGCCGGGAAGATGGCGAAGGCCAGCGTGATACCGGCAGAGACCTGGCCCAGGCTGCCCAGGAAGTTGACCGGCAGCAGGTTGAACAGGTCGATGATCACCTGCAGGCCGAACAGCAGGGCCACGCCGTACACAGCGCCGATGACGCCGGAAGCGATCATGCCCTTTTTGGTGTCCGGGCACCAGGTGCCGATGATGTCGGTGGTGAGCAGGATGCAGTGGATCAGGATGATGCTTGCGGCAATGGACGTGGGCAGGCCGTAGCCGATGACCAGACCAAAGCCGATGGCAAAGCTGGTGGCTGCCAGAGCCTTGCGGTCCATGCGCTTTTCCAGATACTCCGGCAGGACCGGGCGCAGGCCGTCGTTGAACACGGCGATGCTCTGGTTTGCCAGGATCGATGCCAACGCACCAACTGCCGCGATGATAACGTAGCGCAGAATGGTTTCCATATGTAATCCTCCTTATTTGACGATCCGGATCAGAAGCCCAGACCCTTGAGAATGATCGGCACGACCTTTTCGATGTGCTGATCCGTAAAGCCGTATGCCTTCTTGCCGGCCTTGACCTGTGCCAGGATCTCGTCCTCGCTCAGCATTTTGCCCGGCATGGACACCGTTGCGCACTGGTTCATGCCCAGCAGGGCAATGGCCATTGCCAGCGCACCGCCGCCGCCCGTCTTGCAGGCGCCGAAGTAGTAATCTGCCTGCCCGGTCTTGACCGCCATTGCCGCCGCAATGTCATCCTTGATCTCCACCGAGGCACGGTCGCCTACAACACCCTTGATGGTGTCATAAACCTTCTGCTTGTCGATCTGGCCGCCTACTACGATTTTCATAAGCTAGCCCTCCTTTCTGATGTGGGTTTTATGCAAATGCTGTCACGATTGTGCCAGCACGACCCCGATGTGCATGGTCAGGAACTTCTGCTCGTCCTCCGGCAGGTCCGGCAGGATCTCCCGCACCAGCGCCTGCGTTGCTTCCAGTGCCTTGGGGAAGGTAGGCTCCTGGCTGGTCTCTTCGTAGACCTCCTCGTCCAGCGGCTCCACCGGCTCTCCGCGGTGGATGCGCCCCAGCGCAGCGCACAGGTGCGTGATCATGGCGGAGGCGTTTTCTTCGGTCAATGTCAGACCGTATTTCTCCTGAAAAAAGCGGATCACATCCTGTACCTTTCGGCAATCCTCCTCGGACAGCATCCCTGCCTGGTGCAGGATCGTTAATCTCGGTTCAAAATCCATCTCTGACATCTCCCAATGATTTTTTGTTTTGCTTACAGCCAGGTGCCGATCTTGTCGGCCAGCGTCTCAGCCGGAGCTTCGGTTCCAAAAATGTTCCAGACCAGCTCACAGATCTCGCCGCAGCAGCTATAGGGGCTGTAGTACGAGGTGGAGTCCGGCTTGAAGCCGACGTTCTGCTTGTTGGTCAGGAAAATGACGGCGGTCTTGTTGGTCTTGTTCATGACCACATGGGTGCCGGTAAAGCCTGCGTGGCCAAAGGCGTCGTAGTGGCGGTCGCCGCGGCCCATGAACGAGGAGCCCCGCTCAAAGCCCAGCCCGCGGGACGGCTTGCCGTTCTGCTCGCTGGTGAACTCGTCGATGACTTCCTTCTTGTAAAGGCGGACGCCCTTGTAGATGCCGCCGTTCAGCATGGCCTGGCACAGCACGGCCAGATCTTCCGCGTCGGAGTACAGGCCCGCGTGACCGGCCACGCCGCCGTTTGCCATCCATGCATTGCCGTCGTTGCACTCGCCCTGCAGGGTGTAGTTGCGCCAGCCGGTGAAGGTGCGGAACGCGTCCAGATCGGCGGTACAGTCGTAGCCAAAGCCCGGGTAGTCGATCTCGTCCACCATGGCATACTCATACGGGTTGCCGAAGGAGGTGGCTGCCACATCCTCGGTGGTAAAGCCGTTGGCCAGCGGCAGATAGGTGGTGCGCTTCAGCCCCAGAGGCTTGTAGATCTCGTTCTTGACGTATTCGTCCATCGAGCGCCCGGTGATCCGCTCCACCAGGAAGCCCAGCATCTGGAAGCCCAGGTCGCTGTACTTTTCCTCGCCGGGGGCGAACATCAGCTCACAGTTGCAGATGTAATCCAGCACCTTGGCCTTGTCCTTCTCGATGTAGAGGAACATCGCCTTCCACTGCGGCAGACCGGAGGTGTGAGTCAGCAGCTGATGCACGGTGACGTTTTCCTTCCCGTTCTTGGCAAACTCCGGAATGTAGCTTGCTACCGTGGCATTCAGGTCGATCTTGCCCTCGCTGTACAGCTTCATGATGGACTGTGTCGTGGCCATGATCTTGGTGCAGGATGCCATGTCGAACATGGTATCCATCTGCATGGGGCGGGGATCGTCCAGCCGCACGCCCATGTCGTTGAGCATTGCGTAGCCGTATGCCTTTTCATACACGATCTTGCCGCCGCGTGCCACCACGATCGTTGCGCCGGGGAAATATCCCTGTCCCATGTAGTTTTCCACAATGTTGTCGATGGCCGTCAGGCGGTCATCGGTCCGGACGGGCATTGCAGACCGGGGGAAGCAGTTCTCCGCCTGCTCCGGGCTGGCACACCCCATAAAGGCAGAGGCAGCTGCCAGTGTGCCAACGGTTTTGCCGGATGCGATCAGGAAGTTGCGCCGAGTGATCTTTTTCATGCGAGATCTCCTTTTCTTTCTGCAAAAAAATCAGACATCCTGTATCGGTTTTCGGAAGAAAATGTTTTATACAATATTTTGTATTTTCATCCCGAAAGAAACATCCGCATGTCCTCCATGCAGATGTGACTTCTGTTTGACAGCACCTTTGCTTAGTAGCGCGGAATGATCTGCTTGCGCATCACCTGCTGCTGGATGTGGTCCACACGCTCCACCGACAGGATCTTGCGCACCAGCTGCGCGGTGATGTTATCACTTTTCCGGCAGGCAAGCACGGCCACGGTATCTTTTCCCTGCTCATCCAGCCGGGGCATCGGATAATAGCTCAGCCCCTCCGGCAGCATATCGGCGCTCCAGACGCCGGCATCAATGACGCCGCTGTGCAGAAACGGCACCAGTTGACTATAGATGATGGGCACATATTGCACCGGCTTATCGGCAAAACAGAACCGGGTCAGCATCTCCTGGTCCACCGAGGAGGCATCTACGCCCACCTTGCAGTTCTGCCAGTCGCCCTTGAAGTCCGGGCGGACAAAGACCCGATGCTGTTCCACATAGCTCTGCGGGCCAAAGGCCGCGATCAGCTGGATGTCCTTGCCCTCCTGCGCATAGTGTTCAAATGCAAGCTGGCTCATGACGCACAGATGAAAGCGCCCTTCTTCCACACAGTTCAGCCGGTAGCCGGAACCGCGCATGAATGCGATCGCACCCGTGACCCCTTTCTGGTTCAGTTCCTCATACAGTCCGCTGGCCAGACCTTCATAGCGCAGGCCATACGGCATAGGCATCACGCAGGTCAGACCCGTATTGCTGCAATACTGCGCCATTGCCACATAGTCGATCTCTGTTGCAATGGTGCCGTTCTGCCCATGGGATTCCAGACGGATCACATGATTCTGTTTCAGGTTGTTCAGTGCGATCTGGATATTTCCCCGTGCCATCTCGCATTGTTCGCTCAGTTCCGTCACCGTGGGGATCCGGTCTCCCGGTTCCAGCCCTGCCAGGATCTGCGCGACCTGCAGCGTTGCCAGACCAGACTTCTGGAGCAGACTTGTGTTCATCATGGTTGCTCTTCCCTTCTCGACCTATCTTTCAATCCGCATCAGGTGGACCGTGGGAAATTCCACAGGAAAGAAGCGTATTTTGGGCGTTCCGCCCCTCCTCACAAGAGACAGATCGCTTGCAGATTTATGATAATACAAAATTTTATATATTGCAATATGGAGTCTTGCATAAACTTTTTCCATCGAATTTGTACAACCTGATTTTTCATCCGCCGCGGCTTTCCGGTCCGTCACCAGTCTCCCCGGCAGGAACACCATGCGCCGCTTGCCCTTGAGGTCACCCCCGCGTGTGCGGGGAAAAGAAAAGCACCATCCATTCCTACCTGAACGGCACGTTCATGAATCTGGTCGAGTCGAGCATCAAGAACGCCATCAAGCAGGTAAAGATTCCGTATCGCAAGGGCCACGGTACGTCAAAGACCGTCACCAGCGGCTCGAATGGCCTGTCTGCGAAGATTTTCCTGCTCAGTGCGACCGAAACGAGTTTCAGCTACGGCTCTATGCCGAGCGGCGAGGGTGCAGAGCTAGCCTATTTCAAGGGCTGTGCAGATCTTGATTCGGATTCCAAGCGTGTTGCCTATCTCAACGGTTCTGCCACCAGCTGGTGGCTCCGCTCTCCGGGCTGCAACATCACCTACAAACGCGCCCTGGCCGTCAGCTCCGATGGCGACTGTGGCGACACCAGCTGCTCCTACTCGACCGGCATCCGCCCCGCTTTGATTTTGCCCTCTACTCTCTTGGTGTCTGACGATGGCACGGTCTCGACTAACACAGCACCCTCGACTCCGGGGAGCATTTCCGTTCCTTCGTCCATCATGGGCGGCACGAACATCTCGATCTCGTGGGCAAAAAGCTCTGATGCTGAGAGCAATCTCGCCGGCTACAAGGTAGAGCGTTCGACCAACGGCGGCAGTTCGTGGAGTCAGATTTATCAGGGTACGGCCACCAGCACCACGAACAACGTCGCCTTCGGCACCACGTCCGTGATGTACCGCGTCAAGGCATACGACACCGAGGGTCTGGAATCCGGATGGCGCACCAGTTCGCAGGTAACGGTGGTCAACAACAATGCCCCGTCTGCGCCGCCGTCTATTGCGGTGCCGAAGGATGTCAAGGGCGGCAGCACGCTGGTGATCTCGTGGACTGCGGCCAGTGACAGCGATGGCAACCTGAGCGGCTACATTCTGGAGCGCAGCACCGATGGCGGCTCCGCCTACACGCAGGTGTACAAGGGCGACGCGCTGACCTACACCGACACCATCACCAAGGGCTGGTCCACCGTGATGTACCGTGTCAAGGCGTATGACAGCTATGACGCTCAGTCTGGCTACACAACGTCCACCAAGCGCACGGTCGATAACAACACCGCGCCGACCATCACGACCTCCAGCGCAGCCAGCCTCGGCACGAAGTCCAGCGGCTTCACCATCTCGTACTCCGTGGATGATGAGGATGCGGTGGACACTCTGACCGTCACCGAAAAGCTGGACGGCACGACCAAGCGAACCTACACCGCGACCCGCAAGACCACCAACAGCTTCGCCGTCACCGGTGAATATTTCCAGAAGATCACGAACGGCAGTCACACCATGACCGTTACCGTGACCGATGGCAAGGCCACCGTCACCAAGACGTTCACCTTTACGAAGGCCGTCACCGCCGCCAACATCACGCTGGCGCAGCCGATGGAGGCGGATGCCCAGATCACGCTCTGCGCCATCAGCGTCGGCGGTCTGATTCCCGCCGACGCTATGTTCAAGGTGGAGGTCACGAACAACGGCAAGGACGACTCGCCGGTATGGGAGGACGCCACCACCGAGGCCCGGAATGGCCGGAACCATTTGTTCACGAACCAGACTGCGGCCAACGGCTTTGCATTCAATTTCCGCGTTACCGCAGAGCGCGGCGCAAGCGGCGAGAGCGGTTATATCGCTTCGATTCAGGGAGGTTTCCAGTAATGGGTTTGAAAAGAGTAAGAGTCGATTCTGTAGCCAAGTTGCAGAAGAAGAAAACGATGGCGGAATTGCAGGAGGAGAATGAAGCCCTGAAAACCAAGGTTTCTTCTCTGGAAACCAACCTCGATAATACCCAGATGGCGCTGTGCGACGTGTACGAACAGCTCATCGCGGTCACATCCGCCGCAGATAAGGAGGCATAATCATGGCAGAAGTCTATGCAAACCTCATCCGCCGGGGGCGGAAAACCATCGAGCAGGTGCCTGAGCACCTGCGGGAAGAAGTCAAGGCCATTCTCGCGGCGGACGGCAACGCATGAGCCGCCTGCGGGAATTTGCCTTAAAAATATTACTGAGAAAGGAGAAAGGCATCATGGCAGTCATCTATGCAACCCTCATTGTGAAGGGCAAGAAGACCCTCGATCAGGTTCCGGCGCTGATTCGGAAGCAGGTTGAGGAAATCCTGAAGGACCTCGAAGTCGAGGTCGAGTGATCGCGCAGGGGAGTCGGGAGAACCGGCTCCCCTCATTTTTTTGCATGACGAAGGAGAGGAGGTTCAGATGGACCAGCCTATTACGCGAGCCGAGCATGAGGAGTTCAAGCGTCGGCTCGAAGAGGAAAATGCCCGTCAGGACAGACGAATCGCCTTGCTGGAGGAAAGCGTAAGCAAAATGGGCGCACTGTCCACTTCGGTCGAGAAGCTGGCCCTGAGTATGGAGAGCATGGTCAGGGAGCAGGAAAAGCAGGGAAAACGGCTGGAAACTCTGGAGAGCCGCGATGGAGAGCTGTGGCGTAAGGCCGTCGGCTATGCAGTAACGGCCATCATCGGTGCTTTTCTCGGCTATGTGTTCACCCAAATCGGTTTTTAGGAGGTGTGCAAGTTGAGCATCATTACGTTCCAGCGCGGGGATAAGACCGCGCTCACCAAGAACTTTACCAAGTCTGAGTTCGAGTGTCCCTGTGGCTGCGGACAGCAGTCGGTTGACATGGAGCTGGCCGAAAAGCTCCAGCTCCTCCGGGACAAGGTAGACCGTCCGCTGAAAATCACGTCTGGCTACCGCTGCATCACGCACAACGCCAGCAAGGCCGTGGGCGGAAGCCCGAACTCCAAGCACCGCTACGGCATAGCAGCGGACTGGAGGACGGAGAATCGGAGTATCAACCCTGTGGCACTGGGCATCCTTGCTCAAGCCGTGGGGTTCGGCGGCATCGGCATCTACTGGCACAGCCGTGGAGCCTTTGTCCACGCCGACACCCGTGGCACGAAAGCGACGTGGCTCTGCACCACGCCGGGAAAGTACCCCAGCACGACCTACAACAAGTTCGTGCTTCCCACCATCCGCCGGGGCTGCACCGGGGATGCGAACCGCAGTGCGACGATCATGCTCCAGAAGCTCCTGAAGCTGAAGGCTGATGGCCTGTTCGGAGAGGGGACGGAAAACGCCCTGATGAAAGCGCAGGAGGCGCATGGCCTGACTGTGGACGGCATCTGCGGCCCTGCATCGTGGAAGGCGCTGTCTGGCGCTGACAAGTACCTGTGAGAGGAGATAGGCTCTATGACGAATAGCAAAGTGTCCATCGCTACGCTGGCCCGCACGGCCGCTCTGGCGTTCGCTCTGGCAAATCAGGTTTCGAGCGCAGCCGGGAAGCCCCTGCTGCCCATCGAAAGTTCGGAGGTGGAACAGTTCGTGACCACCGGCCTGACCATTGCCACCAGCGTCGCTGCGTGGTGGAAGAACAACAGCTTTACCGCTGCCGCCATCGAAGGCGACAAGCGGATGAACAGCCTGAAGAATCGGGTCCACTGAATGAAAGGAGTAACCGAATATGAATGAGTTTACGAGAAGTCTGCTGTACGTTGCCCTGCTGATCTGCGTGCCTATTGCGACCGCCTGCATCAAGAAAGGCATTGCAGTTGCCGTTGACGCAATCAACGCCCAGACCCAGAACATCAAGGTGCAGCGGCTCGTCCGGGAAATCGGCGATGCCGTTGCCAATGCCGTGGCTGCGATGAACCAGACCTACGTCAACGACCTCAAAGCCGCCGGGACGTTCAATGAAGCGGAGCAGAAGGAAGCTCTGATGAGAGCCGTGTCCGCTGCCCTGAAAAGTATGAGCCGTGACGCACAGGACTACATCAAGAGCAACTTTGGCGATACGACCCAGTACCTCGAAAATCGTATTGAGGCCCAGATCGACGCCAACCACGTCGCCGCCAAGCAGGCCGCTGCCCAGAATACGCTGAATCTGGGCTGAGTCAGCGCAAAGTCAGCGTAAAATGATAATCCCCCTGTACCATGACCCGTAAAAAGGCTGGTGCAGGGGGATTTTTTTGTTTGCACGGAAATTTCGATGGAACAACGTCGCCAGAAAAATCAATTCTCAAAATAGCCAAATTTTGTTATGCACTTTTGACAAATCCTTCCCAGAGGGTTCCAGACGTTTCCCAATACACTTTTACCCGTAACCAAAATGCAAATTCAGAGGTTTTCCAGAGGCTACCAGCGGCTTGGCATCAAATAGCCAGTGGATATAAAAAATATTTTGAAAAAATTAAAAAACAGATTGACTTACCAGTTGGGTAAGTTATAATGATACTAAGATAAATTACCAAAAAGGTAAGTTATCTACAATTACCAGCATCCGGCTGGTAAGTTGGAAGCACGAGCAGGAGGTGTAACAAAATGAAAGGCGAGTGCAGCATGACCGCTTTGGAAGCCAGTCGCTTGATCGACTGGCTGAAGGCTCACGGCCACACGGATGAGGAAGCGACGCAGTGCATTAAGTGCATTGCCGGAGTCCTCGACCCCGCAACCGGCGAGTCTAAGAAACAGTAAAGGCTAGGTTCCCCACACAGTTTGCGACCCTGTGGGAACCTAGCCAGACGGAACGGGATGGGACCTGCCCCATCTCGTTTCCATCTTATCAGGAGGGCAGGAGAAAGTCAAGAGGTTGAGAACTATGTATGATCTGCGTGAACACAAGGAACTGATTAGCCAGTTGGTTTCCGAGGCCGACCAGAACGACCCCAACTGGGAGTGGTCGGTCAGACGCCTCAGCAAGAACGTGGCCTGCATCTTCTGGGGTTACCTCGAATACTGCGATGAAGCGGAGTTGTCGTTTTCAATCAAGCTCGGCGAAGCCGATGGCAGATGCTGGGTTGAGGCTCGTAACGAGCACGGTTGGATACTTGAAAGTGA
>OHXA01000579.1_pt1 | contig 9764 bp, 8 predicted proteins | sample 1579861 | NCBI WGS metagenome assembly OHXA01 (sample SAMEA3882538, study PRJEB24775) | human gut metagenome | biome: human-associated habitat; feature: intestine environment; material: feces | place: Netherlands | collected 2009/2010
GAACATATACAGACACAAAAAACCGGAGCGCGTCGGGCGACTCCGGTTTTTCTTTATGGTGATGCTATATCAATAGCTCAGATCCTGCGGATTCTCTATTATGGAAGGTATTCTTTCGAATATAGCCTTGATGCGCTTCATGTCGAACTTCGGCGTACGGTCGTAATAGTATATTCCGTTCTGCTCCTGCTCCACGTCGGTGAGCTGGGTGTAGATGGCGGCGGGCAGGTATTTGTACATCTTAGCGCGGGTGAACACATACTTGCCAAAATACTCGGACGGACGCTCCTTTGGAACTTCCACCTCTAAGGGGCGCTTCTTGAACGCCTCCTCTACGACCTGAAATCTTAAATTCGACATATCCTGAACCTTAAAGTATAATATATAATGTTATCCTAATCATTATCGGCTACCTCACGGTAGAAACCAAAAGCAAAACGCCCGAGCCTCATCCATGTGCCCAGGTGTCTCTCATGTCTGCCATTGCAGTAGTCGATCGTGTGTGGTCTATCCTAAACTGGGGGCAAAAATACAAATAAAATTTGAAAAGGCCCGCAACATACCGTTTTTTTTACGATTTATTCAACCAATCGGCCTTTCTATCGCCAGGAGCGCCCCACGAGAGGAGGGGCGCAGGCGTGTCAGAACGGCATACCGACGGCGAAATGGAAGGCGAAGTCGCGGCCCCAGCGGGGATGGAAGATGGGGTAATGGTCCTTGTGGTCGTCGTAGGCAGGATTGATCGCCTTCATGGCGCCGTCGAGGCGGAGGATGAAATAGCCGAAGTTGAGGCGCAGGCCGAGGCCGTAGGAGACGGCGATCTGCTTGAAGAAGGTGTCGAGCTGAAACTGGCCGCCGGGCTGCTCGGGATAGGAGCGAAGCGTCCAGATGTTGCCCGCATCGACAAAGGCGGCGCCGTCGAACTTCCAGAACAGGTGGGTGCGATACTCGAGGTTGAGGTCGAGGCGCATGTCGCCGGTCTGATTGATGAAGTCGATGCGGCCGTCGCGGCCACGATACTTGCCGGGACCGAGCTCGCGGACGCTCCAGCCGCGCACGGAGTTGGCACCACCGGAGAAGTAGCGCTTCTCGAAGGGCAGCACGGTGCTGTTGCCATAGGGCCACGCCACACCCAGGAGGCCGTGGAGGGCGAGCGTGTTGTGGGAGCTGAAACGCAGCAGGCGCGTGTATTCGAAGTCGAACTTGGCATACTGGGCGTAGGCGATATTGAAGAGCTGGCGCTGGCCGTGGCTGTTCTGCTTGAAGCGGAAGATCTGGGAGAAGCCGCTCAGCAGGTTGCCCGCCGTCTCTACGCTCGCACGGATGACGCGGTCGCCGGCGTTGTAGGTGAGGCCGAAGCCCGCCTTCATGATGAAGAGGTCCTCGTAGTTGTAGCGCAGGATGGCGTTGCGGTTGGAGACGCTGTCGAGGTAGTCGTGCTTGAAGGTGGCGCTGATCCAGGGCATATAGACGTAGCTGAGGTCGAGGACGTCGAGCTTGTACTGCACCCTGCCGTCGCGCGTCGGCCACCGATACTTGAGGCCGGCGGAGAAGACACGGCGATGGAACTCGGGGCGGTTCTGGAGATTCCAGGCCACGGAGAGCTCGGTCGAGGCCGTGCTGCCGCGACGGCCCTTGCGCGAGAGGAAGGGAGCCATCAGGCGGGGCATCTGGAAACGGGCCTCGACGCCATACTCCTCGTAGTCGCCGCGCTCGTAACCCTCCAGTCCCTTGATGGCCTCGAAGGCGCCACGGAGCTCGATGCTGAGGAGTTCGCTGCCGCGGAAGAGGTTGCGGTTCTGATAGGTCAGCGTGGCGGCTGCTCCGAAGTCGCCAGCCGTATTGGTGCCCTCGGGCTGGAAGGCGATGGTGTTGGGCTTGCGCATGGAGAGGCGGATGTCGGTGTCGAGGTTGTGGAGCGTATCCTCGCGAAAGGTGATGTTGGTGTAGCGGACGGCGCCGAGCCGCGCGAAGTTGTTGTAGGTGCGCTGCAGGTCGGAGGCGCTAAACCACTCGCCGGCCTTGACCACCGTGTTTTCGGCCAGCACGCTGCGGCGCAGGGGCAGGTCATAGCCGTCGCCGGATCGGTAGTGGATGGATCGCACGCGATAGCGGGGATGGGGCTTGGGGGGCGCGCTGCTGTTCTCACGGTAGGGCAGGATGCGGCAGACGAGGTTGACGCCCTGCGTGCCCTGGAGGGAGTCGGCGGTATAGGTGACGAAGTCTTTGTGGAAACGGTAGAAGCCGGAGTCGTTGAGGACGGTGGCGATGCGCTTGCGGAGGTTGTCGAGGGAGGAGACGGTGAAGACCTCGCCCACCTGCTGATCGCCCGTGCCAAAGACGGGGGCAAGGACCTGGGCCACGGCGGAGTCGGGGATGTCGTAGCGGAAGGAACTGATGCGGTAGGGATCGCCGGGATGGAGGGTGTAAATGGCCTTGAGCTTGCGGCCACGGACCTGGGTCTCGAAATCGACGTAACTGTTCATATAGCCCATGTTCTGCATGGCCAGGCGCAGGTCGGCGCAGGACCGGGCGGCCTCCAGGGAGTCATAGACGACGGGCTCCTCGCCGATATGGCGCAGCGTGCGGTTGAGCCACTTCGTGGAGTCGCGGCCCGCCAAGGAGTAGGTGCCCAGGGGAATCTTGAAGAGGGAGAACCAATGGGAGTTGCCCTTTTGGCGGACGTACTGGCCAAACTGGGCGGCGTCGAGCTCCTTGCTGTCGGTGCGCACCTGGACGGCGTCGAGGAGGTAGCGGTCTTCGGGCACGAACTTGGACGTGGAGCAACCCGTCAGGGCCGTGGATACCAGCGTGATCAGCAACAATAACAGGGGCGTATGTCGGTTCTTCCAATTCATAAAATTCATTATTTTGCGCAAAGTTAGCAAAAAAAACAGAGCCATCGGGAATCATTGGCGCATTTTTTACTATATTTGCACTGTGATAACCAATAACCAAGTAAAAATCATCCGATCGCTATCGACGCGCAAGGGGCGCAAGACGACGGGCTGGTTCATGGCCGAAGGGCCGAAAGTGGTGGGCGACCTCCAGACTGCTGGCTTCCGGCCAGTGGCCATTTACGACGAGATGGAGGATGTCAGGCGCATCTCGCAACTGCAGCATCCGCAGGGGGTGGTGGGCGTCTTCGAGATACCCGCAGGACCTCGGGATGGGGCCGGGATCGACCCCAGCGAACTGACCCTCGTGCTCGACGGCGTGCAGGACCCGGGCAACCTGGGCACCATCATCCGCGTGGCCGACTGGTTTGGCGTGGGCGCCATCTGGTGCTCGCCCGACACGGCCGACTGCTGGAATCCGAAGGTCGTCCAGGCTACGATGGGAAGCATCGCGCGCGTGACCATCCACTATGCGCCGCTCGTGCCGCTGATCGATGCGCTCGACAAGGACTGCCCCGTCTATACGACGCAGCTCGACGGCGAGAACATCTACGAGACGACGCTCAAGCCACACGGCGTGATCGTGATGGGCAACGAGGGCAACGGGGTGACGGAGGAAGTGAGGCGACGGGCCACACGACCGCTGCTCATCCCCAATTTCCCCCAAGGCAGGACGACGGCCGAGTCGCTCAATGTGGCGATCGCCACGGCCCTGGTCTTAGGAGAGTTTCGGCGCAGGATGTTCTAAGACAGGAATGTTTTAGGACGGAATGTTCCAAGATAAGATTGTTCCAGGACAGGAATGTTCTAGGACAGGAATGTTTAAGGCAGGATGATTTTCTAAGAAAAGTAATGGATAGAGAAGCACTGACAAGAGATCGCAGCGTGGCTCGCTGCATCGCCGAGGGCTACCGGCTCTTCACCGGCCAACAGCTGACGACGCTCCGCCGGACATGGAAACCGCTGGTAGCCTCATCGCTGGGATGGGCGCTGAGCATCACGACGGCGCTCTGCGGACAATGGATCGGGACGGCGCTGGCCCTGCTGCTGGCGCTGGCCGCACTGGTTGTTTTCAAGCGGACCATCCTGCAGTTGGTCGCGCCCATGCCGAAGTGTGGCAGGGCGGCCAAGCGCGTGCTTCGCCATCTGGGGAGCTACCTCACCTACGCCCTCCTATCGGGCATCATCGGCCTGGTGGTCTTCACGCTGCTGATGATCCCGGCCATCATCCTGCTCATAGAAGGCTACTTCGACTACACGCTGGCAGCGGAGGGCGACCCCAGGGTGCTGGGCATGGGCTACTGGGTGCTGACCACGGCAACGCTGACCTTCTGTCTCGCACTGGTCTTCTACGCAATGATATGGAAGACGTTTGGCGAGGCCTATCTCTATGGGGCGATGGTGGCGCAGGACGAGGTAAGGAAAAGGCAGCAGGCGCGGACCACGACTTGGACGACGGCAGCAGACTGACGGACGCCTATCCCCCACCCCTCCTCATATCATAACATCAACTCAAAAGAATGAAGAAACTATTTTTGTCGCTTCTTGCAGCACTTTCACTCCACGCCTACGGAGACAATGTTTACGGAATGGAAAACAACGACACGACGACCATACAGATTATAGAGACTTCCGACGTGCACGGTTGTTTCTTTCCCTACGACTTTATCAACCGCCGCGACCTGCCGGGTTCGCTGGCCCGCGTAAAAACCTACGTTGACCGGATGAGGGCGCAGTATGGGGCAGAGAACGTCTTTCTGCTCGACAATGGCGACATCCTGCAGGGCCAGCCCATATGCTACTATTACAACTATGTGGCGACGGGACAGACCAACATCGCGGCACAATGTACGAACTACCTACAGTATGACGCCCAGACGCTGGGCAACCACGACGTGGAGACGGGCCACGGGGTCTATGACAAATGGATCAGGGAGAGCCACGCGCCGGTCCTGGGAGCCAACGTCATCGACACGCGGACAGGAAAGCCCTACATCCTGCCCTATCGCGTGCTGTGCAAGGACGGCAAGGTGAAGGTGGCGATCATCGGCATGATCACGCCAGCCATCCCCAGTTGGCTGAAGGAGAATCTGTGGAGCGGACTGCGCTTCGACGACATGGTGGCCACGGCACGGAGAACCATCCAGGAGGTGAAGGATCGGGAGCATCCGGACGTGATCGTCGGCCTCTTCCACTCGGGATGGGACGGCGGCATCGTGATGGAGGACTATACGGAGGACGCCTCGCGAAGGGTGGCCGAGGAGGTGGCGGGATTTGACGTCGTACTCTTCGGACACGACCACAGGCCGCACCAGTCGGTGGTGGAGAACGGCGATGGCCAGGAGGTGGTCTGCCTGGACCCGGCCAACAACGCGCGCAAGGTGGCCTTGGCCACAATCCAACTCGTGGAGAGGGACGGACAATGGCGCGTGGCCAAGAAGGAGGGAAGCATCGTGGATGTGGCCGACCTGGAGCCCGACGCGGGATATATGGACCATTTCGCAGCGGCCATCGACAGCGTGAAGGCCTGGGCGGAGCAGCCGCTGGGCACGTTCAAGCATGAGATCTCCACGCGCGACAGCTATTTTGGGTCATCGGCCTTCAACGACCTCATTCTCAACCTCGAACTGCAGATTACCAAGGCGGACATCGCCTTCAACGCGCCCCTGTCGCTGAGCGCCTCGATCAAGGCGGGAGAGGTGACGGTGGCGGATATGTTCAACCTCTATAAGTATGAGAACCAGCTCTACGTGATGCGGATGACGGGCGACGAGATACGCCGCCATTTGGAGATGAGCTACGACCAATGGGTGAACACGATGAAGAAGCCCGAGGACCATCTGCTGCTCTTCGACGACACGAGCGACGACGCGCAGCGACTGGGATTCAAAAACTTTCTCTTCAACTTCGACTCGGCGGCTGGCATCGACTACGAGGTGGACGTGACGAAGCCCAACGGACAAAAGGTGCGCATCCTCCAGATGAGCGACGGAAGACCGTTTGACCCGAACGCCTGGTATCGCGTGGCAATCAACAGCTACCGAGGCAACGGAGGCGGAGAACTGCTCACGAAGGGGGCGGGCATTCCACACGACTCGCTGCAGAGCCGCATCCTCTGGGAGAGCGAACGCGACCAGCGCCACTACCTCATGGAGGAGATCAAGCGGATGGGGACACTCGACCCGCAACCGAACAACAACTGGCGCTTCGTGCCGGAGGAATGGGTGAAGCCGGCAGCGGCAAGGGACTACGAGCTGCTCTTCGGAAAGAAGGAATAAGGAAAGTATTCGGAAAGAACAACGAGATCACACACATCATGAAATATTGGTTCATATTCGTCAAGGATGCCGTCATGCTGGAGAAGAACGCGGACGGCAGTCGTACCATCCCCCTGGCTGAGAATCCTCCCATCGAACTGAAGCCCTGGACGCACGTGATGGAGATAGCACCGATGGAGGACGGGACGGAGGTGAGGGCGGCCAGCATCGACTATCCCATCGCCGAGGACGAACGCTACGAGACGTGCCCACTGCGCAAGTCATTCTATCATCTGCCGACAGAACTCTATCTGAAGGCGGGAAAATGTCGCGAACTGCTCTACTGGGACCAGAACACGCAATACTGCGGGGTGTGTGGTGCACCCACAAGGATGGACACCATCATTTCGAAGAAGTGTACGCATTGTGGCAAGGAGTTCTGGCCGCAACTGGCCACGGCCGTCATCGTGCTCGTACACCGGGGCGAGGAGGTGCTGCTCGTCCATGCGAAAAACTTCGTCAACAACCGCATCTATGGACTGGTGGCGGGATTTGTTGAGACGGGTGAGACGCTCGAAGAGGCCGTGAGGCGCGAGGTGATGGAGGAGACGCAACTCGAGATCACCAACCTCCGCTATTTCGGCTCGCAGCCCTGGCCCTTCCCCTGCGGACTGATGGTGGGATTCCACGCCGACTATGCGGGAGGCGAGATTCATCTGCAACGGTCCGAACTGGAGCGCGGAAGCTGGTTTGGCAGGGACAACCTGCCGCCGCTGCCCGAGAAGCTGAGCATCGCGCGAAAGCTCGTCGATGACTGGCTGGGGGAGGAATAGGCACGGGAGACGCCACATGGGCAAAGCACAATACACATGGGTGGAAGGCGGAACCCACACATGGAAGGAACACAACTATTATATTGACCTATAATAAAAGAGCGAAAAAATGAAGAAACAAGTTTTGGTGACAGGTGCCAACAAGGGCATCGGATATGAGATAGCACGCCATCTGGGAAAATCGGGATGGCAGGTAGTGGTCGGCGCACGCTGTGAAGACCGAGCACTGAAGGCCATGGAGGCCCTCCGCGCCGAGGGTGCCGACGTGGCGGGATGGCAGTATGTGAACCTTGCGGACAACGGCGAGATCGAGGTCTCGGCCCGCGAGATAGCGGAGAAGTATCCGGAGCTCTCGCTACTGGTCAACAACGCGGGCATTCCGGGCGACATGTCGGTCAGGAGCTACGAGCAGTCGCTGCAGGACGTGATCGACACGGTGCAGGTCAACTATATCGGCACGTTCTATCTGACGAAGTTGCTGCTGCCGCTGCTGGAGAAAAACCAGGGCAGAATCTGCAACATCACCGTGCCAAGCACGTTTAGCCCCTACTGGCACCCGATGGCCTACGTGGCCAGCAAGGCGGGACAGAACACGATGATCGCCACGATGGGATGGGAATTTGACCACTTCCACGTGCCCGTGGAGGCGTTTACCATCCACCCGGGAGCCACCTCCACCGACCTCAACGGCCACTACGACGGACCGGGATCGCACCAGCCCGACGTGATCGGCCAAAAGGTGGCGGAGATCATCAACGATGGAAAGCGACACAACGGGGAGTTTATCGAGCTCTACCCGATTGTGGATGAGGGCAACTACTAACCAAGTCCAAAATAACATAAAAAACGAAGCCTATGAACTTCAAAGAATTGGCAACCGCGCGCTTCTCTGTGCGCAAATTCACCGACGAGGCGGTCTCGCAGGCCGACCTCGACGCGATCATGACGTGTGTGCAACTGGCTCCGTCGGCCTGCAACCGGCAGCCTTGGAAGTTTCTCCTTCTCGCCTCCGACGAGGCCAAGGAGAAGATACGCCAGTGCTACGACCGTCCTTGGTTTGCCTCCGCGCCGATCTATGTGCTCTGCATGAAGGACACGGCCAACGCGTGGGTGCGTCCCGACGACGGCAAGTCGCATGGCGACATCGACCTCGGAATAGCCGTGGAGCATCTGGCCTTGGCTGCCGCCGACCGTGGACTGGGCACCTGCTGGGTGTGCAACTACGATGTGGAGGCCGTGAAGCGTCTGTTTCCCGTAGAGGGATTCGAGGCCGTGGCGATCATTCCGCTGGGACACATCGCCGAGGACTGTCCGAACCCGGGAAAGAAAAGGAAGGGTCTCGACGAAATTTGGCAAAAACTGTAAATATTGAAGCCCTATGGAGTATAAGAAACGACTCACAAGATCGACGACCGACAAATGGCTGGCGGGCGTCTGTGGCGGTATAGCCGAGTATTTCGGATGGGACGTGGCGATCCTACGCATCGTCTATGTCGTCCTGACGACCTGCACGGCCTTCTGTGGCGTACTGGTGTATATCCTCCTTTGGATCTGCATGCCGAAGGAAACGAAGTATATAGAGTAAGGAGACAGAGCAAGAAGACTGCGGAAGATAGTCAGAAAGTAATTCTCCTGGTCCAAAGGTAGGGATGGTTTTACCTTTTTTCTTTTTATCTGCGTTTCTTTTTATCTGCCTTGGCGTCGAATCTATACGTGAAGGTAAGATTGGCATAGTGGTGGATATAGTTTTCGGCTGATTCGTAACGCTGAAATGCCGTATATTCGCTATCATAATAGATGTCTTTGTTGAAGATATCATCAATATACAGCGACAGGCGGCATTTGTTCTTGCAGAAACTGTAATCAACACTCAACGATGAAATGATCTTGTGGCCGTTCATTTCCGACGTGGCATAATCGGAACCGAAATGATCGGCTACCTCCGCTACCACTTGGAAAGGTTCGAGCTTCAGCATAGCTGTCACACCTAATCTATTATATAAAGGATGCATGTTGTATGATGCGTCATCATAGCGGTAGCGGTTCCATTGCAGACGGTCGTACAAAGACAGCTGCAGCGTGTTTGTCTCATACGACAAATCAAAGTCTTCGTCTATGCCAAAAGTTTTCTGATGATTCAAGGCAGGAACAGTATTAGGGTCGTTGTTGTCCACCACCGTCAGGAAGCCATACGACTGTGATGCCTGTACCGACAGTTTGTTCATCAACCGGAAATATGCGCCAATACCTTGGTCGTAGTTGACTCCGAATTTCCAGGAGTCGCCTCCTCTCACGTTCATTGGCTTCGACTCATAGACGCCTGTTGCGGAATTATAACGATAGAGCGTGGCAATCGGATTGATTTCCTTTGTATATGACGCAGTCAGTCCGAGCACTATCTGCTTGCGCAGCCACATGCGATGGTAGCTATATTTGGTCGTATGACTGTGTGATTTGCCAAGGAAGGGATTGCCCACAGAAATAGACAGCGGATTGATGGTGTTGCGATAAGCGAGCGTGCTCACCAGGTCGGGCACCGTAGTATGATAGGCAAAAGAGAAATCCATATTGCGCACACGGCTCATCTTCCATTTCAGAAATAGCGACGGTTCGTAGCCATAGCTTGTGCGCACGGCAGTGGTGTCGAGCTGTCCGTAATGGTAGTCTGCCTTCTCACGATATACGTTCCAGTTGAACTTTGGCATAATCATGAGAGACTTCACGGGAGTGATGGTTGACTTCAGAGAGAAGCTATTGGTCCATTGGTGCATCAGGTT
>OHXA01000597.1_pt1 | contig 9558 bp, 7 predicted proteins | sample 1579861 | NCBI WGS metagenome assembly OHXA01 (sample SAMEA3882538, study PRJEB24775) | human gut metagenome | biome: human-associated habitat; feature: intestine environment; material: feces | place: Netherlands | collected 2009/2010
ATCCGCGAGCTTGGGATAGACCGGTTCCTCAAGGATGAAGGCTGGAGCGAGATACAGATAAGCACCACGCTGGCACATCTTATCACGCGTACCATTTATTCGCCTTCGGAACTGAAGTCCATGCGCATCATGGAGGAGAACTCTGCCGTATGCGAGCTCATCAGCGGCAACCAGGAGTGGCGTCCGGGATTTCAGTCCATATACAAGGTGGCGCCGTCCCTGTATGGGTTGAAAGACAAACTCGAGAGCCATCTCTGCCGGAAGACGGACGATCTTTTCAACATAACGAACAGGATAGCCATCTTCGACCTGACCAATTTCTACTTCGAGGGCCGCAAGGACAACAGTAAGAAGGCCCAGTTCGGTCGTTCCAAGGAAAAACGCAGCGACTGCAAGCTTCTCGTGCTGGCTCTTTGTATCAACAAGGAGGGCTTCATACGCTACTCCTCCGTTCTTGCTGGCAACACAGCAGACCCGAACTCCCTGCCAGACATGGTGGATACTCTGCATGCGAAGACACGCATGCCGAACGACCCAAAGGACAAGGTGCTCGTATGCCTTGACGCTGGAATAGCCACAGAAGACAACCTCCTAAGGATAAAGGAAAAAGGATACAACTACCTGTGCGTCAGCCGTAGAAGGCTTACGGACTACGAGCTCGCCCCGGATGCCAAAACCGTCACGGTGCTCGACTGCAAGAAGCAGCCCATCAAGCTCACACAGGTGAAGCACGAGGAGGACGGAGACTACTATCTTGAGATAAACTCCCCAGCCAAGGAACTCAAGGAGAAGTCTATGAACCGCAAATTCAAGGAACGCTTCGAGGAGGAACTCCAAAAGGCGAAAGACTCCCTCTCGAAGAAAAACGGCACGAAGGGCTACAAGAAGGTCATTGAGCGTGTCGGAAGAGCAAGGCAGAAATACCCGTCCATCTCCAAGTACTATGTCATCGACTACGTACCGGATGCCCCGAAGAACCCAAGGAACATGACGGACATACATTGGCGCATCGCAGTGCCGGAGAACGTGGACAGACAGAGCGGCGTTTATTTCCTGAGGACGAACGTGCCCGATTTTGACGAGAAGACCACATGGGACTATTACAATCTCACCCGTGAAATCGAATGCACGAACCGTCAGTTGAAGACCGACTTGAACCTTCGGCCGATACATCACAAGAAAGATGACCGGTCGGATGCCCACCTCTTCCTGGGACTACTCTCATATTGGATAGTCAACACGATCCGCTACAAGCTCAAACTGACAGGTGAGACATGCTTTTGGACAGAGATAGTACGAAGGCTGTCAACGCAGAAGGCTGTCACCACGGAGGCCACAAATGCCCTTGGCGAGAAGGTACAAATGAGACTTTGCAGCGAACCGAACAAGTCTGCCGATGAGATTTACGAGCGGCTGAAGTACAAGAAAATGCCATTCAGGAAAATCAAAATCCCAAAAAGTTTGTAGTACACAGCGGCGCAAATGAGAATCGTAAAACGTTGGATAGCAAGAAAAACCTTTAATGAGGGATCAAACTTGGGTTATGTTGCTTTTTTGGCGCATGGAGGCTCATTTCAACTCAAAGTACACACAAGAAAGACGTTGAAGGGCTTAGTTGCGGATTTGAGGTAAAAATAATACCACCTTTGCATTGTGGATAACCCTGTGGAAAAGCAGGGAAAAGGCTAAGAAAATGTGGATAATGGAAAACGGGTAATAAGACCCAAAAGTTATCCACGTTATCCACGGCCTATCATAACTCATCATATTTTCTTTTAGAAAGAAAAAAAAAATAATAATATAAAGAAGTTGAGAATATGAACGTGAAAGAAGAATGGAAGTCGAAAGGTTTCATTGATGAGCCCGTTGATGAGTCTCTGGATCTGAAGCAGGAGATACGCCGTCTCTGCCGCGAGAAGGACGCTATCATCCTGGCCCACTACTACACGATGCCGGAGATACAGGACATAGCCGACTTTGTCGGCGACTCGCTGGCCCTGGCGCGTGAGGCGGCCAAGACGGAGGCCAAGGTGATGGTTATGTGTGGCGTCCACTTCATGGCCGAGACCTGCAAGCTGCTCTCGCCGGAGAAGACGGTGCTCTCGCCCGACCTTACGGCGGGCTGCTCGCTGGCAGACAGCTGCAAGGCTGAGGACCTTCGGAAGTTTAAGGAAGAGCACCCGGGCTACGAGGTGGTCTCCTACGTCAATACGACGGCGGCGGTGAAGGCGCTGACCGATGTGGTGGTGACCTCGGGCAACGCCAAGAAGGTGATCGACTCCATCCCCAAGGACACGAAGCTCATCTTCGGACCAGACTACAACCTCGGAAGCTATATCAACTCCGTGACGGGCAGAAACATGTTGCTGTGGAATGGTGGCTGTCACGTCCATGAGCGCTTTAGTGTGGCGGAGATCGTCAAACTCAAGGAGCAGCATCCCGAGGCTGTCGTCATGGCCCATCTGGAGTGTAAGGCGCCCGTGCTGGCCGCTGCCGACGTGAAGGGATCGACGGCCACGATGCTCCACTATGCACAGGATCATCCTGAGGTCAAAGAGTTTATCGTTGCTACAGAGGCTGGTATCCTCCATGAGATGCAGCGCACCTGTCCCAACCAGACTTTCCTCCCCGTGCCTCCCGAGGTGACGGAGGGTGGCAGGGGTTGCGCCTGCACGGAGTGTGAGTATATGAAGAAGAACACGCTCGAGAAGGTGTATAACGCGCTGAAGTATGGCTGGCCTGCCGTGGAGGTGGATCCTGCCATTGCACGCGACGCCGTGAAGCCCATCGAGCGCATGCTCTCCCTCAGTTGATCCGCATGAAGGGTAGGGTGGCTTATCAGTTATAAAAATACAGCAGGATGATGGAAAGGTCCGTCTCCTGCTGTATTTTACTTTTTATCTGAATGGGAACAAGCGGATTGGTTCTAAAAAACAACAAACAAGTCTTATATACAATAATCAAACTTATCTTATGGGGAAAATCGTATGTTCAGTATTTGCATTGTGCTGCTGCTCGCTGGTGCTTGCGCAGGAGAAGACGCGCAGTCTGTCGGTAGAACTGCTTGGTGCGCAAAATGTGGTGGGCGTCAACTATGATAGCCGTTTCAAGGGCAACTCGGGCTGGGGCTACCGAGTGGGCATAGGCTATGGTTATGGAGACAATTCCAGTTGGATCGATCAGAAAATCAGTGGTGTGGGTGTGCCGTTGGAGTTGAATTACCTGCTTGGAGAGAAGAAGAGTAAACTGGAGGTAGGCTTTGGCGCCAGTCTGGGTATGTATCATGTCAAGGAAACGTCATGGGTCTATTCTCAGCCCGTGCCGCCCGAGACGGAAGGAATTGCAGAGCCCTACGAATCGAAGGAGAACCGTTTCGGCTATTTCTTGTTTGGCAACATCGGCTATCGCTACCAGCGTACCAACGGTTTCATGTTTCGCGTCGGCTTATCGCCGTCGTTCAACTTCGGCGATAAGCATGGCATCAGTAAGTCCGCCTTCTACCCGTACATCGGACTTGGCTGGTCGTTCTGACGCTATCAAGGCGGACAGTTTTTTCTATATATATATATATATATATATAAGGTATGTTTTTCTATATATAAATAATGTATAGGAAAACCTACTGAGTATTCTCCTCCTCTTTCTTGGTGAGCACGTGGTCCACACCTTCCATACGGTCTATTAGATAGACGGGGCGGCGCTTGGTCTCGATGAAGACCTTGCCGAGGTATTCGCCGATAATGCCCAGGGAGATGAGCTGCACGCCTCCGAGGAAGAGGATGAGGATGACGATGGTGGGGAAGCCTTGGACAGCTTCGCCGACCACGAGTGTCTTGATGAAGACATAGACCATGTAGAGGATGGCCAGCAGGGCACTGAGCAGGCCGATGAGGGTGGAAAGGCGGAGCGGGGCGGTGGTGTAGGAGGTCAGACCGTCGATGGCCAAGTCGGCCAGGCTGCGGAAGTTGAAGGACGACTGGCCTGCCGTGCGCTTCTGCTCGTGGTAACTGATTTCCTGTTTCTTGAAGCCAATCCACACGTACATGCCCTTGGTGTAGCGTTGCGACTCGCGAAGTTGTCGTAGGGCGAGGATGCAGCGACGGTCGAGGAGGCGGAAGTCGCCTACGTTTTCGAGTACGTCGAATCGGGTGGAACGGTTGAGGAGGCGGTAGTAGAGGCGGCTCAGACGGCGGCGCAGCCAACTCTCGCGGGCGATGTCTCGCCGCGCATAGACGTCCTGTGCTCCCTCCTCCCAAAGGTGCAGCATGTCGGGTATGAGGGCAGGCGGATGCTGGAGGTCGGCGTCGAGGATGATGACGCAGTCGCCCGAGGCGTGGTCGAAGCCCGCCAGCATGGCGTTCTCCTTGCCAAAATTGCGTGAGAGGCTGATGAAGGCCACCCGCGGGTCCTTGCGACGCAACTGCCGCATGACGCGCAGCGACTGGTCGCGGCTGCCGTCGTCGATGAGCAATACCTCCCATTGGTATTGCACCTGGCTATCCATGACCTCGCACAGGGCTGCATGGAGGGCGGGGAGCGACGACTCCTCGTTGTAGCAGGGGATGAGCAGGGTGACTTTCTTCATGTTTTTATTTCATTTTTGAGATTTCCGGCCCTTTCGAACAGATTCTTATGGTTGTGATGGAATCTGAAAAGGAGAAAATCAGTTGATGACGGCAATCTTGCAGACCACGCCCTTGCTACCATCTTCCGTGGCTGCCTCGACCATATAGACGCCACTTGCCACCCGTTTGCCGTCGAGGTCGTTGCCGTCCCATGTGAAGGTGCCACCCTGGCTTCTACCCTCGGCTACGAGTGTTCCTGCAGTAGTGACGATCTTCACGTCGGCGTTGTAGCTCAGTCCCGTTACGGTGATGGTGCCACGGTAGTCTGGGCGGACGGGATTGGGATAGGCGTATGTCGTCTCCTTGTCCATCGTCTGCGAGGGCTCCGAGGCGTCGCTCAGATAGGAGCAGAGCCCCTTGTCGGTGCCGATGAAGACCTTTCCCGTCTTGGGGTCGATGGCCAGCGACTCGATGTTGTCGCTCACGAGGCCACTGTTGGAGGAAAGGAAATGGTGAACCTGCGTGTTGAGGTCGGCGCTGATGAGATAGACGCCGTTGCCGCCCGTGCCAAACCACTTGCGGTTGCCGCCATCGACGGCCATGCAGGTGATGTCGATGTTGGTGAGCAGGTAGTCGGCGAGGTTGCTGCCGTCGTTGCGTGGCACCTTGTACTGCTGGAAGACCACGCTTCCGGGATCGGTTGCCAGGTCGGAGGGCTGCAGATAGACAGGGCCACCGTTGAGTCCCGCCCAGATATTTCTGTCGCGGTCCTCCGCCATGCAGCGCACGCCACCGCCGCCATTGACCTCGGCATTGTCCTCGTTGACGAAGCGCGTGTAGCGGTTGATACCCTTTGTGGAGGGCTGATAGACCACCAGGGCTGGCGTCTTGTAGTGGTTGTTGGCCAACCAGAGGTTACCCGAGGTGTCGAAGGTCAGGCAGCCGCCGTTGTTGAGCGATGTGTTATCGCTGCCCATGAACGACTTGTTGTGGTGGCTCACCCATTGTCCCTCCTTAGTGAGCTGGCTCAGGGAGGAACCATCGCTGATGCCATTGAAGACCCACAGGTCGCCCGTGGTGTCAAACTTCAGTCCGCTGACGATGACATAGTCCTTGTTGCCAGCCGCCACGCCATGGGCCACCTGCAGGCAGCCGCCACTATTATCGTAGTTATACTCGCGGACGAAGGTGCCGTTGCTAAACTCGTAGAGGCCGGTTCTGCCTCCCGCCAGGACGCGGGCAGGATTGGTGGGATCGACGTCTATACACATCAAGTCGAGATACTGGTGGCCCGTCTTCGCCGCCACGTCGTCCTCATAGATTTGCCACTCTCCGCCGTCGAGCACCTGGATGGTGGCGGGACGGCGCAGCTCGGTCAGTCCGTAGCCGCCACCGACGGTATAGAGTTTGCCGCCGCTATAGCGCATGAAGCCGAAGTAATTGTATTGGGGGCCGCCCGGTGAAAGCGTCTTCGCTGTAGTCATCAGATCGGGGTCAGGACTCACGCTGCGCGCCACATACTCGCCCGTGCGCCGCCAATTGCCCTTGTCGAGCAGGTTGTCCGTCATGAGGGCTCGATACTGTCCCTTCTGCTTCGACTCGGCGTAGATGTAGCCGCCCTCGATGTGGCAGTAGTCCACGGCAAAGCCGAGGTTGTAGGTGTTGGCTATCTCCGCCTGCGCCACGTTGAGGCAGACGATGCCGAAGCCTGTGGCGATGTAGCAGAGCTTCCCGTAGTTGTAGATGCTGTGGATGGTTTTGTCGGCGGTCATGGAGTGGTTGTAGTAGTCGCTGATGCTCACTACGTTGTCCTTGCCATCGACCAAGTCGATATAGCCCGACTCATAGATGACGACGAGGCGCGCGGCTCCCTTGTTCCACCCGATGAGCGTCACACCCGTATCGGTCAGTCCGTTGGTCTTGTCGAAGGTGTGGATACTCTGGTCCTTCTCGTTGTAGGCATAGAGGTCGTTGGAGGCGAGGACGTAGAGCCGGTCGCCTCCTTTCTCCACCCATGTGGGGTTGTGGTAGGACATATACGCCTTCCACGTTCCGATTTCCTGTGCCTGCAGGCCCGTGGCCGAACTCAGGAGTCCGGACAAGAGCAGGGCTGATACGAAATGTTTCATCATCTATGAGATATAATAGGTATAAATGGGGACGGACAAGCCTGGACGGGCAAGGATATCCGTTTTGCCTTGTGCTTACGCCTTCTCTCCGTGGAGAAACGCCACCAGTTTTCTGACGGCTCTTCCTCGGTGGGAAATTTGGTTTTTGACGGTCTCGCCCAGTTCGGCAAACGACTGGTCGTAGCCTTCGGGGATGAAGATGGGGTCGTAGCCGAAGCCTTCCGTGCCATGCTTCTCCAGGGCAATTTTTCCCTCCACCTCGCCGCAGAAGCAGTCCGTGCGGGGTGAGGCCGACGGCGCGTCCTGTCTCCTTATTAACGTGATGATGGTGCGGAATCGTGCCTTTCGGTTGTTATTATTTCCTAATTTGGCCAGCAGTTTGCGCATATTGGCCTCGCTGTCGTGGTCTGTGCCCTCGGCGTAGCGCGCGCTGTGGACTCCCGGCTCGCCACCCAAGGCATCGACCTCCAGTCCCGTGTCGTCGGCAAAGCAGTCGTAGCCATAGTGGTCGAAGACGTACTGGGCTTTGGCGAGACTGTTCTCCTCCAGCGTAACACCATCCTCGGGAATGTCCTCGTGGCAACCGATGTCGGCCAAGGATAGGAGCTCGTAGCCCGTTCCCAGAATATCGCGCAGTTCGCGCAGCTTGTGCGCGTTGTTGGTTGCAAAAACCAGTTTTATCTTGTCGTTGTTCATGTTCTATTCGTCGTTTATTTTCTTTTAGTCTATCATCTTCTTGTTGATCATACTTGTTCCTCTGCGGCAGGTATTTCCCCCTTTATAGTGGGTTTCTGTTCCTTTGCGTCAGGGGCTTCCGTATGGTTCATTTGGGCTGCTTTCTCGGTTTCCTCGCCCAATGCCATTTCCTTGCGCATCTTCTCCGAGATATTGCCCTTGATCTCGTCGAAGCCATTGCCAAAGACGCCAATGACGGCCGACTGTGAGACGAAGGCGTGGGGGTCCACATACTTGATGAGGCGGAAGATATACTGGCTCTCGCGCTTGCGGGCCAGAACGAAGAGCACCTTGGTGGGCGTGTTGGTGAACCAGCCGTAGCCGTCGAGTATCGTCACGCCGTGGTGGGTCGTGGTGCCAATGGCGCTGGCTATCTTCTCATAGTTTTTGGAGAAGATCAAAAATTGCACGCTCTGTCGTCGCGAGTTGAATACATAGTCGAGCATGACGTTCTCCGTCAGCAGCGTGAAGAGGCCGAAGACCACCGTGTGGAGACGCTCCTGCATCGTTGCGCCAAAGGCTGAGAAGAAGAGACAGGAACCGATGATGCAGAAGTTGACGCAGATGAGGACGTTGCCCAGCGAGATGTCCTTGTACTTGTTGATGCAGGCCGCGATGATATCCGTGCCACCGGTCGATCCGTTGCTCAGGAAGACGATGGCAAGGCCCGATCCTGTGAACATCGTGCCAATAATCAAGGCCATGAACGTGTTGCCTGCTCCGAGGATTTGGATCATCTGACCGTCGGCCCCCGTCATCCAACTCTGTGCCAGCGTGAGCATGGTGGAGAGCAGGACGATGGCGTAGATGGTCTTGAGCAGGAAGCGCAGGCCCAGGATCTTCAGCGCCGCGATGAGCATGACGACGTTGAGCGTCAGGTAGGTTTGGTAGATGGGAATGCCCGTGACGTAGAATATGATGGCGGAGAGACCCGTCAGCGCACCTGTCACAATCTTGTAAGGCAAGAGAAAGCAGGTCCATCCTATGGTGTAGAACATCAGGCCCAGGGCGATGCAGAGGTAGTCCAGCATCTGGTTTTTCATGTGCTCCCTACTGTTGAGAAAGTTTTTTACCGTTTTTGACATAATTGCTATTGAGATATACTGTTACTACTGATACTATAGAGATATACTATTGCTGAGACAAAATCTATTGAGATAATCTTGTGTTTGTGAAGAGGGGTCGGAAGATGTTTTCAGCTCCCGACCCCTGTTATGCTAATCGTCTTTGATCGGTCTATTTTACCACGATATTGATGATGCGTCCCGGTACGACGATGGTCTTGACGACCTGCTTGCCCTCCAGGTATTTCTGGCTTCGCTCGTCGCTCATAGCAGCCTCGATGATGGCCTCCTTGCTGGCCGTGGCGGGCAGGTTGATCTGGAAGCGCGCCTTGCCGTTGAAGGAGACGGGCATCTGCACTTCGTCCTCGACGAGGTAGTCTTCGTTCCAGGTCGGCCACTCGGTGTCGCAGACGCTTCCCTCGCCGCCTGTCTGCTCCCAGAGCTCCTCGGCAATGTGTGGAGCGAAGGGTGCGAGGACCGTCACCAGGGTACGGAGGATGCGGAGGTTGCGACACTTCTGCTGCGTCAGCTCGTTGGTGCAAACCATGAATGCGCTTACGCTCGTGTTGTAGGAGAAGACCTCGATGTCCGTGCTCACCTTCTTGATGAGCTTGTGGAGGCTCTTGAGTTCTTCCTTCGTCGGATCTTCGTCGATGAGCTCCTGCTGGAAGAGTTTCCAGAACTTCTTCAGGAAGCGGTGGCAACCGTCAATGCCGTTGGTGTCCCAAGGCTTGCTGGCCTCCACCGGACCGAGGAACATCTCGTAGAGGCGGAGCGTGTCGGCGCCATACTGGCTTACGATGTCGTCGGGGTTGACCACGTTGAACATCGACTTCGACATCTTCTCAATGGCCCAGCCACAGACATACTTGCCGTCTTCGAGGACAAACTCGGCGTTCTTCAATTCGGGACGCCAAGCGCGGAAGGCGTCGAGGTCGAGGACATCGGCGTGGACGATGTTCACGTCGACGTAGAGCGCCTGCGTCTCGTACTGGTCCTTGAGGCCCAGCGACACGAACCTGTTGGTTCCCACGATGCGGTAGACGAAGTTCGAGCGCCCCTGGA
>OHXA01000601.1_pt1 | contig 9507 bp, 7 predicted proteins | sample 1579861 | NCBI WGS metagenome assembly OHXA01 (sample SAMEA3882538, study PRJEB24775) | human gut metagenome | biome: human-associated habitat; feature: intestine environment; material: feces | place: Netherlands | collected 2009/2010
GAGCTCGGCGCGGGCCTCGGCGCGAACAGCCTTGCGCGCCATGCGCTCGTCGTTCATAAACTCCCAAAAGCTGATGGCGATGATGCCGCCCGGGCGCGTCTGACGCACCAGAGCGTCGAGCACGCGTACACGGTACTCGCACGACGGCACATGGTGCATAAAGCCAAAGCAGACCGAGATGTCGGCGAGCGGGGCGTCGAAAAGCACGTCGGGCATGTCGGCGGGGTTGAGCTTCATCAACGTTCCGAGCACATCGACTTCTTGGAAGTGCAGGTTGGGAATGCGCAGCGCGTGGCCATGTGCATCGATGGCCAGGTCTTGGCACGAGTCGACACCATAGAACTCAAACGGGCAGCTGGCATCTGCCGAGGGGTTTGCGCCATCGACGCCCTTGGCGGCAAGTGCGCCGCCGGCGGCAAAGTTCTCGAATCGCATATTGCCACAGGCAAGATCGAAGACGTGGACGGGATGCTCGATCGTGGCGACGTCGAGCTGTTCGAGCGCGATATCCATGGTGCGTACCCAGCCGGGCCACGGGGCCTGGCGCGTATCGGAAAAGGAAGCGGAGTGCTCGCGATAGAACGTGTTGTTGAGCTGGATGAGCGATGAGGCGAAATCGCGGTTCACGGCGCGGAACTCCCTCCGTTGGCGGTGCGAAATAAACAGTACGACCATACTACCGTTAACGCCGCAACGGGGACAACCGAGCTGCGGCTCATTGCTTTGTTTGGACACATTTCCGCAGCTCATATGTGCCCGCAACCGCCAGTTGTCAAAAATCTCACTAGAATAGGTGGCATGCTTTTGGCGGTGGCGGATAGATTTTTAACTGTGCAAGGCGCCTTAAGAACACAAACGGTCCGGCGGCACGGCTGGCATCACATAGGAGGAACCATGAATGTAGAAACTGCGCAGCGGCTCGCCGACCTTCGCCGCAGCAAGGGCTTTAGCCAAGAAGGGCTGGCGCGAAAGCTGGGGCTGTCGCGCCAGGCGGTTAGTAAATGGGAGCGTGCGGAGAGCTCGCCCGATACCGAGAACCTGATCTCGCTCGCCAAGCTCTATGGTGTGAGTCTGGACGAGCTGCTCAATCCGAGCGATGAGATTGAGGACGATATCGAGTTTGAGAACGAGGACCGCGCTCGTCAGCGCGAGGCCGAGGCGGCAGAGCGCGCCCGCACCCATGAGGCGGCGGCGCGCGCCACCGAGGCGGCAACGCAGGCAAGTGACGCGGCAGCCAAGGCGGCGCAGGCGGCAAGCTGGAGTGCGCAGGCTGCCAATGCGGCGACGGCTCAGATGACGGGTACCGGTGCGGCTGGTCCGACTCCGGTGAAGGGTCCGTTCCAGTCATTCCCGTATTGGGCCGTGTGCTGGCTGCTGTTCTTTTTACTGATGTTCCTGTTTGGTGCCGGCCCCTTTGCTGCGCTGATCTTCTTCACGATTCCCATCTATCACTGGGCGGCGCGTGCACTCGATGGCGATTGGGCGCGCGGGGATATTCAGGTTGGTCCGGCACCGGTGGCGGTCAGGGCCCAGGGGAAGGATACTTCTGCGGAACCTGATGCTGACGTGGCTACCGCGGCCACCGCTGAGCCATGTGCCAAAGAAGGTGACGAATGATGAAGCTTTCGCATGAATCCAAGCTGCGCCTGGGCGTCGGCATCGGAGCGTTTGTACTGATTATCGGGCTTGTTTTTGGCGTTTCGCGGACTTTGATTCATTTTGATGGCCCGTGGGATCTCGACGATGTTATACCCGGCTTGTCCGGTATGGACGATGTGGTTGATGACGACGATTTTCTGAACGATGGCGGTAACTATTCCGCTCGGCCTCAGCAGCTTTCGTGTACGACCTTTGATGCCGATGAGTTTCGCTACCTCGATTTCGATATCGATGCGGCTACGGTGGACGTCAAGGTTATTGATGGTAACAAGGCTCGCGTTATCGAGCGGGGACGCGTTGCCAATGGTATGGATGCCTCCAAGGCCGCGACGCAGAACATCGCATCCGTCGAGGACTCGACGCTCAAGGTTTCCCAGTTTGGAAGTGATGACGGTAAGGCAATCGATCGCTCAGTTACGGTCGAGCTGCCGCGCCGTGTTGCCGAACATCTGAAGGGGGTCAACGCGCACGTGGGCTCGGGTGATCTGCAGATTGCCGGTGTCACCTGTGATGGTTTCGACCTTTTCCTGGGTGCGGGAGATGTAGAGTTTGCGGGCAGCGTGACTGATTCGCTCAGTGCTGAGGTCGGTTCGGGCGATGTGACGTTCGAGCTCTACCAGGCCCCCGCGAAGTCGATGGACGTGAGTGTGGGCTCGGGCGATGTGGAGATGATGGTTCCGAACTCGACGGGCTTTAAGGCGAGCCTTACCTTGGGCAGCGGCGACTTCGAGAGCGATTTCCTTCCGCTTGGCTACGATGGCGAGACCATATTGAATCTTGAATTCGACAACGGCGATAAGTCTGCTACGTATCGTTTCGAGGTCGGTTCGGGCGACATGTCGTTTGATCCGGAGTGACATGCGGTTATCGAAGACTTATATACCATAGCTGCGCTGTTTGATGGAGGCGCCGGAGCCGTGACGGGCTCCGGCGCCTTTGCCTTTACAATGGGGTCATGGAACAGATTATCTTGAACATACTCGAGGCTCTGCGTCGCGGCGAGACCGTGGACGACAAAGCGCTCGTCAAACTGATACATGCCGAGGCGCGCCGTGAGGGTGCCGACAAACGCGATTTGGCCAAGCGCCGTCTGCTGCCGTTCTACCAGCGGGTAAAACGTGAGGAGCCGGCTCGTTGGGCTGGGTGGAATGTCGATGCCGAGCTGGAACGTCGACTGCTGCAGGTGCTGCGTATGAAGCCTCGTCGCACGGCTTCGGGCGTGGCGACCATTACCGTTATCACCAAGCCCTGGCCATGCTCGGGCGATTGCCTGTTTTGTCCCAACGATCTGCGCATGCCCAAAAGCTACCTGCACGCCGAGCCGGCGTGCGCCCGTGCGGAGCAAAATTGCTTTGACCCGTATCTGCAGGTGAGCGCTCGTCTGACCGCGCTTTCGCAGATGGGGCACGCAACCGATAAGATTGAGCTCATCGTGCTCGGTGGCACCTGGAGCGACTATCCGCAAGGGTATCAGACGTGGTTTATGTCGGAGCTTTTCCGTGCGCTCAATGACGATGCCGTCGCCGGCGTGGCGGCCAACCCCATGCTGGCGCGTCCGGGCATCAGCCGTGCCGAGGCGGGGCGCCTGCTCGATGACGCTCCCGCCGATGCGCTGCCGCCGGTGGTAACAGAGCGCCGCGAGCGCTATCGGGTTGCCGGCATTGCGACAGACGAGGCTGAGCTTGCTGCTGGCGTTGCCGACGAGCAGGAGCGTGTGGATGCTGCCGTGGGCGGCTACAACCGCGCGGTGCGTCGTCTGTACGGCCCTGGTACGCCGTGGGGCGAGGTTGCCAAGTGGCAGACGGCAACGATGGAGGAACTTGAGCGTCAGCAGCGCATCAACGAGACGGCGAAGCATCGCGTGGTGGGGCTCGTTATCGAGACGCGCCCCGATGCCGTAACGCCGCAGGCGCTTACGCTCATCCGCCGCCTGGGCTGCACCAAGATCCAGATGGGTATTCAGAGTCTCGACCAACATTTGCTCGATATCAACGAGCGTCGTATTTCGGTGGCGCAGATCGAGCGGGCGTTTTCGCTTGCGCGCCTGTTTGGCTTTAAGATCCACGCGCATTTTATGCTTAACTTGCTGGGCGCCACGCCCGAGGGGGACAAGCGCGACTACGAACGCTTTATGACCGAAGGGGCCTTTATGCCCGACGAGGTCAAGGTTTACCCGTGTGCGCTCATCGAGGGCTCGCGTCTGGTGGGCTGCTACGAGCGCGGCGAGTGGCGTCCCTACACCGAGGAAGAGCTGCTCGATGTGCTGGCCGACGACATCGTGGTGACGCCGGCGTTCTGCCGCATCAGTCGCATGATCCGCGACTTTAGCTCCGACGACATCATGGTGGGCAACAAGAAACCCAACCTGCGCCAGCTCGTCGAAAACCGCTTGGCCGCTCGGGGTGACGGTGCGACGGTGCGCGAGATTCGCTATCGCGAGATCAGCACGGCGGGTGCCGACTTGGATGAGCTATCTCTTGATGAGGAGGTGGCGTACGAGACGCCGGTGACGCACGAGTGCTTTTTGCAGTGGGTGACGCCGCAGGGCAAGATCGCGGGCTTTTTGCGGTTGTCGCTGCCCGACCATTCGTTTGTTGCCGCGCATGCGGACGAGTTGCTGACGATGCCGGACGAGGCGATGATTCGCGAGGTACACGTGTATGGCATGGCGGCGCGCGTGGGGTATCAAGGCCAGGCGGCCCAGCACCATGGGTTGGGGCGTCTGCTCGTAGAGCGTGCGTGCGAGATTGCCCGGGATGCGGGTTATACGCGCATCAACGTGATCAGCGCGATTGGTACGCGCGAGTACTATCGCCATTTGGGTTTTTACGATCATGGACTCTATCTGCAAAAGGAGCTCTAGATGAACAAGCCGAGTGTTTCTGCTGGCGTCGTTGCCGGCGTTGCCCTGGGAGCCGCGGCGCTTGGTGCGGCCGCCGTCGCTGTTCGTGCTGCCTGTCTGCAGGTTGCGCGAACCCGCAATGGGTTGGCGCGTGTGAAACGCGTGCACGATGGGGACGGCGATGAGATTCGCGTGTTGGTGCAAGGCGGCGTCTACCAAAGCGCAAGCTACGTTGGTGAGCGTTGGGCGGAGCCCGTCTTTGCGTACTATCGTGCGTTTGACGACGTGTTTGAGTCCGAGGATGCGATGCACGATGCTTATGGTCACGGCATCAACCGCATGCTTGTGCTGGGTGGCGGCGGGTTTGCCTATCCTAAGTTCGCGCTGATGTCGCACGAGGGCTTGCGCATGGACGTCATCGAGTATGACGGAGAGATTACGCGCCTGGCGCGCCGCTGGTTCTACCTAGACGAGCTGGAGCGCGCGGCGGGCGATCGCCTGCGGGTGATAACCGCTGAGGCTCGCTCGTATTTGGGTGTGACGAGCGTGGGCCATCGTCGCTACGACGTGGTCGTGAGCGATTGCTTTGGCGGTGCCGAGCCCGTACGCGAGCTGGCGACGGTTGAGGCATTGCGTTTGGTGCGGGGCAGCCTAAATGTCGGTGGCGTCTACGTTGCCAATATCGTGAGTGCAAACGAGGGGAGCGATGTGACGTTCCTGCGCGACTGTGCCGCCACGGCGCTTGAGGTGTTCGACCATGCTTGGGTGGTCCCATGTGGCGATGCAGAGTTCGGCGGCGAGGAGAACTACCTGCTCATCGCCAGCGACGGCAACTACGCCTTTGCCGAAGCCGTGCCCTTCGACACCGACTTCCTCGGCACCGTTCTTCACGACAAATAGGTCTCCCCGTCCCAAAAAGACTGGTCTTAGGCGTGGTCGCGCCAGCCGAGAACGCGCTGCTTCATGTCTTCGATGTCGAGCACGCCTTCGGCAAAGCCTTTGCGCACGAGCTCTTCTGGAACGAATTCGTCGTACCGATCAAAGTAAGGCACCTCGCCGGGATAGACGAGGTCGATGGGGTCGAAGTCTTTCTCGGCTTCGGCGGCGAGCACTTCAAAGAACGTCTCCTCGTCGGCCTTCATCTTAAACTGCATAAAGTACGGGCGTGACGGGTCGAGTCCGCGAAGGCCCAACTCAGCGGCGCATTTAATCTTGAGCATGCGCTCGAGCGCCAAAAAGGCGTAGCTGCCCAACCAGGGGAAGAGCACCCAGGTGTCGCCACCCAGGTTGATGAGCGGCTTAGTTCCCGCGCCCGAAATCTCGGCCGTATGGCGAGCCTGCGCCAGACGGGCCCGCGCGTTACCCATCAGGTACGGATACGCCGCGTGCTCGTTGAGCGCCTTGCGCATACGCTCGAGTACGTGTGTATTGATGTCGCCGGGGCAGTCGCCAAAGTAGGCCGGCACCCGGCCCTTGACCTGCGTGGCAAAGACGGTGTGACGCTTCCAGTCCACTTCCTCGACAATCCAGCAATGGCCGGCGATGGCAATGCGCTCACCGGGCGGGGGCGGGTTGACAATCGTGCCCAGCTCGGCCGATTCGCTGCGAACGGTGAACTCCTCGTTTTCCTGGAACACGGCGTAGAACTTAAAGTTGTTGATGATGCGCTCGCCCGCGAGACCCACGATGAGCCCGCCGCCCTCGGTGACTTGGATATGGTCGATCTTAATGAGGTGACGCAGCAACACGCGATAGTCATCGGCCGAGATGCGATGGAAATAGCTGAGTGTGAGCACGCGCTGGGCAAGCTCTGCCGGCGTGAGTTCGCCGGTGCTGGCAAGCGTCGACATAGTCTGGTGGTAGAGCAGGCTGTAGGGGAGTCGATCGAGCTCGGGCGGCTCGACCCACTTTTCCTCGCGATAGAGTTGTACGAGCGCGATGCCCTGCAGGAGCTTCCACGGAATGGTCTCGGGCATCATCGTGCGCGGCTCGGGTTCCTCCTCGCGCATGACAAACCACATCTCGGGCGGAAGATCGCGGCGCCCCGTGCGGCCCATTCGCTGCAAAAAGGAGCTGACGGTAAACGGCGCGTCGATCTGAAACGCACGCTCCAGACGGCCGATATCGATACCGAGTTCCAGCGTGGAGGTGGTGACGGTTGTCTGTGCCTGCTCCTCATCGCGCATGAGTTCCTCGGCCGTTTCGCGCAGCGATGCCGAAAGATTGCCATGGTGGATGAGAAAACGGTCGGGCTCGTGCCGGCTCTCGCAGTAGCTGCGCAGCATGGAGCACACGGCCTCTGCCTCCTCGCGCGAGTTGGCAAAGACCAGGCACTTGCGCCCGCGGGTGTGTTCAAAGATATAGCCCATGCCGGGATCGGCGTTTTCGGGCGCGGTGTCGGTGGGGTTGAGGAGCGCCTGCTCATCGGCCCGGGGGATATCGACTTCGCCCTCGGGGGCCGAAGAAGTGCGACGGTCTTTGGGAGCGGCCTTGCCCCGTGCCCGCTCACGACGTTGACGGCGTTCCTCCTGTGTAAGCTGTCCGCTGTGGCGCACGTCTTGGGCGCCAGCCGGCAGCGCCGCGGGCGCCGCCGGCTCAATACGCTCGCAAGCAAGCATCTCGGCTTCTTGTGGACCCGTGCTCTCGAATCCCCGCTGCTGTGCCTGGGGACCCGAGTTGTAGAAGTGCTCCATGGAGATGCGCCACACGCGGCGCGGTTCCTCAAAGCGGGGGATGATGCAATCGCGTCCTGTTCCCTGTGAGAGAAAGGCGCCCGTGCGCTCGGGGTCGCCGATGGTGGCAGAAAGGCCGATGCGGCGGGGCTGCCCGCCATGCGCGAGAGGCGCTCGATAAGGCAGAGCGTCTGACCGCCGCGGTCGCCGCGCATGAGCGAATGAACCTCGTCGATAACCACATAGCGCAGGTCGCAGAACATACGAGGGATTGCCATGTGCTTATGGATCAGGAGCGCCTCGAGCGACTCGGGCGTAATCTGCAAGATACCGCTCGGTTTTTTGATGAGCTTAGCCTTGTGCGACTGCGAAACATCGCCATGCCAGTGCCAGACGGGGATATCGGCCTCTTCGCACAGGTCGTTGAGGCGGACGAACTGATCATTGATGAGTGCCTTGAGGGGGCCGATGTAGAGGGCGCCAACGCTCGCGGGCGGGTTCTCCCAAAACTCGGTCAGGATGGGAAAGAAGGCTGCCTCGGTTTTGCCGGAAGCCGTGGATGCCGTCAGGAGCACATTGTCCTGAGTGTTAAAGATGGCATCAGCTGCTGCAACCTGGATGGAGCGTAGACTCTCCCAATCGTGGGAGTAGATGAAGTCTTGGATAAACGGGGCGTAGCGGTCAAAGGCGTTCACGGGGCCTCCTTTCAAAAACGAATCTCTCAACGCGGTGGGCAGTGGCTTGCTGCATTACTGCCTCGACGTTTGCCCAGATAAAGCCTGCCAAAATAAACCTGTCCCTTTTTGGCAGGTTAGATGGTGAATTCGGCGAAATTGCGGTCGCCGCTTGCGGTGCCGGTGTCGCCTGTTGCTGTTGCCGGCGCCAGCGCGTCGCCGCCGACGCTTTGCAGTAGCTCGGCCACGTTGGCGTCGGGGTTTTGGCATAGGATGTCGAGCAGCTCGATAAAGTCACGAATGACCTCACGCGGCGTCAGATGCGTGTCGGCTCCCACGCGGCCAAACTCAATCTTGAGGAAGTCCACCAAGTCGTTCTCGGTAAGCGTGGGCGTCCAGCCAAAGTAGCCGGCATGGATCTGCATGAGTTTTTCGATGAGCACCAGCAGCTCCTCGTAGGTGAGTGGCTGCAGACGGATGATGGGCGCGAGCATGTCCTTAAGGTCCTCGCGCGCAAAGCGGCCCTGAGCGAGTCGGCTGCGCAGGGCCTCGTAGGAGAACACACCGCGGCGCCGGTCTTCGATGGAGGTTGGCGTGCCGCCCATGATCATGCCCAGGTACTGCGCCTTGCCCTGGAGCGTGTCGTTGTACATGGTTAGGATCTTCTCGTAGTTGTATTGGCGCGTGATGGCGTTGGGAATCTTATACAGATTCACGAGCTCGTCGATGAGCACCAGCATGCCCTTGTAGCCGCCGCAGACCAAAAAGCGCGCAATGAGCTTAACGTAGTCGTACCAGTCGTCATCGCTGATGATGGTCGAGGAGCCCAGCTCGGCGCGTGCCTCACTCTTGGTGCGGTACTCGCCGCGAATCCATTTGGTCACGCGGCTCATAGCTTCTTCGTCGCCCTCGGATACGGCCGCGCGGTAGCGGCGGAGCATACGGGCGAAGTCGAAGCCGTGGACCATTTCCTCGAGCGGGGCCAGTTGGGCATTGACGGCAGACTCATCGGCATCGGCACACGAGGCGACCCAGCGATCGAGGATTAGGTTGAGCGCACCGCCCTCGGGGCGCGTTTTAGTCGATATGTTGCGGATGAGCTCGCGGTAGGTGGCAAGGCCCTGCCCCTGGCCGCCCTGTAGGCGGCGCTCGGGTGACAGGTCGGCATCGGCGACGACGAATCCCTCGCCCATGGCGTGCGTGCGGATGGTCTGGAGCAAAAAGCTCTTGCCGGCTCCGTAGCGACCGACCAGAAAGCGGAAGCTCGCGCCGCCGTCGGCGATGAGACTCAGGTCGGTGAGCAGGGCGCGGATTTCGACCTCGCGCCCTACGGTGATGTAGGGAAGGCCGATGCGCGGGACCACGCCGCCCTTGAGCGAGTTGAGAATGACGGCGGCGACGCGCTTGGGCACGCGGGGTGCTGCGGATGCGGTATCACTCATGGTCTAGGTATCCTCTCACGTCTGCTTCGTAGTCCTCAATAATCTGCGGCCCTGCCGCGCTAAATTCAATTACGGTGTCGCCCACCAGGTCAAAGAGCGCCTCGTTGATGGTATCGACGAGCATGTCCTCGCTCTGTCCCGAGTGCGCCACTGCCGATGTCGCTTGCGCTGCGTTTTGCTCGAGCAGTGCGCGAAGGAAGGCATCTGCGGCGGGCGCG
>OHXA01000602.1_pt1 | contig 9494 bp, 8 predicted proteins | sample 1579861 | NCBI WGS metagenome assembly OHXA01 (sample SAMEA3882538, study PRJEB24775) | human gut metagenome | biome: human-associated habitat; feature: intestine environment; material: feces | place: Netherlands | collected 2009/2010
AACCACGTTATCCTCGACATCGAGATAGATAAACACGAGAAACTGAAGGTCCGCACCATCTATATCCATGGCAACCAGCAGTTGCCTGCCAGCAAGATCAAGGGTGGCCTTTTCCGCAAGGGAGCTTTTGCCAAGATCCATGAGGCAGGAAAGCTGGGCAACTTCCTCAAAGCGAAGAAGTTTACGCCCGAGCGCTGGGCAGAGGACAAGAAGAATCTTATAGCCAAATACAACGAGCTGGGCTACCGCGACGCCCGCATCCTGCGCGATAGTGTGTGGAATGCCGACGAGAAGCACGTCAATGTCTATGTGGAGGTCGATGAGGGTATCAAGTATTATGTCCGCAACATCACCTGGGTGGGCAATACGGTCTATTCCACTGACTACCTTTCAGCCCTGCTTGGTATGCACAAGGGTGATGTCTATAACCAGAAGTACCTCAGCAAACGACTGACGGAGGACGACGACGCGGTGGGCAATGCCTATTGGAATAACGGTTATATCTTCTACAACCTCGAACCAGCCGAGGTCAACGTCGTAGGTGATAGCATCGACCTGGAAATGCGTATCTTCGAGGGCCAGCAGGCGCGTATCAGCCGTGTCCGCATCAATGGCAACGATCGACTCTATGAGAATGTCATCCGCCGTGAGCTGCGCACGAAGCCTGGCGACCTCTTCTCCCGAGAGGCCTTGCAGCGTTCCGCGCGAGAGATTGCTTCCATGGGTCACTTCGACCCCGAGTCGGTCAATCCTGTCCCGCATCCCAACTACGAGAACGGAACGGTGGATATCGACTGGAATCTGAAGCAGAAGTCCAACGACCAGATTGAGTTGTCGTTCGGATGGGGACAGACGGGCGTTATCGGACGTGTGGGACTGAAGCTCAACAACTTCTCCATGGCCAACCTCTTTCATAAGAACAAAGAGCACAAGGGGTTGATGCCGATTGGCGACGGCGAGGTCTTGCAGCTCTCCGCACAGAGCAATGCGTCCTACTACCAGAGCTATTCTGCACAGTATTCCACCAACTGGTTTGGCGGACGCCGCCCCATCCAGTTTAGCGTGGGTGCTTTCTTTAGCAAGCAGACCGACGTGTCGAGCAACTACTATAATAGTTCCAGCATGTACAACTACTACAACTACATGTATGGCTATGGCAACTACAATTACAACAATTACGAGAACTACTACGACCCCGACAAGTACATCAAACTCTATGGTGTGAATGTCGGTTGGGGTAAGCGTCTCAGATGGCCTGACGATTACTTTACGCTCTCGCTCCAGCTCGCCTATCAGCGCTATGACCTGCGCAACTGGCGCTACTTCATCATGTCCAACGGTACGGCCAACAACCTCAACCTCAGCGTCACGCTCAACCGCACCTCCACCGACAACCAGCTCTACCCGCGCCGCGGATCCGAGTTTATGGTATCGCTGACAATGACGCCGCCCTGGTCTAAGTGGGATGGCAAGGACTACGAGCACTTGGCTACCAACGCCCAGTCGGCTACCTACCAGCAGGAGCAGCAGGAGAAGTACAAGTGGGTGGAGTACTACAAGTGGAAGTTCAAGGCCCGCACCTTCACCGCACTGACCAATTCCACGAAGAGTCTCGTGCTCATGACGCGTGTCGAACTGGGATTGCTCGGTTCCTACAACCGCTTTAAGCAGTCGCCCTTTGAGACCTTCTACGTCGGTGGTGATGGTATGAGTGGCTATTCTACGGGCTATGCCGAGGAGACTATCGGCCTCCGTGGTTACGAAAACGGCTCCATCTCCAACAACGCCCAGGCACAGGTCAACTTCTCTGGCTACAACGCCTATGCTTACGACCGCTTCTCTTTGGAGCTCCGTTATCCGTTCCTCTTGGGCAATACCACGATCTACGGACTTGGATTCATCGAGGCGGGCAACGCCTGGGCACAGACCAAGGACTTCAACCCGTTTGACATGAAGCGTTCGGCAGGTATCGGTGTGCGCATCTTCCTCCCGATGGTAGGTCTGATGGGTCTCGATTGGGCCTATGGTTTCGACAAGGTCTATAACAACGGATCTTACAGCAAGGGTGGCAGTCAGTTCCACTTCATCCTTGGTCAGGAGTTCTAAGTCCGTCTGCGCACGGGCCTCTTCCCCAGGAACCATGATCTTCATGGGGGGAGCCTGAGGCAATCCCTGAAGGGATAGGGTCTGACAGAATCCACAGCTCGGGCGAGGAATAGCAACGAAAAAATATCGAATAGACAAAAACAATAAAGAATATGAAACAGACTATTGGCAAGATGATGGGCGCAAAAGCTTGGACACTACTCCTGCTCGCTCTCTTCGCCCTCCTTCCGAAGGCGGCGATGGCACAGAAGTTTGCCCTCATCGATATGGAATACGTCCTCAAGAACGTGCCCGCCTATGAGCGCGCCAACGAACCAGGTGAGCAAGAAATGGCAGGCTGAGGTCGAAGCCCTCACTACCGAGGCTGGCACGATGTACAAGAACTACCAGAATGAGGTAGTCTTCCTCTCCGAGGAGCAGAAGAAGAAGCGCCAGGAGGACATCATGGCCAAGGAGAAGCAGGCTTCAGATCTGAAGCGCAAGTACTTCGGTCCGGAGGGTGAGTTGTTCAAGAAGCGCACCTCCCTGATGACGCCGATCCAGGAGGAGATCTACACCGCCGTGAAGGATATTGCTGACCAGCGCGGCTACTCCCTTGTCATAGACCGCTCCAGCGATAGCGCGGGCATCATCTATGGCTCGCCGAAGATCGACATTAGCAATGAGGTGCTCCAGAAACTTGGCTATGGCCAGGATTGATCTACGAAGAAACAATTATAATAATTTCATTAAGCTAAAAGAAAAATGAAGAAGTTACTGATTGCATTGATGCTTTGCGCACCGATGACGATGTTTGCACAGAAGTTTGGCCACATTGACTCCCAGGCTCTCCTGATGTCCCTTCCCGAGGCGGTAGCAGTTCAGAACGAGCTGCAGGCCAAGGGCAACGAGTATCAGAAACAGTTGGAGGACATGCAGAAAGAGCTTCAGACCAAGGCCGAGGCCTACGACAAGGCCAAGGCTACCATGCCTACCGCCAAGCAGGAAGAGACCGAGCGCGAGTTGAACGACATGTACCAGAAGATTCAGCAGACTGCCCAGGACAACCAGAAGGCCTTCAACGACGAGCAGCAGCGCAAGCTCGGACCGTTGCTCGACAAGGTTCGTACGGCTATTGCATCTGTTGCCAAGGCGGGTGGTTACGTCTATATCATGGAGAAGGACGGCGGTCAGCCTCTCTACATCAACGACACGATCAGCAAGGATATCACCGTCGAGGTGAAGGCAGAACTTGCCAAGATGAAGTAAGTCGACGCCGCATCGACCCGTTATGCAGTCAAGGGCAGATAGACATCGGGTCTGTCTGCCCTTGACCGCTTTTACTCACAATCGCTTATCAACCAAGAAATGAAGATGAAAAAGACCCTTTACACTCTTCTGTTCGCGAGCCTCCCAATCCTTGCCACTGCGCAAGAGGCTGCTGCGCCCCTCTCGCTCTCAGTCACTGAAGAGACTGCGTCCGAATCTACGCCCACCCTACGGTTTGCTTGGTTCAGCCAGGAGGAAGTGCTGCGTTCCATGCCCGAATACCAGGCTGCGGGACGTTATGTCGATTCTCTCAAGACGGAGTACGCCCGTGAGGCTAAACGCTCCGCTGACGACTTCTCGTTGAAGTACGAGGAGTTTCTCGACCAGCAACGCAACCTAGCCACCTCTATCCGCCGCAAGCGCCAGGCCGAACTTCAGGAGCTGATGAGCCAGAATATTGCCTTCAAGGCCGAAGGCGAGCGACTGCTGGCACGTGAGACCCTGCGAGCCTATGCTCCAGCTAAACGCAAGTTGCTGGCCGCTGTGGCAGAGATTGCCCGCCAGCGAGGCTACGCCTTTGTCCTTAATAGTGACGGCGACAACCTCCCCTATGCCGATAGTGCACAAGGCGACGAGATTACGCTCCTACTCAAGCAGGAGTTGAGTGGGAAAAAGTAGGAGCGTCCCGCGCCCTTACCCTCTCGCTTGTCTTTCCACACACGGTCTCGTGGTTTCCTGTGTTTCCTTTCATGGTCTCGCTATTGTCCGTGTTTCCTCACGATATTTCAAGATAAAAAACTCATCACTATGACTCTCCCACAAACTCCCGGACCTATCGGTATCTTCGATTCCGGCTATGGCGGACTGACCATTCTTCAGGGCATCCGCCAACAGTTGCCCCAGTACGACTATGTCTATTTGGGCGACAATGCACGTGCACCCTATGGTTCTCGATCCTTCGACGTGGTCTATCAGTTCACACGCCAGGCCGTCGTCAAACTGTTTGAGATGGGTTGCCATCTAGTCATCCTGGGCTGCAACACAGCTTCTGCCAAGGCGTTGCGCACCATTCAGCAAAACGACCTTCCCCTGATCGACCCGGCACGTCGCGTGCTGGGTGTGATCCGCCCCACGGCCGAGATCGTGGGCAATCTTACCCGTTCCCGCCATGTCGGCATCCTTGCCACCGAGGGCACGATCCGTAGCCATAGCTACGCCCTTGAGATCAAGAAACTATCACCCGACATCACCGTTACAGGTGTGGCCTGTCCGCTCTGGGTGCCTATCATTGAGAATAACGAGGCGGGCACCCCTGGTGCTGACTATTTTGTCAAGAAGCGTATCGATCTTATCCTCCATACCGACCCAGCCATTGATACGCTCATCCTCGGCTGCACCCATTACCCCATTCTTCTGCCCACCATCCGTCGCTACGTCCCCAAGGGAGTCAGTGTGGTGGCACAAGGATCGTATATAGCCAGCAGTTTGCACGACTACCTCCATCGCCATCCCGAAATGGAAACACGCTGCACCAAGCAGGGTACCGTTCGCTATTTCACCACCGAGCGTGCAGACAAGTTTCAAGACCATGCCCGTATATTCCTTTCCGACGAGGTGCGCGCACAACACATCAGCTTGGAATAGCTCCAATTCCCTAATACAATTCATCCGATAACGCATGTGGACAGGGTTGCCACAGTGTTATCGGATGAATCCGTTTCTATTTCGAAAAACGTACGTTCAGAAGTTATTTCTTCTGTCCTCGTTCTTGGTCTTCCTTGATAAGCTGGAGAAGGTGCTCCACGGCTTCGGCTTCTGGAATACCACGCTCCACGCATACCTTGCCACGATAGAGGGCGATGCGTCCCACGCCAGCCCCTACATAACCATAGTCGGCGTCTGCCATCTCGCCCGGCCCGTTGACGATACATCCCATGATGCCAATTTTCAAACCCTTCATGCTCTTGGTGGCTTCCTTCACCCGTGCGATCGTCGTCCGAAGGTCGTAGAGCGTGCGTCCGCAGCCCGGACAGGAGATATACTCCGTCTTGACCATGCGCAGTCGCCCTGCCTGCAGGATACCATAAGCTGTGTCGGTGAGATCTTGCATGGCAATGTCGCCATCGTTCATTAGCCAGAGTCCGTCCGTCAGTCCATCCATCATCAGCGCGCCCATGTCCGCAGCCGCCTCCAGTTGCAGGTCTGCCTTCTCCTGCTGCGAGTGTTTGTAGGCTTGTGCGAAGACCACGGGATTCTCGATACCCTCTGCCATCAGTTCGTGGACGAGTGCGCGCTGCTCTCCGAGTCGGTTCTGATGCTGGCTCGGTACGACCACCACTACGTTGGGATTTGCCTTCAGGCACGCCTTATACTCCTCGGCACAACTACCATAGGGCAGCACCAGGAAGATGGGCGCCGTGTCGGGCACAGCCGAGATATAAGGCATGGCATTGTAGGGGAAGATAGGAAACATATAGTCAGCCACGTCCATGTGTTTCTGCAGCTCCCGTCCAAAGGCGTTGAAATCAACGATGTAGCGTTGTCCCTCTACGGGTTGGTCAGGCATCTGTTGCCCCACATAGATGTAGTCGGGGCGCAGCGCCTCCTGACCCTGTGTAACTCCCTCTTTCGCGCCTTGCACCTCCGACACGATGACCACGGGCGGTTGTGTGCCGCCGATAGGTCCCACAGCCTGCGTCTTGCGACGCTCCGGCCGCAGGTAGTCGAAGTTCTTGGCCTGTACGCCCGGCACGAGGAGGTGTCCCTGCTTGCGCCGGATGTAGCGCACGAGGTGCTTGGCGACGGGAATCTCCGCCTCCGGCTCCTCGCTCAGCGATACGCGGATGGTGTCGCCGATACCATCGGCAAGGAGTGCGCCGATTCCCACGGCACTTTTGATGCGTCCGTCCTCGCCCTCACCCGCCTCGGTTACACCGAGATGGAGTGGGTAGTGCATGTCCTCGCGATCCATCTCCGCTACCAGCAGGCGTACTGACCGCACCATGACAACCGTGTTGGACGCCTTGATGGAGATGACCACGTCGTCGAAGTTGTGCTTGCGGAAGATGCGAAGAAACTCCATGCAGCTCTCCACGATACCTTCTGGCGTGTCGCCGTAGCGCGACATGATGCGATCGGAGAGGCTTCCGTGGTTCACGCCAATGCGTACCGCCGTATGGTGCTTCTTGCAGAGGTCGATAAACGTCGTCAGTCGTTCCTCGATCTTTTCCAGTTCCTGTGCGTATTGCTCGTCCGTATATTCCAGGTGCTTGAAGGTACGGGCCGGATCGACGTAGTTGCCCGGGTTGATGCGCACCTTCTCTGTATGGCATGCGGCCACGTCGGCCACGTTGGCGTTGAAGTGGATGTCTGCACAAAGCGGCTGCGTGTAGCCCTCTGCGTGCAACTGGCGGCTGATGTTGGCCAAGTTCTCGGCCTCTCGCCGTCCCTGTGTGGTCAGGCGCACCAGTTCGCCTCCTGCGTCGATGATGCGCTTGCATTGCGCCACGCTCCCCTCGGTGTCGAGGGTCGAGGTTGTGGTCATCGACTGGACGCGCACAGGATTGTCTCCACCGATGTTGAGCCGTCCCACATGGGCTACGGTTGCGGCACGCCGCTTATAGTTGAACAAATCTGTCATTTCCCTAAGCTATATTTTAGGTAGAACGTATGAGAAAGATAGAAAACACATAAAGAAAAGTAAAGCGTATGGGCCAGGCGTGTGCCTTAGCACTTGAAGCGATAACCCTCCATGTGCGCAAGCTCCTCGTTGGCCTTCTCTATCTTCTTGCCCAGTCCAGCTTTCCAGTTTTCCACCTTGCGTGCGATCTCCTCGTCGGCCAGCGCCATCATCTCGGCAGCCAGCACGGCCGCATTCTGCGCTCCGTTCACACCCACTGTAGCCACGGGAATGCCCGGTGGCATCTGGATGATGGACAACATGGCATCGAGGCCGTCGAGCATACCCTTGATGGGCACGCCGATCACGGGCAGCGTCGTCGAGGCAGCAATCACGCCCGGCAGTGCTGCCGCCATACCCGCTCCAGCGATGATGACCCTGAGGCCGCGGCCTTTGGCCTCACGCGCAAACTTCTCTACCGCTTCAGGGGTGCGGTGAGCCGACAAGGCGTTGACCTCAAACGGTATTTCCTGCTCCTCAAGCCACTTGCAAGCCTTCTCCATCACTGGAAGGTCGCTTGTAGAACCCATGATGATACTTACTAATGGTTGCATATCCTCGTTTTTTATAAATGATTTCGTATTTTATAATTATGATAATCTATCTTTAAGTTGTGGCTGTCCGCTCTGTCTCTCAGACACGGTAGTACCATCCCCCTCCTTGCAGGGGTGCATAGCATGGTGCAAAGATAACCATTTTTTCGCAAACGGGTGGCTCGGGTGGCAGAAAAGCAGAAAACATGTGGGCAGACGGGTGGGGAAGTGACGTTTTTCCCACCATCCCAGCTCCCTTTGGCCTGCTCCTGCCCGTTCCAAGCCAAAAAGTTGGCAAGAAATTTTGTACTTACAGGAAATAGCGTTACTTTTGCACAACAAACTAAAAACAATTGAAATGTCATTCATAGCACATTGCAACGAGATTTTCAATCAGGCCATTCGTGATTATCACGTCACCGACAATGTCGATACGCCTATCCATAACCCCTACGAGCGCGACTCGATAGAGAACCGCCTCTATTTGAAGTGCTGGATCGATACCGTACAGTGGCATTTTGAGGATTTGATTCGCGATCCCCATATCAGCCCCGTCGATGGCATGAGCCTCAAGCGTCGCATCGACCGCAGCAATCAGGACCGCACGGACCTGGTGGAGCAGATCGACTCCTACTTCCGTCAGCTCTATTGCGATGTGAAGGTGCTCCCCGAGGCCACGCTCAATACCGAGAGCCCGGCTTGGGCCCTTGATCGCTTGAGCATCCTCGCCCTGAAGATTTACCACATGCGGGAGCAGGCAGAGCGCACCGACGCCAGTCCCGAGCACATTGCAAAGTGCAAGACGAAGCTCGACGTGCTCCTGGAGCAGCAGCGCGATCTCTCCACCGCCATTGGTCAGTTGCTCGACGATATCCAGGCGGGCCGCAAGTACATGAAGGTCTATCGTCAGATGAAGATGTACAACGACCCGACCACCAATCCCGTGCTCTATCAAAACAAAGCGTGAAGGCCGACCATATCATCGTAATCCGCTTCTCCGCCTTGGGCGACGTAGCAATGACGGTTCCCGTCATTGCCTCTTTGGCTGCGCAGTATCCAAAGTTGCGCATCTCTGTCGTAAGTCGCCCAACGGCGCGTCCCCTCTTCCAGCACCTCGCTCCCAATGTGGACTTCATGGCTGCCGATGTGGGCAGCGAGTATCACGGTGTACGGGGTCTCAACACCCTCTACCGCCGTATGGTGGCCAAGCACCCCACGGCGGTAGCCGACCTCCACGACGTGCTGCGCACGAAGTTTCTTCGCCATCGCTTCACCCTGGAGGGCTTCAAGGTCGCCCATATTGACAAGCATCGCAAGGGCAAGCGCCGTCTCTGCGCCCAAAAGAACAAGGAACTGGTGCAGCAACCCACCTCCTTCGACAACTACGCCGAAGTCTTTGCCAAACTCGGTTACCCCGTTAGTTTCTCCTTTACCTCCATCTTTCCGAAGGAGGGCGCAGACCTCACCCCCCTCGTCCCCGTCGTCGGCCAAAAGGGAGCTAAGGAAGTGTGGGTCGGCCTCGCCCCCTTTGCTGCCCATGCGGGCAAGATCTATCCTGAGGAGAAGATGCGAGATCTCATCGCCTTGCTCAACCAGCGTCATCCCTCGTGGCGTTTCTTCCTTTTTGGTGGTGGCGGACGTGAGCGAGATCTCCTTACGGCCTGGGCCGAACCCTTCCCGAAGACACAGTGTGTGGGCACGCTGCTTCATTCCCTCGATGAGGAACTGATTCTCATGAGTCGCCTTGACGCGATGGTGAGCATGGACAGCGCAAATATGCATCTGGCCAGCGTTGTCGGCACTCCTGTGGTGAGCGTCTGGGGAGCCACCCATCCCTTTGCCGGATTCATGGGATGGGGCCAGCCTGCCGAGAATGCAATACAGGTGGAGGGCCTCCCTTGCCGTCCCTGTAGCGTCTATGGCAACAC
>OHXA01000620.1_pt1 | contig 9254 bp, 7 predicted proteins | sample 1579861 | NCBI WGS metagenome assembly OHXA01 (sample SAMEA3882538, study PRJEB24775) | human gut metagenome | biome: human-associated habitat; feature: intestine environment; material: feces | place: Netherlands | collected 2009/2010
GATGTAATATAGCCTCTACTCTCCTCTATTTTATTCCACTCTATTATGCCCCCTTTCCCTGCTCTGTTTGCCGAAATGGTTGACGCACAATGCGGTCTGTGTCTGTGGGCAGCTCGGAAGACCGCTCGATGGTGGGAGAAGGGAAGGTAAAAGATCTGGAAATGGGTCATGGAACCACTCTATTTCTTTGCCAAACTAAGGCATATCGGATGTAATGAGAATGTAATATTGGGTTGATTTAGCGCAAGATACTCTCGAAAAGCAGGCGTTTTCTTGCACAATTAGGGTATTGGTGTGCATAAAAGGGTGGATTTCTTCAAGATTTATTTGTGTAAACGAAATTTTTTCCGTTCCTTTGCACCCGAAATTTTGAAAGAGAAAACAAAGTAACAACATTTTAACAAGATTATCATGTCAGAAATTGCAGCACAGGTTAAGAACATTATCGTAGATAAGTTGGGTGTAGATGCAGAGGAGGTCACTCCGGAGAAGAGCTTCACCAACGATTTGGGTGCCGACTCTCTCGACACTGTCGAGCTCATCATGGAGTTTGAGAAGGAGTTTGGTATCTCTATCCCCGACGATCAGGCAGAGAAGATCTCAACCGTAGGCGACGCCATCGCATACATCGAGAACAACGCTAAGTAAGCGTCTTCTGTCTCTACGGTATCGTTTTTTACATTAGGACAGACACATATATTGGGTGTCGGGCGTCAGGCGTCAGGTGTCAGGTGTGGATAGCCCGGCTAAGGGCAAATTCGCTACTTACGACACTGTAAGCCCCGCACGGCGCCCAATATACGTTTTCATCAATCGATAAGACACTATATACATGGAACTGAAAAGAGTTGTCGTAACGGGTCTCGGCGCTGTCACCCCGCTGGGAAACACTCCCGAGGAGACTTGGGAGAACATGGTCAAGGGTGTGAGCGGCGCAGCTCCGATCACGCTGTTCGATGCCACCAACTTCAAGACCCAGTTTGCCTGTGAGGTGAAAAACTGGAATCCCAACGAGTGGATCGACCGCAAGGACGCCCGCAAGATGGACCGCTACGCACAGTTGGCCATGGCCAGTGCCGTGCAGGGTGTGAAGGACAGCGGCCTCGACCTCGACCAGGTCGATAAGAACCGCGTCGGCGTGATCTATGGTGTAGGTATCGGCGGTATCAAGACGTTTGAGGAGGAGGCTTCCTACTACGCTCTCAACAAGGAGAAAGGTCCCCGCTTCTCGCCGTTCTTCATCCCGAAGATGATCGCCGACATCGCCGCTGGACAGATCAGCATCCACTTCGGCTTCCACGGACCCAACTTTACCACCACCAGCGCCTGTGCCTCTTCGACCAATGCGCTGGCCGACGCTTTCAACCTGCTGCGCCTCGGCAAGGCCGACGTGATCGTGGTCGGTGGTGCGGAGGCTGCCATCTGCGAGTGTGGTGTGGGTGGCTTCAACGCCATGAAGGCCCTTTCGACGCGCAATGATGATCCGACCCACGCCAGCCGTCCTTTCTCGGCCAGTCGTGACGGATTCGTGATGGGCGAGGGTGCCGGCTGCCTCATCCTCGAGGAGCTGGAGCACGCCAAGGCGCGCGGAGCCAGAATCTACGCCGAGATGGTGGGCGAGGGCGAGAGTGCCGACGCTTATCACCTCACGGCTTCCCATCCCGAGGGACTGGGTGCGAAACTGGTGATGGAGGCCGCCCTGGCCGACGCCCAGATGCAGCCGGAGGATATCGACTATATCAACGTACACGGCACGTCCACCCATGTGGGCGACATCTCCGAGGCCAAGGCCATCAAGGAGGTCTTCGGCGAGCACGCCTACAAGCTCAATATCTCCTCCACGAAGTCTATGACGGGCCACTTGCTCGGAGCTGCTGGAGCCGTGGAGGCCCTGGCTTGCGTCAAGGCCGTGAGTGAGGACATCGTTCCCCCGACCATCAACCACGACGAGGAGGACAAGGACCCGGAGATCGACTACGCGCTCAACTATACTTTCAACCAGGCACAGAAGCGTACCGTTCGTGCGGCCCTGAGCAACACGTTCGGCTTCGGCGGACACAACGCCTGCGTTATCTTCAAGAAGTATGCTGAATAATCTGATTGACAGGATTAAGCTCCCTTTCCGCAAGGACAAGGAGCTTTTCTTGTCTCTCCATAGGATCACCGGCATCTGGCCCCATCATATCGAATACTACAAGATCGCGCTGCTCCATAGCAGCATCGCGCGGCGCAACGAGAAGGGAAAGCCCATGAACAACGAGCGGCTGGAGTTTCTCGGCGATGCCGTCCTCGATGCGGTAGTAGGCGATATCGTGTTTCGTCACTTCCCTGGTAAGCGGGAGGGATTTCTCACCACCACGCGCTCCAAGCTCGTGCAGCGCGAGACCCTCAACCACTTGGCCAAGGAGATGGGTATCAACAAGTTGATCCTCTCCAGCGGCCACCAGTCCGGCCACAACAGCAACATGGCGGGCAACGCTTTCGAAGCCCTTGTCGGTGCTATCTATCTCGACAAGGGCTACGACGCCTGCATGCGCTTCATGGAGCGCCAGATCCTGGGCGAGATGATCAATATTGACAAACTCGCCTACAAGGAGGTCAACTTCAAGTCGAAGCTCATCGAATGGTGTCAGAAGAACCGGGTGCAGCTCAACTTCAAGTTGTTGGGCAATGAGACCAGCGAGGAGGGAGCCCCCGTCTTCCATTTCGTCGTGATGCTGGAGGACGTGGAGGGTTGCGACGCGCGTGGCTATTCTAAGGAGAGCCAGCAGAAGGCGTCGAAGGACACGCTCCGCAAGCTCCGCAAGGACACGAAGTTTCTCGACCGCGTGTTTGCCTCGAAGGAGAACAGGACGAAGATGGAGGAGGAGCCCGTCGGTCTCGTACCTTCGGTAGATGAGACCGACAGTTTCATCGTCGGCGACAAGCCGAAGGAGGACCGGAAGCACGTCTCGCCCTTCCAGGAGGAAGTCTTTAGGGAGCAGCCTGCACCTGCCGACCGCTGCAGGAAGCGCACGGAGAAGTGCGCTGAGGATAGCGAGGAGGCCATCCAAAATCCCTATGCCGGCCAAGACCAGAAGGATGGCGAGCGTCAGGTTATGCACTTGCATTCCGCAGACGCTGAGGGGCCCGCACGCCAACCTGACCGCGAAGACATCATCTCCATGGCAGAGGCCGAGGCGTTCAAGAGTTGAAACAATCGAGTCTGCGGGTAGCAGCACCTGATGCGCCCGCCGATTCATCATTCCTTTTTTTCTTTATTATGAGCAACACGTTCAAAGGTTTCGCAGCGGGTATTATCGCTGCGATTTTCTATGGTACAAACCCCTTGGGCACGCTATTCCTCTACCAGGACGAGATCAACCCTACGTCGGTCCTCGTCTGGCGCTACGCCATTGCCTCGCTGCTGTTCCTTGCATGGATGGTGGCGAAGCGGGAGAGTTTTCATCTGCGCCTCGGACCTGCCATTCGCATGGCCGTCCTGGGCACATTCATGGCCATGTCCTCGGCCACGCTCTACCTCAGTTTCAAGTACATGGATGCAGGAATCGCCAGTACGATCCTCTTCAGCTACCCCATCATCACGGCCGTGCTGATGACGGCGTTCTTCCATGAGCGCATCACCTGGTCCACCACTTTCTCCATCCTCCTGGCCGTAACGGGCATAGGACTGCTCTATCGTGGTGGCGACAATGCCACGCTCTCTACGGTGGGCGTGGCGCTGGTCCTGCTCTCGTCGCTCTTCTACGCCTTCTACATCATCGGCGTCAACCAGACCCACACAGGGCTCTCCGCCATCCAGTTTACGTTCTGGGTGGTCTTGTTCGGCTTGATCTCCCTGCTCGTCCTGTCCGTCATCATGGGCGAGCAGATCCAGGTGCTCACCACTCCGAAGCAATGGGCCTGTGCTGCCCAGTTGGCCTTGCTGCCCACGGTGCTCAGCCTCTACTTCATGAACATTGCCATCGAGAAAGTCGGCAGTACGCCCTCCGCCATCATGGGTGCTGTGGAGCCTGTCACGGCCGTCTTCATCGGCGTGCTCATCTTCGGCGAGTCCTTCTCCCTTCGCCTCTTCGTCGGCATTGTGCTCATCCTCTCGGCCGTCATCCTGCTGGTGCTTTCCAAGAAAAAGAAGAACGTCGAGAGCCACGAGGAGCGTCCTCTGCGGGCCAAGCGTCGCTGACGCCTTTTCACCTCTGGTGCTGTCTGCGGCTTGGGCGGCTGTAGTTTGCCCTGCTTTGCCTTATTATTGCTTCCGCAGGCTAGGCTATAACGCCTTCCGCGCCGTATGAGGCCCGTAGCGGCCCTTCTAAGCAACGAAAACCCCATTGCTTGATACGAAACAAGGCCTTCCCTGCCAGCGCGGCAGAGAAGGCCTTAAATTTTGTCTAACTATACTTTATGTGAGATAAAGTCTATGGTTGCGTGATGCGCTGACCCTTACTTGATCACGTCCTCGGGGTCGAGCATGTGCTTCGGATCGAGGATGGCGTCGAGCTTCTCCTTGGTCAGAATCTTGTCTCTGAGCACGAGATCATAGACAGAAGCGCCCGTCTCCAGAGCCTCCTTGGCGATCTTCGTGCTGTTCTTGTAGCCGATGTACGGGTTGAGAGCGGTGACGATACCGATGCTGTTGCGCACGGTCTCGGCATTGTGCTCGGCATTGACCGTGATACCATCGACGCAACGCTCACGCAGCGTGTCCATGGCGCGGCCCAGCCAGGTCTGGCTCTCGATGATGCACTGGGTGATGACTGGCTCCATGACGTTGAGCTGGAGCTGTCCTGCCTCGGCGGCAATCATCACGGTGGTGTCGTTGCCAATCACCTTGAAGCAAGTCTGGTTGGTCACCTCGGGGATGACAGGGTTCACCTTGCCCGGCATGATGCTGGAGCCCGGAGCCATCGGCGGGAGGTTGATCTCGTGGAGACCGCAACGGGGACCAGAGGCCATGAGGCGGAGGTCGTTGCAGATCTTGGACAGCTTCACGGCCAGACGCTTCAGCGCGCCGCTATAGCTCACGTAGTCGCCCGTGTCGGGAGTAGCCTCGACGAGGTCCTTGCCGAGGGTGAAGTTCTCGCCCGTCAGCTCGGCCAGTTTCTTCGTGCAGAGCTCAGCGTAGCCCGGGACGGCGTTGAGGCCCGTACCGATGGCCGTGGCGCCCATGTTGATCTCGAGCATCAGCTCCACATTGCGGTTGAGGTTGCCGATCTCCTCCTCAAGGGTATTGGCGAAGGCCGTAAACTCCTGTCCGCTCGTCATGGGGACGGCGTCCTGCAACTGTGTGCGGCCCATCTTGATGTTGTTCTTGAATTCCTCGCCCTTCTTGCGGAAAGAGGCTACGAGACGCTCCAGAGCGGCTACGAGCTGCTTGTTCATCTCGATGATGGTGAGGCGGATGGTGGTGGGATAGACGTCGTTGGTGGACTGACCGCAGTTGCAGTGGTCGTTGGGCCAGCAGTGCTGGTAGTCGCCCTTCTCGTAGCCCATCAGCTCGAGGGCACGGTTGGCAATCACCTCGTTGGCGTTCATGTTGACCGACGTGCCGGCACCACCCTGCATCATGTCGGTGACGAAGTTCTCATGAAACTTGCCGTCGATGATCTCGCGGCAGGCGCGGCACATAGCGTCGGCCACGTCGTCAGGAAGCTGACCCAGCTCGTGGTTGGCCTCGGCAGCAGCGAGCTTCACGTATGCAATGGCCTTGACATACTCGGGATAGTCGCACATGTGCTTGCCCGAAATCTTGTAATTGTTGATGGCGCGCTGAGTCTGCACACCATAGTAAGCCTCGGCGGGTACCTGGAGCTCACCCAAGAGGTCGCTCTCTACACGAAACTTCTTCTCGTTCTCGTTAGCCATTTTGATTTTTGTTTTTAATTATTTATTGATTTTTTATTTGCTCTGCAAAAGTAGCCAAAACAAATGAACCCACCAAATGTTTTCTATTAAATTAAGGATGGTTCTGAAATTTAGAACCTTGTGTGCGCTCTCAGATGGTAACATCTATCAAGAAAGCGGGCGAGGATGCTCTCCCCGCCCGCTCTGTTGTCTATAGATTTAGCTACTTGCTTCTGCTCGTAGCTTACTACTTTTTCTTGCTCTTGTGCTTCTTCTTGTCGTCGTCGGTTTCGCCGTAGCCATAACCGTAGCCATAGCCATAACCGTAGCCATATCCATATCCGTAGCGGTGGTAGCCCACGCGGGTCTCCGTGCCGTTGAGGATGAGGGCCATGTTGCGATACTTGCCTGCGTTGTAAAGGCGCTGGAGCTCCTTGAGCAAGGAACGGTCGAGCAGTCCGGCGCGCACGATGAAGATCGTTCTGTCCACGTAGCTCGAGATGATCTCCGTATCGGCGACGACCTCGATAGGCGGACAGTCGAGCAGGACGTAGTCGTACTGGCTGCGAACCTCTTCCAGCAAGTCCTTCAAGCGGCCGTTGCCCAGCAGCTCGGTGGGGTTCGGCGGCACGATGCCGACTGGCAGGATGCTCAGGTTCTCATTGCCCTTGTAGGTATGGATGAGCTCGTGGAGGTCCCTCTCCTTACCCGTGAGGTAATGGGTCAGGCCGACCTGCGGCGATCCGATCAGTGCCGAGGCCATGGCCTTACGGATATCGCAGTCGATGATGAGCACCTTCTTCTGCTTGATGGCCAGCGACATGGCGATATTGGCCGAGAGATAGGTCTTACCACTACCCGAGTTGAAGGAGGTCATGATCATCACGTTGTCCTTTCTGTCCTCAGAAATGAGGAACTCGAGCTTCGTACGGAGCACGCGGAAGGCCTCGTTCATCACGTTGTGCTTGCCCTCCTGTACGACGATCTGCAGCTTGTCACGACGCTTGTTGCGACGCTGCCACCACTTGCGCTTGCCTGTATAAGGTATCTCTCCGATAAACGGTATGGTAAGACCCTCGATATCCTTGCGGCCGCGTACGGTGGTGTTCATGCTCTCGCGGAGGTAGAACAATCCGATAGGCAACATCAGACCCAGGGCCAGGGCGATGAGCAGGATGTTGCGGTGGTTGGGCGAGATGGGATAGGCGTTGCCAAACGGGGCGGTGATGATGCGGATGTTGTAGGCGGTGAAGGCCTGGTTCATCTCGTTCTCCTCGCGCTTCTGGAGCAGGAAGAGGTAGAGTTGCTCCTTGACCTGCTGCTGACGGCCCACGCTCGTGAGGTACTTCTCCTGCTTCGGGCTGGAGGCGATCTTCGCCGTGGCCTGGTTCTCGTTCTGCTGCGCGTGGCTCAACTGCAGGTCGATTGTGCTGCAGAGGTTGTCGATGCCCTCCAGGATGACCTTGCGGATCTGGGCCAGTTGCTCGTCGTAGTCGCTCACGATGGGGTTGCGCTCCGAGGAGTTGGCGATGAGCGAGTTGCGCTGGAGCAGAAGCGTGTTGTATTCTGCGATCTGCTGCTCAATGCCCGTCGATTCCAGTCCGGCATTGGTAGGCAGGAGCTTGCGCGACTTGGCACCGCGTGTCAGCATGCCCTTTACGTATTGTGCCATGGAGCGCTGCGTGTTGAGGGCCAGCACTTGCTTTTGGCTCTCCTGCGACTGTTGCATGGACATCTGCGAGGCAGCCTGTACGGACGGCAGCAGGTTGCTGCTCTTATAGCTGGAGATGTCGCTATCGATACCGCTCAGCTCGCGCTCGATGATAGCCAGGCGCTCGTTGATAAACTTCGTCGTGGCGATCGTCAACATGTTCTTGTCTCTCACCCAGCTCTCCTTATAGACCGTAATGAGGGTGTTGATGATGTCGTCGGCGCGGTAGGGCTCTTTGTCCTTATAGGAAATGCGGACCAGGGTGGACATCTTGTCCGTCAGTTCCACCGACAAGTTTCTTTGCACGCTCTCCGTCTTGGTGTAGAGGTCTGTGCGTGTCACGAGGATTGGATCTTTCGTATGGGTGACAAACGAGCCGTAGTACTGTGTCGGTGTGACCAGCACATTGCCCACCGGCGTACCGATGATGGTGCTTGTGCGGCCCGTCACGGTCACCTCCGGACTGCCGACCGGCTTGCCGTTGCGCATAAAGTTGGACAGTTTCACCACGCCGTTGGGCTGCAGCTCCATCTGCATGGCTGCCGACTCATGGTCGCCCAGTCCCATCATGCGGACGTTGGCCGGGAGCGAGCGTCCGTAGAGGATGTTCTTGTGCCAGCGGCCCTCCATCGTATAGTTCATGTCGAGGTTCAGGCGCTTCACGGTCTCCAGCACGTTGGAGGGAGCCTGGATGGCAGCCATCTCGTTGTTGACGTTGCTCTGGTCGGGGTTCTGACCCAAGTTGGCGAACATTGCGTTGAGGTCCTTGCCACGCTGCGGGCTGTCCTCCTTGATGACGACGAGCGCCGTGCGTTGGTAGGTGTTGGGCGTGATCTTCAGATAGTACCATCCTGCTGCGCCAAAGAGTATGACGGACAGGAGTATCCAAAACCAGTTGCCAAGCACGATGTCCAGGAGCATGCGCAGGTTGAATCCGCCATTCTCGAGCTCGTTGTTCTCGGCTGTTGCTGAGTAGTTCTTTTCGCTTTCTAAGCTATTGTTTGTTGCCATTTCCTTTTTGAGAGTAAGTTTACCAATTCTTGATAAGCATCGTCACACTCATAGCCAGGGAGGCCATGGAGACCCAGAAGGCAGACGAGCGGAAGGTGTTGCCGTTGACCGTGCTCTGGCGAGCGCGCGTCGGGTTGGGGTCCACGTAGATGATGTCGCCCTGCTTCAGGTAGTAGGCCGGCGAGCTTGTGATGTCCTGACCCGAGAGCATGTTGATATTATAGACCTTGCGCTCGCCGCCCTCGGTACGAATCACCGTCACGTGGTCGCGCTGGCCGTAGATGGTCAGGTCGCCCGCGCGGCTGATGGCGTCGAGGATGGTCTCGCGGTCGTTTTCGAAGTTATACTGTCCCGGCTTGTTCACCTCGCCCAGCACGGAGAAGTGAATGCCACCAAACTCCACCGACACGACGGCGTCCTTGACCAGGTCTTCCTTGAACAACTGCTCTTTGATGGTCGAGGCGACTTGTTCGCGCGACAGGCCACCCACATGGATCTTGCCCAGCACGGGGAAGTCGATGTCGCCCTTGCTGTCGATGGTGTAGAGCACGGTGTATTGGTTGCTGCTCGCCGTGCGCGTATTGGAAGTTGTTCCGCTGGAGAGCATCACGCCCTGCGAGAGCGTGAAGAGTGAGGAAAGCTGCGGGTTGCGGCTTGTCACGATGATGGAGAGTTTGTCGCCAGGCTGGAA
>OHXA01000626.1_pt1 | contig 9151 bp, 7 predicted proteins | sample 1579861 | NCBI WGS metagenome assembly OHXA01 (sample SAMEA3882538, study PRJEB24775) | human gut metagenome | biome: human-associated habitat; feature: intestine environment; material: feces | place: Netherlands | collected 2009/2010
GGCCAACCGCATCATCGACATCCGCGACGGCAAGGTCACGGTCTACGACGGCGACTACGACTACTACCTCTACAAGCGCGAGGACCTCGCAGCCCGCGCCGCCGCCGAGGCGGCAGGGGAGAGCACGCCCGCCGTATCCAAGCCCGCCAAAACCTGCTCCGCCCAAGCCGACACCCCCGCCGCCGCACCCAAGCCTGCCGAGGGCAAAAAGACCAAGGAGCAAAAGCGTGCCGAGGCCCAGGCCCGTGCTGCGCTCAACAAAAAGCTCAAGGGCGTGCGCAACCAGCTCAAGAAAATCGAGACGGAGCTTGACAAAAAGCGTGCCCGCTATGACGAGCTTATGGAATTGATGGCCAGCGAAGAGCTTTATGCCGATCAGGATAAGTTCAACGCCGCGCTGGGGGAATATAACGGCCTTAAGCAAGAGCTTCCCAAGCTCGAGGACGAATGGCTGGAGCTTTCCACCCAGATCGAAGAGGAGACCGCGCGTGAACTCTCGTAAGGCCGCTGCCGTGGCGATGAGCATCATCGCCATCGCGTGTCGCATCTGCGGCATCTTTATGAGCGCGATGACCGTGCTGCTGTGCTTTAGCGGCCTCACCGCCAAGCTGCAGATCGTCGGCTTTGTCGTTGAGCTTTCGCGCGCGCTGCCGAGTGCCATCGCCGGCTACGGCGTCATCACCTCGCCCTTTGGTGGCGTGTTCCGTCTGGATTACGCCATCGTCGCTGTGATCCTGTTTGTAATTGACTACCTGCTCACGCGCGCCTCGCGCCGCGTCCGCTAGGGGAGCGCCATGTCCAGCAGCTACTTCATGAACCTGCTCGCGAGCGCCACCGCCGTCATCATTGGCATCGTGATCCACGAGAGTGCACACGCCGCCGCGGCCTGGGCGCTCGGCGACAAGACGGCCCGATCGCGCGGGCGCGTGTCACTCAACCCGCTCAACCATATCGACCCGTTTGGCACCATCATCCTGCCGCTGCTTATGCTCGCGGCCGGCGGTCCGGTATTTGCCTTCGCCAAGCCGGTGCCCGTCTACCTCAACAACCTCAAGCACCCCAAGCGCGACGAGCTCCTGGTGAGCGTGGCCGGCCCCGCATCGAACATCGCGCTCGCCTGTCTTGCCGCGGTCCTCATGCGCCTAGCCTATGGCAACCTCTACACCAGCATGTCCTTTGCTGTGGCGTCCCAAATCATGAACTTCGGCGCCACGTTCATCGTAGTCAACCTGTCACTCGCGTTCTTCAACCTCATCCCGATCCCGCCGCTCGACGGCTCGTCAATCATCGTACCCTTCCTCAAGGGCAAGGCTCTCAACAACTATTATCGTCTGCAGCAATACGCTATGCCCATCCTCATCCTAGTGCTGTACCTGCTGCCCATGTGGACCGGCATCGACGTGATCGGCCGCTATTTCGACGTTACCGTGTATCCGCTTGCTGAGCAGCTGCTCAACTTCGCAATCGCCGGCATCTAAGGTAAACTTACAGGTCGAACGTGCAAAACGGTCGTAACATGCACCCAAACCGCGCCGCGAAGGCGCCGTCAAAGGAGGTCGAAGATGTCGTATCGCGTGTCGACGCAGGTCTACAGCGGACCGTTCGACCTGCTGCTGCAGCTGGTAACCCGCCAAAAAGTAGATATCGGCGCCATCTCGATCAGCGAGGTGGCCGAGCAGTACCTTGCCGAGGCCGAGCGCATCGAGGCGCTGGACCTTGACGTGGCGAGCGACTTTTTGCTGGTCGCGGCAACCCTTTTGGACATCAAGGCTGCCTCTCTGGTGCCGCAGGAGGCCCCGCGCAAAGCCGATGACGACGATGGCGAGTTCGACGAAGACCTCGAGGAGCTCAGCACGCTCGACGGCGACGCCTTGCGCGAGGTCCTGATCCAACGCCTGATTGCCTACAAGCAGTTTAAGGGCGCGGCTGCGGCCCTCGGTGCCCGCATGCAGGCCGAAAGCCGCATGCACCCGCGTGTGGCCGGACCCGACCCCGAGTTCTTGGGCCTCATGCCCGACTACCTAGCCGGCATCACCCTGCGCGGCCTCGCCGTCATCTGCGCCGACCTGGACGGCAAGCGCCAGACCTTCCTGCTGGAGGCCGAGCACGTGGCGCCGCATCGCGTGCCGCTCGACCTGACGGTGGCCTCGGTCGACCGCTTTACCATGGCGCACCAAACCTGCACCTTCCGCGAGCTGTTGGACGGCGATGCCACCACCGAGCAGCTCGTCGTCACCTTCCTGGCCATGCTCGAACTTACCAAGCGCGGCTCGCTCACGCTGAGCCAGGACGAGATCTTCGGAACCATTCAAATCAACCGAGTCGAGGGAGCCGAGGCATGCGTGCCCGGCGAGGGCCCCGAGCTCACCGAATAGGAGCCGCAACCATGTCAACCCTTTCCGCGCTGGAGGCAAACAGCCTCAAAGGCGCCCTCGAGGCGCTGCTGCTAGTGTCGAGCGACCCGGTGAGTGCGCCCGCGCTGGCCGGCGCACTGGATATCGCCCCCGGCGAGTGCGCGTCGCTGCTCGCCGAGCTCAAGGTTGAGTACGAGGAGGCCAACCGTGGCTTTCAGCTGCGCGAGGTCGCCGGCGGCTGGCGCCTGTTTACGCATCCCGCCTACCATGACGTGGTCGAGGCCTATGTGTTGAGCTGGGACACGCAAAAGCTGTCGCAAGCGGCGCTCGAAACCCTGGTAGTCATCGCCTACCACCAGCCCGTGACGCGCGAGGTGGTCAAGGGCATCCGCGGCGTCAATTCCGACGGCGTCATCGCGTCGCTCGTGGACAAGGGCCTGGTGCGCGAGCTCGGTCGCGACCCCCAGCGCGGTCAGGCCATCATCTACGGCACGACCAACGCCTTCTTGGAAAAGTTCGGCCTGCGCTCCACCCGCGACCTGCCCGACCTGGAGCAGTTTGCCCCCGATGAGCAGTCGCGTCAGTTTATCCGCGAGCGCCTGAGCGCCAAGCAGATTGCGGTGGAGCCCGTCGACGGCGAGGACATCGTGGCGCTGCTGCAGCACATCTCTTACACCGGTGACGGCGAGGGGAGTGTCGCTTGATCTCGCTTGTCGTTGCTGCCGTCTTGCTGCTGATTCATGCGCTGGTTTGTCTGATGCTGTGGACGCTTATGAAGCTGGGCCTGCTGCCGGTGCGCGGGCACATGCTGGCTGTGATAGTGCTGGTGCCGCTGTGGGGCCCGTTGCTGGTGGTTCTGCTATCGGTCCGCAGCGCGGTGTTTGGCGAGGGGCTGAAAGAGTCTGCGCTGGAGTCGCTGCGCTTCAACGACGACCTGCATCGCAGCATCCTGGTGCACGACCGTGACGCCGATGCAGGCGTAGTGCCGCTCGAGGAGGCGCTCATCGTCAACGACCCGGCATACCGGCGCCGCCTAATGCTCTCCATTCTCACCGAGGAGCCCGACGCGTACCTGGCGCAGCTGCAGGCGGCTAAGCTTAACGACGACGTTGAGGTGGCGCACTATGCCGCGACGGCGGTGGCGCAGATCTCCAAGGAGTCCGACCTTAAACTGCAGCAGCTGGAGCGTGCCTTTAAGACGGACCCGAGCGCGCAAAACCTCAACGAATACTGTGATTTTCTTGGTGAATATTTGGGCTCGGGCTTGGCCGAGGGGCGCGTGGCTCAGATTCAGCACCAACAGTACGCGCGCCTGCTTGCGCGTCGCTGCGAGCGCGAGGATACCCTTGAGCTGCGCATTCGATACGCGACGGCGCTGGCCGATGTCGGACAGATCGACGAGGCGCAGGCCGTGACCGACCAGCTGGTGCTCGACGTGCCCGAGGAGCAGGAGGTTTGGATGCTTTGCCTGCGCCTGGCTGTGATGCGCCGCGACGGTGACGAGGTCCACCGTGTGATTGATGCGATTGACAAGCAACATGTGTATTTGAGCGCCGACAACCGCGAAAAGTTGGCGTTTTGGCGCGACGGGGAGGAGGCCAGATGAGCGTGGCGCAACATATCCGCGACCTTGCAGGCCGCTTTCGTTGGATGGGACTCCTCGTGGTGTGGGCGGTCTTTATTGCCATGGCCGCCGTGCTGCTGGTGGAGCGTGCCGGCGTGCAGTACAGTGCGGGCCAGCATAGGCTGGGGATGCTTGCCGCCAACGATGCGGTGCCTGCCTCCTCGGCAATCTTTGGCCAAAAGCCCACATGCCTGGTCATTACCGATTCCGATCAAGCTGGCGTCGAGGACGTTAAAGACCAGTTCGACCAGATTTTGCTGGACATGAAGATCGCCCATCGCGATGTTGATATTGCCACCGACGGTGCGGACGTGATCCCATCGCTCACGTCGTTTGATCGCGTGATTGTGCTTATGCCCTCGCTTGACGGACTGGGTCCGCATCTGACCGATCTGATGAGTTGGGTGAGTGCGGGCGGCTCACTCATGCTGGGCATGACGCCAGATAACTCGAACTACCTGCAGGCTATTGCTTCCAAGCTTGGGATCGAATCGGCCGGATATGACTATGCGAAAGCCGAAAGTATCGTTCCGAGCGAGGACTTTATGTTGGGCGGAGGAGAGCGCTACGAGTTCTCGGATCCCTTCGATTCTTCGCTCTCGGTTTCATTGCGCGATACGGCGCACGTCTGGGCAAGGACCGGTGACGCGGGCACGCCGCTCATTTGGTCTAACGATTGCGGCAGTGGTCACACCGTGGTGTGCAACATTGGCATTTACGACAAGGTCATGCGTGGGTTCTATGCTTCGGCCATAAGCTTGCTGGGTGATGCCACGGCCTATCCGGTCATCAACAGCGCCGTGTTCTATTTGGACGACTTTCCTAGCCCCGTGCCCTCGGGCGATGGTACTTATATCAAGCGCGACTACGGGCTTTCCGTCGCCGATTTTTATGCCAAGGTCTGGTGGCCCGATCTGCAAAAGCTCGCGCAAAAATACGGCATTCGCTATACCGGCGTGATGATCGAAAACTACGAGGACGCGGTCAACCAGATCGAGCCCGCGCGCCAACCCGATACCACGCAGTTCCGCTATTTTGGCGGCATGCTGCTGCAGATGGGCGGAGAGCTGGGCTTTCACGGCTACAACCATCAGCCTCTGGCGCTCTGGGATACCGACTATGGCACGCTGTATGACTACAAGACCTGGAAGAACAAGGAAACGCTCGTCGCATCGCTCAACGAGCTTATCGCCTTCCAAGATGAGGTGCTGCCCAACGCGCACGGCTCGGTTTACGTGCCGCCGTCAAATATCCTTTCGGCCCGTGCACGCAAGCTTATCGGCACCGACGTTCCGCGCATTAAGACCATCGCCAGTACGTACTTTGAGGACGGTACCGACCTGCCCTACGTGCAGGAGTTTGGCGTGGCAAGCGATGGCATTGTGGAGCAGCCACGTATTGTTTCGGGCGGCATGGTCGACGATTCCTATATGCGCCTGGCAGCCGTGTCCGAGCTCAACATGCACTACGTGAGCACGCACTTTATGCACCCGGACGACCTTTTGGACCCCGATCGCGGAGCCAAGGAGGGCTGGGAGGTCTACAAGGGCGGCCTGACCAACTACCTGGAGTGGCTTACCAAGTCTGCGCCCGACCTGCGTCGCCAGACCGGCTCGGAATGCTCTGGTGCTATCCAGCGCTTTTCGTCGGTTACGGTGAGCGTGGATACCAGCGCGGATGCCTGGACGCTTAGTCTGGGCAATTTCCACGACGAGGCGTGGCTCATGTTCCGCGCCAACAACGGCGAGCCGGGTGCGGTGACGGGTGGCGAACTGACGCACCTTACGGGCAATCTGTATCTGCTTAAGGCAAATGATAAGACCGTGACGATCGAGCGCATGGAGGGTGGCGACAAATGAGAATCTGCTTGGTACTCGAGGGTTGCTACCCCTATGTGCACGGCGGCGTATCTACCTGGATGCATGGCTATATCCAGGCCATGCCCGAGCATGAGTTTGTGTTGTGGGTGATCGGCGCACATGCTGCCGACCGCGGCAAGTTTGTCTACGAGCTGCCCAGCAACGTGGTCGAGGTGCACGAGGTGTTCCTGGACGATGCCCTGCGGCTTTCGGGCGAGCAGCACGAAGCCAGTTTTAACGACCGCGAGCGCGAGGCGCTACGCCGTCTGGTGTCGCTCTCCAATCCGGACTGGGACGTGCTGTTCGATATCTTTCAACGCCGTCGCGTGCATCCGCTCTCGTTTTTGCAGAGCCGAACGTTTATGGATATCTTTCGCGACGTGTGCCTGGCCGAGTGCCCCTACACGCCCTTTGCCGATGCATTCCACACCATGCGCTCTATGTTGCTGCCCGTGCTCTACCTGCTGGGCAGCGAGGTGCCGGTGGCCGATGTGTACCATGCCATCTCGACCGGCTACGGCGGCCTGCTCGCCTGCCTGGGCTCAAGCGTTTCCCATGCGCCAGTGCTGCTGACCGAGCACGGCATCTATACCCGCGAGCGCGAGGAAGAGATCATTCGCGCCGACTGGGTGGTGCCGTCGTTTAAGGACCGCTGGATTCGCTTTTTCTACCTGCTTTCGGAGGAGATCTATCGCCGCGCCTTCCGCGTGACCAGTTTGTTCCATAACGCCCGCAAGACCCAGATCGATATGGGCTGCGATGCGGACAAATGCCTGGTCATCCCCAACGGCATCCAGTTCGACCGCTTTAAGGATATTCCCTTAAAGACCGATGACGGCTGGGTGGACATTGGCGCGGTGGTGCGCCTGGCGCCCATCAAGGATGTCAAGACCATGATTTATGCCTTCTTTGAGCTGCACGAGCGCCTGCCCAAGGTGCGCCTGCACATCATGGGCGGCGTGGACGACGAGGAGTACGGCGCCGAGTGCCACGCGCTGGTCGATACCCTGGGCGTGCGCGACCTGATCTTTACCGGTCGCGTCAACGTGGTCGAGTACATGGAAAAGCTCGACTTTACCATTTTGACGAGCATCTCCGAGGGCCAGCCGCTCAGCGTGCTGGAGTCGCTTGCAGCGCGCCGTCCCTGCGTGACGACCGAGGTGGGCTGCTGCCGCGAGCTACTCGAAGGCGCCCCGGGCGACGACTTTGGCGTGGCGGGTTTTGTGACGCCGCCTATGTATCGCAAGGGCTTGGCCGATGCCATGGAACGCATGTGCACAAGCCGCGCCCGCCGTATCGAGATGGGGGAGCGCGGCCAGCGCCGCGTTGCCACGTACTTTTTGCACGAGCAGATGCTCACCAACTATCGCGCACTGTACGACGAGACGGCGTGTGCGTTTAACCTGCCCAGAGAGGGGGAGTAGCCGGTGGCCGGAATTGGTTTTGAGCTCAAGCGCCTGTTTAGGCGCAAGGGCCTGTTTGCCACGATGCGCGCTTACGGCTACGCCGGCATTGTGTGCACGGGCCCGATGCTGCTGGGCGTGCTGCTCCAGGTGGGTATCTTGGTACTGTGCGGTCTGTGGGGTGTGGGCCGTGCCAACCAGGATCTGCTGGTGTGCATGGTGACCTACACACTGCTGGCCTCGCTTACGCTCACGAGCTTTTTCTCCATGCCGGTCACGCGCTTTTTGGCTGATATGTTGTTTGCCGAGCGCGAGGACGAGATTCTGCCCTCGTTTTGGGGCTCCAATGCTGTCATGCTCGTTGCGGGCACGGTGCTCTACGGTGTCTTTCTGCTGTTCTCGGGCGCCACGCTGCTGCAGGGGCTGCTATGCCTGTGGCTGTTCAACATTATGATCGTCAACTGGAACGGCATGAGTTACCTCACGGCCATCAAGGATTACCGCGGCATCCTGTGCAGCTTTGCGGCCGCCATTGGCGTGACGTGCCTGTGCGCCCTGGCCGCGCTGGCGCTGGGACTGCCGCCGGTCGAGGGCCTGTTGGCGTCAATTGCCCTGGGCTACGGCGTCATGCTCGTCTGGGACGTGGTACTGCTGTACCGGTATTTTCCTCAGAGCGACCGCAGCCCCTGGCCCTTTTTGCAGTGGCTCGATCAGTTTATGCCGCTGGCGCTCACGGGTCTGTTAACCAATCTGGGACTCTTTGCGCACCTGGTGATTATTTGGGCCGGTCCCATTGGCGTGCAGGTCAAGGGCTTGTTTTATGGCGCGCCCTACTACGATGTGCCGGCGCTCATCGCGTTTTTGACGATCCTGGTCACGACCGTCAACTTTGTGGTCTCGGTCGAGGTCAATTTCTATCCGCGCTACCGCGACTACTACAGCCTGTTCAACGACGGCGGCGTGGTGGGCGACATCGTGGTGGCAGAGGAGGGGATGCTCTCCACGCTCAACAGCGAACTGCGCTTTTGCGCGCTCAAACAGTTGTTTGTGACCGCGGCGGTCATCTCGCTCGAGACCACGGTGCTCTCGGCCCTGCCGCTGGGCTTTAACAACCTGATGCATGGGTATTTTCGCGCGCTGTGCGTGGGCTATGGCCTGTATGCCGTGGGCAATACGGTGATGCTCATCTTGCTTTACTTTACCGACTACAAGGGGGCCGTGTTGGCCTCGGGGTTGTTTGCCGGTGTGGCCGGGCTGGCGACTGCCGTGTCGTTGCTTTTGCCGCAGCAGTTTTACGGCTTTGGCTTTTTGTTGGGTGCGGCGGTGTTTTTTATCGTGGCGCTGCTGCGGCTCGATACCTATACCGCCAACTTGCCGTATCGTATCCTGAGCCAGCAGCCCATTGTGGCGACCGACAAGACGGGCTGGTTTACCGAACTTGGCCGGGTGCTCGACCGTGTTGAGCAATGCTACGAGGACAAGCGCGCGGGCGGTGAGCCGCGCAGTGCGTTTGAACGTATGGTGGTTCGCCTGTATCAAAAACATTGGGGAAGTTCTGATGATCGATAAGTTGATGTCTCGCCGCTGCCTGATCGAGGCGGCTGCCGGCGCGCTGTTGCTTTCGGGCTGTTCGTCTCAGGACGAATCCTCGACTAAAAAGGTCAAAAAGCAGGACAAGATTAAAAAGGCTGAGGCCTCGAATAAGGCCAAACACCTGCGCGACAAGGACGAGCTCTACGAGGTCTACGACGACTCGGGCATTGTGACCATGTACCTGACGGTCTCGCGCGGCAACAAGTCGGAAGGCACCGACCACAGTTGGAGCGAAATCAACCAGTATTCCGTGGATGATTACGCGGCCATGCGCACCAACCGGTACCAAGTCAACGGTCTGCTGCAGGTCGGCGCCTT
>OHXA01000629.1_pt1 | contig 9125 bp, 6 predicted proteins | sample 1579861 | NCBI WGS metagenome assembly OHXA01 (sample SAMEA3882538, study PRJEB24775) | human gut metagenome | biome: human-associated habitat; feature: intestine environment; material: feces | place: Netherlands | collected 2009/2010
ACATCGACGCCTACTTTTCCGCGACGAAGATCAAGTGGCTGCTCGACCACGTCCCCAGCGCGCGGGAAAGGGCCGAGCGCGGCGAAATTTTATTCGGTACGGTGGAGACATGGCTCATCTGGAGGCTGACGGGCGGCAAGGTCCACGTGACGGACTACTCGAACGCCAGCCGCACGATGCTCTTCAACATCCACGACCTAAAGTGGGATGAGGAGCTGCTGAAGTTGCTCGACATTCCGGCTTCCATGATGCCGGAGGTGAAGTCAAGCTCGGAGGTCTATGGCCACACCAAGACCACGATCTTCGCCCACGAGGTGCCCATCGCCGGTATCGCTGGCGATCAGCAGGCGGCCCTCTTCGGACAGATGTGTCTGGAGCCGGGTGCCATCAAGAACACCTATGGCACGGGCTGCTTCGTCATGCTCAACACGGGCGACAAGCCGGTCATGTCGAAAAACAACCTGCTCACCACTGTGGCCTGGAAGATCGGCGACCAGGTGAACTACGCACTGGAGGGATCTATCTATGTCGGCGGTTCGGTCGTACAGTGGCTGCGCGACGGACTGGGCATCATCCAGAAGTCGTCCGACGTGGAGACGCTGGCTTCTACCGTACCCGATAGCGGTGGTGTCCGCTTTGTCCCGGCTCTGACGGGTCTCGCTGCGCCATACTGGGATGCCTACGCCCGCGGCACCATCACGGGTATCACCCGTGGCACAACGGCGGCTCACATCGCCCGTGCTGCCCTCGACGGCATTGCTTTCCAGACCTATGACATCGCACAGGCCATGTCTCGCGACCTCAACGCCCCGCTCACGGAGCTGAAGGTAGATGGTGGTGCAAGCCGCAACAACCTGCTGATGCAGTATCAGGCCAACCTGCTGGGTATTAACGTGATCCGTCCGAAGATCACGGAAACCACCGCCCTGGGTGCTGCCTATCTTGCTGGTCTCGCTGTAGGCTTCTGGAAGGACATCGACGAGGTGAAGAAGCAGTGGCAGGTGGAGCGCACCTTTGAGCCGGCTGGCGAAACGACCGAGATAGAAGAGGCCAAGAAGGGCTGGAAGGATGCCATCCAGCGCACGCTGAGCCGCAAGTAAACAACCTTTCATACCGGCTCCCTCCTGCCCGTCTCAGGAGAAGGAGGGAGCGGTATTGCTTACATCATTTGACAGAACAAGAATTATCAACTACACAAAAAACAACGAAATTATGGATTCTACATTGCTTTACAACTGTGCCCTCGAATTCTTGGGTACGCTGATCTTGGTCCTCCTCGGCGACGGAGTCTGCGCTTGTATGGGACTGAATAAGAGTAAAGGCCAGGGTGGTGGCTGGATCGTCATCACGCTGGGCTGGGGTCTCGCCGTCATGGCGGGTGTCTTCGTAGCCCACGCCTCGGGTGCTCACCTCAATCCAGCCGTCTCCATCGGATTGGCTGCCGCTGGCTTGTTCCCTTGGGAGAATGTGTTGCCCTACTCGGTTGCCCAAATGATCGGCGGTTTCGTCGGTGCCATCCTCGTGTGGATCATGTATAAGGATCATTTCGATGCTACGGACGATCCTGACGGCAAGCTCGGCACGTTCTGCACCATGCCGGCCATCGACAACAAGCCGCTCAACTTCCTCCAGGAGGTAGTCTGCACCTTCGTGCTCGTGCTGCTGATCATCTGTCTGGGCACCTATGGCTCAGATGTGGCCAACATCGGTGGAAACAGCGCATGGCCTGTGACGATGGTGATCGTCTCTATCGGTATGTCGCTCGGTGGTGTGACTGGCTACGCCATGAACCCCGCTCGTGACCTCTCACCGCGTATCGCCCACGCCATCCTGCCCATGAAGGGCAAGAGAGACAGTGGCTGGGGATACTCATGGGTGCCTGTACTCGGCCCGATCGCTGGTGCTGTACTCGCTGCCCTCGTGGCCTCACTGTATCACTTCTGCTAATCCCATAGCAAAGAAAATCATTCAACCGTAAAGAAAAAAGCAAACATTATGATGAAGTCTATATTTAAGGGTATGTTCGTGCTGGCAGCACTCGCCCTCCCGACAACGATCAATGCTCAGAAGCTCCACTACAATGCTGGTCTCGAGACCTCACACCTGTGGCGCGGACTCGAGGTTTCCAAGGGCCTGACCTTCAACAACGAGTTTGCCATCTCCGACAACAACAACCACTTCCGCCTCGGCGCATGGGGTGGTATGCAGGTGGACGGCGACTACAAGGAGGCCGACATCTACGCAAGCTACACCATCGGAGGTTTCAGCCTCGCCGTGTGGGACATCTACAACTTCTCCGACGGCATCTATGCCAACGACAAGCAGTATCGCTACTTCAACTATGATGCTCGCACGACGGGCCACTTCCTCGACGCTGCCATCAGCTACAACTTCGCACAGCATGGTCTGCCTCTGACGCTGAGCTGGGCTACCGTACTGGCCGGCCGCGACCGTGGCAACCTCAACAAACAGAACATCTACTCTACGTTTGTGCAGGCTGCCTACACCTTCTACGAGGACGACAACTGGAAGGTGGATGCCAGCGTGGGTGGCAACTTCGCCCTCAGCAACTATGACGAGAACGACGGTGCCACGTTCTATGGCAAGTCGGCTGGTGTGAACGACGTGCGCCTGGGCTGCACCTACAAGCTCAAGGTGGGCAAGGCCAACCTCCCGATCACCTCACAGATGATGTGGAACCCGGAGGCCAACAAGGGCTACTTCCGTGTGGCTATCAATCTGCTCGACATCTAAGTCAGAAGTCGTAAAGCCAACAAAGGAAGCCTACTGGGACAAACCTGGCAAGCGGGCTTCCAACATAGTTTAAATGAGATTAATGGGAACGTGTCCGGCCTTGGGCTGGACACGTTTTTTCATGTCCATCAGCATTCCTTTTGCCCATCATTTTCCTTTGTCCATCATGTTCCCTTTGTCCATTGGGCTTTCCTTGAAGCTTGGGGTCATTAGGTTTCTCACGTTCCCATGCTTATCCGTTCGGCTTCCTGCGGCCTGTGGTCCACGGTAGGTAGCGATAGATGGCCCATGTGACGAGGGTGATGAGAAGAAGATGAAGAAGAAAGACCACCAGGACTTCGGCATAGCAACCACGGTAGGTGTAGCCGAGGCGGGAAAAGACGGCGGTAAGGGCTGTGGGAATGCCACTACTGAAGAAATAATAGACGATGGATCGGCGTCCTGTCCAGGACACCATTGCGGCAAGCCAGCGAGGCATCTGCTCCACCCACCGCACGCCGTCTCGCTGCGAGATCGTGAAGAGGAGATAGAGGAGGAGCACGGAGAGCGCGTTCTTGACGAGAAACAGGCGGGGAAGAACGAGCGCGCCTACCAAAAGGCCACGAAGAACTCGCCACAAGGACATTGACAGGCAAGGAGAGCACCAACAGCAGAGCGAAAAGGCCAAGTCGCCAGCGCGTCCCGAGCTTATCGAAACGATGGACCATATAGCCCAGGAGAAGGGAGGGCAAGGCCACGACGGCTTCATTCACGTGCCACCAGTTGGCCTCAAAAGCCAGACGACGCGTACCGAAGCCATAGGCCAGGGCTACGGCGAAAAGCCCTGCTCCGGCCAGCCAGCGCCAACGCGCACACGACAGCCACAGGAGGAAACAGAAGAGGAGCTCGGCAACGGCCAAGGAGGCAATAAACCATGATCCTTGGCCCGTGAGGATGGTCAGCAGCAGGTCTGACAGCGATCCGTCGGCTCCATGGAGCCAAGCCTTGGGAAGCGCCAGGGCACTCGTGAAGATAAAATAAGGCATGAGCACTCCGCGCAGCCACGAGTGCAGCTTATGCCGCAGGCGGAAACCCTCGGGACGATAGAAGAGATAGCCCGAAAGGAAGAAGAAGGCCATCAGCACGTCGGGGACGTACATCCTATAGGGAACGATATTATCGCCCGTGAAGCAGATCTCGGTGTGGTCGAAGATGATGGCAAGCATCAAGAATCCACGCAGAAGGTCGATCCAAAGCAGACGGGGCGCAGAGGCGGCGGGAGAAGCGGCAGAAGGTGATGTCATCGGAACAAGAAGAGTTGTAGAATCAAGAGGAGGTCAACCTGGACCCTGTTAATTATCTCTCCAAAAACACCCGTTAGTTATCTTTCCAGAATGCCTTGGTGAAGAGCACGAGGACGGTGAAGAGTTCGAGACGTCCCACCAGCATCAGAAACGCACAGATCCACTTCGCCACATCGGGCAACTGTGCCCACGACATCGTCGGACCAATCTCAAGTCCCAGGGTCGGGCCCACATTGCCCATACTACTGATGGCAATAGTGAAGGAGTTGGTGGAATCGACGCCACAGGCCATCATGGCAAATCCCAGAAGGAAGGCCAGGATCAGATAGAGTCCGACAAAGGCCAAGAGCGTGACGCGCTTCGACTGGGGGACGTTGTGCCCATCGACATTAAGAGGCAAGACGGCATTGGGATGGAGAATCTGGCGAAACTCATTGCGGATAATCTTCAGGATCATCACCGCGCGAATACTCTTCATGCCTCCACTCGTCGAACCAGAGCAACCGCCGACAACCATACAGAGGATGAGAGCAAACCACGTGACATGGGGCCATTTGGAAGCGTCATCGCTGAAGAGGCCCGTGGTCGTGATGAAGGAGACCACCTGGAAGACACCACTGCGGAAGGCGCGCTCCAGGTCGTAGTGGTTGTGCCACATCAGTTCCACCATGACAAACAAGGTGCAGGAGGTGACGACGAAGAGATAGAAGCGAAACTCGTTGTTGCGGAAGAGCTGTTTTATGCGAAAGCGGGCCACGGCAGCATAGAGCATCGTGAAATTGACGCCCGAAAGGAAGCAGAAGAGCGTACAGACATATTCCTCTGCAGGGGAGCGGAAGGTGGCAATGGATCCGCTCTCCGTGGCGAAACCTCCTGTGGCCGTACTGGTGAAGGCGTAGTTGATGGCATCAAACCAGCTCATACCGCACAGTTTATAAGAAAGGAAGCAGGAGATGGTCAGCACGGCATAGACCGCCCAAATCCATTTGGCTCCCGTGCTGAGCTTGGGGTGGAGCTTGGTGACGATCGGACCTGTGGCCTCGGCAGCAAAGACACGCGTAGACCCACCGACAAACGAGGGCAGGATGGCTATCGTGAAGAAGACAATACCCAGACCACCAATCCACTGGGTGATGGAACGCCAGAAGAGCAGGCCGCGTGGAAGCCGTTCTGGATAGTCGATGATGGTAGCTCCCGTCGTCGTAAAACCCGATATGGTCTCAAAGAAGGCGTCCGTCACCGAATGGAGATATCCGCCTATCAAGAAAGGCATCATGCCAAAGATCGTGAAGAGCACCCAGACGGTCGTCACCACGAAATAGGCATCGCGTCTGCTCAGCGCATTGGAAGCCTTGAGGCCCAGCAAGCGGAAAGCTACACCAGCGGCTATAAGCACGACGACACTCCACGTGAAGGGCATAACGTCGCTGCCGCCATAGTAGAGGGCCACCCCCAGGCTACAGGACATAAGCAGCGCCTCGATGAGCAGCAACGATCCGAAGATTTTGGAAATAAGTTTGGTATTGAGCATATCGCGCTTTTTGTCACTATGCTAATTGTCTGTACACTATTGTCACTATACTTATTGCCAGCACACTTATTGCCAGCACTATTGTCCGAACGCTAATTGTCAGTACAAGCAGGAGGTCAGTTAAAAAGTCCCTCCAACTTCTTGACGCTGACGTTATGGCAGAACACCACCACACTATCGCCTGCCTCGATCTGCGTGTTGCCCGAGACGAGCATTCCCTCGCCGTTGCGCACCAGTCCACCGATGGTCATTCCTTTGGGCAGTCCCAAGTCCTTGACGGGACGGCGCGTCACCTTCGACCCCTGCACAGGCACAAACTCAGCCACATCTGCGTCTGCCGACATGAGGAAGCGCACGTTGTGGACATTGGCGTCGAGCATCATCTGATAGATGTGGCTGGCAGCAATGGCGCGCTTGTTGATGATCGTACCTATATCAAGGCTCTCCGCCATATAGGCGTAATCGACGTTCTCCACCATCGCCACCGTCTTTCTCACTCCCATGCGCTTGGCCATCAGACAGGCCAAAATATTGGTCTCAGCCTTCCCTGTCAATGCGACAAAGGCCTGGGTGGAGCGGATTCCCTCCTCGCTCAGCAGCGAAAGGTCGCGACCGTCGCCATTGATGACGAGGATGTCATCATCAAACTTACTGTTGAGGGCCTCACATCGCTCCACGCTCTTCTCGATGACCTTCACCTGCATGTATTCCGGCATTTGGCGGATGGCGCGGACTGCGGTGGATCCACCACCCATCACCATCACGTTCTTCACATCCACGTAGTGTTCCTTGCCCACCACGCGGCGGATATAGGGGATGTAGTTGCGTGTGGTCATAAAGTAGGCGAGGTCGTAGAGCTTCAGCACGTCGCTTCCTCGCGGGATGATCGTGTCTCCGCGACGGCGTATGGCCACTACGTGGAAGGGGTCGTCGGGTCCCGAGATCTCATGGAGCGGCTTGTCGAGCACCTTGCAGGTCTCGCGGAGCTTGATGCCCAGCATCACCAACGCACCGTCGTGGACATCCCATCGCTGCCGCACCCACGACATTTTCAGACCGTTGATGATGTCGCGGGCAGCCAGCATCTCGGGATAGATGATGCTGCTGATGCCCATTTCGTGGAAGAGTTCCTTGTTCTGCGGATCCACATACTCCGAACTGTCGATCTTGGCAACGGTCTTCTTCGCACCCAGCGCCTTCGCCAGTCCACATGCCGTCATATTATAGCTCTCATCGGGCGTGACGGCGATGAAGAGGTCAGTATCCTCCACCCTTGCCTCTTTCAGACTACGGATGCTGGTGGCCGAGGCATGCATGGTGAGCAGATCATAATCAATGGCCAGCTTGCCCAGTTTCTCCTCGTCCTGATCCATGAGCACTACCTCCTGCTTGTTGCGCGAAAGCAACTTGGCAAGATACGACCCGATGGCGAATGCGCCTGCTATAATTATCCTCATACTTGATTTATTCCTTACTCAACAATTCCTTAATGTCCTCATAGCCGTAGCCACAGAGGTGGCGCAACTGGCCGACCGTGCCCTGCTCGACGAAACGGTCAGGCATGCCGAGGCGCGTCATGCGTGGGGCAAAACCGTGGTCGCTCATCCACTCCAGTACGGCCGACCCCATACCGCCCGTGCGGATACCGTCCTCGATGGTGACAACACGATCAAAACGACTGCCCACCTCCTGCAGTATGCGCTCGTCGAGCGGCTTGAGGAAGCGCATGTCATAATGGAAGATCGTGTGATGCTGGGGATTGCCTTCCTCGGCCAGCGTCTGGATGACACGCTGCACATCATTGCCCACAGGGCCGATGGTCAGCACGGCCACGTCGCCGGGCTTCGGATCGCCCTCGGTCAGTCTGCGGCCCGTACCCACCTCTACCTCCGTGAGCGGGCAGCGCCAGTCTGTCAGCACACCACGGCCGCGCGGATAGCGGATGACGAAGGATCCCTTGTCGGGCAACTGAGCCGTGAACATCAACCGCCGCAACTCGCGCTCGTCCATCGGAGAGGCTATCGTGAGATTGGGGACAGGACGAAGGGCGGCCATGTCGAACGCACCGTGATGGGTCGCGCCGTCTTCGCCGACTAGTCCGGATCGGTCCAGGCAGAGCACAACGGGCAGGTTGAGGATCGAGAGGTCATGGATGATGCTGTCGTAGGCTCGCTGCGAAAACGCACTATATATAGCACAGAACGGCAACAACCCGTCCTTGGCCATACCGGCTGAGAAGGTGACAGCATGGCCTTCGGCTATTCCCACATCGAAGGCGCGGGTCGGCATCTCGTTCATCAATATGGAGAGCGAGCTACCACTGGGCATGGCTGGGGTAACACCCACGATGCGGTCGTTTTGGCGCGCCAGTTCCAGCAGCGTCTCGCCAAACACATCCTGAAACTTTGGTGGCTGCGGTTCGGCGGATTCACTCTTCAGCCGCTTGCCTGTCTCGGGATCAAACTTGCCTGGAGCATGCCAGATCGTCGCGCTCTCCTCGGCAGGCTTATAGCCTTTGCCCTTCTTGGTGTGAAGATGGAGGAGCTTCGGTCCCTTCATATCCTTGATCTGTCGGAGGATACGCACCAATTCCGTTACGTCGTTGCCGTCGTAAGGACCAAAATAGCGGATGTTCATCCCCTCAAACATATTCTGCTGATGGGCCAACGCACTCTTCAGGGCATTGTTCAGTCGGATAATGCCTTTCCTCCGGTCGTCGTTCAGGTAGCCACGCTCGTGCAGCCACTGGCTGGCTTTGAAGCGGAGACGGTTGTAGGTCTCGTTCGTGTCCAGATTGAGCAGGTATTTCTCCATACCGCCCACAGACCGGTCGATACTCATGTCGTTGTCGTTGAGGATAATGAGCAGGTCGTTGGGCTGGCTGGAGACATTGTTGAGTCCCTCAAAGGCTAGTCCGCCACTCATCGCACCATCGCCAATGATAGCCACAGCATGGCGGTTTTCCGTCTTTTTGCCGCCGAGCTTCGCCGCCACGGCCATTCCCAGCGCCGCCGAGATGGAGTTGGAAGCATGGCCGCAGGTGAACGTGTCGTACTCGCTCTCCAAAGGAGACGGGAACGGACGAAGTCCGCCCAACTTCCGATTGAGCTTAAACTGCTCACGGCGTCCGGTCAGGATCTTGTGGCCGTAGGCCTGATGACCTACGTCCCAGACGATCCGGTCGTCGGGAGTATTGAACACATAATGTACGGCCACGGTGATTTCCACGACACCGAGGCTCGAAGCCAAGTGACCGGGGTTGACCGCCACCTCTTCTATAATGTTTCTGCGAAGCTCACGACACACCTCTGGCAGGTCCTTCACCTCCAGTTTGCGCAAGTCGCTTGGATAATCTATTTGGTCAAGCAGTATCCGATGGTTTTCTTCCGCCATTTCTTTTCCCACTTATAAATTTTTGCAAAGTTACGAATAAGCGAGCGCAAAGCCAAAGGAAAAGGGAAGAATTTCCCTTTTACGAGGGCTTGGCCGAGCGAAAGTAACTTATTTAGAGTAGCTGAAATAACTTTTCAGAACGGCCGCTATCAACTTTTGTAGCC
>OHXA01000652.1_pt1 | contig 8925 bp, 9 predicted proteins | sample 1579861 | NCBI WGS metagenome assembly OHXA01 (sample SAMEA3882538, study PRJEB24775) | human gut metagenome | biome: human-associated habitat; feature: intestine environment; material: feces | place: Netherlands | collected 2009/2010
GGACGGCGAACAACTATGTAGTCTTGGACTAGAACATGCCCAAGAAACCGTGCACAAACAGTGCGGCCAGAGCGGCACCGACAAACGGAGCAATGCCAGGAACGAGCAGACCGTACTTCCAGTTGTTGTCAGCCTTGTTCTTGATCGGCAGCACCTGATAGGCCATGCGAGGACCAAGGTCACGAGCCTGGTTCATGGCGAAGCCGGTGATGCCGCCCATGCCCATGCCAACAGCCCAAACGATCAGACCCACGCAGATAGCGAGCATCAGAACGTTCTCACCAGCACGGCTAGCAGCGGCGAGAATGGCGCTGATGAACACGAAGGTGCAGATAGCCTCGCAGAAGAAGTTGCGGGCATAGTTCGTGCCCTCGGTGGTGGGGTTGGTCGAGAAGATGTTGCGCTGGGCAATGGGGTCGACGACGCCCTCGGAAGCCTTGAACTCATCGGCATACATAAGCCAAGCGATCACGGCACCCGCAAAGCCGCCGAGCATATCGGCAATCATGAAGGGGATGCAGCTGCTCCACGGCACCAGACCGACGATGCACTGGGCAAGCACCATAGCCGGGTTCATGCACACGGCGCCACCAAAGACAAACAGGCAGACCGAGATGCCAAAAGACCAAGTGGTGATGGCAAACATATGGCCGGAGCCCTGATACTTGGTACCCTTAAGCACGGTATCGCAGTGCACGCCCACGCCAAAGATGATCATGAGGGCCGTTGCGCCGAATTCGCAGAGAAGTTTGGTAAGCATAAAACCTTATCTTTCTTGTCGGTTATAAACGATTCGTTTAGGCCGCGTACTAGTGCTGCGCGACGACAACGCCCAGGCCATCGGGAATGACGGCCACCTTGGCATCGGCACCCTTCATCTCAAAGGCGAGCTTGAGCGCCTCATCGAGGGTGTTGACCGGCGTCATGTGCATATCCTTGATCATCTGGTGATCGCACAGGTCGGTGACCATGATCACAGGGTGATGCGCCAGGATGCGGGCAAAGATCTGGCTCGTCCACTGGTCGGGCAGGGTCTCGTCCTTAGGACGGTCGATGCAGGCACGCTCAAACTCCGCCGGATCGTTGTCGGCGATGTTGTGATAGAAGCCCTCGCCACCGTGACCGTCGGCACAGCCGGCGACGTCGATGATCACGCCGCCCTCGGGAAGCGTGGCCTCGGCAGAGCACATGCCCTTCACGGCCTGATAGATGTTCTGGTCGAGCGGGTAGCCGCCGTTGGTGGTGATGGCGATCTCGCACTCGACGGGCTCAACGCCGGCAAGGCTCTTCACGAACTCGCAGCCAGCCTCGTGTGCCTTATGGATGTCGCCTGCAAAGGAGCCGATAACCTCATGCTTGCCGTTGAGCACCACGTTGAGCACAAAGGCAAGGTGAGCCATCTCGGCAGCGGCAAACATGTCCTCGCTCACGTGGTTGTGGCACAGGTTGCCGGCACGCGAATGGGAATCGTTCACAAACTGACCGTTGTGGTTGTACATGATGGTCTTGTAGCTGGCGATGCCAGGCAAGACGGACTTGCGGCTACCAGAGAAACCTGCAAAGAAGTGCGGCTCAATAAAGCCCTCGGCAAGCAGCAGATCACAATCGGCGGCAATCTTGTTGATGATGCACTCGCCACCAGAAGGCAGGGTGCCAATCTTTTTCATCATGCTGTCATCAGTCGCGACGTGCATAACGATTTCCTCGTTGGCAACGATCTCCTCGCCGTACTTGTTGACGAGCTCCTCGTGCGTCGACGGACGATGCATACCCGTAGCAACAAGAATGCGAACGCGTGCCTCAGGCGCAGCGGAGTGGATGTGATGCAGCAGAATAGGCATCGTCACACGCGAGGGAACGGGGCGCGTATGGTCGGAGCTAATGATGACAATATCCTTCTTGCCAGCACAGAGCTCCTCGAGCGAAGGCGAGCCATAAGGGTTGGCAAGCGACTCCTCCACCAGCTCTTCCTGCGATTTCGTGGTCTTAAACTCGTTTTGATGACCTTCCATCACACCCGCGAAGTTCTTATCCTCGAGCTCCAGATGCAACGTCTTGTGGTCAAACGGCAGTTCACATTCAAACAATGACGAGCGCCCTCTTCCTTTCAACTGACACACTAGATAAACCGTTGGAAGGATACGCCGCTCACCGAAAAACACCACCGTCCACCGACTCATTAACACAACGTTCATATTTGACCCACAACAAAACGGCCACGATCCCAAACGGGACCGCGGCCGCAACAGTCGTAAGGCGAGAAGCACCAAACGCGCCGCCGGGACAAACCCCATCCAAAACGCGCGAAGCGCACTTTATCCCCTTCAGCCCCAATTCCTGAAGACCGAGGACGAAGGGACCCGACGGGTTTCCCTCTGAATGCACTCCGCAGCACGAAGCCCTTTCCAAACGCGCGGAGCGCGCCATTATTCCCCCAGCCAGTAATCCGCCGAAGACCGGACATCGCAGGGCCCGCCATAGGTTTACTTTTAGGCACACTCCGCAGGACGCAAGAAGCCCTCGCCGCACTCCGCATTGGGCGCGAAGCGCACTTTAATCCCTTCAGCCCCAACCCCCGAAGACCGAGGGCGAAGGGACCCGACGGGTTTTCCCTCTGAATGCATTCCGCACTGATATTTTCTGTATTGAAGACGTCGATGATGCACCCGTATACCATTGACGTCGACACCATCAGATGCGGACCGCGCGGTGACCCCACATTCCGCTGGCGCCCACAGGGCTGCCCTCGTTTCCTGACATGTCCCGCGCGGGCCGCGGCGAGCCGAGACCGCCGCATGACCTAATAGGAGCATGGAGCGATACCGCGGACCCGAACAACCGCATTCTATCGCGCCCCGTCAGTGTGCCGTCTGCCCGGTCCAGGCGAGCACGGAAAGAACGGAGCGAGACATGCAAAACGAATCGACACCCGACGCCCGCGGGCCGGTCTTCTGCGGGGTCGACACCCACGCCGACTCGCACTGGCTGTGCGTCCTCGACTGGAGGGGCCGCAAGGTCCTGTCCCGCCAGTTCCCCGCCGACGCGGCGGGATACGAGGCGCTCGCCGGGGCGATCGCGGCGGCCGGGTGTTAGCGTCAATCTATTTTTCACCAGTTTCGCTAAACAGGCGCACCGTTCGCGCAAAGGCGGTTTCACCGGTTGCGCTAACGTATTTTCACCGATTCCGGTCACGGCTTGACGGGCCCGTCCCTCGGCAGGTCCTTCAGCCTGTAGGACCTGCCGGTTATCTTGACCAGGTGGCAGTGGTGGCACACCCTGTCCGCGATCGCGCTCGCCGCCACGTCGTCCCCGAACACCCTGCCCCAGCCGCTGATCCCCACGTTGGTGGTGATGATCGTCGAGCGCTGCTCGTAGCGCGTCGATATCAGCTGGAACAGCAGGTCCGCGCCCGCGCTGCCGACGTCGAGGTAGCCGAGCTCGTCGATGATCAGCAGCCTCGAGTGGGCGTAGTACTTGAGCCTCTTCTTGAGGATGCCGCGCGACGAGGCGTCCTCCAGGTCCTCGACGAGCCGGGCGCAGTCCACGAACCTGACCTCGCGCCCCGCCCTGACGGCCTCGATGCCCAGCGCGACGGCGAGGTGCGTCTTGCCCACGCCGGGGCTCCCCACGAGCAGGACGTTCTCGGCCCGCTCGACGAACCTCAGGGTCGCGAGCTCCTCGATCTCGGCGCGCGGGACCGACGGCTGGAAGTCCCAGTCGAAGTCCGCCAGCCCCTTGACGTAGGGGAACCCCGACGACCGTATGCGCTGGTTGGTGATCCTGACCTCCCGGGCGGCGACCTCGACGCGCGTCATCTCCTCGAGGGCGGAGGCGAAGCCCCGCTCGCCCGCGGCGACCATCCTCACGTAGTCGGGCAGGGACGCCGCCATCTCGTGCAGCCCGAGCGCGGAGAGGTTCGCCTGCGCCCTGATCGAGGGGCTGCCCTCCGCGACGGCGCCCATCACGCCCCTCCGAGCGAGTCGAGCAGCGCGAGGTTGGCGCGCGCGGCCTCGGCGATGTCCGCGTCGGCCAGGCCCCGCTTCCCCTCGAGGGCCTGCCCGTAGTGGTCGGGGTCGTAGTTGATGGGCCTCGACGGCCCGGACGCAGCGTCGTGGACGGCGACCTCCTCGCCGGCCATCCTCACCACGACCTGGCCGCCGGGCATCGCCACGACGCTCACGCGCCGGCCGATGCAGCGCCTGGGCACGGACCACTCCCTGCCGACGGCCCTGACGAGCATGGTCGGCGGGACGGTCTGGACGCTCACGTCGCCCACCATCGACTCGAGGAGCCGGAGGTTCCCGATGGGCCGCAGGCTCTCCTTCTCCCGCATGAACAGCGCGTCGGGCGGCAGGCCGGTGGTGCGGTTCGGCTCCGAGTTGGCCTGGGCCTCGACCCGGGCCACCGCCTCGGCGAGGCCGCTCCACCCGGTGAACTCGCCGCCGTAGGCGAGCAGGCGGTTCAGGAAGCGGTTGGCCGACTCGTCCTTGCCTTTGGTCTGCGGCGAGCGCGGCGCGCAGAGCCTGAGCTCGAAGCCGGCCTCCCGCGCGAACCGCCACGCCCTCTCCTGCCTGGTCCTCCTGCGGCCCGAGACGGTCACCAGGCACGACATGTTGTCCGTGATGCACTCCTCCGGGACGCCGCCGAGGCGGGTGAAGGTGGCGAGCAGGCAGGACAGCAGGTCGTCGAGCGTGCGGCTCCTGACCGGTATGAAGCGGTGCTTCCGGGAGTAGCCGAGCGTCGCGGTGAACACGCTGAACTCGAAGACCTCGCCCTCCGAGTCGACGAGCCTCATGCCCTCCTTCCAGTCGAACTGCAGCTGCCTGCCCGGGGGCGTCTCGAACCGCGGGTGCGGCTCGCGGCCGCCCGCGCCCCCGAAGGGCACGTCGTGCGCTCGGCACCACGCGGTGAAGGCGCCGTACCCGGGCAGCCCCTCCCCGCGGCCCTCGCGCAGGAACGCGTAGACGGCCATCTTGGTCATCCCGGGCAGCTGGGCCTTCGAGCGGATCACCTCCTCGAGCGGGTCGAAGGCGCTGCCCCTCGCGGACCTCCCGTCGGCGGCGGACTCGCCCTCCCGCCAGTACTTGGCGACCGTGTGCCGGTCCATGCCGTGCCTCCTCGCGATCTCACTGAAGTTCGGCTTCGCGCCGGACCCCCTGTAGACGTTCAGCTCTCCCATTACGTTTCGCTCCATATCCCGCTCCTCCCGGGTCGGATACCCGATCGGAGCATAGTTCCGTTAGCGCAGTTGGTGAAAGTACGTTAGCGGGGTCGGCGAAAGCGCATTAGCGCATTCGGCGAGATGCGTTTGCGAAAGTGGTCAATTTTAGATTAGCGCTAACACCGGGGAGCCGGCCTGCGTCGCGATGGAGGGGACGTCGTCCTACGGGGCGGGCCTCACCAGGCACCTCGCGTCGCTGGGGATGCCCGTGCGCGAGGCGCTCTCCCCGGCGAGGACGCAGAGGAGGCGCCCGGGGCAGGGGAAGTGCGACGAGTCGGACGCGGAGAGGGCCGCCCGCGCGGCGATGTCCGGCTCAAGGCTCGGGACCCCCAAGAGCCAGGACGGGTGGGTCGACGGGGTGCGCTGCATGCTCGCGGCGCGCTCCGGGGCGGTGAAGGCGCGGACCTCGGCGATCAACACCGCGAGGTCGCTGCTCACCACCGCGCCGGAGGGGCCCAGGTCGAGGTTCCGCGGGATGGCGGGGCCGAGGCTGATGGAGGAGCTCCCCTCCGTGCGCGCCGAGGGCGCGCTGGGCGCCGCGCTCGGCGCGCTGGCGGACCTGTGGGCGGCGGCGCGCGACGCGGCGCTCGACATGGAGCGCGCGATCGAGGCGTCCCTGGAGGAGAACTGCCCCGCGCTGCTGGCGATGTACGGGTGCGGGCCCGTGAGCGCGGCCAAGCTCGCGGTCGCGGCCGGGGACAACCCGGGCAGGCTGCGCTCCGAGGCGTCGTTCGCGGCGATATGCGGGGCCTGCCCCATCCCCGCCTCGAGCGGCAAGACCGTGAGGCACAGGCTCAACAGGGGCGGCGACCGGCAGGCGAACAGCGCGCTGCACGAGATCGCGAGGCAGAGGGTCATGCGCGACCCCGAGACCGCCGAGTACGCCGAGAGGGCCAGGGGGCGGGGGAAGAGCGACAGGGAGGTCATGAGGTGCCTCAAGCGCTACGTGGCCAGGGAGGCGTACCGGGCGCTGATGCGCCCGCACGAGATCAGGAGGCCCGAGGACGCCTCGGAGCTCGTGGCGGCCAGGCGCGCGGCGAGGGTCAGCCAGGTGCGGGCGGCCTCGATACTCGGCACCAGCGAGAAGTACATCTCGATGCTGGAGAGGGGCCAAAGGGAGCTCAAGCCCATAAGGAGGGCCTACGAGGCATGGGTCGAGGCCGGACTTCCGCTCGATTGGGACAGGCAGGCCTTCGAGGCCGAGCGCAAAATGGATTCTAAAAAACACCTTGCCAAATAGGAGCGTCAAGACGCAAAGAGGCTCCGCAGCGCGAAGCGCGATGCGGAGCCTCTTTGCATGTCCGAGGACGTTCCGGAGAGAAACCCCGTCACGCCCCCGGATCCCCGGTGGGAGTTCTAGACCTTGTCGGCCTTAGTACATACCGCCGCCCTGCTGACCAGCGGTAGCAGCAGCGATTGCGTCCTCAAGCTGAGTGTTCTTGGGCACATCGGAGACGGTGGCCTCGGTGATGAGGATCAGGCTGGCGACAGAAGCAGCGTTCTGCAGGGTGACGCGGCTGACCTTGACGGGGTCGAGGACGCCCATCTCGATCATGTCGCCCCACTCGCCGTTGGCAGAGTTGAGACCCTGGCCGGCGGGCAGCTCGGCGACCTTGTCGACCACGACAGCGCCCTCAAAGCCAGCGTTCTTGGCGATGGTGGCGACCGGAGCGGTCAGAGCCTTCTTGACGATGTCGACGCCGATCTTCTCCTCGGGGTCATCGATCTCGACGGCATCGAGCGCAGGAGCAGCGTCCATGAAGGCGACGCCGCCGCCAGCGACAATGCCCTCCTCGACAGCAGCGCGGGTGGCCTGCAGGGCGTCCTCGACGCGATGCTTGATCTCCTTGAGCTCGGACTCGGTAGCAGCGCCGACCTTGATGACGGCAACGCCACCGGAGAGCTTGGCCAGGCGCTCCTGGAGCTTCTCACGGTCGAAGTCAGAGGTGGTGTTCTCCATCTCGCCCTTAATCTGAGCGATACGGGCGTCGATGGCCTCCTTGGAGCCAGCGCCGCCGACGACGACGGTGTTGTCCTTAGAGATGGTGACGGACTTAGCGGTACCGAGCATATCGGCGGTGATGTCAGCGACCTTCACGCCCAACTCGTCCAGGGCAGCCTGGCCACCGGTGAGGACGGCGATGTCCTCGAGAATGCGCTTGCGGCGATCGCCGTAGCCCGGGGCCTTGACGGCGCAGACGTTGAGGGCGCCACGGATCTTGTTGAGGACCAGGGTAGGCAGAGCTTCGCCGTCGATGTCCTCAGCGATGATGAGCAGGCCACGGCCAGCGCGCTGGACAGCCTCGAGAACGGGCATGATGTCCTGAACGCTGGAGATCTTCTGGTCGGTGATGAGGATGTACGGATCCTTCATCACGGCCTCCATGCGGTCGTTATCCGTGACGAAGTAAGCGGAGACATAGCCCTTGTCGAACTGCATGCCCTCGACGGTGTCGATGGTGATGTCGAACGTCTGGGAATCCTCGACGGTGATGACGCCGTCCTTGCCCACGACCTCCATGGCCTCGGCGATCTTCTCGCCGACCTCGGGGTCACCGGCAGAGATGGTGCCGACGGAAGCAATCTGCTCCTTGGTCTCGACCGGCTTAGCCTGCTTCTTCATCTCGGCGACGGCGGCGTTGACGGCCTTGTCGATGCCGCGACGGATGGCCAGCGGGTTGGCGCCAGCGGCGACGTTGCGCAGACCGTCGTTGACGATGGCCTGGGCGAGCAGGGTTGCGGTGGTGGTGCCGTCACCCACGGTGTCGTTGGTCTTGGTGGCGACCTCCTTCACCAGCTGAGCGCCCATGTTCTCGATGTTGTCCTCGAGCTCGATCTCCTTGGCGACGGAAACGCCGTCGTTGGTGATGGTCGGAGCACCGAACGTGCGCTGCAGCGCAACGTAGCGACCCTTGGGGCCCATGGTGACGGTAACGGCGTCGGCCAGAGTGTTGACGCCCTTGGCAAGCTTAGCGCGGGCATCGGTGTTGAACGTAATGTTCTTTGCCATGGTAGGTAATCCTCCAAAAGAAATGTGACTCGCGTCGCCGCTTCCGAGTCCTATGCGGCGGGCGCGTTCAAAGACGAATCAGAGATTCTGACGAGACTAGGCCTCGACGACGGCGTAGATGTCGTCGGCGCGCATCAGCAGATACTTCTCGCCGTCGACCTTGACCTCGTTGCCACCGAACTTACCGTAGATGACAACATCACCGACCTTGACGTCCATGGGGATGCGCTCACCCTTGTCGTTGACCTTGCCGGCGCCAACGGCAACGATGGTGCCGCGCTGCGGTTTCTCCTGAGCGTTGCTGGCGATATACAGACCAGAAGCGGTCTTCTGCTCGGCCTCGTCGGGCTTGACCAGAACACGATCTGCAAGCGGCTTCAAAGACGACATGCTTGTCTCCTCCTTTTTGGGCCGCGCGGTTATGCCACGCGAATTAACCCTTTTTGTTTGCGTACGCGTTGAATGGTACCCACGAATGGCTGGTTATACAACACGGAGTCAAAAAATCTTATTTTTTGGCACTTAGATTTTCTGAATGCCGGGGGATAACTTGTGCGCGGCTCCCGTGTGGCGCCGGAGGGGCGGGATATAAGGTTTCCTGCTCGGGCAGTCCTGCTCGCACGAAGGCCACATTAAGTGGCCTTCGGCTCGTGCGGAACTCGCGATAAACCTTATATCCCGCCCCTCCGGCGCC
>OHXA01000666.1_pt1 | contig 8752 bp, 10 predicted proteins | sample 1579861 | NCBI WGS metagenome assembly OHXA01 (sample SAMEA3882538, study PRJEB24775) | human gut metagenome | biome: human-associated habitat; feature: intestine environment; material: feces | place: Netherlands | collected 2009/2010
TGCGCTGGCATGGCGGCTCCTGCTTTTGCCTATGGCGGTGAGCCTGTGGAGGAAGCGGAGCAGCCTGTCCTGACTTCTACCACCGATGAAGAAGATGTAGTCACCGTGACCGATGAGGAAACCGGTGCCCTGACCCCGGAGGGCAACCTGACGCTGGTGGACGACTACCACACCAACTATTCTGATGGCAGCGGTCAGCAGTTTATCACGCTGGTGTCGAAGTCGGGTGCGACTTTCTATCTGGTGATAGACCGCAACGCCAAAGGGCAGCAGACCGTCCACTTTATGAATCTGGTGGACGAAGCGGACCTTTTGACACTGATGGAAGAGGATGCCGCCGATGCCTACACCGCTGAAAAAGAAGCAGCGGCGCAGGCGGAACAGGATAAGCTGAAAGCCGAGGAAGAAGCGAAAAAAGCCGCCGAAGAAGCGGCAGCATCCGGCGAGGAACAGCCCAAGGAAAACAAGGTCACAAAGATCGCATCCGGCTTTCTGGGTGTGGTCGTGCTGATTGCGCTGGCGGCAGGCGGCGGCTTCTACGCTTTCACAAAGCAGAAGCAGAAAAAGCAGGCCGAAAAAGAAGCCCTTGACCCCGATGCAAACTACACCGAGGACAAGGGCGATTTTGAGATTCCCACCGAGGACGAGCCGGAGGACACCGGCGAGGAAGATACCGAACCCATCTGATTTTAAGGCGGCATTTGCCGCCGTACATAACTATCATTTGTGTATTTTTCGGAAGCGCAATCATTGTGGCCGAATGCTATATATCGTATCAAATTGGTATGGATCTGATTGTAAAACTTTTCCATTTGAAATCACGATAATTGTTTCGCCTTCTTTAATTTGCGATAGTTGAACTTGCCCTTTCAAATAATCTGATGCTCCATGAATTATGTATTCATCATCGGCATCATACAACTGGTTTTTTGCTATTGCATAGATACAGTTCTCTTGCAAATCCACATTTGTGACTGTGAGCTTCGATTCTTTTCTATCTAAAAAATTCACTTTGAAAAAACCAAAGGAAAAAACTACTATCATTGCAGTGCAAATGCTGAAAACCACTTTCTTTGTCATTTTATACACCTCCATTTTTTTGCTCCCAATAGGAGCTTTTGCTTAGTCAACGTAATTCGCCTTGTGTTTGTGACAGCTTTTTTGAAAAATTTTCTAGTTTTTTGTTGTATTTGTATACTTATACAAAAAACTCCATGCTATTTGTGAATTCCAACAAATAACATGGAGTTTCATATTAAAATACGTTTTCAGCGATTTTCACGATCTCATCTCGTGAGATGTTTCCCATAATCGTATTTGAAACGCCTCCTTGCTCCCAGCTTAAAATATAAACAGTGTCTCCGTTTTCTCCTACGCTCGTTCCCAAAGTTGCGTCTGCATCTCCAACTTTTATATTCTCATAAGTTGTATGCTCATTGTCAAACGAGGACTGTTGCCCCGGCTGTATAATGGAGCAGCGAACAGTATATCCTTTACCGCTTTCTTTTGACGAGTAAACGTGCAAAAAGTTTTCTGCTCTTTCAAATTCCTGCTCACGATCTCGTTCAAATCCATCCGGCACATAATGGTCGCTATACCCATTCGGGAGCTGCTCCAGCGGCTCGCCGTCCACTTGATACGTCAATTGCATCTCAATCGGCAAGAATTTCTGAATCATCGTATAGACTGCCTTTCGGAAGTCCGCACTTACTGCAAGCGCGCCGAGAGTTAAAATTACCAGCGTCAGGGCCGCAACAAGCACTCGTTTCAGCACAGGGTGGCGTTTATGCAACGCCGCTTTCAGGCGAGCATCCCATCGGGAAGTATCCGGGTAGCGTTCTTTAAGCTGTGCCGAAGTTGGCAGTTCGTCCAGTTCTTTCTGTGCATCTGCACGGAGTGCCATCATCAATGCAGCATCAAAAGAAACTTCTGCCCTCTCACTCATGGCTGTTCAACTCCTTCCACAATAGTTTTCTTCCACGGAAAAGCCGCATCCGAACCACTTCATCCGTCAGTCCAAGCGATTCGGCAATCTCCCGGTTGGTGTAGCCCATTGCCAAAAGGCGCAGTGGGGCACGGTACATCGGTTTCATCTGTCCGATCAGTTCTGTCAGGTGTTCGATGTTATCGGTGCTGACTACTGCATCGTCCGGCACCGGGGCGTCATCTGGTGCGTCCGGTACTTCTTCCAGCGGTTCTTCTCGCCGCTTGCGAACATATCGTAAGCACGGCTTCTACTACAACTAACGAGATAAGCAGCGAGTTCGTGACAGTTTTCTCGATGAATTTTAGAAAAATTTTTGGCAACGTACAAAAACACTTCTTGCAGTACGTCTTCTGCCAGATACGAATCGCCCATAATTTTGTAAGCGGTATGGTAGACCAGCCGCTTGTAAGTATTATATACATCTATAAATTGTTCTTCTTTGCTTTGATCGTCAAGAACAGCTAAGTACAGGGAAAGCAACACAATCACCTCCAACGGATTCGCAACGATTGGATGTAGTGTACCACGAACCAACAAAAATGTCGAATGGCTCTTGTAAAGGAGCGTGATGCCATGACCCAACCCAAAACCGATCTTGTCTACCTCCGCAGCGAGAAAGCCAAAGCCGAGCAGAAGCCGCACTACCGCAGAAGAAGCCCTTGACCCCGATGCAAACCACACCGAAGACAAGGGCGATTTTGAGATCCCCACCGATGTGCCGGACGAGGACGAAACCCCGGACGAGCAGGACACCGAACCCATCTGATTTTAAGGCGGCATTTTGCCGCCGTACATATTGCAATCCAAAACAGAATGGAGGAATTTTTATCGCAAAATTGATCGTAGCAGAGAAACCGTCCGTTGCCATGTCCTATGCCAAAGTCCTCGGTGCCACCAGCCGTCAGGACGGCTACCTTGAGGGTAACGGCTATCTGGTCAGCTGGTGCATCGGGCATCTGGTAGAGCTGGCTCCGCCCAACGTGTACGATGAAAAATTCGTCAAGTGGAGCGTGGCCGACCTGCCCATCCTGCCGGAAAAGTGGCAGTACCTTGTGTCTGCGTCCACCAAAAAGCAGTTTGGCATTCTGCAAAAGCTGATGCACCGCCCGGATGTGGAGAGCATTGTGAACAGTTGCGATGCAGGATAGTGCGGTTGGGTGACTCAAGAGAAAGAAAAAAGAGACCTCATCTCGTCAAAAAACTAAATCATAAAAGCATCAAAGAGGGCATTCAAATGAAACAAAATCGAATTTTTGACCAGAATAGTTCTCAAAAAGCACGTTCTTGGCACTATAATATGGACACCAACCGAGCGGAAGCCCAGTTCGCTGATGGCTCTGCCATTGCCATTGACTGCCTTGCCATCGAGGACGAATACGGCAATACCCCGGCACAGCGAGCTGAACTTGATTGGCTACTATACAACAAGCCCTTGGAGTGCGTCCAGCTTGTGCTGAGTGGTGAGATTGAGCATTATCTCTCACTTGGCTGTGACCATGGCAAACTGAAAGACTAACCTCTAAATAGGCCAAACAACCCGCTACTTGCAGTCGCTGCAAATGGCGGGTTGTTTGCTTATTTTAAGTTTTTCCTTTGCTCATAGTAGTGCAAAATCAATGTAGTGCAAAATCAATGGCCCAACGGTCAAAGAAATCACAAATATCAGGCAAATCTACTGGTTTCTTATAAATGTCATTCTAAAATTCAATGGATTTTGCTATTTCTAGCACTTGTTTTTTCGACACGAAAGTCGATTTAACCCTATATTTTATGTATCTCTCGATGATTTCAAGTTTGCCATTTTGGGGGCTTGATTATTGAGAAAATTCTAAATTCCAAAAAGGTCTATCATTTTCATCAATCGCATCGTTATTGAGAATAAGCACTGCACCACCACTTAACAGAGGAGGCAGCTGTAAATAGCTTATATTATTTATTGAGAAAATGAAACGCTATTGCAACAGTTGAATACTGTATATTTTATCAAATTGATACGGATCTGATAGCAACACCTTACCGTTTGATATCACAAGAATGCTTTCGCCTTCTTTAAGATACGACAACTGAAGATTTCCTTTCAAGTAGTTTGATACGCCATAAATTATATAATTGTCATCCGTATCATATAATTGATTTTTTGCAGTCGCATAAATACAATTGTTCTTCAGGTCAACTTCTTCAATTATAAGTTCCGATTTTTTTCTTCCGAATGTATTCGATTGAAATAGAATGCAGAGAACCACTGCCACAAATGCTATGCCAACCATAATCTTCCGTTTGCATTTCATTTTATCAACCTCTGTATGAAAGGAACAGCGTATAAAGCGATTGTGTTATTCTCAATGCCCCTGTATAAGAAGTTGGATATGAAGAACCATCAATTGTGCTTCCATCTTTATGGATTCCGATAGCTACATACCCAGCTCCAGAAATATATTCTACAAGAGGACCACCACTAAAGCCACCTGTCAAATCCCAATCGCCCTTGAGATATTTTGAAGTCTGACTTCTAATATACCCAGAAGATTTACACATCCGATATCTCGCATCGGCACCATTTATTTGGCTCGGATAGCCATAAGCATACACCAACTGTGATGATGAATAATTGCTAGACTGCCAATGTAACCCAAGCCATCCCGTTTTCGTTCCTAAATTATTCTTGAGCGTAATAATCGCCCAATCCTCCGAACTTGTTCCAGCAAGATAAGAATCACTAACAATCATCGAACTTGCCGATACATTTTCGCTTCCAAAAGGTTTACTATTATCAGATCGAGCAGGTGCGACATTTACCGACTTAACGTAGGCTTTTTCCTTTATACTGTATAGATTATGTGCTGCTGTTGCAAGTGCATTAGGCCCAATCATAAATCCAGAACCATAATTTGTCCCTCCATTATTGGTCGTTATCTGTAGGCATACCGTACTACAATATGGTGTTGCCGTTGGATTATCAACAACAGTGATATCATTGCTTCCGATAATCGCATACAGATCGGATAGATCAATATCCGAAATCTTTCCATTTGGAAAATAGCCTGCAGTTGTCTCTCCATCCGTGAAGGAATTGGTTTCAACTATAATTTCCTCTATAGATTCTTCTTTTGTATCAAAATCGTATCTATGGTATCTCTCGATATGAGATTTGCTTCCATCACTTTGATTATCTGCAAAAGCAGTCAGCCCAGAGTTAAGCTCCATTGAAGAAAGAGCCACAATCCCACTTGCTTTCAAAAAAATTCTACGAGATATTTTTTCACTAGCTATTTTAATTTTCCTTCTTTACTTTTAGAGTATACACAAGATTTCTTATACATCAGTTGCTCTGCATTGGAAACACCTCCGTAAAATTTTTCATACGTTAGAGCCATCCTTATTTTAGATTTCAACTTTTACTTTCGCAAAAAAATAAATACCACTGATTTTTTATCCAATAGCCGTGCTAAGATTTATCTCTATGGGATTCAACACATGCGTCTGCTGGCACAACCAAGCCCAATTGTTCACTGTAGTAGTAAACAAGTCGTCATAGTTGTTGTCATATGCAAAATCAAATGTGTCATGAACGGTAATCAAGTAATACATTATAGAATTACCAATCATGAAGCCTGTTCCAGAGGTGCTTACCCTATGCAATGCATAGAATAAATCTGCATTATCAGACTTTTGAATTGTAAAAGACCAACTTCCTCCACTAAAATCTTTCAAGCCACTATTAAGTACTTTGTTTTTATAATTATTAAAAACTGTTGTCGTGTTTAACTTGTCAAGCAATGGCGTCGAAGAATCCGTCACACTCTCAGAATAGTCAATATTATATACAGAGAATTCAACCATAAGAGCCGCACATTCATATCCCTTATCCCGTGCAATTTGCGCAGCTGCCAACCATGCAAGCTGTGTATTATTTAACAAATTTCCAGATGCACGTGTTTGATCTTCATCTTTCATCTTATCGATAAACTTATTTAATTCATCTATCGACATTCCCGAAAAATCAACATGATACTTATCATTCATGCTTTGAATAACAGGATTGCTAGCTTTACGGCTGCTTATGTTAGCAGCATAAGACACAGTATTTATCGAAAACAAAAAACACACTGAAAGAATTAATGATACGAACCTCTTCATAACGAACCTCCTTAAATTCTGTACTCTACTATATAAATTGTGTGCTTCTCATCATCCCAGACAACGAGACTAAAATTCACATCTTCAGAATGTAAAAGCAATGTATTCATTTCGGCTTCCGAGCGTAGTTCCTTATGCTGACTATTATCATAAAGAAAAAAATTTCCACTTGCAATTTCAGGAATCACAAAATCTAATCCAAAATATGACGACACATTTTTTAATATAGAAGATATGGTTGGAGAATCATTAATTTTCTCCCATGAATCGAGTTGATGAATAATTTTGGCTGCATCCACATCGTAGTATACCGCTAACATTATCCCATCATTTTGCAATCCGCCATAAGCCTCATATATCAACGATTCAGAGTATGTTGCTTTTCCAATTTTGAATTGTTTCAAATAATCTCGTTTTTCATATTTGCTTTTTCTTCCAAGCATAAAGCCCAAAAGCAAGCACAGTGCGACTATAGCTAGGTATCGGATAACTCGCGTTGGTCTCGCCTTTATAATTACCTCACACCTTTCTAACTTGCTGAAATATATAACAAACTCCACTTATCTACTGGTACTTCCGGTAATGGTTTCGCTCCGTCCATCGGAATAGCTAAAGGTCGCAGAATACTCAAGCCTATAAGATTTTCCGGGCTTAGTGTTAAAGCTACTGCTCACCATGCAGGTTGAGGTCGTGCTGCTGTTTGAGCAGCTACTTACTTTTTGCCATGTTCCAATTGTCCCCTTTTCATAGAGAACGCCTGAAACGCTGATTTTCTTTACTCCAGTTCGAGTCTGGGCATCAACCTGATAGTATGTTTGGTAAATAGATCCGTTGACCGTACTATCGCCTACATACCGTTCAGACTTTTCAGCGGCCATTGCGGTGCAGGCAAAGCTCAAGAGAATCACCGCTGAAACAACAATGGACAACAAACGCTTTTTCGACATAGACATACACCTCCGTTTTTTTGCTCCCATCAAGAGCCTTTGTATAATCAACGCAATTCGCATTCGCTTCGTTTCAATTTTCAGGAGAAAATTTTTCAAATTTTCCATCTTTGTAAGTTCAGACAAAAAGAAAGCCAGACATTTGTGAACTCTCACAAGTGTCCAGCTTTCTTAACGGATACCTTCCGCAATTTTCATAATCTCATCGTATGGAATGTTTCCCATAACGGTATGTGTAATCCCCCGATGTTCCCAACTTAGAGTATAAACATTCTTTCCATGTTCATCCGTACTGGTTCCAAGTACACCATCTGCTTCTCCGACCTTTACGGTTTCGTACACTGTATGCTCATTATCAAATAGGGACTGCTGCCCCGGCTGGATAATTGAACAACGGACAGTGTAGCTTTCCTCTGTTTCTTTTGACGAGTAAACATGTAAAAAGTTTTCTGCTCGCTCAAATTTCTGCACATCGTCCATTTCAAAGCCGTTCGGCACATAATGGTCGCTGTATCCATCCGGGAGCCACTCCAGCGGTTCGCCATCCACCTGATAAGTCAGCTGCATCTCAATGGGCAGAAATTTTTGAATCATCGTATAGACTGCCCTGCGGAAATCAGCGCTGACCGCAAGAGCACCAACCGTCAGCATTACGAGTGTCAATGCCGCAATTAGTACTCGTTTCAACACTGGGTGGTGCTTTTTCTTCTTTAAGGCCTCTGTCATTCGTTCGTCCCATTGGGACGTATCTGGGTAGATTTCCTCAAACTGCTTTGGCGTTGGAAGCGAATCCAGTTCTCTTTGCGCATCTGCACGAAGTGCCATCATCAAAGCCGCATCAAATGAAATGTCTGTCCGCTCACTCATGGCTGTTCATCTCCTTCCATAATAGTTTTCGTCCTCGAAAGAGCCGTGTTCGTACCACTTCATCCGTTAATCCCAGCGATTTTGCAATCTCCCGGTTGGTGTAGCCCATTGCCAAAAGGCGAAGAGGATCACGGTACATCGGTTTCATCTGTCTAATCAGTTCTGTCAGGTGTTGGATGTTATCGGTGCTGACTACTGCATCATCCGGCACCGGGGCGTCATCTGGTGCGTCCGGGACTTCCTCCAGCGGTTCTTCTCGCTGCTTGCGAAGCATATCGTATGCACGGCTTCTACTACAACTAACGAGATAAGCAGCGAGTTCGTGACAGTTTTCTCGATGAATTTTAGAAAAATTTTTGGCAACGTACAAAAACACCTCTTGCAGTACATCCTCTGCCAGATACGAATCATCCATGATTTTGTAAGCGGTATGGTAAACCAGCCGTTTGTATGTATTGTACACCTCGGTAAAATCTTCTTCAAAGTTTCGATCATCAAGCACACTTAGATATAACGCAAGCAACGCAGTCACCTCTATTCACATTGATTGTGTGTAGTGTACCACGAACCAATAAAAATGTCGAATACAACCAACTTTTGAAAAGGAGCGTGATGCCATTGACCCAACCGAAAACCGATCTCGCCTATCTCCGCAGCGAGAAAGCCAAAGCAGAACAGCAGCTGCGCTACTACCAGCACCGGGAGAAAATTCTGGAACACCAGATACCGGAGCTGACCCGCAAGGCCCGTGTGCATCGGCTGTGTACCCGTGCCGGAATGCTGGAAAGTTTTCTGATTGCGCCGGAAGAACTCA